>Ga0302319_10000010_pt1 | contig 309444 bp, 264 predicted proteins | sample Bog_T0_2_FD_203319 | JGI IMG/M metagenome (GOLD analysis project Ga0302319, IMG submission 203319) | Peat permafrost microbial communities from Stordalen Mire near Abisko, Sweden - Bog_T0_2 | ecosystem: Environmental > Terrestrial > Soil > Wetlands > Peat | place: Sweden: Abisko, Stordalen... | reverse complement strand
ACAGGATCTTTTTGCGAGTCGAGTCCCCGTTCATTCGGCATTGGTTCAAAAATCGGTTGCCACCATCACCAACCCCGCAGGTCGACTTTCAACTTGGATGCTAGGAAACTCCGGAGAGATTCGCAAGGGGAAAATGCAAAATAGTTGGCAGAAGGTTTGCTAGAGGTCGCGCCACTAAAGTGCGTGCGGTGATTTTAACCGGTGCGCCGTCCATCTTCCAGAATTTCGTCAAGCGCGCTCGACAGTTTGCTTGCCCGCCGTTGCTCTTCAGGAGACGGCTGTTCAAGGCGACGCTTCAGCAGATGATATTCGTCTGCAATATTCAGCGCCGCTAGCACGGCGAGCCGCACGGAATCGACCGTTGCCGTCTGCTCAGACACGGCACGCATCTTGCCGTCCACGTATTCCGCCAGTTTTACGATGTATTCTGCGTCCGAGCCACGCAGGTTGTAGACCTGGTCGAAAATCTCCACCCGCACGCTACCGTTGGCGATATTCGGGGTCGTTGCGTTTTTGTCCGAATGTGCTGCGTTCGGATATGCTGTGCCAGCAGTTGCCATATCACTCCTCGGCGCATCGCTCCCGGTGTCGCCGCCTCGATGCAGATCATTCCCCGGCGGACCGCTCACTTGCGCCTCACCCCTTTTACCAGCTGAGAATGCCGCAGCGGAAACTGTCGCGGCCAAAACCGATAGACGATCGCCACCACCGGTTTCGCCGTCGCCGTTCAGCTGGCCGCCTGCTCGTGCGTCACACTTTCCATCTGGCTGAGCATCTTTTCGACACGGCTCCGGATGTCTTCGCGATCCTTGCGCAGTTGGATCAATTCGCGACGCATGGTTTCGTTTTCTTCCTCGCGCTCTTCCAGTTGCTCGCGCAGCCGCTGGGCGTCGCGTTCGGCCGTGACGCGCGCGTCTTTTGCGGCCTTGTATAACTCTATGGTGCGGTAAACTTTCTCTTCGAGCGCTTGAAAATCTTCGGCGGGAACCTCGGCAGATACCTCTTCCACGGTTTTCAGGGACATGGGGCACCACTCGCTTTCACAAAAATAATGCAGCGTTGTCGCGCAGTATAACGCAGTTTGCTGTGGATCATGCGCTCTTTCGCTATCCGGCTGTATCGATGCTTGTCCTATCTATTTTTTTCAACGCGGAGGCACGGAGAAAACCGCAATCCTGCCAAGAGTGAACTGCGCAATGCCTTGCCAAGCCTTTGTTCTTCTCGGCGTCCGTGACTCCGTGGTAAGGACTTTAATCACTACGCGCGCAATTTTTCCAGCCGTCGCCCCGCTTCGTCCAGTGTTTCAGGTTTTTTGCAGAAGGCGAAACGTACCTGTTGGGATCCGTCTTTAGGATGTTTGTAAAAACTCGATCCCGGCACACACGCAATCCCCACCTCGCGCACCAGATGAGTCGCGAACTCCACGTCGCTGGCGAACCCGAAGGCGCTGATATCGGTCATAACGTAGTACGCGCCGCGCGGACGATAACAAACAAATCCAGCTTTCTCGAGCGACGGAATCAGATGATCGCGCCGCGTGCGGTAACGCTCCGCCAATTCGTGATAGTAGCTGGCGGGCAGGCTCAGCGCCGCCGCTCCCGCTTCCTGCAAAGGTGCGGGCGCTCCGACGGTCAAGAAATCATGCACTTTGCGGATCGCATTGGTGATTGCTGGCGGCGCAACCGCCCAACCGACGCGCCATCCCGTGACGCTGTAGCTTTTGGAGAGACCGTTGATGGTGATCGTGCGCTCCCGCATGCCGTCGAGCGTGGCGAGCGAAATGTGCTTCGAACCATCGTAAAGAATGTGCTCGTAGATTTCGTCAGTGATGGCAAGTACGTTGTACTCGACACAGAGATCGCGAATCAGCTCCAGTTCTTTGCGGTTGAAGACCTTGCCCGTCGGATTGTTCGGAGTATTCACGATAATGGCTTTCGTGCAATGCTCGCTACTCTTGTGCAAGCCGGGTTTATGAAGAAACGCCTCCCGCAACTCCTGCTCGTCGAAGGACCATTCGCCTCCCGCCGTTTTCGGAGGACGCAGGCTGACGAATCGTGGCCGGGCTCCGCTCAAAATTGAGTCTGGCCCATAATTCTCATAAAAAGGTTCAAAGACCACGACCTCGTCGCCTTTGTTGCAGACGGCCAACAAGGTGGCAATCATCGCCTCGGTTGAACCGCAGCACACCACGACTTCCTTTTCCGGATCGACCTCGATCCCTTGCCATTCCCGCATCTGGCGGGCGATGGCGGCCCTCAAGCTCTTCGCACCCCACGTGATGGCGTACTGGTTCACGTCGTTGGCAATCGCTTCTTGCGCGGCGCGCTTGACCTCGGCCGGTGCGGCAAAGTCCGGGAACCCCTGCGCCAGATTGACGGCGTCATACTGCATCGCCTGCCGGGTCATCTCGCGAATCACCGACTCCGTGAAATGCTCAACCTTATCCGAAAGAAAATGACGGGAATGCGCAGAAACTGGGGTCATGGAGAGTAAGGCTAGCACAAGCAATGCTCAGGTAGCGACGGACGCATTCGTCCGTCCGAAAGACTACATGGCAATCGCCGAATACCGTTTATGCAAGCGTCGAACGGATCCGGCGCGCCTCTATCCGCAGTTCCCCTGCAAACGCCAAATCCCAATCGCCCCGAAACTTCGCGACTCGCCCAGTGTTTGACGGAAGGTGAGCGCGCAACCGAAGCCCGCTCCATTTATGGAATCGGAGAGCAACCTGAGTTTCTATTCACCTGCTATGCTTGAAGGGCTTGGTTGCAGGCGCGCCCACTCGTCTAAATCGCCTTTTCCTTGGTGCAGGCGCTGGCTTTGTTCACTTCGTTCGCCAGAAATCCTAATTGACTAAAAGGAACTCGCCGCATCTAACGTTGACGAAAACTTGCGAATCCGGTGGATTCCGCACAGATGGTTGGAGACAAATCACTCATGACAAGCAAACTCAGAAATTTTGGTTGGTGGAGCGGCGTGCTCGCCCTGGCGCTTGCGACAGCTGTTTTGCCAATTCGTGCCGTGGCCCAAGATCAGGGCGACGATCAGGATGATCCCCCTACCCGAGTCGCGCGACTCGGCTATATCGAAGGTTCCGTTTCATTCCAGCCTGCGGGCGAAGATGATTGGGTGGGAGCCGTTCCCAACCGCCCCATGACCACCGGCGACAAACTCTGGTCCGATCAGAGCTCGCGCGTCGAACTCCAACTTGGTTCCGCGACTATCCGGTTGAGTGAAAATACGGGCTTCTCCTTCCTGAATCTGGACGACAACACTGTCCAGATTCAACTCACCTCTGGCACCATCAACGTTCGCGTGCGCCGTCTCGATCAGGACGACGATTTTGAGATTGACACGCCGAACCTCGCGTTTACCGTCTCACAACCCGGTAGCTATCGTGTCGAGGCCAGTGAAGACGGCACCTACACGGTGGTCAGTCTGCGCGACGGCGGAGGCCAGGCCACGGGCAATGGCCAGACCTACACGCTGCATGCAGGGCAGCGCGGCACCTTCAATGGCACCGATTCGCTGAACGCCGATGTCGAAGACATTGGGGGCCCGGATCAGTTCGACAACTGGGCGTACGGACGCGATCATCGCTACGACGAGTCGCCTTCCCGTCAATACTTGTCGCCGGACGTTGTCGGCTACGAAGACCTTGACCAGAACGGCGACTGGCGCGACGACCCGAATTACGGTCACGTCTGGTATCCGCATATCGAGGCGGGATGGGCGCCGTACCACACCGGCCATTGGGACTGGATCGCTCCCTGGGGATACACATGGGTCGACGATTCGAATTGGGGCTATGCGCCCTTCCATTATGGCCGCTGGGTAACGGTGGGTGGCCGTTGGGGATGGATCGCGGGTCCAGTTGCCGTGCGTGCGGTTTACGCGCCCGCCCTGGTTGTTTTCATTGGCGGAGGCCCAGGAGGCTTTGGCGGCGACGTCGGGTGGTTCCCGCTCGGTCCGCGCGAAGTTTATGTGCCGCCTTACCAGGTCAGCCGCGGTTACATGAACCAGGTGAACATCAGCAACACGACCGTTAACGTCACCACGGTCACGAATGTTTACAACACAACCATCATCAATAAAACGACGAACATTACAAACATCACGTACGCAAACCGCAGTGTGCAGGGTGCGGTCATGGTGGTTCCGCAGCGTGCCTTTGCCGGAGCACAGCCGGTAGCTCGTGCGGCGGTGTCTGTCAATGCACAGCAGATCGCCAGTGCTTCGATCAGCGCAAGGGTTGCGGTCGTTCCGACACGCGAGAGCGTGCTCGGAGCGAAGGCTTCTACCGCTGGTCACGTATCGGCGCCGCCGGCAGCCATCCAGAACCGGCAGGTGATCGCGAAGAGAACTCCGCCGCCACCACCGGTGCCCTTTGCCCGGCAGCAACAAGCGTTGGCTGCGCATCCTGGTCAGCCGATCGCGCCGCGTGAGATGCAGAGCATGCGCCCCACCGGTGCTGCTACACGGCCGATGGTGAAGCAAGCGCCTCCGGGAAAACCAGCCACAGCTACCGTCGGGCATCCGAATCAACCGAATGCTGGACGTCCGGGACAACCTGCGCCTGCTGCAAATCAGCCGGGGAATCGTCCCCCGAGCCAGCAGCAAGCGAATCAGCCAAAACCCAATCAGCCAAGTCCAAGTGAGGCGCATCCGAATCAGCGTCCGGCGAATCCCGCGCGAATGAATCCTCCGCCCGAAACGCAGCCGAATCGCCCATCACCGCCTCCGCAAAATAACCGTCCTGAGGACAATCGCCAACCAGCCAACCGTCCGGCGCCGCCGGCGAACGATCGTCCGCCAGCGGAGCAGCCGCAGCCGAGCCGCCCCATGCCGCAAAATCCGGCCCCGGAGGCTCGTCCACAAACGAATCGTCCACAGGAACCGCCAGCCCGCAACGATCGACCGCCCGCGGCCCAGCCCAATAACCGGCCTGAGGCGAATCGTCCGGAACAACAGACGCGTCCAGAGACAAGACCGAATCAGCCCGCTCCGCGGCCGGCAACACCGCCTGCCACCGAGCGCGAGCCGCAACGGACGCCTCCACCGGCAGCCGCCAAGCCGGCGCCTTCGCGTCCTCAACCCAAGCCGACGCCAGAGCAGAAGAAGGAAGAAGACAAGAAAAAGCAAGAGAAGCCGCCGGGAGCGTAGCGGCGCTTCGATAAGAAGTTGGGAAGGAACTGGGCATCCCGATTTTCGGGATGCCTTTTTTTGTCAGAGGAAATCGTGCTCGGCTGTGTGGCGCGGCGACGAGCTACGCTCTCTGCACTCCGCCAAGCTTTTCCAGGGCCTTGATGATTTTGTCCGCCCACTCCGCCACTTCATCATCCCGCAGCGTGCGCTCCCTTGATTGGAAGTTCGCGCGCATCAGGATCGAGTACTTGCCCGCGCCAACCTTCTCTCCGCGAAAAACCTCTACCGGCACGAAGCTGCGCAGCTCTGTGATGCCTAATCCAGCAACACTTTGATTGATCTTGTCGAACTCGACCGCATCATCAAACGCGAAAGAGAAGTCGCGCTCGACTGCGGGGAAGCGCGGCAGCGCTTCATAGCGCACGTCGCGCAGATCGTGCTGGTAGAGGCGGTCGAGATAAATCTCGGCGACAAAAACATCCTGACGCAGTTTGCGCGCGGCGGCCACGTCGGGATGAATCTGCCCAAACTGCGCGACGGTCGCCCCATCCAGCAGAGCGCGGGCCGAGCGGCCGGGATGATAGTAGTCTGCGGTCTTCGTGTCGTAATTGAGAGTCCACTGGCTAAACGGAGCCAGCAGGCTTTCCACATCGCCCTTCAAATCAAAGAACGAAAGCGGACGCGATTCCGAGCCCTGCACCAGTCCGCGCACAACTTCGGCGTCTACTTTGCCGGTGGCACCCATCGAGATACGCTTCAACTGCAGCGCATCCGGGCCCGACGCCTCGAAAACATTTCCTGATTCAAACAGGCGCACATTGTCGCTGCCACGATTCAGGTTGTAAGCGAGCATATTAAGCATGCTCGGAACCATCGAGGTGCGCATCGCGGAAGCCTCGTCGCTCAAGGGATTCGCGAGGTCGAGCTCGGGCGCCGTCGAAAAGCGCCGTGCGTCGTCTTTCGAAATGAAGGTGAGCGAGATGGTTTCGTTGTAGCCGAGGGCGAGCAAACTCGAACGCAACTGTGCGTCTTTCTGCGCGTCCGGCAGTTCGCGAACGCCGCCGCTAAACGCCGGAAGCGTGTTGGGAAACTTATCGTAGCCGTGCAGCCGCGCGATTTCCTCGATGACGTCGATCTCGCGCTCAATATCCAACCGCCAGCTCGGGATGTGGACGAGGTACCGGTCTTCATTTCCCGGCAGCACCGTAAACCCCAGTCGCGTGAGAATGCGGTTCACCTCAAGCGCGCTGATTTTTTCCCCGAGAATGCGATGCACCTCGCGGAGGTTGAGTTCCACCGGAGCCAGATCGAGCTTGCGGCCGATGACATCGATCACGTCACCAACCAGCGTGCCTCCTCCCGATGTCAGGATGAGTTCGGCCACACGATTCGCCGATGACACCGTCGATTCGAAATCGGACCCGCGCTCGAAGCGATGCGAGGCGTCGGTGTGCAGGCCGTGGCGTTTCGACATGCGCCGCACCGTGACCGGGTCAAACCACGCCGATTCGATCAGGATGTTCTTCGTCTTCTCCGTGATCATCGTGTCGAAGCCGCCCATCACGCCAGCCAGTCCCACCGGCTTCTTTGCGTCGGCTACAACCAGGTCATCAGTCGAAAGCTTGCGCTCGACACCGTCAAGAGTTTTCAGCGTTTCGCCCGCGCGGGCCTTGCGAATGACAAGCCGTCGACCTTCCAGCAGATCGAGATCGAAGACGTGTGTGGGCTTGCCGCTCTCCCACAAAACATAATTCGTGGCGTCGACCGCATTGCTGATGGGCCGTTGATCGATCAACTGCAGACGGTGCGCCACGTTTGCGGGCGACGGATTGACCGTTGCGCCGCGAATTTCGCGAGCCGTGAAGCGTGCACAGAGTTCGGGCTCTTGAATATCGATGCTGAAGTCAGACGTTCCTTCGAACGCCGGCAGCTTTGGCTCGATCGGCCGCAGCGGAAGATCGTAGAGCGCCGATGCTTCGCGCGCTACGCCGTAGTGATTCATCGCATCGGGACGGTTGGTCGTAATCTCCATCTCGAAGACGGTATTGTCGCCCGAACCCGAAATGCCTTCGACCGCGACGCCCGCAAGCGTGAGTTCGTCCGCAAGACGAGGATAGTCGACCGTCAGATCAACAAAGTCGCGTAGCCAACGTGGAGAAATTTTCATGATCGTCGTTCGCTTTTCGCTATTCGCTGGTCGCCACGTAACTAGCGAACAGCCAACGACGAACAGCGACCAGCGGGTTACCCAAACTGCTCCAAAAACCGCACATCGCCCTGAAAGAAAAGCTGAATATCGTCGACGCCGTACTTCAGAATCGCAATTCTCTCGACGCCCATGCCGAAGGCGAATCCCGAAACTTTGGCCGCGTCGTAATCTACGAATCCATACACATTCGGATCCACCATGCCGCAGCCGAGCAATTCAATCCATCCGCTGGCTTTGCAGTTGCGACAGGGACCACCATCGCGCACGCCCTTGCCGCCACAGAAAATACAGCTGATCTGCACGTCCGCGCTGGGCTCGGTAAACGGAAAGAACGATGGATAGAAGCGCGTCTTCACGCTCGATCCAAAGAGCGCCTTCATCGCGTGATCGAGCGTGCCCTTCAAATCGCAGAACGTAATGTTCGTATCGACCGCGAGTCCTTCGACCTGATGAAAGATCGGCGAGTGTGTTGCGTCAGGTGCGTCGTTGCGATGAACTTTCCCGGGACACACGACGCGCACCGGCGGCTTCATCTTCATCATTGTGCGAATCTGTACCGGCGAGGTGTGCGTGCGGAGCAGCAGGCGGTCGCGCTGCGGCTTCGATTCCTGCCCAGCGATGACGAGCGTATCCTGCGTGTCGCGTGCGGGATGATTTGGAGGAAAGTTCAGCGCTTCGAAATTGTAATAATCAGTCTCAATCTCCGGACCCTCTTCCACCGAGTACCCAAGATTTCGAAAGACGCCGACGATCTCGTTCATCGTCTTAATCACGGGATGTTCAGCGCCAAGCTGCCGTCGAATACCGGGAAGAGTAATGTCGACACGTTCCGCAGCTAATTTGCCCGAGGCAGATCCGCTCTCGATGCGAACAAGCGTCGCCGCAACCGTCTGTTCAACTTTGGTCTTGAGTTCGTTGACCCGCTGCCCCACCTCGCGTTTGTTCGGCCCCGGCGCGGCCTTCAACCAGAGTTCGTTGAGTTGAGTCAGAACGCCGTTCTTGCGCGCCATCCAGCGATCGCGAAAAACTTTCCACTCGTTCTCGGAGGCGACAGCAACTGACTCCTGCTCGAGCGCAGACAAAAGCTCTCGCGTCGCGCTATCCAGCGCTGCAGTCGAGAAGTCGGTAAGCTTGGGGACGAAATAAGGCATCGGTCGAGCGACGTCTTTTGTCATCCCTCGCGCAGCAAGGGAACCCTACACGCTCCACAAATCGGTGCTGATAACAGGGGTCCTTCGACTCGGCAAAGCGATTCGTTTTGCGAATCGCTTGCTCCGCTCAGGATGACAACTTAAGTTCCGGCTGAAAGCTGACGGCTGAGAGCTGACGGCTGTCCTTACGCCGTGACTGCTGCGTTCGCCTTCTTTGCTTGCTCGGCCAGATGGGCAAACCCCGCCGCATCTTTCACCGCCAGATCCGCCAGGATCTTGCGGTCCAGTTCCACGCCGGCCTTCTTGAGTCCGCTGATGAACTGGTTGTAGTTCAGTCCATTCAGGCGGGCGGCAGCGCCAATGCGCACAATCCAGATCGACCGGTATTGCCGCTTCTTCTGCTTGCGGCCCGAGTAGGCAAACTTCAGCGCGCGATCGACGGCTTCTTTCGCCGAGCGGTAAAGTTTTGATTTAGTTAGGAAGTATCCACTAGCGCGTTCAAGAATCTTTTTGCGCTTGGCGCGGCGTTTGGTTCCGCGTTTTACACGAGGCATGGCTGTTCTCCTTTTTGAGTGTCTTGCTTACTTCTGGCGGCTGGAGGTAAGAGAGGCTTCTACCACGTCTTCCTGACGGAAGCGGGATTTCTAAAGCCCGACCTCTTCACACGCCACTGCAGGGCAACTTGCTCCGCAGACTTGGTTAAGGACGGGTGCAAACGCCCGCCGCAATACATCACATGTACGGGATCATTCGTGCTGCCTTCTTGTAATCTCCGTCACTCACCAAAGTAGGTTGGCCCAATTTCTTCTTGCGCTTCTTCGCTTTGGACGACAGGATGTGCCGCAATCCCGCCTTGTGACGCACGATCTTACCCGTACCCGTTTTCTTAAAGCGCTTGGCCGCGCCTTTGTGTGTTTTTAGTTTAGGCATAAATAGCTCTCAGCTTTCAGTTGTCAGCTCTCAGTTACATCTCACCATTCGTATGCACAAACGCTCCCCATCCGCGTGCGATCCGCACCATAAGATTTTCCTGATGGCTGATAGCTGACGGCCGAAAGCTGCTTCTACGCTGTCTGTGCTCCGCCGCGCGGGGCGGGTGGTGGCGCGGGCTTCGGAGGAGCGTGCGGCTTCTCCTTTGGTCCGCCTTCTTTCTTGTTCGGCGCCAGAATCAGGTGCAGCGTGTTGCCTTCCTGCCTCGGCCGAAATTCCACCAAACCTCGCTGATCGATGTCCTTGATCAGACGTTCCAGAATCTGCCGGCCCAGGCTTTGCCGCGTCATTTCGCGGCCTCGGAAGAAGATAGTCGCTTTGACCTTATCTCCTTCATCCAAAAAGCGCAGCACGTGATTCTTTTTGGTTTCGTAATCGTGATCATCCACGTTAATACGAAACTTCACTTCTTTGACCGTAATGGTCTTCTGTTTCTTCTTGGCTTCGCGTTCGCGCTTCTCATTCTGGTACAGAAACTTCCCATAATCCATGATGCGACAAACCGGCGGTTGCGCGGTTGGGGAAATTTCTACCAGATCCAGGTTCCGTTCGCGGGCCATCTTGAGCGCTTCGAAGGGTGGCATGACGCCAATCTGTTCCCCTTCGTCTCCAATCACGCGAACTTCTCGCGCTCGGATACGCTCATTCATGCGGATAAAACGCTTGTCGATACTGTCCTCCGTTTGCTTATCTGACAGGCTGAAACTGACAGGAAGTCGCTTAAAAAGTATAGCATGGGGCCGCTATCAGCCGATCTTACGTGGCCATGACGTCAAATCTTCGCTATTACGTCAAACGGTCGCATCATCTCGTTGTCTTCGTGCTCGAGGATGTGGCAGTGCCACACATAGCGACCCGTAAATCCCTCAAACTTCACGATAATGCGAGTAACCATCCCAGGATCGGCTCGGACTGTGTCTTTCCATCCCAACTCACCCGGCTCGGGAAGCACGGCTTGACCGGTGTATTTAACCTCATTGTGCACCCAGTAAGTCCCAACGTTGAAGGGTCTCCGGTCAAGAATCTGAAATCTCACCAGATGCAAATGAATGGGATGTGCATCGTCCGTGAGATTAATCAGATTCCAGATTTCGACTGTGTCGAGCACCGGATTTTCCGTGACTGGCATGTCCCAATGCGCGTTATTCAATAACATCGTGACCGGACGCTGAACCAGATCGTCAACTTCGACGAGCGTCAACATGCGAGTCTTCAAGGCAGAAGACTCCGGAATCCGAGGAACTGCCCTGAGCTTCTGAGGAAGCGCGCTTTCGTTCAGCGCTCCTTTCTGAGCCACGCGAAACTGCATGACGTTGAGATTGTCATTTTTTAAAATCGCGTTTGTGCCAGCAAGATTCGAGAAGTCAACGATCAGGTCGGCGCGCTCACCGGGCGCGATAGCCAAGAGCTTGAGTGGAACTGGAGCGGACAGTAATCCTTGATCGGTGCCAATCTGATGGAAAGTGACACCGGTGCCGTGCTCGCCCGAGAGAGTCAGATGAAAGAATCGGCCATTGGCTCCGTTGAGGACGCGAAATCGATATCTCCTCGGTTCCACTTCCACGTAAGGGAACAACTTGCCATTCACTAAAATGGCGTTGCCGAAAACCTCTGGCACCCAAGGTGATTTTGGATTGTCGGAGACGGGATAATTGAGTTGCCCGTCGGGGTCGAGAACGCGATCGACAAGCACGAGCGGGATTTCATATTTACCCCGCGGCAAGTTCAGCCCGTCCTCAAATTCATCCCGAACGATAAAGGCTCCGAACAGTCCCGCGAAGACATTCAGACGGTTAATGCCGAGCGCGTGGTCGTGGTACCAGAGCATCGCCGCTTCTTGACGATTGGGGTAATGACATAGCGCGGACTTACCAGGAACAAACCAGTTATCGGGATAGCCGTCGCTGTCCGGCGGAGCTTTCGCGCCGTGCAGGTGAACGACCGTACGCACTTGCGGCTTGTCAGCCTCCGCGCCGTGAATCTTATGATCGATGGGGAGAAAGTGCGCTTCCGGCAGTTCGTTGACCCAGTCCACGAGCAAGCCTTGATTGCTCCGCGTTTCGAATGCCGGTCCCGGAGACGAGGAAGCGTATCCCCAGAGGCGAGTCGGTTTCAGGTCGCGATGTAGTTTCGCTTCAAAGGGCCGCATGGCGACGCGATAGTAGGGAAGCTGTTCGGCTGGATTGTCGGGGTTCGGACGTTTTCCGGTCGGTTGGAGGATGGTTGGCAGAGGCAGAGGATCGACGAATTGCTCGAGAGAATTGGGGTTGAGTTCGGTACGATACTTGGGCTCAGGTAGGGACGACATCGGGTGTGACATGCTCTGACGCATGGCAACAGCCATCGTGACGATTCCACCTTGCGCTAGAAACAGCCGTCGAGTAATTCCCAAGTATCGAACCTCCTGTTATCGCGAAGCGTCGTGCTCAAAGGAAATACCGCCAAAGGAAAACGAGCGGACATGCGAATCGAGTTTCGCATGCCCGCCCGGTCCTGATCGAATACAAACTGAGTTACTGTCCGCAGAGAGATGGATTTTGTTTCTCCCCAGTCTGTGGATTCAAGCACAACAATCCAGTGTTTCCAGTTCTGATCTTCGCGAAGTCAAAATCCTGGGCAATCGAGTTGGAGATGGTATCGAAAGAACCATTGCCAATGCGTTGTCCGGCCAACCAGTTGTCTTCGATGAAGTGAATGATAGAGGTCTGGTCGGTGACGGTGTGGTCAACGAAATTCTTTTTTGCCCACGGCGAAATGACCAGCATCGGCAGTCTCGGCCCGTATCCGCAGCGGCCCAAGGCCGACGGAGCGGAGATGCCCGCCAGTTGGGGTGCGGCCGAACCACAAACGCCAGCGCCGGTGAGAGCGTCGGCAGGGCCATTCGAAGTATTGACGATCGGCGACATTTGATGGTCATACCATCCGTCGGAGTCGTCATAGGCAATGACCACGGCGGTGCTGCTCCAAGTCGGCAAGGATTCCAGGAAGTTGATGGTGTTGACCACGAATTCCTGTTCGTCGGTCGGATCGGAGTAGCCGGCGTGGCCGTCTTGATAGGCGGGTGCTTTCAGGAAGCTGACGGCAGGCAGGTTTCCAGCGCTCGCTGCAGCGTAGAAATCCTGAATGTCGTACTGGTGATTGGCGGGTCCGTCGTTGCCAATTTCAGCAACGGAGGCGGGACGCGTGTGGTTCGGATTGGCGAAGCTGGGCCAATAGGCGAACAGCGAGTGGTGCGGAATGTAATCGGTCTCTGTGACCCCGGTGATGTTCGATTTTGTGCTGCGGTTGCATCCCGTGGTTCCGTTCGGATTCACGATCGACAGATTGAATCCGCCCATGAAACCTCCCCAAGTGATACCGGCAGCGTCCAACAGATCGCCAATGGTCTGTCCACCCAATTGCGCCTGCGCACGGGTCGGGCTGGAGCAAACATCGCCGATCGGATCGGCATCGCCGTTCACGGTCAGTCCGCCGTTACCGTCGCTGACTTCATCGCCGGTTCCATTCAAGGTCTGAACCACTCCATTGGTCTGTCCGGATACAAGGTTGATCAATCCGGGAGTGGAGGGACCAAAGTTTGTCCCGTAAGAGTTGTCGCTGAGGACGAAATTCTGTGCGTAGTTCCAAAGTGCGGTCACGGTGTTGCCATCGTAATAGCCCATGACGAGGCCATTGGTGTTGACAACGCCGCCGCCAGCAGGTGGTGGTCCAGCGGTTCCGGTGTAGAGAGGAAACAAGTCCATCAACCCGGAGTCGAATGCCTGTTGTTCGGGCGTGTAAGCGTGATCCTGATCAGCGGTGTTCGCCTGGTTAACATCAAGCCGGAAAGGGTTGCTCGCGCCCGTGCCATTGGCGGGATTGAGATTGGGGTTGTTGGTGAGCAGACCGCCGGACAATCCGTTGACGGTGGGCGTGTTCGCAAGGGCGGTGAACTTGTTTTCGAATTTCGGATTCAGCGCATTGGGATAGGTTCCGAAGTAGTGATCGAAAGAGATGTTCTCGTTGAAAATGACCACGATGTGTTGGATTGGGGTCGCGGCGGCAGGTGCAGCTTTTGTGTTCCTGGTTGCAGGTTTATCCGAGGATGCGAAAGCGGGAACGACCGTCGGTCCAAGGGCTATCGACATCGTCACTAGCGATGCCAATACCCGCCGAAGTTTAGCGAAGTGTGGTTGCTGTTCGAACATGCTGATTTCTCTCCGTTGTCTTCGAATTGCCCGGCGCAGGGCACACACCTGCCTCGTGGCGAGAAGATTGGAGAACAGTAGGTGGATGATGTTTCTGCAGCATGACTGCAATATGAACGGGAGATGAAATCAGGAAGCGGTTGAACTCATGGGCAGAAAATTGCACACATGATTGAAAGCGTTGCATAGGCAAACAGAGGTCACGCTCAAATTCGGGATCGTATGGACTACGCGACCGCGATTTTTGCGGGGCGCAAGCGGCGATAGAGACGGAGATAGTCGTCAACCATGCGTCGGGCGGTGAACCGTTCGCGGGCGCGATTGTAGGCGCGCGTGCCGTAGAGGCGGGCGAGCTCGCGGTCTCCATCGAGTTGGACAAGCACTTCGCTGAGGCTGTCAGCATTGTTGCGTTCGAAATACAGGGCCGCATCGCCCCACATTTCGCGATAGACCTCGGTGTCATTGGCGACGATCGCGCAGCGCGAGAATGCGGCTTCGATCGACGCGAGGCCAGTGGGCTCGTAGCGCGAGGTTGCGGCAAAAATAGTCGACTTGCTGTAGAGCGAACGCAGTTGGGATTCGGTCTGCGCACCCTTGACGGAAATCTCGTGTTCGCCGGTCGAGACGCGCACGTCCGCACGAATCGGAATCGCGGGCGCAGGAATCGGATTGTCGGCTCCGACGATACACACTGGCAATCCGTGAGTGTGCTGGGTCAGAAGGGCGACCTGTTTGCCAGTATCCCAGAGACGTCCGATCGCCAGAACCGACTCTTCTTTCGTTACGAAGGGATTGAAGTAGATCGGGTTGCGTCCCGGAGTTACGACGTAGCCTTCGAAGTCGTTGCCATAGGCTTGGCGGAGCATGTCGCCCATCCAGCGAGAGGTCGTGACGACGGCCTCGGCGCGCTTCAGGCCTTCAATCATCGTTTCGCGATACCACTTCAGCCAAGGCGAGTCGGCGGGTTCGTGTCCATGAATGCTGAGCCACCAGGTAATGATGTCGCCGTGCGCGACGACGAGTCGCGGCGTTGGAACGGGCAGTGCGCCAAAACTCAACTGGTTCAAATGCAGAAAGTCTGGACGCGTGTCGTGAATGACTGAGGCTAGATATTCCTGCGCGGCGTGGAAATCCTGTTCGCCTTCCTGCATCCAGTCGAGGCGAAAGGCGGTGGGATGATATTCCAGTCCGTGGAGTCCGTCCATCCAGGCAGTCTGTTGCGGAAGGGGAATTTCTCCGAAGCTGACGAGGACGACCTGGCAACCGTGGGTGACTAAGCCCGAAACGAGTTCGCGCGAGTATGTCCAGACTCCGCTGAACGTGTCAGCCGTGACGAGAACGCGCACAGAACCCCCGGGGACGAGGACTGGGAAAATCCTCGGGCCTACCTGTTTTCAGTGTAGGGCGTGAGGCTTGGTGGAGGGAAGTGATTTCTTGGAATGCGGTGGAGGAACGTGGTTCCGATGCTGAGTCAGGGTCCTGTGAGAGCTGAGACAGCCCAGAAGAAGAAGTCGTACCCCCCCTCCCCCTCCCCCCCGATCTTTTAGAATCATTGATTTGGGAGGATGATTATGCACTTGACACACAAAGTCATTTCTGGCATGATTATCTCACCATGAACCTGATAGACGTAACCAAATCCTTTGCGACCGAAGATCAATGCTTAGATTTTCTTGAGGGCATGCGCTGGCCTGATGGCGTTCGTTGCCCAGTTTGCGGAAACGACAAAATCTCCCGCGTCACCCGCGAAGCCAAGAGCAAGAATAAGCGCAACCGGATTTACACCTGCCTTGAGAAAACTTGCAAACATCAGTTCTCCGCGACCGCTGGCACCGTGTTTCACAATTCCCACTTGCCGCTCACGAAATGGTTCATGGCTATCGCAATCGTGATGGATGCGAAAAAGGGAATGAGCGCATTGCAGCTAAAAGAGCACTTGGGGATCGGGAGCTATCGAACCGCATGGTACATGGTTCATCGGATTCGCAAGGCGATGGTAGAGCTTTTCCCTACTAAGCTTTCAGGCATCGTGGAAGTGGACGAAACGTACATTGGCGGCAAAGCAAAGCGCCGTGGCGTAGCACGCAAACCGCGCCCGAAGAAAGACATGGTAATCGGGATGCGTGAGCGCGGCGGTCGCGTGCGTTTCTTCCACGTTCCGAACCTGAAAGCCGACACGATGAAAAAGCTATTGGATCGGCACATCGCAGTCGAGACGAAGAAGATCGTTACCGACTCCGCGATTATCTACGACTTCGCAATGGATGCGCAATTTCAGAAGAAACACGAATCAGTAAATCACAGCCGCGAATGGGTGAAGCCGGGAGATATAGACATTCACACGAACACCGTAGAATCGGCATTCTCACTGCTCAAGCGCGGCCTGATAGGCTCATTCCATCGCGTGAGCATAAAGCACCTGCATCGCTACCTTGCGGAGTTTGAGAACAGGTTCAACATGCGGAACGATGCGAACCGCTTTGAGCAGACAGTGCGGCGCATGCTGACCATAGAGCAGATGGAGTACAAAGAACTCACAGCTGATCCGGTTCAGGCCGAACCTTTTTAGGCGGTATTATCTTCGCCGCGCTCTTCTTCGCGCCTGTCTTGAGGGTTTCTTGCTTCTCGGGTTTCTGCTCCAGCAGCTTGCGCAATACAGTTTCAAACTGTTCCTTGCTGACCTTCATTCCCACAGTTTAACGCGCTACAAGGTGCAACTCTCGTTATTTATCCACGACTCCATGTATTAGGCATACCTGCGTCTGTCCCCGCAGCGACCACTAAATACCATTGTTATCAGCATGTTGTAAGCATCTTACGTTGGCGTAGGTTTTGTTGCTTGCCATCTACATCACGGGTGGTACAATAAAACGCAGGTAAACATTCATGCCAGACCCAATGAAGCCTCAGCTAGTTGCTCCCGGTGGTTCGTGGGAGTCGCTCAAGAAGATTATTCGCGCCTACTACGCCGTTGCCGATGATGAAACACCAACAGTAGAGCAGGTCGCGCAAATTGCTGGTTTGCAGCGGCCTGTCGTGAGCGGCAGTAATAATTTTCTCCGCTCCGCCGGAATTTTGCAGGAAGGAGCGAACAAACTGACACCAGTAGCAACGCGGTTTGCTACTGGTCTAGGAATCAACAATCAAGCGCTAGTCACTAGCGCCCTTCAGGAGATCGTTAAGTCGCAGGAAGGCCTGAGCTATTTGGCCAATATGTTGAAGGCTCGATCCTCAATGTCTCTGGAAGCATTTAGGGGAGAGATTGTATTAATTACTGGACTTGATGAGAACAGCCGAAATCTTCAGTTCCTTAAGGCAATTGTGGATCTTCTTCAAGAGTCCGGTTTGGCAAAAGTGGAAGGTGATGAAGTTAGCTTTCGCGGCAATCACGTTGCGAATGCCAATAGAGCCGAAGCGCCAGCCCGACAGCCACAACAAGCAAGAGAGCCACAATTAGTACAAGGAATGCTTCAGCCAACTGGTACCACAGTCCCTATTTCTCTAGGTGTCGGTCGATTGGTTCATGTTGAGTTGCCGAATGATTGGAGTTCGAGAGACCTACCAAAGCTTTTGAAGATGTTGGAACTTTCTCTTTCTGATGCGGAAGTTCTACCAGGAGAACCCAAGTGAGAATAGCCATAGCCAGCGAATACCCAATACGGCGGCTCGCCGTGTTTGCTGGCCATAACGAGAAAGTCCATGTCAGCGATCTTGGCGGATGCTCTGACATGGACTGTGGTGAGTCGCTCTTGATTTTTGTGGAAGGTGCTGGAGCTGGTGCTCCTAGCGGTTTTATAAGCCGTGAAACAATCCCTAGCCGGATCGGGGTTCGATTCCTCCACCTTCCGAACCCATCACTAGATTCCCCCAACGTGCGCCCGATGTCAAGGCGTGAGACTAAACAAGATGCCTATTAGTTTTGTTCCAGATCAAGGCCAGATTCTGATGTGCGAATTTGACCATCCAGCGTTCATGCGGCCAGAGATGCAGAAGATGCGCCAGTGTGTGGTCATCTCGCCCCGCTACCGGCGGCATACTGGGTGCTGCATCATCGTTCCAATTAGCACAGTCGCCCCAGAGCGGATTGAGCCATACCACTACCAATTGCCTAACGGCGTTTACCCCTGCCTAGACCCACAGGAACCGCTGTGGATCAAGGGGGATATGGTGACTCATGCCGCATTTGCGCGACTCGATAGGCCTTATGCGTTTGGAAAGAGGGCTAGAATTATCGTGAGTCCCCAGCACATGAAAAGCATCCAATTGACTGTCATGGCGTCAATTGGGTTACTTAAGTTACTGGAACCCAAGGAGAACGCATCCTTGACAAATTTACCTCTTGGGGCGATACTCAAGAGCGTACCCGATCAATCGGGCCTGTAGAAATTACGACCCGCATGGACTGAAAGGTCTCTGCGGGTCGGCTGCTTTTGGGGTAACCCTGTTCCCGCCTAAGCTATAAAAATCCCTGTCACGGCTGCAATCAATTGCAACAAATCCTAGCCTTGTGTGTCAAGTGCATAATCATCATTTGGGAGAGGCAGTCCAGCCAGATCTTTGAGTTTAAGAGACTTATGTGTAAAATATTGCGGAATAAGGACTTAGGGGAACAGTGCTCAGTTGTCAGTGGTCAGTGCTCAGTAATTCCTTCGCTCCGGCTGGATTTGTGTCGTCGCCGGGCTTGCATTCGATTTGTCAAAGAAGTCGCAAATTCCGAACTCGGGGTCGCCTGGGCGAACCCTGATCGAACAGCCAGCTTCGGCTGTTTCGGTCTGATTGATATTCTCGCGGGTGGGTGACCTTATGTCTATGGTTTTGTTACGCGACTAGTCTTGCGGACGGGCTTGGTTTGCGGTGCGAGGAAGGCTTGGGTTCTGTCCGCCAGTTTGTCTTCATCCGCAGTCTGGCAGTCCCAAATCATAAGAGTTTTAGAGCCCGGATTTTGCACACGCAGCCGCTCTTTTTTTGTCGTGGTCTCACCACAGAGAATCGTCTTTACCGTGCTACCTAAAGCGGGACGGTTTTTTCAGCGCTCTCCGATCTTCGCCATGATTCGGCGAAGGTGAAATGCCCATCTGTGCGTTTCGGAGCCTGAGTTGCTCGCTTCATCAGGTGCCGAATCATAATTGCCATATTCAACAGCCAACGCTTTCGTCTCCAGTGCGAAGTAGATCTCATCCCATTCCGCCGCACTAAGTTTGGGCTGACGCATAAAGTTTCCTGCCTCTGATGTTCTAGGCCGAAGTCTATGTGCATGTACTCTGCCAATTCAGAGAGAGAGCATTGCTCCAACTGTGCAGGGAGGTATCCCACGATGCATGGTGGCGGGGAAGGCGCAGGGTCCTTCGACTTAGCGGGGCTGCGCTTCGCTTACCCCGCTTCGCTCAGGATGACATTTCACACTATTGGTTAAGAATCTATTTGGAGTTGCGGGGCGGGGCTCGCCCCTCATCTTCAGGTGGAGTCGGCCCAGCGCATGGTTTCTTTGGAAGTTGCCAAGTGAGAGTGGATGACTGGGACTTTGGCGGGGGCGAGGATGCGCATGGTCCAGAGAAGATCGTCGAGGGAGGTGCCGAAGCCGAAGTGGGCGTCGACGAAGGCGAGTTCGGTTGAGGGAAGGCTCTGGCGTCCGGAGATAAGGACTACAGGGACATCTGGTACTAAGTATTTGATTTCCTGGGCGAGTTTAGATCCGGACATGGAAGGCATTTCGTAATCGAGAAGGGCCAAGTCAAAGCTAGTTTGTTTGCAACGCGCTAGGGCTTCAATGGGATCGTTCCTGGTGATCACTCGAAACCCGCATTCTTCGAGAACACTAGTAAGTAATCGGCTGGATTTGGGATTGTCGTCTACGTACAGCACCGTGGTTCTGGTCTCCATCACAACCTCCGTTCCTATGGCAAAGAACGAATCGGCGGAGGGTCCTTGCGGACGGAGTTGGTGAAGAATTGTAAAGGGCAGCCGTCAGCTGTCAGCCGTCAGCCATCAGCCATCAGCCATCAGCCGTCAGCCATCAGGTAAAGCAGCCGTCAGCCATCAGGTAAAGCAGCCATCAAGCCATCAGGTAAAGCAGCCATCAGCCATCCGGTAAAGCAGCCATCAGCCATCACGAAAAGCGATGTGCGGAAGGTGCGTGACAGCGTTTACCCAGTCATGACATGAAGGCTCACTAAAGGAGGATATCGATTCGACGGCAGCGATGGGCTTTTGATTAGCAGAGGGCGGGTTGCGATTGCGGTTCGGCTGGGATTTCCAGGTGCTGGCGCAGGCCGCGCAGCAGTTCCTGCATAGTGCGAAGTTTCTCGGTGGCGGAGTCGGGAAGATTGGGAGTTTGCATCGCCAGTTCCACAGAGAGAAGTAATGCGGTGAGGGTGTTGTTCAATTCGCATTGCAGGCTCCCGACGACCGACTGGCGGGCGGCAGATTCTTCGCGCTTGCGGCGTTCGAGAGCGCTGCGCACCTCTCGCACCAGACGGTCTTTTCCGGTGACAGCAAAGTTCACCTGTATCAAAAGGGCGGTACCCATTTGACTGAGCAGAGTGGCTTCGTGGTCGCCTTCCGTTTCGAGTAGATATTGATCGAGTACGACGACGAGGAAGAAACTGACGCGCAAGAAGGTGGTGGCTTGCGCCAGGCTTTCGGCTAGAACGATTTCTTCTCCCGTCGCGGAATGCAGTGCGGCGGCGCATTCGGTGGCTCTTTCGCTCGGCGTCACAAGCAGAATCATGATGAATCGGTGGCAACTTCCGGGCCAAAGTTTACGGATTGCAAAGAAACGAGTTGCGTGACGAGTTTTAGCGACTTTTCCGTTGTGGCACGCGAGCGCGGGGATGGCGTTTAGATTTGGGCCCCGTACTCCTTCAATTTTCGATACAGCGTGGTCTTGCCGATGCCGAGCAGACGAGCGGCGAGCATCTTGTCTCCGTTCACCTGGGTGAGAGCGCTGAGGATGGTCTGCCTTTCGAGTTCGGCAATGGGTACGATGCCGGCGGGAGCGGGTTGGGCGACGCCGAGTGACTCGATGGGTGCGCCGTAAATCTGGGTGGGCAGATCGCGAATCTGAATCTGGTTAGCGCTGGTGAGGGCGCAGGCGCGTTCGAGGGAGTTTTCGAGTTCGCGCACATTGCCGGGCCAATCGTAACTGAGAAGAGCCTTGAGGGCGTCGTCACAAATGGTCTTTTCCATTCCAGCGTCGCGGCCGATGCGTTCGAGAAAGTGGGCGACGAGTAAAGGGATGTCTTGACGGCGCTCGCGCAACGCAGGGATGCGAAGGGTCAGAACGTTGAGGCGGAAGAAAAGATCGCGACGGAAAGTTCCCTCGGTGACGGCGCGTTCGAGATTACGATTGGTGGCGGCGAGAATACGAACGTTAATGGGAACGCGCTTCACGCTGCCGACGGGACGAATCTCCTTTTCTTGAATGGCCCGGAGGAGTTTGGCCTGCAGGTCGATGGGCAGTTCTCCGATCTCGTCGAGAAAGACGGTGCCCCCTTCGGCGATGGCGAGCAATCCATCTTTGGGATTGGTGGCGCCGGTGAATGCGCCGCGCACATGACCGAAGAGTTCGCTTTCGATTAAGGTCGGGACAAGCGACCCGCAGTCCACCGGGATAAAAGGTTTATCGCGAAACATCCCAGAGAAGTGAATGGACTTGGCAACGAGTTCTTTACCGGTGCCGCTTTCGCCCAGAATGAGGACGGGGTGGGCGCTCTGTCCGGCCTTGGCAATGATGCGGTAGAGCTTTTCCATTTCGGGCGAGCGGCCGACGATGTTGGCGAACCCCTGGCGCGATTTGACGGTTTCGCGCAAGACGCGGTTTTCGCTGCGCAGACGAAGATGGCTGGCGACGCGTTGCAGCAGCATGCGCAGTTCTTCCATGCTGAAGGGCTTGGTGACGTAATCGTAGGCTCCATCTTTCATGGCCTGCACGGCGGATTGTACGGTGCCATATCCGGTGATGGCGATGACGACTGCGTCGGGGCGGTGCTTCTTGATGGCATGCAGAGAATCGAGTCCGGCGGCACCGGGGCGCATGCCGAGAAGAACGGCGTCGGTGCCCCCTTTTCCATTGGAACTGTCGAGAATCCGATAAGCGTGCTCGACGGATTCTGCGACTTGCGGGTTGAATCCGAGAGAGTGGGCGACGTCGCGGCAGGCTTCGCGGATGGTTCGGTCATCCTCAACAATAAGGAGGTTGAGGAAATTGGCTCCCTCGATTTGGGAGGGCAGGTCGTGAGAGCGACTGAGGATGGCGGCGTTGGGCGCGGTGGTCATGACGAATCTCCGTTAGCGAGGTGAACCGAGAGAGTTAAATTGCAGTCATTTCAAAAGCGTCGTTAAGCGTTCGATTTTTCCGAAAATGAAACGAACTGGCCCTGATATGGGAAAAGTGTAGAGGGAAACGGCTGGTTGCTAAGTAACAGCCATCACAGTTCGTTTGTGATGAATCTGGGCGACGCAATGAGCCAAGAGGTAAGGAGAAGTAGACAGGGTGTCGAATCGTCGCCGGAGCGCGGGAGCAAGAAAACGGGCGCGTCTGTTGCGGCCGCGCCCGCTAGGAAACAAGAGACCAGTAACTAGCCGCGATCAGTCGTCGTCGCCGTCGTTATCGGGTGGGGAGGGTGGTCCGGCTTGGGCTTTGGCTCCGAGAAAATAACTGGCGTCAACCTCGGCAGGCACTAGCGTATACGGGCGCGCCGGTCCGGTAAAAAAGTTTCGCAGGTCGTTGCTGGCACGGGCGTCGGCGACTCCGAGGGCGCCTTCGGTTATACCGTAGATTCCTTGAATTGTGCGGAGAATGCTGCCGAAATCGTAATCGTTGTTGTCGATGAGACCGGCGGGGGTGTAGGCCGAAACGACGACGAGAGGAACGCGGAATCCTTTTTGATAATCGGCCTGGCAATTGGAGGAAGTGCAGGGCAATCCGGCTAGAGTTTCGGCCGGTTGATTGTCAGACCATCCGCCCCAATCATCCCAGGTGAGGATGATGGCGGTGTTGTTCCAGAAGGTTTGCCCGGCGTCGGTGGTGCCGGAGGGGCAAACAGGATTTTGACCGATGGCGTTGATGAGGGCGGCGATCCAGGAGGGGCCGTAGTCTCCGGTGCTACCGGCGTGATCCGACCAGGCTCCATCGGGGATGACCCAGCTCACGCTGGAGAGGTTACATCCGGTGATATCGCCGAGAATGCCGGTGCCTTTGTTTTTGATGTCGACGTTGGCGGCCCACTCCTTGCCGCTACAAACGAGGGTGCCGGACTTATTGAATTTCGGGACACAGATGCTTTGAATGGAATCGGGGGCCGTCCAGATGGAGCCGGCGGAGGGAGCGTAATACTTCCAGGTCACGGTTTTGGCGTCGAGGATGCTGCCCATGGTGGGTTTCGTATCGCAGAAACTGCCGACAGGGTTGGTGGGATAGACGAGGGCGGTGTTGGTAAGTTTGCACTCTTCGACGGAGTTGTCGTCGAAGGCGGTGCAGCCGGCTCCGAGTGTGCCAAGGAGCGGGGAGAGCAGTTGGGTGTAGGCGGTCGCGGGGGCGAGGCAGCCGACGCTGACTCCTTTGGGGCCGAAATTTTCAGAGATGAAAGTCGAGTCGGCGTCTTCGGCGGTGGAGCGGGCCGAGGTGCCGCTGAAGATGAATTGGTGAGCGGGATAACTCGGTCCCTGATTGGTCTGGTACATGAAGTTAGCCCACCCGTATTGCTCGGCATAAGTCAGATACGGATCGAGGAGATGTCCGGTGGAACCGTTGTAGTTGGTGACGGTGGGATTTTCGACATAGCCATAGGAATTCGCGCCCTTCGTGCTCTGGTGTATCTGCCAGGCGCCGTCGTTGCGGCAGGCGTATGAATTGGCTGGATCGGGGTCGCACATCTGCTCGAAGGCGGTGTGGGCGTGGCTGGGGTCGGTGCTGCCGGAGAGGGGCACGCCGGCAAGGGTGATGGGGAGCGGGGAGCCGGATTCATTGGAGAGTCCGCAGGGAGAAATGTTGTAGCAGCTGGTGGTGACTGGGCTTGGGGTACAGGCGTTGAGCCCGCTGGCACCGACGGGGATGGGACACGCCGGTGTGAGGAAGTGAAAGAGATTATCGGGAGTGCGGTTCTCCTGGAAGATGACGACCACATGGGTGATTTGCGGCGGGAAAGGCGATTTGGGAGTGTCGATCGGAGTTTGGGCGACCGATTGAGTGATGAGGCTTGCCGGCAATAGGGTTGCGACCACGAAGACGAGCTGGGAGAGGCTGAGGCGTTTCATTCGATTCCTCCGGGACTGGGTGTGAAGTAATTTGCCGAAGTGCTGGCTCCTGGCAAACGAGGTCGAGGCGCTGCCAGAAAGAACGCTTGCTCAGGCACGGAGACCCCGAGACCGCGCTCTCCGGGCCGGAGTTGGCGTGGCGCAAGTGTCATCCAATTCAAACCCAGAGTCAATTGAAAGTTGCGGTTTTGGCGGTTACTTTCTATCGCCGAACGCCGGGAGCGGCGAGAAATCCTGCAGGAATTTGCGTTGGCGGACTTCCGGATGGAGCCGAATTGCATCCTAAGACGGCGATGCGATCGCAACCAGAAAATTATTCGGAGGGGATATGGGAGATCTTAGCGGAGTAAAAGTAGCGATCTTGATCACGGACGGGTTCGAGGAAGTCGAGATGGTCAAACCGCGGCAGGAGTTGGTGGAAGCCGGCGCGGATACGCGGATTGTTTCTCCGAAGGCCGGAAAGGTGAAAGCGTGGGCTTCGACGGAATGGGGGAAGGAATATACCGTTGACGTGGAACTGGAGCAGGCGCGGCCGCAGGATTTCGACGCGTTGTTGCTGCCGGGGGGAGTGATGAATCCCGACAAGCTGCGGATGGAGCCGAAGGCAGTGGAGTTTGTGAGGTCATTTTTCGAAGAAGGCAAGCCGGTCGCGGTGATCTGTCACGGTCCGTGGACGGTGATTGAGGCGGGAGCGGCGAACGGGAGGCGGATCACCTCGTGGCCGTCGCTGAAGACCGATCTGCGCAACGCGGGCGCGCGCTGGGTGGATGAAGAAGTGGTGGTGGATGGGACGCTGGTGTCGAGCCGAAAGCCGGATGACATTCCGGCGTTCAATCGCGAGATGCTGAAGTTGTTTGGGCAAGCGAGAAGGGAGCAGCGGCCGGCGGCTTGAGGGAGCGACCGAGCCTATACCGGCTGGAGATGTAGCGGCCGGCTCGAGCGGCGGGGTAGTTGGTATCCTCTAACTGTTAGGGCCAATATGCCGCTTCGTTTCCATCCCGGCGCAGTTTTTCTGACACTGGCGTTATTGGGCGGTTGCAGCCGGCCGCCGGCGCAGAACGAGCCGGGAGCAGCGGCGGCGCAGAAATTGCCTTTTGAGGGGACGGCGCGAACGACCGGGATTTTGCCGAGCCGGTCGTTCGTTCCGTCAACGTCAAAGTTGCCGGAAGGAACGCCGATTCCGGTGCGGCTGCGAACGGCGGTTTCGAGCGATTCGTCGCATGCGGGTGATACTTTCAGCGCCATCGTCGATGAGCCAGTGGTGATCGACGGGCAAACGATTTTGGCGGCAGGCACGCTCGCGACCGGGCGTGTGCTGGAAGCGAAACCCTCGACGAGCGGGGGCGTGAACTTATTTGAGGGCGCTCCCGAGCCTGGGTATCTGCGGATTGTGCTGGTGAGTCTCGAGGTTGGTGGGAAGCCGGTGATGATCGAGACGTCAAGTATCTTCGCGAAAGGCGGCTCGCGCGAGCGAACTGCTGCCGGCGGAGCGGCCTCAGGTGAAGGTCAACGCGAGGTGGAAGACGTAGTGTTCGGTGTCGACCGGCATCTCAGTTTCCGGCTGGCACAGAAGATCGATCTGCAATAGATCGCGGGGAATTTGTCGTTGGAGGAACGGCGGCCGAGACGGAAGCGAGCGCCGAAAAAATCCTTAAGAAAAGTCCTCACCGCCGTGCGTGTTCGCGCGCGCCACCCTTTGGTTCCTTCTCGATTTCTACAACAACAACTTAAGAGAAACTACAGAGAACAGCGTATGGGGAACTCTGGGTACACAACTTACATTCAAAAGAGTGTGCGGCTGATGCAAGGCTGCGCCGTGTGACCATGACCGACGCTGGAGGATGGGGATGCTTAGCATGACGTTGGCTGCAGTGCTCGTCGCAGGTATTACGGCAGGTCTGACAAAATTCGCGCTGGTGGTTGTGGAGTGGATGCTGCAAGGCGGGTTTTTCGGTTTGGCGACCGGCGCTCCCGTGGCCGTGCCGCGATCCTTTTTCCGGCGGGGAAAGACGGTTTTCTCGAGCGGTATGGCCAGAGTTTGATCTCGTTCTTGTTCGATCGATTATTCGCGAATGATCGTGTATGGGATTTGATCTGGATGGCTGGGATCTGTTTTGTGTCTCGCAAAGGAGCTTGATCATGAAACGACATTTGGTTCTGGTTATTTTTGCCTGCGCAACGATGGTGGGAAACCTGGCATGGGCGGTGAGCGAAGGCGATGCCGCGGCCGAGCGCCTCAAGAATGCCGCACAAGTTCTACAACAGATTTCCGCAACGCCGGACAAGGGGATTCCTGACGAAGTGGTGGCGCACGCGAAGTGCATCGTGGTGATTCCAAATCTGGTGAAGGCGGGACTGGTCGTGGGCGGGAAATATGGGCGCGGGGTTGCGGTGTGCCGCACGGATGCGGGCAATGGAACGTCGGCCAAGGGCGGCAAACCGGCCGCGAACTCCAAGTGGAGCGCGCCGGCGTTCATCACGATCGGCGGAGGAAGTCTCGGTCCGCAAATCGGGGCAGAGGGCGTGGATCTGGTGATGATGGTGATGAGCGATCAGGGAGTGCAACAGCTACTTTCCACAAAACTCGAGTTCACGCTGGAAGGGTCGGTTGCGGCGGGCCCGGTGGGACGCCACGCATCGGTCGGTTCCGACTGGAAGCAGGACGCGGCCGTGCTGACGTACTCGCAAACCAAGGGTGCGTTTGCGGGTCAGACGCTGGAAGGCGCGGTAATCGAACAGGATAAGGATGCGACGGAGGCGGTTTACGGGAACAATGTGGCATTTGAAAAAGTCTTGCGGGGTCACGTCTCCGCTCCCACTTCGGCGGCTCCGTTCTTGCACGAGGTGTCGCAGTTAAGCCGCGAGGCCGCGTCTCAAGAAGCGCGGGAACAGGCTCCGGATCGGCAGAAAAAGAATTAAGTTGAATTTGTGATATGGCCCTTCTGAAGCCTGATTCGGGGATGCAATGCTCTTTAAAGCTTGCAGTCCCGACCTGTAACGCTGGGAGCCGCGTATTTTGCCCCGGTTTGCCATTCTCATAGTTGCGAAACCCGAATCTACATTGACACCAGAGATTGACCTGGACCATACTTCCGCGGTCGAAAATCGAGCGGAGCAATCCGCTGTTTCGTATCTCAACGGAGGGAATTCCATGAAGCGGTCAAGTTTGCTATTCGTTTTCACTCTCTTGGCGACTGGGGCCTTGTTGCTTGGCGGGCAACCAGCGCTGGCGCAGGGGCCACATCACATACAGTTTCGAGTTGTGCCCGGGCACGAGGCTGGAGTTCGAGCCCAGGCCGGGTTTGACGAACTATTTCTGCTGAACTCAGGTTTCGCGGCTTTGCCTCCGCTCGACGGCGGCGGCAACGATGAGTGGCCTTGCTTTCCGGGTTCCGATAATCCGAATTCTGCAGATTGCTCCCAGATCGCGGCGGGGGGAGTGGTGATAGGCGCGCCCGCGTACACCTGGTCACTGGCGAACTGCGATGCCGATAGCGATACAAGCGGGAATTGCGGGCAGCTCTTCTGGTTCTACGAAGACGACACCGGCGACGACACCGACCATCTGATCGTTTCACTGACAGTGAAGCAAGGGACAGCGTACGTCCTCGACACGGGTAATGTAGACCTGGGTCAAAACACGTTTCCGGCAGGTTCGGTCGTGGTTATTTATGATGACACGGCCTTCGGCACGCTGGGAGCCACCGGGAAAAATAATGGATTCTGCGCGGGCAGCAACAAGGTTTGCGTGAATCCAGTGGCGGGCATTGCCACGGTGACTTTCACAACCAAGGTAGGCGCGTCGAAGATCTCCGGCCACTTCAATATCAATTTGCAGTAGGCAGTGAGGGGTCATCTCGTCAACGAGGCCTCATCGCGCATGCCTTCTGGTGTGCGCCGAATGGGGCCTTGTCGTTTCACGCCCGCCGGGTTTAGCGAAGCATTAAGTACCGTAGCGAGAGCGGGAGGACTCGATCGGCAACACAGGCGAGAGCGCGGCGGCGCGAATGTCTTTGCTCTCCAGGATTCGCTTCGGATAACCGCGGCGGGCGACGCTCAGCATGGCTTGGCCGATTTGTTTGGTGGTCAGGACATGATTGGGAAAAGTCGAACGGAGAAACGGCAACAAATATTTGGCGATCTTGTAAAAGTTTCGGTAGGACTTGGTTTTGGATTCGATTCCGTCGAGCGGTTGAATGAGGCCGGGCCTGAACATGTAGGCTCCGGCGAAGAGCATGTTCAGGATGGCGTTTTCGGTTTTTCCTTTCACGCGTGCCCACATGATGCGGCCGCGCTCGGAGCTGTCGGTACCCGCCCCGGAGACATAAATGAAGGTCATCGTCGGATTGAGCCGGAAGAGTACATCGGCGGCGGCACAGGCGATTCCGTAGGTGACACGTTTGTATTCGGCCTCGTTCATTCCGCTGGACGAGACCCCGAGACAGAAAAAGCAGGCATCGAAGCCGGAGAGCTGGTTTTCAATGGGCTTGTAATTCGACAGATCGCGGTGAACGACTTCGCGGATTTTGGGATGGAGTTCACCCGTAGCGGCGCGACCGACGGTCTGAACGAGTTGCACATCGTCGGCGAGGAGCGATTCGCGCAACACGCCCTGGCCGACCATTCCGGTCGCGCCGAAGATCACAACGTTCATAGGGACAATCCTCAGGCTGCTTGGATGTCGCGCGCGTGAGAAAAGCAGCTTGTTTTCGGGAGAGCTGCGAGTCTCGGCGAAATCAAAGTCGGGGTATCTCTTGAGGGACGATCAAGATAGGGACGATCAGGACCATTGCGAAACGGATCTCGGAGCCGGAAAGTGGAGCAAAGATGAAAACGGAAATCCTGCGATTCAACGGCGCTGTTGAGCGTGCTCCCGCCATCGAGGCGTGGATGAAGGCGTATCCCGATGAATTGGGAGCCATCGCCCACGAGTGGTTCGAGGTGATGCGTAAGTGCGGGGACGAAGTTCGGGAACTCTTGCATGATGGCTGTCCCACTGCATGTTTGGGAAATGCGCCCTTTGGCTACGTCAACGTATTCACGGCGCACGTGAACGTGGGATTTTTTCACGGAGCGGCGCTGCCGGATCCGGCAGGCTTGCTGCAGGGCACCGGAAAGTTCATGCGCCACGTGAAGCTGAGAATTGGGACGGCGATAAACGCGGCAGCGCTCACCAGCCTCATCGAGGAAGCGTACGCGGATATCAAGGATCGTGTCGAAAACGGCTAGCTTGTAGAAACGCCGTCGGAGACCCACGCAGCCGTGAACCGCCAGATTATTAACCATACGTCGTATTGTGTTGCTGATCGCGGGCATTGAAGCGGTCGGGCGGATACCAACCGCTTGAGCGAATAGAGCCGGGCGGAGACGTGGTGACGCGGGGTACTACCACTGCAGAAGACTGTCGGGATCGTCGACGAGAACAACCTCGTATTTTTCGAGCATCGGCATCAGGATGTTTTCGAGTTCGATTTTCCAGAGCGGGCCTTCATAAAACTTTGCTTTCATCGGCTCGCGAGAGGCGAGGTCGGGGAATCCGCGCATAAAGAAAAAAGTATCGGGATCTTCGAGGGAGAGAAACGGGCCGAGGATTTTCATTCCGATTTCGGCATGAGCGGGGATGGATCGTTCGCGAAAAATCTGAAGGAATTCCGTCCGCTTGCCGGGTTTAACCTTGTAGGTGCGCATTTCGACAACCATAGGCGGCCTCCGCATTTCTATTCGCGCGATGAGTGTGAGATGAGATCGAGGCAACTGCGGTCGCGCCGTTTTTGTTGAGCCGTCATCGCTATGCGGTTAGCGTTTGATTTTCTTTTTCCTTCGAAGAGCTGTCGGATTTGGATAAGGCGGGGGGCAGGCGAAGGCGGAAGGTGGTGCCGGATCCCACGACAGAATCGAAGTCGATGGAGCCGTAGTGCCATTGCATGATCTGGTAGGTCTGGGCGAGTCCGATGCCGCTGCCGCCTTTCTCGCCCTTGGTGGTGAAGTAGAGTTCGAAGATTTTTTCCTGCGCTTCGGGTGGGATGCCGCATCCCTGGTCGAGCACCTCGGCGAGGATGGCATCATCTTCGCGCCTCGCTTTTAAGGTCAGGGTTCCTCCCTCGGCCATCGCCTGCACGCCATTCAATACCAGGTTGAGAATTGCCTGTTTCATGAGGTCGGTGTCGACGCAGACATTCAACGGCGCCGCGGAAAATTCCTGCACGATGCGAACGTTGTGTTTGGCGGCATCGGGAGTGGCCAGGACGGAAACGTTTTCTAGAATTTTGCGGAGGTCGACTTCTTCGAGGTGCAGGTCCTGCGGGCGCGTGAAATCGACGAGAATCTGGACGACGCGGTCGAGCCGGTGAATTTCGCTGCCGATAATGTCCATGTGACGGCGGGTTTCAGGATCGTCCTGTTGCAGTTTGTTTTGCAACAACTGCAAATGCAGGACGATGGCGTTGATGGGATTCTTGACCTCGTGGGCGACGCCGCGAGTCATGCGTCCGCTGGCAGAAAGCCGGCGGGAGATTTCAATTTCGTTTTCGATGCGGCGCACCGACTCGGCATCGCGCATGGTCAGCAGAGCGCCGATGGGCGTGCCTTTCTCCTGTATGAAATCGAGGGAGACCTGGACGCGGCGGCCGTCGACGGTTTCGAATTCGTATTGCACAAGCGCACGCTGCTTCTGGAATGCGGGCAGAACGACGGCGCCGAGGACGGTTCCATCGGAAAAGATTTCTTCCGCGGTACGTCCCAGAATTTCGCGGCGGGGACGCCCGAGAAATTTTTCAGCCGAGGCGCTGACCAGCACGACACGAGTGTCGCGGGTGAAGAGCATGAGTCCGTCTTGCAGTTTGGTCATCACCTGCTCGACGTTGTCTTTGAGGGCGGAGAAGATTTCGTTGGTGTCGCGAATCTGACGTCCAAGGTGGGCGATTTTGAGCGAGACGAGGCCGACTTCATCGTCGCGGCTGGTCTCGTCGTCGGGAAGAACGTCTCCGGCGCTGGCGCTGTCGAGGTTGCGGCTGATGGTCTTCAGCGGGCCGAGAGCCAGGTTCGAGACGACAGCGGCGAGCACGAGCGAGCAAAAAACTGCGACGACCGAGAAAAAAGCGGCCTGCTGCAATTTCGGCGTCAGCTCGTTCCGCAGGAAAACGGTCGACACGCCGACGCGCACGCTGCCAAATGCCTGTCCGTCGAGTTCGAGGCCGACGCGCACATCGTAGACGATGGACGGTCCGTAGATGAGACGCAGTTGGCGGCGGAAGCTGGCGTCAGACAAAACGCTTAAAGAAGGACGCTCCGGAACCAGTTTGCCGTTGAACGCCGGATTCGTGTCGAGAATCGCGGCTCCGTACGGATCGACAACGGCCGCATCGTAGATGATGCGCGAGTTGCCGACGACGGATTCCAGAGTGTCGTTCAAACTTGGATCGGTCTGAAGATAGTCGGTGATGGCCGCGCGCATGGCTTTGGGATTCTGCGTGTTGATGCGCGTGCTGGTGAGATCGGGCACAGCCTTGGAGGCGGAGTATTCGAGCTGGTTGGTGAGCTGCGAAGCGGTTTCATCGGCCCAGAGCAGGCGCTGGCGCAGTAGCTGGGAAAGGTAGATCCAGGAAAAAGCCACGACGAGGGCCGTAAAGAGCGTGGTGATGACGAGCACGATGATGAATTTGCGGCTCATGGAAGGCAGTTGTCAGCGGTCAGCTCTCAGTAAAACAAAACCGAACCCTTTCGCGGTCGGGCTGAAGACTGGAAAGTGAAACTGAGAACCTTTCGGCTTCTGCGTTTTACGGCTCCTTATCCTCTTTTAATGCTCGTCTCTCACGGCTCCTCTTCCGCTGCCGTTTCGTCCGGGGGACGGCCGTATTCTTTTAGTTTGTTGTGCAACGTCTTCAAACTGATGCCCAGGATTTCAGCGGCGCGGGTTTTATTGTTATTCGTGGCCTGCAGCGTTTTGAGGATGAGTAGTTTTTCAGCTTCTGAGACGGTGGTGCCCACTCCCAGATGAACGGCGTCGGGATCGTTGACGACCGGGCGCACGGTCTGGCCAAAAGCGGGCGGCAAGTGCTTGGTTTCGATCAGCCCGCTTTCGCAGACGATCACCGCGCGTTCGAGAGTATTACGCAGTTCGCGGACGTTGCCGGGCCAGGAATAAGTCTGGAACATATTAAGGACGGCCTCGCTCACGTCAGCGACTTTGCGGCCGTGCTTTTCGTTCATATCCGCGAGCAGGCTCTTGACGAGGTCTCGAATGTCATCTTTGTGCTCGCGCAGCGCGGGCATGTGGATGTTAAAGACGTTGAGGCGGTAATAGAGATCCTGGCGCAGTTCCCCGTTGGCGACGGCGTCATCGGGAACCTTGTTGGTGGCGGCGAGTACACGCACATCCACGGAGGTTTCGACCTTGCTGCCAAGGCGGCGGAGTTTGTGGTCTTCGAGCACGCGCAGAAGCTTCGCCTGCGTGCCGACGGGCATCTCTCCGATTTCATCGAGCAGCAAGGTGCCGCCTTCGGCCAGTTCGAAGCATCCGGTGCGGCGCTCCATGGCGCCGGTGAAGGCGCCTTTTTCGTGGCCAAAGATTTCGCTTTCGATCAGAGTTTCGGGGATGGCCGCGCAATTGATCGGGACAAAAGGTTTGTTGCGTCGTGGACTGAGATCGTGAATGGTGCGTGCCACAAGTTCTTTGCCGGTTCCGCTCGCTCCCGTGATTAATACGGAGGCGGTGCTCGGGGCGACCTGCTCGATCAGACGGAAGATGCCCTGCATTTCGGCCGAGGCGCCGACCAGGCGGCCCATGGCTCCCTTGTCGCGCAAGGTGCGGCGGAGGGATTCGTTTTCCGTGCGCGTGTTTACGATCTCGCCGATATTGTTGAGGATCGAGCGCAGGCGGCGAAAGTCGATGGGCTTCTCGATGTAGTCCTGCACGCCGAGGCGCCCGGCATGGAACGCGGTGTCGGTTGCTTTCTGGGCAGTCACCATCACGACCGCGATGGACTGCGTCATGTCGGCCAGTTTCTCCACCAATTCCATGCCGCCCATCCGCGGCATTTTTACGTCCGTAATCACGATGGAAGGGGAGAAGATGGAAATTTTTTCCAGTGCGTCGACCCCATCGAACGCGGTGTCGGTGCGATATCCCCAACCGGAGACCAGTTCGGCGAGGCCGGTGCGCTCGTTCTCTTCGTCCTCAACAATCAGCACGCGTTCCTGTGTCATAGTCCTCGGCTAAGGGGCCCAAGTGATCATTATTCAGGGAAGTCCTGTAGCCCGCAACCCATCGGATGCCCAGGAAAATATCAATTTGAGATCGATGGAAGCCATCCTACAAGAAAATGGAGCGACAGCCAGCTAAATCGATAAAAATAAGCATGCTTCCATTGTTAGTGTGTGGGCACTTGCTGTAGAATTTGGTGTTTCCACGGTGCTGCCTATCTCTGCGTTATGTGTGGCTTCGCGCGCCGTAAAAAATTTATTGATCCTGGGTTTCCAAAATAGTTTTGTTAGTGGATTTGATTTCGGAGGATTTCAATGTCACTTTGTTACAAGAATTACAGGAGATGCGCCAGCGTCGCGCTCGTCCTGGCCATCGTTACGATTGCGTTGCCGGTTTTGCTGAACGCACAAACGGCACCCGCACCCGCTCCCAAAGCGGCACCCATGTCGTCGGATGATTTTCCCAAGGTCGAATTGTTCCTCGGCTATCAGTGGTTGAACCCGGGTGGCAACATTCCGGATCAAAGCGTGCCCCCGAGTGCGTTCCACTTGCCGGCCATCGCTCAGGGCTTCGGCACCAACCTGTCGTACAACTTCACCAAGCTGTGGTCTCTGGAAGGCAACTACGGTGGAGACTGGAATCGCAATGCCAGCATCAGCGCGGTTGCTGTCGGTCCGAAGCTGACATGGCGGGGGGATGGCGTGGATTTCTTTGTACACACGCTGCTCGGATTCGAGCGCCTCTCTTCGAGAGGACTCGATTCCAACAACAGCATCGCCGCGGTTCTCGGCGGCGGCATGGATCTCAAGATCTGGAAACCGATTTCGTTTCGTTTGTTTGAAGCCGACTACCAGTTGTCGCGCGAGAATTTCTCAGCTGAGGTTCCACCGGACAATCCCGGACTGCGCCGTCAGACTTTTAACGGAGAGCGCCTGACGACCGGTCTCGTGTTCAATTTCGGCGGAGCGCCCGAAGCTCCGGTCACGGCGTCCTGTTCGGTACAGAATGCCGATGTAATGGTCGGTGAGCCGGTGCATGCAACGGTGGTGGCGACCAATTTCAATCCCAAGCACACGGTGACGTATACGTGGGCGAGCACCGGCGGCAAAATCGAAGGCAAAGACACCGGAGCCACGATTGATACCAACGGCGTTGCAGGCGGAAGCTACACCGTGACCGCTACGGCGACGGACGCGAAGGCAAAGAAGAACAACACGGCGAGCTGCACCGCGAACTTCACGGTGAAAGAGCCGCCCAAGAACCCGCCGCAGATGTCTTGCTCGGCGAATCCTTCAACCGTCCAGACCGGTACCCCGGCGACCATCACTTGCTCCTGCACCAGCCCCGACAATGTTCCGGTTACGGTCGGCGGATGGACGGCGAGCGGCGGCAGCATCTCGGGTAGCGGCAATACAGGAACTCTGAGCACCAACGGCGCATCTTCGGGTCCGATCACAATCAGCGCGACTTGTACCGACTCGCGCGGGTTGACGGCGTCGACGACGAGCACGGTGACGGTGGAAAATCCGCCGCCCCCGCCGCCGCAAGCGACCAAGGTGAACGAGTGCCAGTATCCCAATGAGAAGAAGCCGTGGCGCGTGGATAACACCTGCAAGGCTGCGCTGGACGATGTTGCCCTCAAACTGCAACAGGATCCGGATGCCAAGCTGGTGGTCGTCGGGAACGCTGATCCGAAGGAGAAGCGGAAGAACCTGGCGGGCGAACGCGCTGAAGACGTGAAGTTCTACATCACGGAAGGCGAGGCGCAACAGCACATCGACGCCAGCCGTATCGAGACGAGAACTGGAAATGCCGGCACTGCAACGTCGGAACAGTGGATCATTCCGTCGGGCGCAACCTTCCCCAACGCCGACAGCACAACGCCGGTGGATGAGATGAAGGTAAAGGCGATTCCGGACCATCCGAAACCGGGAGCCAAGAAGAAAGCGATGAAAAAGGCCGAATAAGACAGTGGTTTGGAGTGGCCGGGCGGAGACGCCCGGCGCTCCACATGACCCGATTATTGAACTTGGAAAAAACTAAAGGCTGGTGGGGGTTACCCCGCTGGCCTTTTTACTTTCGGGCCTTCGGGACCGTCGGTTCGGCTCGTCTGCCTTTCCTTTGGCGATCAGCGCAAGGCAAGTCATAGAATGATTGTATGGACAAGAACGAAATTGCTGTATTGCTGTTAAGTTCAGCAGTAATCGGAGCCGTTTCTTCTGCTCTCATCACAGCGTTGGCTCAGTGGCGGGAACGGGTGGCTAGAGAGCGCGAATTGCTATTCACCACCGCTGTTGATCTTTCCAAGACCTACATGCAACGAATCTCGGTTCACTCAAAAGCGATTGGGACTCTCCCGGAACTAGTAATATTAGCCGGGATGCACAACATCCTTAAGGAGGTTTTCAAAAAGGCCGTGTGTCGAAGGAAAACCTCGAAGCGATGACACGTGCCACAGAGAAATTGTAGCTGCGGTACTGTCAGATGATTCGCTCCCCGTTGAACTAATATCAACGATCTCAAATCAGAGTCTAGGGATCGAGCCGCTCTCACTTCCAGCCAGATTCGGAGACCTCGTGCATCATCGGAGCGTTCGCCGGGCTATTCTTTCCTAAGAACCCATTGCCCACGATCGACCAAGAGGAATCGACTATAGGTGTAGTCGCCGACGAACGAATTGCCCCGGAAAATTCCCCGCACCGCCAGTCTCGGCTTCTTTGAACTCAACTCTATAGTCCAAATGTTTTCGCCCGTTTTGTGCGCCGTGCCGTTCAGGTTAGCCGAGGTCACTTCCCCGCCTGTCAAGAAAATCTCTGCGTTCGCCGAACCTTCTACAATTTTAATCGTCAACTGCGCAGCGCCGGATGCGGCGAACCGGCCGCTCTGCCAGACTCCGGTGTACGACCCCGTGGGCGCCTTTTCCTCAGCCCTGGAGTGGTCGTCGGGAGTAGGACTGTTGACCGTCGTTAGCGATCTCGCGGGGCCATCTGTGAGAAGCGACCTTACATAGGCTATGGGAATAGCAAAGTTCAGGTTTTGCCCGTCCACGAGCTGCGCGAACGTCACGCCTACGACTTCACCGCTGGAGTTAACGAGGGCGCCCCCGCTGCTGCCCGGCGAAATTGGAGCAGTCATCTGGAAGACTTTCATTTGATGTTCGGGCCAGTCTCGTATGCCACTGATGATCCCGTCTGAGACTGTGGCCTCGGTGCTGACAGGGGAGATTCCAGCGAGAGGGCTCCCTATTGCCAATACGTGTTCACCTATCTGCACATGGTCAGAATCGCCCAGAGGAAGAGCTTGGAAGTCTCTTCCCTTCGCTCGCAGCTTTAGGACGGCAAGATCTTTATCAGGATCGGTCGCAATCACACCCAGTATCTGATATGAGGCACCATCCGCGAATCTAGCCTCTGCTTGTGCAGTTCCTGATACGTGAACGACATGATAATTCGTGACGATCTTCCCATCGCCGCCGACCAAAAATCCGCTACCGCTCGCCAGTTCTCGCCCATTCTGGTCCCGAAGGACTAGTCTTACGACAGATGGTCTAGTCTCTCGCGCCAGAGTCGGAATGTCCTTTCCAACAGGCGATTGTGCGGCGGAGGTAATTGCATTCATCAGGGCAACGGTGATTGCCGTGACTAGGGCTGTTCGGTAGAGGTATCTATTTGTTTGCAATCTCATATGTCCGGCGATTTTACTTGGGACAAGAACGTGCGTCAGCGGAAGTTTGGCCCCCTCGTCATTGACAACAATGAAGTCATCGTCGTCCACTTCAACCCGAAGCACATCAGATTACCGCACAACTGCCCTTAGCCTGATTCCTTGCCCTTGAACCAATCTTTCACAACTTCCCACAATGCGTGGAAATCCACACTAACCCCGTGAAAGTTGGGTTTCACCTCGATGATCCTCACTTTAACTTTGTCCTCATTCTCGCGGTAGTCAAGCTCCGCTTTAGCATGCTCAAAATCCTCAGACCCAGCTGCGGCCGAGCGAAGCAGGAAGAGAAGGTCATCCCTCGACATTTTGTTCCAATCATCGGGATGACGTGCCATTGCAGCATTTTGAGCGCAAGGCCGACCTGAAGCAATACCTGACTAAAATACCCGCAGACAGACTATAGGCGACTGATTCATCCGATCTCAGCGCCCCCTCGCACGAAATCCCAGTTATGATGAAGAAAAGAAAACCGCTTGACTTGTCCTTCGGTAACCTTGCCGCGGGCATGCTAGCCTATCTAAGGTGGAACGCAGGCGAATATCGTTCGCAGGGGTCAATTCACGCGCATGAATTTCACAGGGTTACGAAGGATTTGGCGTACAGGTTTATTGCTGGCCGCAGTCAGCTTTTTGAGCACCGTCCTGCTGGCCGCGGGGCCATGGCAGGTATTGGGTCCGGACGGCGGCGACGCGCGCAGCCTGGCCTACGACTCGCATAACCCGGATCACATTCTGCTCGGCACCAGCACGGGGCAGATGTTCTCGTCCGACGATGGTGGACGAAACTGGTCGCGCCTGGCGAAACTGGGCGGCGACGAGTACGTTTTGGACCACATCTCGATCGATCCGCAGGATTCGAATCGCATTTACGTATCGGCGTGGAGCGTAGCCAGCCAGCAGATCGGCGAAGTCTTCCGCACGAAAGATGGCGGAAACAAATGGGAAACTCTGCCGGCGATGCACGGCAAGTCGATTCGCGCGATGGCGATGTACAAGGCTGATCCGAAGATTCTGGTAGCCGGCGCTCTCGACGGCGTCTATCGCACCAAGGATGGCGGTGACACCTGGCAGCGTCTGTCGAATTCTCCCGAAATCAAGAATATCGAATCCATCGCGGTTGATCCCAAGGATCCGAACACCGTATACGCGGGAACCTGGCACCTGGCGTGGAAGACCTCGGACGCCGGTGCGAACTGGCAGCACATTAATAAAGGAATGATCGACGACTCCGACGTGTTTTCTGTCATTGTCGACCATGACAATCCATCGATCGTCTTTGCCAGCGCCTGCTCCGGAATTTATAAGAGCGAGACCGGCGGCGATCTGTTCGCGAAGATTCAAGGCATCCCGTTCACAGCGCGCCGCACTCGCGTGCTGAAGCAGGATCCGACCAACGAAAACATCGTTTTCGCCGGAACCACGGAAGGTCTGTGGAAGACGGTCGACCTCGGTAAAGTCTGGAAGCGGGTCAGCGGTCCAGATGTTGTCGTCAACGATGTGATGATCGATCCGCGGGACTCGAATCGCGTTCTGCTGGCTACGGATCGCAGCGGCGTGATGGCTTCGTCGGATGGCGCTTCAAGTTGGAGCGCGTCGAACAAAGGCTACGCACACCGCTATGTCTCGGCTGTGATGGGTGACATCAAAGACGAGAACACGATCTATGTGGGCGTCGTGAATGACCGCGAATTCGGCGGTGTTTTTTATTCGCATGACGCAGGGCAGCACTGGCAGCAGAAAGCGCAGGGCCTGGGCGGAAAAGACGTATTCGCTCTGAAACAGGCTTCCAACGGGACTCTGGTCGCCGGCACGAATCACGGGATGTACTCGCTGGATCGCAATGGCAGCGAATGGCGCCCGATGAACGTCGTGGTGGTCGAGCACACGGTAAAGATACCGAAGAAAGGTACGCGCAAAGCGGTCACCAAGACGACCTTCGAGAAGTCAAAGCTGGAATCGCGAGTCAACGATCTGGATCTCAGTCCCGATGGCTGGCTGGCAGCAACCACGACCGGTATCTACACGAGCACCGATCAGGGTAAAACCTGGAAGGGCGGGCAGGTTGTCGGGCAGTCGGATTTTGTCTCGGTGCGGGCGAGCGGCACAACGCTGGTCGCGGCGACACACTCCACCGTGCTGGTTTCGAACGACAGCGGAAAGACCTGGCAACAGGCCGGCCTGCCGTCTTATGTAGCCAGCATACGAAACGTAACGATCGTCTCAGACAGCCAGATTCTAGTTGCGTCGCGCGAAGGCGCATTCCGCAGCGGGGATGGCGGAGCGACCTGGGAACATGTAGTGAACGGACTGCCGGGGAAAGACATCACCTCGGTGAACTTCGATTCCGCGCATAAGCGTCTACTCGCCACCAGCGACTCCACGGGCGTGATCTTCGAAAGCCGCGACGGTGGGCGTTCCTGGCAACGTGGTCCGGACAGCGGATTCCCGCTGCGCCGGGTCAGCATCATCGGCGGACGTCTCGTCGGTGCGACTCCGTTTGATGGCGTCATTCTGCAGCCCGAGAACGAGTCGATCAGCGCCGCTGCGGGAGTGGGTGGAAACGAGTAAGCCATCCGTCTAGAACCGATACGATGGCCCCGCCCAAGCGAACATTGGGCGGGGCTTTTCATGTTTACTGTCAATTCTCTACTGTCACTTCGGTTTCACTTGGACAGGTGCTGCGACGCTTCCCATCCGATTGCCGAGAGAGTCGCGAACCACAAAGCGGACCCTGTACTCTCCGGCAGGAAGTTGCAGATCGTTGCGATACGTCCTGCGGTGGGCTCTCCGGATTGCGCGATCTCGGAAAGAAACTTGTGCAGTTCATTTCCTGCGTTGGCGACCTCCGCAAACGGACGAACTCCTGTTTCGTCAGCCCCGGAATGTGGGCACCAGACTGATCGTGGATCACGGAGGCAATCAGGATTCGTTCCGTGGAGGAAGTGAAGATGGGGGCATTTGTCTGCGCATCGATTTGCGCGCACGACGCAGGCACAAGTGTGAGGCTCGCGATCAGGAAACCGCTTGGAACGCGGGCGATGATGAGCGCCTCGTCGGTGATTCGCCACGGTATAGCGCGCTTATGCGCTGGCAGCGAGTCTTGCGTTCTTGACCCTGGTGGGAAACAATTCTGTTGGAGCCGTTATGCGACTGGTGCGCGGACTTGCGATTGCGTTGGGACTTAGCTTTCCAGTGATGGGAGCAGTTTCTCCACAACAGGACTCGTCTGCGTCCGCGAATTCTACAAAGCAATCCGCTACCAATACAGCCTCGAAAGAAGGCGCGCCGGCTAAACCTATCGCAGCAGCCGTGCCGGCAGCGTCGCAGAAAGCCCCGGCGAAGGCGGCTCCGAAGCCAGGCAAGTCTGCAGTGGCAACGACGCAACCCTCGGATGGTCCAAAAAAGATTGTGGTGCGCGAAGGCGGGGCACGCGAACCTGCCGAGCAAATCGCCCCGGATATCACTCCCGCCGAGGCTCTGCGGCAGCGGCAGAATGCCGAACAGTGGCTTGGTTCGGCCGACGAAAGGCTGAAACAAATCGCCGGGCACCCGCTGGATGCGCCCCAGCGGGAGACGGTCGGTCAAATCCGCAACTACATGCAGGACGCCCGTTCCGCGTTGAAAGAGGGAGATGTGCGGCGAGCTAGTACCCTGGCCGAAAAGGCCCATCTACTGGCGGAAGATCTGATAAGCCATTGATTTGCTGTGACAAGCTCAGTCAGGGAACGGGCCGTTGGGATGCTAAAACGCATCCCGTGACTAAGGCTTCGGTTCGAGACCTGCGCTACGATTTCGAGAAGATTGAACGCCTGCTGCTTCTCGGCGAGGAAATTCAAACGTTTTTATCTTCGTCCTTCCCGTTTCTGCGCCAGCACCAGCCCGCGCGGCGTGGGCAACAGCACAGCCGAGATCAGGCCCTCCTCTTCGAGTTTGAGGGCGGCGTCGCGCACGATCTTCAGATGCGAGCTGGCATCGTGCATCAGGATCAGCCCGTAAGGATTGATCTGCGGCAGAAAGCGGCGAATTTCCTGTTCGCGGATCGGCATGTCGCTGTCGCTGAAAAACAGGTCGATGGTGCCTTCGACTTCCATTTCGAGGCTTGATGTATTGCGTAGTTCGATCCAGTCGGCCAACCCTGACGCTTGAATGCGCGCCTTCGCGTTCACGTAGATTTCATAATCGTATTCGCAGGTGATGATCCGGCCGCATCCATTGGCTTTGAGGCCTTCGGCGATCCAAAGCGTGCTGATGCCGCTGAAGGTTCCAGTCTCGACCACCAGTTCAGGCTTGATCGTGGTGACGAGGGTGCGCAGAAACTCGAGCACCTCGGCCTCGGCGGTCATGGAATCGAACATGCGCCAGCGCTCGGGGTGCGGACACTCGAGCGTGGCGCGATGATATTCCGGCTGTAACTGATCGCCGGTGCGCTCGATCTCGCGCAGAATGCGGCGCTCCTGTTTCTCTTTTTTTCCAAAAAGACGGCGAAGGCTCAAGGACATGGGGTGGAAAAAGTGTACCGGAGGCGGTTCGCAGTTGTCAGTCGTCAGTAGAAACATTTGCCAGCAAACTGAAAACTGATCACTGGCAACTCGAATTTCGCTCTTCTATTCGCTGGTGAAATAGTCCACCGTTACAGGATTCTCAAATAGCGAGTAGTCTCGCGTGACCACCGTGATGCCGCCGTCGGTGACGAAATAGCGTTCCCGGTCGGCCTCGGCATCGTATCCAATCGTCGTGCCTTCGGGAATGTGCACGTCACGATCGATAATCGCTTTGCGGATGCGGCAACTCCGTCCGACGTTGACGTGCGAAAACAGAATGCTGCTCTCGATTTCGGTGTAAGAGTTTACGCGTACGTCGGGCGAGAGCACGCAGGCTTGCACCGAGCCTCCGGAAATAATGCAGCCCGAAGAAACCAGCGAATCGACGGCGCGTCCCATGCGGCCGCTTTCCGCGAACACGAATTTCGCGGGTGGATACTGGCGTTGATGCGTGCGGATCGGCCACTGGTCGTCGTAAAGATTGAAAACGGGAGAAACAGAGACGAGGTCCATGTTGGCTTCGTAATAGGCTTCGAGCGTTCCCACATCACGCCAGTAGAGCGCCTCTTTCTTGTTCTCATCGACAAAGTTAAAAGAGAAGACGCGGTAGTCGTCGAGCATCTTGGGCAGAATATTCTTGCCGAAATCGTGGCTGGAGTCGGGATCCTCCGCGTCCTTGAGCAGCACGGGAATGAGCACATCGGTATTGAAAATATAGATGCCCATCGAGGCGGAGATCTTCGTGGGATCGTAAGGGGAACGGATGTCGGTCTGTTTCGGCTTTTCCAGGAACCCGGTGATGCGATGTTCCCGGTCGATATCGACGACGCCGAAATGGCGGCATTCCTCGGGATCGGTGGTAAGAGTGGCGACGGTGACGTCGGCTCCGGCGTCAAGGTGCTGGCGCAGCATGCGCTCGTAGTTCATTTTATAGATGTGATCGCCGGAGAGGATAATGACGTACTTCGGCTGCTCCGAGCCGATGGAGTAAATATTTTGATAGACCGCGTCGGCCGTCCCCATGTACCAGTTTTCACTCACGCGCTTCATGGGCGGTAGAATCTCGATGAACTCGCCGATCTCGCGGCCAAAAATATTCCAGCCTTCGCGGATCTGCCGGTTGAGCGAGAGCGCCTTGTATTGCGTCAGGATAAAAACGCGGCGCAAGCCGGAGTTGACGCAATTCGAAAGAGTAATGTCGATGATGCGATAGATACCGCCGAAGGTTACGGCGGGCTTGGCGCGGTCGCGCGTCAGCGGATAAAGGCGCTCCCCGGCGCCTCCGGCGAGCAGGATTCCAAGTGTATCTTTCATTGGCGTCATGGGGTACACCGTATGGATGCAGCGCCCAAAAGGAACGCTGCCTCGTGGCAACGCGAAATACTAGCACAGGTGAAGGAGTTTGGGCGGTCGCGGGTGCAAGACGGCCACAGCCGTCACCGAATTGGGAAATCGCCGAGAAACTTCCGTGCGCGCCAGCCGAGCTACGCTTCCTCCCGCCCTTCGACTCCGCTCAGGGTAGGCTTGCGATTTGCCCGTCCCACTCTCCTAGCAGTGGACGATTTTATCGCTCTGGATGCCGCGGGTGGCGTTGCGGGAATCGACCACCAACTGGGACTCGCTTACAATCTTCTTGTAGTCGTAGTCGGTGTGATCGGTGACGATCAACACGCAGTCGTACTGTGCCAGATTGTCGAGCGGAGTACACGTCATCTGCAGGTCATACTTGCGTCCCCGTCCGACGAAGGGGAAGTAGGGATCGTTGTAGCTGACTTCCGCTCCCTCCTTTTGCAGAAGTTCGATAATCGTGAGTGCGGGAGATTCGCGCAGGTCGTCGATATCTTTCTTGTAGGCGACGCCCAAAATCAGAATTTTCGATCCGTTAATGGCTTTCTTCTGCCGGTTGAGTGCCGAGATCGTAGACGCGATTACGTTGTACGGCATGGCCACGTTGATCTCGCCGGCCAGTTCGATGAAGCGCGTGCGGAAGTCAAACTCCTTTGCCTTCCAGGAAAGATAGAACGGATCGACGGGAATGCAATGTCCGCCGAGGCCTGGGCCTGGATAAAAGGGATGAAAGCCGAAGGGCTTCGTGGCGGCGGCATCGATGATCTCCCAGATGTTGAGATCCATGCGCAGGCACAGCATCTTGAGTTCGTTGACCAGCGCGATGTTGACGCAGCGGTAAATATTTTCGAGCAGTTTCGTCATTTCCGCGGCTGCGGGCGACGAAACGAGGACGGTGCGACGGAAGATCGAACCGTAGAGCGTGGCGGCGATTTCACTGGCCTGAGAGTCCGCTCCGCCAATCACTTTCGGAATGTCATGGCGAGCGACCTGCGTATTGCCGGGATCTTCGCGCTCAGGAGAAAAAGCGACCCAGATATTGTCGTCGCCGGCTTCGCCGTTTCGAGACACAGTCAGGCGGGCTTTGTTCTCTTTCTCGAGAATCGGCATCAGAACTTCTTCCGTCGTGCCCGGATAGGTAGTGCTCTCGAGAATCACGATCTGGCCGGCCCGCAGGTTGGGAGCGACGGCGTGCGCGGTGTCGGTAATAAAGCTGAGATCGGGCTCGTGATACTCGTTGAGCGGCGTCGGGACGCAGATGATGATCGCGTCCATGGCGGTGATCTGCGAGTAGTCCGCGGTGGCCTTAAAGCCGTTGGCCTTCGCGGCGGCGATTTCGGTGGGCGTGATGCGGAAAATGTAAGTGCCGCCATTGTCGAGGGTATCGATCTTGCGCTGATCGATATCGAAACCGGTTACAGCAAATTTCTGCTCGCTGTAAAGCAGGGCCAGCGGCAATCCAACGTAGCCTAAGCCGATGATTCCGACCTTGGCCTGGCGCTTGCCAATGCGGCTTTGCAAGTCGGTAAAGAGCGAAGAAGCGGTAAGCTGAGTATTCATAGACACCAGCTTTAATCTTAGCATCGCACGTTCGAAGCAATCCCGCACAAAGAGCTGGAACGCGATTTTTCTTCAGATTTTCGTTCGATTTTTCCCGGATTGATCGCGATCCTGATTACTGATGTAATCAAAACGAGCTACAGTCGTTCCCTTAATGATGTTTGCAGTTTTACGCGAGTCTCATAACCAACACCCAATGCGATTCTTCAAACTGGCGATTGTCTTAGTCCTGTTCGCGATTCTCCTGGCGCTTGCGAGTCAAGCTGGCCGCGTTCTTGTGGTGGATGCACCGCAAAAGTCCGATGTGATTGTTGTGCTGGCGGGAGAAACGCGAGTTCGTCCTGCACGCGCCCTTGAACTGTTGCGTCAGGGAATGGGAACGCACGTCTTGTTGGACGCCGAAACCCGCGAGATCGTCTACGGTCAGCCCCTGGTCGATATTGCGCAAAGATATGTGGACGGTCTGAGCGAAAAGAACCACGTATCGGTTTGTCCGATCGCGGGATTTTCGACATTCGCGGAGGTTGGCGACGTGAAGCGGTGCATCGAGGGCATGGGTGCGCGCCGTATACTGCTCGTAACCTCTGATTTTCACACCCGGCGGGCGTTACTGATCTTCCGCAAGCGGCTTCCCGAATATGAGGTTTCGGTCGCGGCTGCGCGCAACCCCGCCGTTTTTGGCGACTCGTGGTGGAAAAACCGGGAGTGGGCCAAAACCGTGTTGGATGAGTGGATGAAGACCGTGTGGTTCCAGGCAATCGATCGATGGCGCTAAGCCGCTGGCTTAGGAATTGAGCAGGGCATCATGCTGTCGTCTGGTTCCTTTGGCGGCACGGCATGTCCTGGAAAGATTTTCTGTTCTACGATAGCTTGAAAGCTGTTCGATCTCACCGGAGGTGGCATGGCACAAGTTACGATTACCGTTCGCAAGAATGGTTCTTTGAAAATTGACGACCCGAACGGGGTGGTTGAAATGGTTGACGGCGACGGCAATCGATATGACCTAACGGGGAAAACCGCGTTCTCATTGTGCCGTTGCGGAGCTTCGGCGAACCGGCCGTTTTGCGACGGCAGTCACAACAAAATTACCTTCCAGGCGAACGACACAGCAATCAAGACTCCGCAATCGTAATCTCTCGCCGCGAATTCAATCATTGGAGCCTAGTGTCGAACTGGAAACTGGGCGGCGAAAACCAGTGCCGCGGGCATCCTTGTGATCTAGCATGGTCCTTGGATCATGAGATAAGCGTGGCCGGATGTGGTCGCGCCGGTTTCTTGATCGACAGTCTTTATTCTTGCCAGATTTTACCCGGGCGCGCTCTGGCAACAGGAAATTTCTTCCGTTAACTCTATGGGCCCTTCGGAGAAGACACAGCACGCCATTCGGCGCAGCACGCGACTGCCACTCGAAGTTCCCGTGTTGCTGACCAGCCTGGCTTCGGACCATCCCTTCAGCCAGCCTTGCAGCACGACTTTAGTGAACGCGCACGGCTGCGGACTCATTGTTGGCCGCGCGATCGCGCAGGGCATCCGGGTGCGTTTGGAAATTGTCGCGGCGAAACGGCATACAACCGCGCGCGTAGCTGAGGTTGTGCCCCTGGGGGGCGAGCCGGAAAGCTGGTTGGTTGGGCTGGAGCTGGATGTTCCGGGAAATTTTTGGGGAATCGAATATGCGCCCGCGGATTGGAAGATCGAGGAAACCGCGTTGCCGGCACCCTCACGCAGCGAATCAGGGGCGAGCGTGGCGCCCAAGCCAGTTGCCTCCCCAGCGCGGCGTTGGCGGCTCACGGATATCAGCGCGGGTGCTTGTTATCTGGAAACAGGAGCGCCGTTTCCGTTAGACACTCCCCTGTTGCTGAGCATTCGCGCCGCCGATACGGAATGTCTCTTGGAGGGTTTGGTACGCGTATCGCACAATCAGGCGGGCATGGGGATTGAGTTCACTGAGGTCCCGGAAGACAAACGCCGGACCAAGGTCGAGCAATTGATTACACGATTAACCGCGAACCGGGAGGTGCCAAAGATTTTTGTCGGCCGCCGCGAAGGGCGCCAGGATACGAAAAAACAAAATGCAGAGGACCGCAGAGATCTGACCGACGCGTCCGATCCCGATCCGCTGCTGGCATTGATTCGCGAAGGAACAACGTTGGGGATGGAACGATTTCAGGAGGGTCTGCGAGCGCAACGGCTGGGCAATCGGCGCGAGCCGCGGGTGGAAATTGCCGTGCCCGTCTTGCTGAACGGAAGCGACGTGAACGGGCGTCCCCTCGATCAGAGAGTGATGACGATCAATGTCAGCCGGCACGGTGCCGTGCTGAGCGGAATCTACGGACTGGTGCGGGTGGGCGACGAAGTTTCGCTGGCCCGCGGGCGCCATAAAGCGCGATTTCGCGTGCAATGGGCCGGTGAAGAAAAATCCCCGCAAGCCGGCCAGATCGGCGTCGCGGCAGTCGATGCCGAGACAACGTTTTGGGACGACTTCCTGGAGGCCTCACCCGGCGGCGGCGCTCCCGCTAACAGGACTCGATCCTGATACCTCCTCCCGGTCGCTGCCAATCCTCCCCAGCGCAGTGGTAAACTGCCTCGCCAGAGGGCCTTGTGACAAAAAAATCAGACTCATCGCAGGCGAAGAAAGATAAAGCACTGGGGATGGGCGCGAAGATTACGCGCCGGGATTTTCTCAATGGCGTTGCGCTCGCCGCGGGCGTCGCTGCCCTTCATGGCGCGATCGGGCCAGAAATGTGGGCGGCGGCGGATGATCTGGAGCCACAAAATGTTCGCGGCTACTATCCTCCGGCAAAAACCGGCATGCGTGGAAGTCATCCGGGATCGTTTGAAACCATGCACAGCGTGCGCGACGGCGACTTTTGGGACCACGCTCCGAAGGCCGTCGATACAGGCGAAAGTTACGATCTGGTGATTGTTGGCGGCGGCATTAGCGGTCTGGCCGCAGCACAGTTCTTCCGCAAGGCGGGAGGCGAACAAGCCCGCGTTCTGATTCTCGACAACCACGACGATTTCGGCGGACACGCGAAGCGCAACGAGTTTCATCCCGAGGGCCGCGGGAGTGGCGCGCCGATTTTGGGATTTGGTGGAACCTATTCCATCGAAAGTCCGTCTCCATATAGCCCCGTCGCGAAGGGACTGATCCGCGAACTCGGCATCGACGTGCCTTCGTATCCCAAATACGTCAGCAAAGATTTGTACCGTTCGTTCGGACTCAAGCCGCGTGTTTTTTTCGACAAAGAGACCTTTGGAGCGGACAAGCTGACGGCGAATGTTTTGCGCGGCGGAGACGAAAGCGGTGTGAACGATCCGGCGGGCGCGGCTGGTCTGCGCGATTTTCTGAAACAGGCTCCCCTATCGGAAAAGGCGAAAGACGACTTCCAGCGTTTACTCACCGAGCAGAAAGACTACCTTCCCGGGTTGAGCTCCGATCAGAAGAAAGCACGGCTGGCGCGGATCGCCTACGCGAAATATTTGACCGAGACAGTGGGTGTCAGCGACGAACTCGTCAAATTGTTGCAGGCATATCCGCACGGGCTCTTCGGAGTGGGCATTGATGCGGTGGCGGCGCAGGACGCGTGGGGCCTGGATATGCCGGGGTTTGCCGGTCTGAATCTCGATGGCAAGCCGGGCAAAGGAATGAACCGCGATGCGATTCGCGACGAGGAAGCGGAAAAATACTTCTTTCACTTTCCCGATGGCAACGCCTCCATCGCTCGGCTGCTTGTGCGAAAACTGATTCCCGAAGCGATTCCCGGAAACTCTGCCGCAGACGTCGTGACGGCGAAGGCGAACTACGCGAGGCTCGACGAGCCCTCTTCGGCCGTGCGCATACGGCTGAATAGCACGGTGGTGAAGGTCAAGCATCATGGGCATCCGGAGACGGCGAAAGAGGTTGAAGTTAGCTACGTGACTGGAAACCAACTCAAGACGGTGCGCGCGGCCAATTGCATTCTCGCCTGCTGGCACGTAGTGATTCCCTACATCGCCGCGGAACTGCCCGACAGCCAGAAAGCGGCGCTGGCCTCGGCACAGAAAGTTCCCCTCCTCTATACGAATGTCCTGCTACGCAATTGGACCGCATTTCAAAAACTGGGTGCGAGTTCGATCTATGCGCCGGGCATGTACCACACCAGCGTGAACCTTGATCTTCCCGTCAGCATCGGCGGGTATGAATGCTCGAAAAAGCCGGAAGACCCGATTGTGGTGCATATGATGAAAGCGGCGTGCCGTCCTGGGCTTCCGGCGCGCGAGCAGCACAAGTTCGGGCGCATCGAACTCTACTCGACGAGCTTCGAAACCTACGAGCGCAATATTCGCGAACAACTCGCGCGCATGGTCGGTCCCGGCGGGTTTGAGCCGGCGCGGGACATCCTGGCGATTACGGTCAACCGCTGGCCGCACGGCTACGCCTACGAATACAATTCGTTGTTCGACAAGTTCTGGCTCGAGGGAACGGAGACGCCGTGCGAGGTCGCCCGCAAGCCATTCGGCCGGATTGCGATTGCAAATGCGGATGCCGGCGCGTACGCGTACACGGACTGTGCGATCGATCAGGGTTATCGCGCCGTGCAGGAGCTGAAAAGTTAGACTGTCAAGGCTGGCGCTCGACAATCTAGCAGCCGCGGTTTTACGCGGGCGGGCGTCCGCGCCACACATTCGCTTCTTGGGAGGGGAGGTCTTAATTTATGGCTCGTAAATCAGCTTCTGGTAAGCGTGCGGCTGTGCGCAAGAATTCAAAGCGCTCGTCATCTCAGCACAACTCGCAGCCCCGCGCGGACCGTCCCTTTGCGCCCGGTTATGGGATCGTCGGAACGCAAGAGGGGAAGGGACTGCTTCCCTGGACGTGGGTGGCGAAGAAGATGAATTGCCGCACCTTCTGGCTGGTCACAATTCATGCTTCTGAAAACCGGCCGCATGTGATGCCGGTTTGGGGTGTCTGGGTGGACGATGCGTTCTTCTTTTCGACAGCGCGCAAATCGCGCAAGGGGCAAAATCTCGCCGCCAATGCCGCCTGTGCCGTGACCAACGACGACGGGGAAGAGGCAGTGATTATTGAGGGAACCGCCGCCCCACTATCCGATCCAGCCCAGGAGGAGCGCGTCGCCGCCGCCTATCAGAAGAAATACAAGACGGACCCGCGGTCCATGCAAGAGCCGATTTTTCGCGTGCAACCCACGAAAGTCTTCGGCTTCGTGGAGAAGACTTTCCCCCAATCGGCGACTCGATGGCAACCTTGATAGAGGCCCCCGGATAGAGGGCCCCGAAAACGCACTACCGCTGGTAGTACCGCACCCCCCGTTGGTAATATCCTTTCGTGATTACCGCGTCACTTGATTAAAGTACCATTTGGTGATTGCGGCGCAGCTTCGCTTATGAAAAAATGGCGTTGTCTGCAAGCTTCTGTTTTCCTCCCCTGAAATGTTCTAAACACGCCTGGTGCAAATTCGTCTTGTGGCTTTCTTTTGCCTCGTAGAACGAACTTTGCCGGGAAGGCGGATTTTTTGTTCTCCTTGTGAGGAATCGATGCCCGTCCGAAGCCCCCTTTCTGCCCTGAATCATTCTCAAACGAATACCGGCGACCCGCTGCGGACGAAACGTATTCCGCGTCGTATAGAGCGCGCAAAAGCTTATCTGGAGCTGGTTGCGTGTTCGGTCATTATGGTCTTCGTCCTTTGTCTTGGGACTTCCCCGGCATTCGCACAGAACAATGTCTTGACGCAGCACAATGACAATACGCGGTCGGGATTGAATACGAATGAAACGATTCTCACTCCCGCGAGCGTCAACGTGAACAGTTTTGGAGAGCTTTTCACGCAGAATGTCGATGGAATCATTGTGGGGCAGCCCCTCTATGCCAGCCAGGTCCTGATGAATGACGGGCTCGTACACAACGTGGTGTACGTTGCCACGCAAAACAACACGGTCTACGCCTTCGATGCTGACAGCACACAGGGCAAAAACGCATCTCCGTTATGGTCGGTCAGCTTGAACGAAGGCGGAACTGCCGATCCAATTTCCGATTACGGATGCACCGGAACCCATTACACCGAGATCGGGATTATGGGTACGGGCGTGATCGATCCGGGCAAAACCACGCTCTACCTGGTGGCGAAAACGGTGACCGGCTCGGGCCAAAATCAAGTTCGAAACTTCGCACTGCATGCGCTCGATATCACCTCCGGAAACGAACTGCTCGGCGGTCCCGTGAGCATCGCCGCGACAGCGCCTTCGAGCAATGGATCGGGCACATTCAATCCGATCTACCAGATGCAGCGTCCCGCGCTGCTCTTGCAGAACGGCGTGGTCTATATCGGATTCGGCGGGAACGGCTGCGACGAGTATGCCTACAACGGCTGGTTCCTCGCCTATAACGCGCAGACACTGCAGCAGCAGGCAGCGTTCCTGGTGACGCCAGATGGGATGCGTGCTTCGATTTGGCAGGGCGGCAGCGGTCCCGCCGTGGACGAAAGCGGCAACATCTACGTCGTCACCGCCAATGGCACCTATGACGGCCCCGAGGGCGGCAACGATTTTGGCGACACGGTTCTGAAGATGGGCTGGACGGGCAGCAATTTTGGCGTGTTGGACTACTTCACGCCTTACAACCAGAAACAGCTCTCGACGCAGGATCTCGATCTCGGTTCCGCTGGCGTCCTCGTGTTACCCGACCAGCCTGGCCTGTATCCGCACGAACTCGTTGCTGGCGGAAAGCAGGGCACACTCTACCTCGTGAATCGAGATAACGAGGGCCAATTCGATGCCGAAGCGGATGACGTCATTCAGTCCATTCCGCGCGCCGTCGTCAGCGAACTCACCGGCGTGCCTTCATATTTCAACGGCAGTGTTTATGTGGCGGGCGATCTCGATTACATCAAGCAGTTTTCTCTGGTAAACGGACTTCTCACCACCGAACCCGTTTCTCAAACTACAGTTGCCTTCGGCGGCGCAGGACCAGCCTCTACCTCGATTACCGCGAATGGCAGCAGCAACGCCATTCTTTGGGCGATCCGCCACACCAACCCAGCCCTGTTCGCCTTCGATCCAACGAATCTGGCGAACGAGTTTTACGACAGCACACAGGCGAAAGGTCTCCGCGACAAGTTGGTCCCCGTGGTGCGTTTCACCACGCCAACCATCTCGAACGGCAAGGTCTACATCGGAGGAACGTCGGCGCTCGCCGTTTACGGCTTGTTGCCGGCCCTTTCCGTCGGTACCGGCAACAACCAGACTGGAACCGAAGGCGTGGTGCTGCCGACTCCGCTGACCGTAGTCGCAACCGACGCCTACGTCTCCGGACCGCTGGCTGGAGTCATCGTGACCTGCAAAGACTCAGGAGCGGGCGGCATTTTTACTCCCAGTGCGAGCCAGACGACGAACTCGGCAGGGACGGTGACTTACACCTATCAGCTTCCTAAGAAACCTCGCGTCGTGACGATCACTTGTACCAGTTCGGGCTTTACGAACGCCGTGTTTACCGAGACGGGCGTCCCGGGCGCTCCGGCGCATATGACTCTGACTGACGGAAACAAGCAAGTCACGCCGCCCAACACGCCGCTGGCCGATCCGCTGATCGTGAAAGTAACGGACGCGAAGGGTTTTGCCGTGGCAGGAGCGAGTGTAACTTTCACCGACAATGGTGCCGGCGGTACATTCGCCGTCAATCCAGTGCTTACAGCTCCGAATGGCACGGCGACCGCGCAATATACAACGGGTCCGAACGCCGGATCGATCACGATCACGGCGTCAACGCCAGGGGTCAAGCCGGTGAACTTCAAAGAGACGGTGGAATAACCAATCTTAGACCGAGACTTTGCGCGCCGACAAATGTGCTCCTGTGAGCAGCAGCATTCCGGACAGGAAGGCCCAGAACATCAGGCTGACCGAGATCGCAAACGGACCGTAAACCTCCGCGAAGTTCAGCCGCGGCAGGGCGAAGACGTAGACGTACTTCAGGAGTTCGGACAACAATCCCATCATGATGGCGGCGGGCAGAACCCGCTTGGCCGAGACTTTGCCGTTCGGCAAGAGCCAATAAATCAGAAAGAAGATGGCGATGCTCGCTAAGATCGCAAAGATCTTCATGGTAATGAAGTCGGTCAAATCTACATACCACGTGCCGTAGCCGTGCAATGCGCTCTTGACGATGGCCACGTTGCCGGCCGTCAATCCTACCGACAGCAGCGCAAGCGACCCGCAGGCGAAGACCAGTCCGAGCGAAATCAACTGATTTTGCAGGTAAGAACGGTTATCGGTAAATCCCCAAACCCGGTTCAGGGCCACTTCGAGCGGCATGAAAATTCCGGTCGAGGTGACGAGCAGCATAATCAGCGAGAATATTTGAGCCCGGTGGTGCGCCTGGACCAGCACGTTCAGGTTCCGTATAACAAATTCCTGGCCAGTTGGAAGGTAGTCGCGCAACAGGCTTTCGACGATCGAATACATCAATCGCGAATGAAACACGTACCGGATCAGCGTCATGAGCACGAGCAGAAACGGAAAAAACGACAGAATCGCGTTGGCAGCCACCGAAAAAGCGAAGGTGTGAACCTCGGTCCGCAGCATATACTGCACGGCCGAGCGTAGAAAGCCGTCGACGGAGGCGGCTCGAGGTTCGGCCGCTCCCTTTCCGTCAGAGAGTTCGATCGGTGTAATGGAAGACACGGTTTCTCAAATCTTATCAAATAGTTACAGCGTCTCGCGGAGAGCTTTGAACTCGTCAGGCCATGCCCTTCCACGGGTTGGATCGCGATGACGTTCGGCAGTCGTGATCGCTTGGGTGGCGTGGCGGAGTGGCGTCTACGCTACGCGTCGATCTGAATCCCCCGTCCCGCCTGCTTCTTTTCCCCATTCTCCTAAACTTGGCACTTGCCAACTGGAATCTTCCTGCTATTATCTGGTGCTTCGCTAGCCGGACCGGTTAGCGAGTCACCAAAGATCGACGTCTCTGTGCTGGCAGTGCGATATCGCGCCCTCGTTTTCGCGGCTCCACAGTATTTTGTCGCGGGAAACCCTCCGACGAAATACCGGGGAGCCGTTTCTGTTGGCGCGATTTCGTGCAAGGCGCGGCGGCGGCAGTAAAAAAATTCTCTCGTCGGTTTGAGGGGGTGCCTTGCGGCACGGCTGTGTCGGTCTGCAAATCGACACCGGCCGCCACGCAAGTCAAACACATAAGCGACGTAAGAATAATTCTTAGCGCGAGGCGAAAGGAGTTTCTTTGTGAGAGAGAAGGGTACTGTGAAGTGGTTCAACGGGGCGAAAGGATACGGATTCATCCAGCGCTCCACCGGCGAGGATGTGTTCGTGCATTTCTCGGCCATCCAGGAGAACGGTTACCGCTCGCTGAACGAAGGCGAGACCGTCGAGTTTGACCTGCTCAAAGGGCCCAAGGGCTTCCAGGCAGGCAACGTCGTGCGCGCCGCCTGAAATTTCTCCAACCAGTTCGCAAACCCTCTCAGATTTGTCGAGAGGGTTTTTTGTGGGCGTGAACTTGGCCACAATTCCACAGTGGCCGTGCCGGAGCGGCACCCTCGCCGATTATGAGCATCTTAAATTCGGCGGCAAGCGGTTCCACTCACCGCAATGTGCGCGATGAGTGGAACCCCGGACTTCGCCGTCAAACCGACTGCACTCTGCGAATGAAACGACGAACATCTTATTCGACATTCGCCAAAGCGGCGTTCAGCCCGGCGATATCCGCGCCAAGGTCCTTCCCATCCGTGCCCTTGTACTTATAGGGGCTGTTCGGCAACAACTCGTAATCTCCGCCATTCCCATTGTTGTAGTTAGCGAAATAAACTTCATCCACTGCCTGCGGAAACATGTTGTTCGCCGGCCAGCTTGACGGTGGATACTGCGCCGGAGACGCGATCAATCCGTTGCTGACGAACGTAGCCGTCGTGAAACAGTTGTTGATGCTGCTGACCGGCACATCTTTGGCGGAGCAACTGGTCGCGCCTCCCGTGTTCCACACCGGGTAGCGGCCGGTGACGATCAGGTTGTTGGTGAACACGAACCCAGTCATCGGCGCGTTCTTGGCCGCGTTACCGGTGAGTAGCATGTGGCGGGCCGAATCCGGGAACGCAGTAATGTGATTGATCGTGACATTATTGAGTGCGTTCTGCGGCCATCCGTTCATGACCTCGAGCCCAACTCCGCCGCCCACGTAGCGCGTGCTGATGTCATCCAGCACAACATCGTGAATGCTCCAGCGGGCTCCAGCCAGTGCGGGCGCCCCATTCTTCACGCCGTACTTGCCGTCGCCTGAAATCGAGGTTGCCATCTGAATGCCCGCTCCGACGTGCGACACGTGCACATAGCGCACCGTAATGTCAGTCACCTGGCAGAGTGGACAAACGTTTGTATCGGTACGCACGGAGTGCTGATTTTTGGGCGTGATCACGATCCCGTATCCGCCCTCCGTGAAACCACCCCAGTTGTTCTCCATGAGATTGGCCTCGACTAGAACGCGCACCGCGTTCTTCAGCTCGAGGTGATTCTTGACGACAAACGGATGCCCATCCGGCCCGCCGACGTAGGGATTGTTGCCCTGCATCCACTGCCATGGCTTCCAGAAGTGGTTGCCCTTGATGGTAATGTCAGTCGGCGTCAACGTAGCCGCTCCGCCGCCAAAGAGAATGCCCTGGCCCGAAGCTTCGATGAAGTTATTTTGGATTTTGAACGGACCATCCTGCGTGTTGCTGACGCCGCCCGAAATGGCATGAGAGTCAACGCAAGATCCGGTCTTGGAGATGCAATGGAAGTCGCTGAAATACGAATCGACAACGGCTACGTTGGTCATGCCGCTCAGGCTGACCCCGTTGTGCGTCTCGTCCTGCAGCGCACCGTGCAGCCATGAACGATCGACGACGAGATGATCGACCGTGCCCTGGCCCGCGACCAGCCGGGCTTTGCCGGGCGTTCCTGCGGGACGCGTTATCTCCAGGCCAATCAGGCGGTAATGGTTCGCTCCCGGGGCGAACTGAATCGGACCATCGCCCGCGGTTGTCATCTGTATCTTCGCCAGAACGTTCTCCGGATTCGCGCAACTATATTGCGGACGGCCCGCGAGAGAAGCGATTCCTGCGTAGCAGGGCGTCACGCGCTGGCCTTCCGCAGGCAGCGTGCTGTCGGCAGCGCTGGTCCGAATGATGATCCAATGGCTCGCGTCGCAGCTCTTTGCCGGTAACGTGAACGAACCGGCGAAGGTCGCACCTGCCTGCAGTTGGATCACGTCGCCGCACTGCGCATTGTTTAATGCCGTCTGCAGGTCGGCGCCCGCGGTGAGTGCAACCACCACTCCGGAAGCCGGAGTGTCCGCCATGGCACTGGGCACAGTCGCTCGCGGCAGTTCCGCCGGGCCATCGTAACTGGCGGCGAACGACAGCGAAGAAAGCGCGACAACCAGCGCGGCCAGCAAGACATTGACTCGCAAGGCCGGCAAAATTCCGGTTCGCGGACCGAGCATGGAAGAGATTTCAAGGTAGCGTTCGGCCATATCGCATTGCGGTTTCGGCGCTTTCAGTGTTTTCGACATTTGAATTCCCTCAGTGATCAAAGTGGGTGGGGCTAGGTTTGGAGTCCGGACTGAAGCGCAAAATTTTATCATGGTTGTCAAGAAACACTTCGGCAAAATTAATTCCCTCGGAGGAGCTAGGAAGGCCTGCTTGGAGTACAACCGGAAATTTGAGGCATGCGGCGAACGGCAGTTTTCAACTCTTGGTAGAAGCACCTATCCTGCCCCGGATCGCGCCATCACTGGATGCCCCCGGTGTTGCACAAATCGCGCACGCCTTACCTGACGGCTGATGGCTGAAAGCAAGCTCTTTAGCTACTTTTCAACCGCCTTAACATCCAAGCTCCTCCACAGATACCAGCATGCGACGGAACGATAAGGAGCCCATAGTTTTGCGATCTTCTGCATTACATCCGGCTTCGGCCACTTGCGTTTGTTGTAGTGCTTCTTGATCGCCGCCTGTATGCCGTAGTCTCCGACGGGAAGAATGTCTGGACGCCGCAGGGTAAACATCAAAAACATATGCGCGGTCCATACGCCGACGCCCTTGACTTGCGTCAGGTGGGCGATCACCTCGTCTTCCGACATTTCTGGCATGCGCTCGAACTGCAGCAATCCTGCCGCAGTCTTCTCGGCAAGATCGCGCAGGTAAGAAGTCTTCTGCCGAGACAGTCCGATGCCCCGCATTTCAGCGTCGGAAAGTTTTAGGATTCCCGCGGGCGTCAGCGGATCTCCGGCCTGCGCCGTAAAGCGCTCGAAGATTGTGGCCGCCGCCTTGCCATTCAATTGCTGATAGAGGATCGATTCCGCAAGCGCATGAAACGTGGGTTCGCCGAACTGCAACTTGCACGGTCCGACGCGCTCGATCAGCGCAGCCAGAATAGGATCCGACTTCTTGAGATGGTTGACGGCGCGAATATGGACGGAGCGGGGCATAAGTTATGGCCGAGAGTTTAGCACAGAAGGCGAAGAAAGGGCGAAGCTAAAATCATTGATACATTGCGATACTGAATCATTGCATCACCGAATCACTGCGCCAGGGGGTGATGAGGGTTCGGACGCTGCATCGACCATGCGCGTATTGCGGCCTACGAGGGGAAGTGGAAGTGAACGTCGTGCCGCGAGGCGACGGGCGTGCCATCTAGCGTTGCGGGCTGGTAATGCCAGCGGCGGAGAGTCTCCGCGATCTTTTCGTCGATGCCGTGGCCGATGGCCTGCACGATCTTGGTTTCAACAACGGCACCGGTGGAGTCGATGGTCACTTCAACAATCACGTCTCCGACCAGATCGCGGGGAAGGTCAGAGCGGTCCACGGGCGGGTTCGGATAGACGGTTGGATACGCCACATGGACTTCATGGCCGACGACAGGTCCGTCGATCACCGTGCCGAGGGCCGATCCGGCGCGCGAGTTGTGATCGCCCAGGTCGGCGTCCACGACGGTCTGCTGCGGCTCAGCGGCGGGCTTAGGAGCCTCGGCGTGGGCCCGGGGTCGAGCCTTGCTGGGCAGCTTCGGGTACAGCAGTTTGGCCGTGTCCGGCGGACTCGCGTCGCTGTCGGGAGCTACGTAGATCAATTGGTAAGAGTGAGCATCGTCTCCGTGGGCCAGCCATTCGGGCCCGACGTCGAAAATTTTGGGATTGTAAAAGATGATGACCGCGAGCATCGCGAGGTGCGCGGCTACCGAGGCGGCAACGACACGATAGCGGCGCAGCAGGGAAGGTGCAGCTGCGCTGGAGCCAAGAATCGTCGCTGCAGGAATCGTCGGCTGTAATTCGGCTGGCACGTCACTCCCTAGTTTACTGGATTGACGTGCCAAAGAAATATACGTTTTTCGATCGGAACTCCCCGGGCAAACCTATGAGGAAGGTTCGAACGCCCCCGGGGCTAAAGCCCGATCATTTTGAGGCCGTTGTGGCGTGGCTGAAGCCACGCCCTTTCAAAACGGCTCGATTACGCGCCAGCTTGCTGCTCGGCCATGTCTCCGATGAAGGGGAGTTTGAACATTTGGCCCTGATAAGCCTTCAGCACCAAAACGAGCCAGATAATAAAGCCGAGCAGGCTGATGATCGGCCACAAAAGCACCGTTGCCCATCCGAGAAAGGGAATGTGGCCGATAAAGGCTAATCCGATCCAGAGAATGGTCCAGGCCACCGCGAAGAAGAGACATTGGAAGGCGTGGAAGCGGATGAAGCGCCGCTTGTTGAAGGGCTCCAGCACGAGAAAAATAATGGCGGGAATGATCGTTACGTACGCCAGCGCTCCGGCCACGTTGTCGGTGAGCCCGGCGTTTGCGGGTGCCACCGCGATCGTTCCAGGAACCGTACCGCCCGCACACTTGCTACAAGTCGTTCCATCGGCTAATTGCGCACCACAGGTTGGACAAAACGCCATCGGGGCCTCCTCCAAGTTGACAGGGAAGGTAACAGAAGCCTCGCTGGGGCGCAATGGGCTAGGGATCGGAGTTTTGGGGCGGGAAGCAGTTCGCGGGCGCCGGCAAATGGACGGAGTAAATTCCAGCTATTAGAATTTCTAATCGATCCGCGATAAGTTATCGTTTTTGATTACCGAACGCTTCTGCTATATTTCCGCGATTCCCCGAGCCCCATCCGATCGGCCTGCGGATCGGTAGCCGACGATGGAAACCGGAGCGCGCGGCAAATCTATGGGTCGCATCACGATTCTTTTCTTACGGCGCTTGTGGCTGCCCACGCTGGTTTTCGGCGCGTTCTGCCTGCTCTGCGTTGCCCTGTACGTGCGCTTGGAAGACCTGCGCGCAATCGATGCGTTCTTCTGGATCTTTCATCCCCATTCGATCGACTACCATTCGGTTCGAACGGCAACGAAGCTGTTTTCGATTTTCGTGTACGTGGGAGTGTTCGCCTTCCAGGTGTGGATCGCGGAGCGGGTGCTGGTTACGATATTCAACCGGCAAGGATTGGAGGCCTGGAAATCGATGATCAACGATGCCAATATCGCGAAGCTCAAAGATCACTTCATCATTTGCGGGTACGGACAGGTGGGCCGCACCGTCGTCGACCAGCTCACTCGTCTCGAAATTCCATTCGTCCTGATCGAAACCAATGAAGGACTTTGCCGCGAATTGCTGAACGATGGCTTGCTGGTCATTCAGGGAGACGCGAAGCGCCACGACGTGTTGCTGCAGGCCGGGATCCAACGGGCGCGAGGCATCTGCATCGTCATCGACAGCGATGCCGACAATTTGTATATAACCGTTACGGCGCGTTCGTTGAACGGAAAGGCCAAGATCATCACGCGCGCCGGCCAGCAGCGGTATGCCAATGCCATTCGCAACTCGGGCGCGGACGAGGTCGTCATCCCGGAATACGAAGGCGGCCTCATGACCGGGCGAATGATTCAGAAGTACTATCCGTCGCTAGGCAATCTGGAGTGACGGCAGCCCATCGTTCCAGTTTGCGCGCCCACAAGAGGAAACTGATTCTGCGGGCAGCCTTTGCTCAAGCCGCCAGTTCCCACTATCATCGCAAGTTCGGGATTCTCAATTTGCGGAATGCAGATTCCGATTCACTTAATTTCTCTGAATGAAAGGTATGGATGATTACGATTGTTTCGGGACTGCCCCGGTCGGGCACGTCGCTGATGATGCAGATGCTGGACGCGGGCGGGATGGCGGTTCTTTCGGACGGCGAGCGTAAGGCCGATACGGATAATCCGAAAGGATATCTCGAGTGGGAGCGGATCAAGCAGCTTCCCAAAGATCCCAGCCTGATCGCCGAGGCGGAGGGCAAGGTGGTCAAGGTCATTTCGCAGCTTGTGCTGTCTCTGCCGCCGGGACACGAATATCGCATCGTATTTATGCAGCGTCCGTTGCCTGAGGTCGTGAAGTCTCAGGACGAGATGCTGCGCCGTCGCGGCAACGCGGATTCAATCGCGTCTTCAACCGAGGCGACTTACGCCATCGAAGAGGCCTTTCAGAAGCATTTACTTGAGATGAACAAGTGGGTTGCGGGACAGGAAAATATCAGGATGCTGCGGGTGCACTACCATCGGGTTCTGCGCGAACCAAAGCCGGTCGCCGAAGAGGTCGCGGCATTCGTGCAGTTTCCGCTTGATATCGAGGCCATGGTCCAGCAGGTCGATGGAAGCCTTTATCGCAATCGCATGAAGAAATAGCCTGCGAGAAATCCTCGGAGCTGGGATCGGTCTCCTTCCGACAACTTCTACCAGAACCGCGTTTCTATTTGACGTCCTTCATTTAATGTCCTTCATCGGCAGCAGCGTGCCGTAATCGCGCCCCGAGGGATCGACTGCGCGCGCTACAACTCCCGCAAAAGCGTCGCGAAGTTCGGGATATTTTGCCACCAGCGCTTTAATCACCGCGGTATTTTCCTGAAACGTGCGCGAAGTGTCGGAGACATCCGCCGCTTGATACTTGACCACCACGTCGAGATCATTGCCCACGGGCAGGGGAAAAATGTCGGTCAAACGGTAGGTTTTGCCGGCGTAACTGAGATCGACCGCGCTTCCATTCGCGGGCACGTCCGACGGCTGCATGGCCTGCGCATCCTCGTACAGTTTGTCGGTGGCGCGAGTGCTCATGAAGTTGATGGGGACGGAAAGGGCGATCGCCTCGCGATGATAGAGCCAGGCGTTGTGTTTTTGGGATTTAGCCTCGAAATCGTGGGCTCGTTGAAGGAACCACGCCGCGTCGTGTCCCGCGACCTGCGAATCGGCGGCAAAAAAGCCTGCCAGTTTCCAGTCCCCGCCAATCTCTTGCAGCACAAATGTCAATGTGAGGGGAGTTTTGCCTCCGCTCACGTCGAGGATGGTCACGGCGTACTTGCCGGGAGGCAGATTGGGCAGAACAAAAACCGCGCTGTCTTTAGTCTGTCCGTTCGGGCCAAAAACTCCGCAGAGAAATTCGGCGCGCGCCAAAGGCTGCGTACCATCGGCGGTCAGCAGAAAAACCGGACGGATTGTGGCCTGGGCTCCCGCCAACGCCGCCTGCCGCTCTTTCACCGCCGCTTCGATGCCCGAGAAATTGGCGGCCACAGCGGGGATCGAATTCTGCTTGAGGGTCCCCGTGTCGCTTTTTGCCGACAGATCGAAATAGCGCCTCGCGGCGGCTTCGACCGAGGCGCGTGCGGAAGCGTCCATGTCGCCAAAGTTCTGGCAAACCTGGGCTGAGGCGGCGTTGGCGAGGGCCAGCCAAATCAGCCAAACGGCGTAATTGCGCGTCTTACGCAGTAGATCCAAGCGCAGAAGATTGAAACCCAGAAGCGCAAAGGTCAAGCGAGGCAGCGGATCGAAGGTCGGGCGCACGGGGAAAGCCTCCGCCGGCATTTTACGCTCTCCGGCAAGGCAGGGCGGTCTAAATCGTTGTAAAGGCGGTCTAAGACATGGTTCGTTCGTAACTGGCTCGCAAGAAATAAGGGCCTCCAGCGTTCTACAAGCGATGGTAAAATCAGGCAGGGTCGCGGTGGCCAGCGGTACCCTTGGCCGCTTGCGGAAACGGGATACTACGATGCAGCGCAGACGCGGATGGATTGTTTTCGGCTTGACGCTAGCGTCGACTGCCTTTCTGACTCCAAGCCTGTTTGGCCAAACCACCCGTGCGACAGAAGCGCCTGCCAGCCCAGCGCCGGTCGTCAAGCATCACCACAAATCACATAAGATTGCAGCGCCTCCTGTTCTTCCGCCAATGCCTGCGGGCCCGCTGCACCAGTTGCCCATGGACCAGATTCCGGCAACCCCCGCGAAAGTCACTTTTGAAGGCGGGTTGCTGACGATTTCAGCGCATAATTCTACTTTGGCCGAGATTTTGCGCGACGTAAGAAAGCTCACCGGAGCATCGATCGAAATTCCTCCGGGAGCGAACGAACGAGTTGTCGCGAATCTCGGCCCCGGAGCGCCCCGGGACGTGCTTGTGGGTTTGCTCAACGGCTGCTCCTTCAATTACGTGATGCTGGGTTCGAATACGGATCCAATGGCGGTTTCGAGTGTCATTCTGACGGCCAAGTCGTCGGCTCCGGGCGAGGCGCAGACGGTCGCAAATGTTTATCCGAACGAGGCTGGCCCACAGCCCCCGCCAGGGATGACGCAGCGTTTCCCGCATCCCGGGCCTTTTAACGGTCAGCCCATTATCGCGCAGCCCGCGAACGGGCAGACCACCGACGCGGACGACAGCAAGGATGACGACGCCGACAGCGCGGACGACAATGCCGACGATTCCTCAGCGCAAGTTCAATCAGGACAGGCGCAACCGGACGGCACCGCGGCCGATCAGCAGGCGCAGCCCGATCCGAACCAGCCCAATGCGGGCCCGAAGACGCCCGAACAGATTTTGGAGATGCTGCGACGATCGCAGCCGGGTCAAACGCCTCTGACCCCACCGGCACCGCCCCCTGAACAATAGAGGAGGATAGGACGGCGTGTGTTAACGGACCGGGAGTGCAGGGAATGGTTGGCAGGAGGAACCGGCCGCAGACTCTAGTCGCCGCTGGCGTGGTTCTGATGCGGCACTAATCGGGCAAGCGCCATGGGCTGGGCCGGATTAACGGCCGCCAAAACCGCATGAATCGCGCCATAAGCGCCCAAAATACCGAGAATAACCGCTAAAATTGTGGTACCAATCAGTAAAAAACCGGCGAAAAGTTCGTTCACGGAATCGGGCCCTTGCTTCAGCCGAAGGACAAATGCCACGGCTGCAAATGATTGAATCTATCCGCATTTGACCCCCGCCTCTGTTAACAAATAAGATACGGGAATCGGACTGCGTATCTCCACTCTCCAACATTTCTTAGGACCCGTCCACGTTACGGAAGTCCATAAAGTTCTGAGATAAATGGCCATCACCCGGATTTCGGTGCGCGGGGCGCGCCAGCACAACCTGAAGAATATCGACGTTGAGATCCCCCGGAATAGCCTCACGGTGGTCACGGGCCTGAGCGGATCCGGCAAATCCTCGCTCGCCTTTGACACGATTTATGCGGAAGGCCAGAGGCGCTATGTCGAAACCCTGTCGGCGTACGCGCGGCAATTTCTCGATCAGATGGAGCGTCCCGACGTCGATTCGATCGACGGCCTGAGCCCGTCAATTTCGATTGAACAAAAAACGACGAGCCGCAGTCCGCGTTCGACGGTCGGTACAATCACCGAAATTTACGATTATCTGCGCCTGCTTTACTCCTCGATCGGAGTGCCGCATTGTCCGAATTGCGGCAAGCCGATCACGCGCCAGTCGGCGGAACAGATTGTGCAGCGCGTCATGTCGCTCACGCCCGATGACCGCGTGATGATCATGGCGCCCATCGTTCGCGGGCGCAAAGGCGAGTTCAAAAAAGAGATGGAGAAGCTGGTGCAGCATGGCTTCTCTCGTGCTCGCGTGGATGGCGAACTTGTCAGTCTGGAAGACGACTTGGCGCTCGACAAGCGCAAAAATCACACCATCGAAGTCGTAGTCGATCGCCTCCTGGTCAAGCCCGGCATTGAACATCGCCTCGAACAATCCGTGGCGCTGGCGATGAAACTCGGCGGAGGGCTGGTGCTCGTCGCGGTCGTCAACGGAGACGAAACGTTATATTCCGAGCGCCTCGCCTGCCCCGACTGTGGCATCAGCGTCCCGCAAATGGAGCCCCGTTCCTTCTCGTTCAACAGTTCGTATGGAGCCTGTCCCGAGTGTCACGGTCTCGGAAGCAGCTACGATCTCGATCCCGCAAAAGTAATTGTCGACTGGTCGAAGCCGATTCTCGATGGCGGATTGGGGCCAGGAGCATCTTCCCAGAATCTCGTACGGAGCATTCAGTTGCTCGTCCAGGCCTACGGATTCGAGCTTTCGACGCCCTTCGAAAAATTTCCCGACAAGATTCAGAATTTGTTGCTCCACGGTGAGGCACGAAGGGGCGGCAAGACGGGTTTTCTCGGGATCCTCGGCTATTTGAAACAAAATCTGGAAAATTCCACCTCCGACAGCTATCGCGATTACCTGATGGACTTCATGTCGGCGACGGAGTGTTCGGTGTGCCACGGCAAGCGCCTGCGTCCGGAGAGCCTGGCGGTGAAAGTCAACGGCATGTCGATTGCCGACTTCACCGAGCTTCCCATCGCGCGAGCGCTCGAAGCCGCTCGCCAGATCAAGCTGACGGGCAGGGAACTGACGATCGCGGGTCGCATCGCGCACGAAATCACCGAGCGGCTGCAGTTCTTAGATGATGTAGGACTGGGCTACCTGCAACTCGGCCGTTCGGCAGCAACGCTTTCTGGCGGTGAAGGCCAGCGTATCCGACTCGCGACGCAGATTGGATCGAAGCTGCGCGGCGTCTTGTACGTTCTCGACGAACCGTCGATCGGTCTGCACCACCGTGACAATGGCCGGCTTCTGCTGGCGCTGGAGAATCTGCGCGATTTAGGAAACACGGTGCTCGTCGTCGAGCACGACGAAGAGACGATCCGCCGCGCGGATTACGTCATCGATCTCGGACCCGGCGCAGGCCGCCACGGTGGCGCGCTAGTGGCGGCAGGAACGCCTGCTCAAATCATGGACTCGCCCGATTCGCTCACCGGAGCGTATATCTCCGGACGCCAGCAGATCGGCATGTTGACTCAGCGCCGCAGTCCGAATGGTAAGGCTGTCACCGTTCTCGGAGCCCGCGATAACAATCTGAAAAATCTCGACGTCGTCTTTCCGCTCGGCGTAATGACGGTTGTGACCGGAGTTTCCGGCTCCGGCAAGTCGACGCTGGTGAATGACATCCTGTACCGCGCCCTGGCGAAACAACTCTATCGCTCCCGCGAGGAACCCGGCGCTCACAAAGCGATTACGGGCGGCGAACTGATCGATAAAGTAATTCGCATCGATCAATCCCCCATCGGACGAACGCCGCGTTCCAATCCCGCAACCTATACGGGAATTTTCTCGGCAGTGCGCGATCTTTACGCCATGCTGCCCGAGTCCCGCGAGCGCGGATACAAGCCGGGACGATTTTCCTTCAACGTTTCCGGCGGACGCTGCGAGGCGTGCCAAGGCGAGGGCCAGCGCCGCATCGAAATGAATTTTCTTCCGGATGTCTACGTGCAGTGCGAACTCTGCGGCGGCCGGCGCTACAACCACGAAACTCTATCCGTCTGTTACAACGGCAACTCCATCGCCGATCTTCTGGAAATGCCGGTATCGGATGTGCTGCAGATTCTCGAGAATATTCCGCAGGTCAAACAGAAGCTGCAAACGCTAGTCGATGTCGGCTTGGGATACATCCACCTAGGCCAGTCGGCGGTAACGCTCTCTGGAGGCGAAGCGCAGCGCATTAAACTGGCGCGCGAGTTGAGCAAGCGCCAAACGGGGAAGACGCTCTATCTGCTCGACGAGCCGACGACGGGATTGCACTTCGACGACGTCCGCAAACTGCTCGACGTCCTGCATCGTCTCACCGACCTCGGAAATTCGGTGATCATCATCGAACACAATCTCGATGTTATCCGCAATGCCGATTGGATTATCGACCTCGGCCCCGAAGGCGGAGAAGAAGGCGGCCGCATTGTGGCGCAGGGCACGCCCGAGCAGGTGGCGCGCGTCAAGAAGTCGTATACGGGACAGGCGCTGGCGGCCCACTTCAACGGGTCGGCGAAGAATGTATCGGCGAAAAACACCCCTTCGAAAATTGAGACGGACAGAAACGGGCCGGCAAGAAATGAACTCGCGCCTACTGGCACAGGAGATCGCCCATGAACCTGCCTGCCGATGAATTTCCGCAGAGTCCAGAAGCGGTTCGCGAGGCGCTAACCATTCCGGCCACAGACTTCCCGGCCGACCTGCCCCTGGGTTTTGGATCTGAGAGCCTGAAGGAGCCATTCTGGTGGGATTTTTTCGCGCTGGTGCTCCTTACGATCCTGTCTGCTTTGTTTTTTCTGATCACGATATTCGGGGTCGTACTCATCGCAAGGAGATTGCTCTACCCTCAACTCGTCGCTTCGGAAGTTGGGTCTATACCGTTGGTTCTCATAACTGCCGAGGCTGTCTGGTATGTTCTGGTTCTTGGCTGTATGTACATCGTTGTCACTCGAGTGCAGCACTGCTCGGATTTTCTTGCCGCGATACGCTGGCATTGGCCCCATAGGTCCCTGATGTATGTTCTTGCTGGGGTCTGTCTGGCTGTCGCGCTTGAAGGTATTGCCCAGTTCCTGCCGATTCCTAAAAACTTGCCGATCGACAATATGTTTCGTACGCCAGCGGAGGCTTGGGTTCTTTCGATTTTCAGCGTCACAGCTGCTCCTTTAATGGAAGAACTGTATTTTCGCGGGTTCCTGTATCCGGTGGTGGCACGCTACGCCCAGATGGCTACTGCCTTCATGCTAAAGCGTTGGGGCGCGATCCAACGGGATGGCCTAGGTCAGAACATCGCCGTGCCCTCCGCCATCCTGTTTACAGCTCTTCCGTTTGCGCTGATGCACGGTCCGCAACTCAGATTCTCCTGGGGGCCGGTGTTGGTCATCTTTCTCGTTAGCCTGGTATTGACCATCGTGCGAGCCAAAACAAACTCCGTCGCCGCCGGAGTCCTCATCCATATGGGGTACAACGGAGCGATCACCCTGGCGATGTTCGCTGCCACGAGTGGATTTCGCCATCTGGAAAAATTGAATCAATAAGAGAGGTCTCAGATGTTAATTTCGTCCGCCTGTTTCGACGTGACGGTCGTAAACTGATCGCTATACCCTGAGACCCGAGACCTAAGACCTAGCACCTGGGATCTAACTTACATGTCGACTCCAAAACAAGAGTTACTCGAACTGCTGGCACAGAAATCCTTCCGTCTTGGCGAATTTCAACTTTCCTCCGGTGGCACCAGCGACTATTACATTGACTGCCGCACCACCACGCTCGACGCGCGCGGCGCCCAATTAGTAGGCCAGGTTTTTCTGGACGAGATTCGCGAGCAAGGTTGGGAACCCTCTGCTCTCGGAGGCCTCACCATGGGCGCCGATCCAATTGTTGTGGCCGTTGCCGTTACCAGCGGAACTCTCAACGGCTTTCTCGTGCGCAAAGCCGAGAAACAGCATGGCACCGGACAGCGCATTGAAGGCTTCCGCGAAAAAGGCGCGCGCGTCGTAATCGTCGACGATGTCTGCACCACCGGATCCTCGACCATCCAGGCGATCGAAACCGCCCGCAACTATGGCTTTGAAGTGATTGGAGCCATGTGCCTGGTTGAGCGCCAAGATGCGCACGGCCGGCCGAATGTAGAAAAGGCCGCTGCGCCCGCCAATTTTATTTCGATCTTCACAGCGACAGATGTGAGAAAAGAGCATTTGGCGCTGAGCAATTAGAAATCGAATTTTCGTCCTGGTTTGAACTCACTCGTCATTCATTAATCTCATGATCGCTGACGGATATACGGATCTTGCAGCCGGGAAAATCGCGTCAGTCGTGACCTATCTGGAAATGACGGAGCGCCCTGTCATCAACGAAATGTCCTCGACTGAAGTCGAACTGCGGCGGATCCACAATGCAGATCTCGAATGGTACCGCGCGATCTACCGGCGAGTGGGCGCGCAGTGGCTCTGGTTCAGCCGCCTGGAAATGACCGATGCGCAACTTTCAGAGCAACTGGCCCGGCCCGGCAACGAACTATTTGTAGCCGAACGAAGCGGCAAAGAAATAGGCATGGCCGAACTCGACCGATCCAACGCGAGTTCCGGCGCGAAAGATGTCGAGATCACGAGCTTCGGATTGTTCCCGGAATCAATCGGGAAGGGATTTGGACGTCCCTTCATGCAGGAATTGTTGAATCACGCCTGGGATGCGTCGACAGAGCGCGTCTGGCTGCATACCTGCAGTTTCGACGGACCTGCAGCGTTGAGCTTTTACATCAAGCGCGGTTTCCGCCCTTACAAGCGCGCCGTCGAAGTAGGAGACGACCCCCGCATCACCGGGATTTTGCCCGAATACACCGCCCCGCAGATCCCGATAATCCGTTAATCTAAAAGTTCGCGCTTGGCCGTGTCACTCGTATAGAAATGAGTTGCGAACGACCAACGACGAACAGCGAACGACGACTTTATGATTGAAACTTTAGAATGGACTCCTCGCGGCGTAGTCTTCATCGACCAGACGAAGCTGCCGACCGAAGAAGTGTACGTAACCTGCACCACCCACCAGCAAGTGGCCGACGTGATCCGCAATATGGTAGTTCGCGGCGCGCCCGCCATTGGCGTGGCTGCGGCCATGGGGATTGCCCTCGGCGTACAAAACTCCAAAGCCGAGAACGCCGCCGATCTAAAGAAAGATCTCGACGAAATCAGCGAAACGATTCGGCAGACCCGGCCTACTGCGGTGAATCTTTTCTGGGCGATTCGGCGCATGCAGGAGAAGTTTGCGACTCTGACCAACCTTCCCGTCGACCAGATTAAGAAAGCCTTGGTCGAGGAATCGCAGCGCATGCACGCCGAAGACATTGCCGCCAACCAGGCCATGGGACGCCACGGTGCCACACTCATGCCTTCGAGCGGCGGCGTGCTGACGCACTGCAATGCCGGAGCGCTCGCCACAGCCGGCTATGGCACGGCGCTGGGCGTGATCCGTGCGGCCGTCGAAGCTGGCAAGAAGATTCACGTCTACGCCGATGAGACGCGCCCGTTCCTCCAAGGCTCGCGGCTGACGGCCTGGGAGTTAATGAAAGACGGGATCCCAACGACGGTAATCTCCGACAATATGGCGGGAGTGATGATGCAGCAAGGCAAAATTGGCGCCATCGTCGTGGGCGCGGACCGCATCGCCGCCAATGGCGACGTCGCCAATAAAGTCGGAACTTACACCGTAGCGATCCTGGCGAAAGAGCACGGCATCCCGTTCTATGTGGCGGCGCCGATTTCGACCGTCGATCTCGAAACCCCCGACGGCAGCAAAATCCCGATCGAGCAGCGCAATAAACGCGAAGTCTCGCACATTGCGGGCAAGCAAATGGTTCCCGACGGAGTCGAAATCGAAAATCCCGCCTTCGATGTGACTCCCGCAAAATATGTCGCGGCCATCATCACCGAAAAAGGCATCGCACGCGCCCCGTATGAGGAGTCGCTGCAAGAACTGGCGAGTCTGAAAACGCCGGCGTAGCGTATGCCGTCAGTCATTCAATCCGAACTCACGTTTCAGAACGGCGGCAAATCCATTCGTGTGGATGCCTATCTTCCGGAAACTTCGACGAGCAGTGTGCCTGCGGTCATCGCGCTCCACGGTGCCGGAGGCAACGTAGCCGGAATGGAGCGGTATGCCAGCGCGCTTGCGGCCGAAGGGTTCGCCGTCTACGTTCTGCATTATTTCGACCGCACCGGCACGGCACCCACCGATAAGGCGACAATCTTCCGCAACTTTCCCGCGTGGATGAAAACGCTTTGGGACGCTATCAGTTTCGTCGAGACGCAACCCCACGTCGATCGCAGCCGCATCGCACTGCTCGGCTTTTCGCTGGGAGCGTATCTTTCGCTCGCGACTTCCGCCATCGATCCGCGTGTGCGCGTGGTGGTTGAATTCTTCGGGGGCATGCCGAAAGAGATGAACCTTTTCATGCGCCGCCTCTGTCCCGTGCTGATCTTGCATGGAGAGGCGGACGCGACCGTGCCTGTCGCCGAGGCGTACCACTTGCAAAAGCTGCTAGAGAAAAAAGGCATCCCTTACGAAATGAAAATTTATCCCGGAGAAGGCCACGGCTTCGAATCAGAGATCTGGCGCGACGCTGGACTCCGCAGCCTGCAATTCCTCAAAAAATACCTAGCCGAACCCGCGTAGGCCAGCAACGTAGCAAACGGCTTTAAACTCTGGACAGACGAAATGGAGCGCTGAGCAGGCGCACCGGAAGCATGACGACCGCCCATACCAGGGCAAGCGCGCCGTGAACTGCGATTCCCACGACACGAAAAGGCAGCAGCAGCAGCCACACAAAGGGATATAGAATCAGCGCGAGCAGCGCCAGCGGCCAGCACACGACAAAAAGCAAGCACCACAGCAGGAAGGCAATCATCGGCACACCTCCTCACAGAAATGATACGCAATCTAGGTAGAAAAAGTTCGAAGCGCCGGAAGATTTCTGTTTAGCGCTCGACGGGCGAGTCGCACGCCGCGACGCTGGCCTACATCGTCTTTAATTGTGGGCTGATCTTCAGCTTTGCTTCCGTAACCAACTGAACGTCATCGACCGACAGGCCAGGCGCAATCTCCTCCAGCAGCAGGCCTTCGGGCGTCACGCGAATGTAGGCCATCTCCGTCACGATCGTGTTGACAACGCGGACGCCCGTTAACGGCAGCGTGCATTTTTTCAGAATCTTCGGTTGTCCATCTTTCGTTGCATGCTCCATGGCGACGATCACGCGTCGCGCGCTCGCGACCAGGTCCATGGCTCCACCCATTCCCTTGACCATTTTTCCGGGGATCATCCAGTTGGCGAGGCTGCCCAATTCGTCAACTTCCATCGCTCCGAGAACACTCAAGTCGATGTGGCCGCCGCGAATCATGGCAAAAGAGTCGGCGCTCGAAAAGTAAGCAGTGCCGGGGAGTTCGCTGACGGTCTCTTTTCCCGCATTGATCAGGTCTGAATCTTCGGTGCCTTCGAGCGGATAGGGACCGATGCCGAGCATCCCGTTCTCAGACTGCAGAATCACGTCTATGCCGGGCGGAACATGATTCGCAATCAACGTGGGCAAACCGATGCCGAGGTTGACGTAGAATCCGTCGCGCAGTTCGCGGGCAACGCGCTTGACGATGCGCTCGCGCTTGTCGGTATCCTTCGGAGCTTTCGGGAGGGTTGACATATTTTCTTGACAGTCGTTAGTCGTTCGCGAAGTTGGCTGTTTCGGCAGTTGGTTTTCCGAGCGACCGAGCGACCAACGACTATCGACGAATCACCCTTTTCTTACCGTCCTTCTTTCAATCTTTTTCTCAAACAATTCGCCCTTGAAGATTCGCTGCACGTACACGCTGGGCGTGTGGACCATCTCTGGGTCGAGTTCTCCCGGCTCAACCAGATGTTCAACTTCGGCAATCGTGATCTTCGCGGCGGTCGCCATCATCGGATTAAAATTGCGCGCTGTCTTGCGATAGACGAGGTTGCCCCATTTGTCGCCTTTCCAGGCCTTGACGAAGGCAAAGTCAGCTTGGAGGGCCCGTTCCATAAGATAAGGGCGTCCGTCGAATTCGCGCGTTTCTTTCCCTTCCGCGACCACGGTACCAACGCCAGTGGGCGTGAAGAACGCGGGTATGCCCGAGCCTCCAGCGCGAATGCGTTCCGAAAAAGTACCCTGCGGGATGAGGTCGAGATGTACGGTACCGTTCAGCACCATTTGTTCGAGCAGTCTGTTTTCGCCCACATAAGTTCCGATGTGATGCTTGATCTGACCGTTGGCGAGAAGCAGTCCCATGCCCAATCCATCGACGCCGACGTTATTGCTGATGGTGGTGAGGTTCTTGACGCCCTTGCGGGCGAGGGCGCGGATGAGATTCTCCGGCATCCCGCACAACCCAAATCCGCCCACCATGAGGGTGGCGCCGTCGAAGACATCCTCGATCGCGGCCTCGGCGCTCGGAACTACCTTGTGCATGGCACAGGAATTCTATAGCAAATTCCACCACGGAGACACAAGAGACACGGAGGAGACAAGCCGGTAAAGAGCGGAAAATAAAAGACGCGGCGAACACTCCGCTATTCTTTGATCTTCTGCGTGTCTCCGTGCCTCACTGGTGGGTGTTTCCGCAGTTGGTGCGCCTGCTCGAACTCCGCCGCCAATTCGCGCGAGTCGAGATTTTCACGGATGTGCGCCAACCGTTGCTCGAGCTTTTGAATTACGTCCGAGATATTTTTCTTGTTTGTAATGGCCACGTCGCGCCACATCGAGTAGGGACTGCCAGAGATGCGGGTCATCTCGCGCAACGCCCGGCCTCCAATATCGAGCACAGGCGCATCGGGTCCAAACTCGTCGACCAGCGCCGCTGCCAGCGCCGTCGAGATCATCTGTGGAAGATGGCTGATCCACGCGCACAGCCGATCATGATCGGCCGGATCGAGAGTGGCGACGCGCGCCCCCATCTTTTCCGCGCAGTGAACGAATTCTCCGGAGAGTCCAGCATGAACGTTCTGCTCGGGCAGCGGTGTGAACAGCCACGCTGCACCTTCGAACATGTCCGCGTCGGCAAACTCGACTCCTGCATTTTCTTTTCCGGCCATCGGATGCCCCGCCAGAAACTTGTGCGCCGCATTGCGCCCGAAAGATTTGAGCGCCCGGTCGACGACCTCGGTTTTGGTGCTGCCGACATCAGTCACGAGTGTCCTCGGTGGCAGCGCCGGGCCGAGACGTCCGACCAGATCAAGAATCGGAAGCACCGGCGTTGCGAGGACGATGAGATCGCTGCCCCGGATGGCATCCGCAGGATTAGCGGTTCCTGAGTCGATGGCTCCGCAGTTCTGGGCGCGCTCAAGCACCGGAGCGCGATCGCAGCCGACAACCTTCGCCGCAAGATGGCGTTTCTTGAGCGCGAGGCCGAGGGAGCCTCCGATCAGTCCAGTTCCGATGATGGTGACTTGGCGGAAAGGCATAGAGAACGCCGTTCGCCGCTAGTCGTTTGCTATTCGCTTTTCGCGAACCTACCGGCGACAAATGACTCGGCCGTGAAGTTACGGGTTGCGAAGAGCGAACGACGAACAGGCGAATCGCGGTGTCGCCAGCAGTTTACGCGATCTCGCGCCCTACCGCAGGAGCAATCATTCGCAGTTGATCCATCAGCTTTGAAAACTGTTCAGGATAAAGCGACTGCGCCCCATCAGAGAGCGCTTTGTCAGGCTGATGATGAACTTCAATCAGCATCGCATCCGCGCCCGCTGCGGCCGAGGCCAGAGCCATGGGAGCAACCTTATCCCGACGTCCGGTGCCGTGCGAAGGATCGGCGGTCATGGGCAAGTGCGAGAGCTTGTGGACGATCGGGATGGCCGAAATATCCATCGTGTTGCGCGTGTAAGTTTCGAAAGTACGAATGCCGCGCTCGCACAAAATGATTTCGTAGTTGCCGCCGGCGAGTAAATATTCGGCAGAGCACAAAAGCTCTTCAATCGTCGCCGCAATGCCACGTTTCAGCAGCACCGGTTTGCGGACTTTCCCGAGTTCGCGCAGGAGGTTGAAGTTTTGCATGTTGCGCGCGCCGACCTGAAAAATATCGACGTAGGGCATCATTACTTCGATCTGCGAGATCTCCATCACTTCGCTGATCACCAGCAGATTGAAGCGGTCACCCGCTTCGCGCAGCAATTTCAGGCCTTCGAGCCCGAGGCCTTGAAACGAGTAGGGAGAAGAACGAGGTTTAAAAGCGCCGCCGCGCAGAACGCGGGCTCCCGCCTTAGCGATCAGATCGCTGACGGTGAATAGCTGTTCGCGCGTTTCGACCGAACAGGGTCCAGCCATGACGACGATCTTTTTGCCGCCAATTTCCAGGCCGTTCTTCAGTTTGACAATCGTCCCTTCGGGACGGAAGTTACGCCCCGCGAGCTTGTATGGCGACGTAATGCGGTGAACTTCCTGCACGCCGGGCAGCATTTCGACTTCGCGCGTGTCGAAATCGTGCGGCACGCCGACGCCGCCAAGCACGGTTTGGCGCTCGCCCGTCGAGCGGTGAACTTCGAATCCGAACTGGACCAGTTGATCGATGACTTTCTGGATCTGATCTTCACTGGCCGCATCCTGCATTGCTACGATCATGGTTGGCTCGCTTGCCCGTCTTTCATCCGTTCGCGGAACGCAATTTGCTCAGCGTTTGCGCCGTTCCGTGGCAATTCCTCGAATCTCTAGTTTGGGCGTTCCCGCCGGTAGCTCAGGGATTGCCCCCTGCATCTCGGCCGCTGGGCCGGGGACGATTTCATGTTTCTGGATGCTCCGCATGACGTCCATAATGCGCTCGTAAATTTGCGCCAGATCGCGTTCCGCCAACGGTCCTGTGCTGCTGCGCTTCACGTTGTCGAGCACGGCACGCTCGCGGTCCGGCTCGTAAATCGGCAGGCTGGTGTTGCGTTTGAGCCGTCCAATCTCTACGACCGCGGCCGCGCGTTCGTTGAGCAACGCCGTCAGTTTGCGGTCTAACTCGTCGACTTTTTTACGCCATTCAGAAAGGTCCATAGAGCTTTCAGCCATCAGGTATCAGCCGTCAGTTAAACCGTAATGCCAGACGCTGAGTACGGAGGGCAGAGAATTTCGAATCCACCAGATTTTTCACCGAGGTTGCCGTGCTGATGGCTGACGGCTGACGGCTGCAAGCTGGTGTACAAATTCTGACACAGTTGCGGCTTCCCGTCCCGGATTTTGTTCGATGATGTGGACGATCGCGCTGCCCACGACGCCAGCCTCGGCAAATTTGCCAACCGCCGCAAATTGCTCTGGCGTTGAAATTCCGAAGCCCACGGCTATAGGCATCTTGGTGAAACGCCGTATGCGCTTGACCAGACTCTTGGCGTCCCCCGTCATCTGCGGGCGTGCTCCAGTCACGCCGGTACGAGAAATGGCATAGATGAATCCCGAAGAAACTTGCGCGATCAACTTCAGGCGCTCGTCGGGACTGGTAGGCGCCGCAAGAAAAATTGTCGCCAGCTGATTCTTGCGCGCCTCGCGCAAATATTCGGACGCCTCTTCGACCGGCAGATCGGTGATCAACGTTCCGTCGACTCCGGCCGCGCGCGCGACATGGCAGAACTTGGCGAGCCCCATGCGCATGATGGGATTGAGGTACGAGAAGACGACCAGTCCGACCGATTGCGAGTGCTCGCGAATCTCGGAGGCGAGGGTCAGCACATTTTGCAGCGAAGTTCCGTGCTTGAGCGCTCGTTCGCTGGCGCGCTGGATCACCGGACCATCGGCCAGCGGATCGCTGAACGGGACACCGAGTTCAATAACGCTGGCACCCGCACTGATCGCGGCGAGGATGACGTCGCGCGTGGTAGCGAGGTCCGGGTCTCCGCAGGTTACGTAAACGATGAGCGACGGCTCGTTTTCGAAGTGGAAGGGCATGAAGGACAATTGTAGATGGCAGAGGTCAGATTGCAGAAGGAGTGTAAGGGAATCGAATGCGGAATGGTCGACATCATGGACGAGCATCTGGATGGTTTCCCAGTTTAGAAAGCTGCCGAACGTATATACAATTGTATAGTCTAGTATTAAAATGAATTTGAGGACTAGCGGATTCGATTGGGATGACGGCAATCGGTCCAAGTGTCAGAAGCATGGAGTGTCGATCGCGGAGATCGAGGCTTTGTTTGCACACGGTCCCCGCGTGGCGCCCTCCCCCAATCATTCGGCGGATGAGGATCGTTTGATTGCAGTCGGAAAGACTGAGATCGGGAGGCCCTTATTTGTGGCGTTCACCATGCGCACAAAAGATGGTCGCCGGCTGATCCGCCCCGTCTCTGCACAGTACATGCACGCGAAGGAGATCGCAGCCTATAAAAAAGCGGCTCATGAAAACGAAGGTACCCCGCCTCAGAACCGATGAGCAGGCCGAGGCGTTTCTGGCCCAAGACCTCTCGAAACTCGATTTCTCGCAGTTCAAGGCGACGCGCTTCGAGTTCGAAAAAAAAGACGAACAGATCAACATGCGCGTGCCCAAGCCCTTACTCGCAGCCGTCAAGGCTCGCGCGAAAGCGCGCGGCATTCCCTATACGCGGTTTATTCGGGAGACTCTGGAACAGGCCGTCACCGCGTCGAAGTAGCGCCGAAGAGCTCAGAGAGCTCAACATGAGCGCGGCTCGGATGGTCGTCCGTTTCATCAGATGTCATCGTCGATCGCGAGATTGTCCATGATCGGCTTGCCTAGCTTCCAGGCGCTCTCCGACCCTGGTATCGGACTCTCGAAGATAAACAGGTAAAGGGTGTTGGTTTTCGGGTTCGCGATCGTCAGATTGTGTACGACGCTCTCACTGTCCTTGTAATCGCAGCCAAACTGTTTGAACGGCCCGTAATCCCGCGACCACATTTTGGTATGCTGCTTTGTGGCAATTTGGGCAATTAAGTATTTGCCACGTTCGATGGCTGGATCCTTCTTCAGGTGAAAGACATTTATGGTGAGGCCTGTTTGAAATTCACCGCCTTTCTCAATACTTTCCTTTGTGATGAAGTAGGCCAATGTCTCTTTGCCCTCTTCCCGCTTGAAAAACCAATCATGGGGCCTAAGGAATGCTGCCTTGAGTTCTGGAATCTCCTGCCAGTCAAAGCCGGATGGCGGCTTCGGCAGGTCGATGGCAAAGACCGCGTGAGCGATAATGGCAGCGAAGAAAACTCTATAAAGAACGCGCTTCATTGTGAGTCTCCCCGTTTTGTGGTGACTAAAATCTGTTCAAATCCAGTTTCAAATTCTCCCGCATAATTCCGATATCCTTATCCCCGCGCCCCGAGATATTCACTATTACCACTTCCGACTTCTTCATCTTCGGCGCTCGCTTGATCACTTCCGCGACCGCGTGGGCCGATTCCAGCGCCGGAATAATGCCCTCGGTCCGGGCGAGCAGCGTCGTTGCTGCAAGCGCTTCGGCATCCGACGCAGGAACGTACTCTGCTCGGCCCGTATCTTTGAGCATCGCGTGCTCCGGCCCAATGGACGGGTAGTCCAGTCCGGCCGAGACGGAATGTGTCAACGCGATCTGGCCAGACTTATCTTGCAGCACGTACGAGAAAGTTCCTTGCAGTACGCCGGGAGATCCTCCGCGAAAACGGGCGGCGTGATCACCGAGAGCTTCTCCGCGTCCTCCCGCTTCCACTCCAACGAGCTGTACTTTCTTATCTTTCAAAAAGTCATAGAAGATGCCAATCGAGTTCGACCCTCCGCCCACGCACGCAATAATCGTCGTAGGCAGCTTGCCTTCAGCTTTAAGAATCTGTGCCCGGGCCTCCCGTCCAATGACGCGATGAAAGTCGCGAACCATCGTCGGATAGGGATGCGCTCCCAGGACGCTGCCAAGCAGATAGTGAGTCGTGCGGACATTCGTCACCCAGTCGCGCATCGCCTCGTTGATCGCATCTTTCAGGGTGCACGATCCGGACGAGACGCCGCGCACTTCCGCGCCCAGCAGTCGCATACGGAACACGTTGAGTTCCTGCCGCCTCATGTCTTCCGTTCCCATATAGACGACGCACTCGAAGCCAAGCAGCGCGCAGACCGTAGCAGTGGCGACACCGTGCTGACCCGCTCCGGTCTCGGCGATCACGCGATGCTTGCCCATGCGCTCGACCAGCAAGGCTTGCCCGAGACAGTTATTGATTTTGTGAGCGCCGGTGTGTAGCAGATCTTCTCGCTTGAGATAAATTTTCGCGCCGCCTAGTTTCGCGCTTAGTCGCTCGGCAAAGAACAGCGGCGTCGGACGTCCCGCATACGTTTTCAGCAGCAGGTCGAGCCGTTGCTGAAACTTCGGATCGCGCTTCGCCTTCTCGTATTCGCGCTCCAGTTCATCGAGCGCGGCCATCAACGTTTCGGGAACGTAACGTCCGCCGTAGGCCCCAAAACGCCCAGCCGTTGCGGCTTGCGGAGGAATTTTGCCGCTCACCTTTGCCGTCGTCGCAGTTCCCAGCCTCCGAGATTTCCTGCTTACCGTTGCCGTCGCCACTGGTTAACTTACCTCCTCCATCGCTCGAACCGCCTTTACGAAGGCTCGCACCTTGCGCGGATCTTTTTTCCCCGGCTCGCGTTCGACGCCGGTCGATACATCCACGCCCCACGGATGCAGCAGATGGATCGCCTCCTGCACGTTCCCCGGACGCAGTCCGCCCGCGACGATCAACTTGCTGATGCTGTTGATGATTCCGGCCCACGGCTGCACGCGCTCCCAGTCGAAGGGCTGTCCCGTCCCGCCTCGATTTTCCGCCGTCGACGAATCGAGCAGCACTCCCGAAATCACGCCGGGGCGAAAGCCGTGGGTTTCAAGAAAAAGATCACCGTTCTTGGCGACGTGAATCTTGTGAACGCGTTTCCCCTTGTAGGCATCGTCTTTCTCGACCAATCCGACGGCGACCGGGTCCCATCCCACCGATTGCCCCGCGGGCGCGTCGAAAATCTTGGCCGGCCAGCAGCGAAAAATCGTCGGCCGCTGCCCCGTACCATTAGCGAGTTCACGGAAGAGCGTTTGACTGAATTCTGTCGTCTCGTCCCCGTGCAATTGCACCGCGGTCAGTCCGACGTCCTTTACGGCAAAGCGAACCGCGTCGACCGTCTCGTTCACGAAGACTCCGACTTTTTCGACACCGGCCGGAGTCTTGGCGACGATCTCCTGCGCCGCATCGTGCGTGATGTAACGTGGACTCTTCGCATGGAAGACAAAGCCCAACGCATTCGCCCCCGCTTCGGAGGCGGTGAGCGCGTCATCGAGGTTCGTGATCCCGCAGATCTTGATCCACGTCATAAAGAAACGGCTGTCAGCTATCAGGGTTCAGTGAAGGCAACAACTACCTGGTCTCCACAAATCGTGCTTCTTCCAGTAACTTTGCCAAAGTTTCCCCGGGTTTCTCTGTCTTCATCAGTGACTCACCGACCAGAAACGCTTCATAGCCGGCTGCCCGCAGACTTGCCAGATCAGCGGCGGTTTGGATGCCGCTTTCGGCCACCCGGACGCACGACGGCGGGATCTTTTTCGCCAGCTCCAACGCAGTCTGCAGATCCACTTCAAAAGTACGCAGATTGCGGCTGTTAATGCCGATCAGATCGCATCCCGCATCGAGGCCGCGTTGCAGTTCGGCGTCGTCGTGCGCTTCGCAAAGAACATCGAGGCCCCGGGTACGCGCGGTTCCCGCCAGCGACTCCAGTTCTTTTTGGGAGAGCGCAGCCACAATCAGCAGGACCGCGTCGGCGCAGTTCGCCCGCGCCTCCAGGATTTGAAATTCATCGACAATGAAATCCTTGCGCAAACACGGAAGCGAACAACTGGTCGAAGCTTCCCGCAAATAGTCGAGCGAACCTTGAAAAAACGGTTCGTCTGTTAACACTGACAAAGCTGCGGCGCCCGATTGCTCTAGCGACTTGGCCAGTTCGGATGGCCGGAAATCGGCGCGGATCAGCCCTTTCGAAGGCGATGCCTTTTTCAGTTCCGCGATCACAGCAATTCCGTCCTGCCCGACCCGCCGTAACTGATTTCTGAATCCCCTGGGGATGTGGGCGGCAGCCGCTTCTTCGAGCGCGCGATAATCCCCATGCCGCCGGCTGCGGGAAAAGCGCTCGGCGAGGCGCTGTCGTGTAGCGGCGACTATCGTGTCCAGTGAGGCGGGCATGACGGTCTCCCAATTATACGGAACTCTCCCGTTTCGGCAGTGAGACTTCGCGCTGGGGGCCGCTGCGCAGGGTTTGACTGGATGCGCGGCGCGACCTGTCCCTCTGCCGTCGGGCACGCTCCTAAGCATCGAACCAAACCGACCCCACCCTACGTGATCGACATCATTGACCCAACTTCCGGCAAGATGCTATAAACAAGTGCTTTGTGCCGAGGTGTGGAGTTGTCAGGCAACTTCCGCCGGAGCGCAGGTTTTCCGACACGGCCAAATCGGCACTCCTCATTCTTGTTATGCCTGGCGGTGGAAGCGTGTTCGGAGCGTGTTCGGAACTCTGGTTGCCGCTGCGCCCGCGCAGGTGATTTTGCAGGCAGGCGATAAGCGTACCAAAGCAATACACGCGCCATGACCCCTGAACAGAGATCCTTAGGAGGATTTTTATGCGCACTTGTAACGCCAATCTTGCGTCCTTGGGACGCTGGTTTGCGAGTCGAAGCCTTGCGAAAACCAGTCTCGCGAAAAGAAGTTTTGCGAAAAGCTCGGCACTACTCACCACCTTGTTTCTTCTGATGGCCGGCCACGCGCTTGCGCAACCCGCGGAAGAAGGCGGCGAAGCGGCCCTCAAACTGCCCGATCTTTCCTCCGTTTCGTTCCTCGGAGTCGACGGTCATAAGCTGCTGTCGATTGGGCTACTGTTCTGCGTCTTCGGCTTGGGCTTTGGCTTGGTGATCTTCATGCGGCTCAAGAACCTGCCGGTCCACCGCTCGATGCGCGAGATTTCTGAGCTGATCTACGAAACCTGCAAAACTTATCTCCTGACGCAGGGCAAGTTCCTCATGCTGCTCTGGGCCTTCATCGCCGCCATCATCGTGCTTTATTTTGGCGTGCTGAGGCATTTCGAGATTCCGCGCGTCGTGATCATCCTCGTATTCAGCCTGGTCGGCATCGCGGGCAGCTACGGCGTGGCCTGGTTTGGCATTCGCGTGAACACCTTCGCCAACTCCCGGACGGCCTTCGCCTCTCTGCCCGGCAAGCCGTATCCCGTCTACCAGATTCCGCTGGAAGCTGGCATGTCGATCGGCATGATGTTGATCTCGGTCGAACTGCTCATCATGCTCTTCATCCTGCTCTTCGTTCCCGGCGATTATGCCGGACCCTGCTTCATCGGATTCGCTATCGGCGAGTCGCTCGGCGCCGCAGCCCTTCGTATCGCGGGCGGCATCTTCACCAAGATCGCCGACATCGGCGCTGACCTGATGAAGATCGTCTTCAAAATCAAAGAAGACGATGCGCGCAACCCAGGAGTCATTGCCGACTGCACCGGTGACAATGCCGGCGACTCGGTCGGACCCTCCGCCGACGGTTTCGAAACCTACGGCGTAACGGGCGTCGCCCTGATTACCTTCATCTTGCTGGGCGTAAAAGATCCTTCCGTCCAAGTGCAACTGCTGGTCTGGATTTTCGTGATGCGCATCATGATGCTCGTCTCCAGCGCTCTCGCCTACTTCATCAATGGAGCCATTGCCAAAGCCCGATATGGTCACGCGGACCACATGAACTTCGAAACTCCGCTGACTACGTTGGTCTGGCTCACCTCGATCGTTTCGATCATTGCGACCTACATCGTCTCCTATTTCATCATTCCCAACCTCGGCGGCGACATCTCACAGTGGTGGAAGCTGGCGTCAATCATCTCCTGCGGAACCCTCGCCGGAGCCCTGATTCCTGAGTTAGTCAAAGCCTTTACTTCCGTAGATTCGCGTCACGTCAACGAAGTAGTCACCTCGGCAAAAGAAGGCGGAGCATCGCTCGGAATTCTGTCTGGTCTAGTCGCCGGAAACTTCTCCGCCTACTGGCTTGGCCTCGCGATGGTCGCCCTCATGTCTGTTGCGTACCTCTTCAGCGGAATGGGATTGGCAATGGCCGCCACCATGATCGCCGCGCCCGTATTCGCCTTCGGACTTGTAGCCTTCGGCTTCCTCGGCATGGGCCCCGTCACCATCGCCGTCGATTCCTATGGACCGGTCACCGACAACGCGCAATCCGTCTACGAACTTTCGACCATCGAGCAGATTCCGAACATCAAGTCTGAACTCAAGAAAGACTTCAACATCGACGTCAATTTTGAACGCGCCAAAGACCTGCTCGAAGAGAACGACGGGGCCGGCAACACCTTCAAGGCAACCGCCAAGCCAGTGCTGATCGGGACTGCCGTAGTCGGCGCCACCACCATGATTTTCTCCATCATCATGGCGCTCACCGATGGTCTCACCACGAACGTAGCCAAGCTCTCGCTACTCCACGCTCCATTCTTCCTCGGACTGATTACCGGCGGCGCGATGATCTACTGGTTCACGGGCGCTTCCATGCAGGCCGTGACCACCGGAGCGTATCGCGCCGTCGAATTCATCAAGGCAAACATCAAACTCGAAAGCGCCGAGAAGGCATCGGTCGCCGACAGCAAGAAAGTCGTCGAGATCTGCACCAAGTACGCGCAGAAAGGTATGTTCAACATCTTTCTCGCCGTCTTCTTCGGAACCTTAACCTTCGCCTTCGTCGAACCGTTCTTCTTCATCGGCTATCTGATCTCAATTGCGATCTTCGGACTCTACCAGGCCATCTTCATGGCCAACGCCGGGGCCGCATGGGACAACGCCAAGAAGATCGTAGAAACCAAGCTGAAGCAGAAAGGAACTCCGCTGCACGATGCAACGGTAGTCGGCGATACGGTCGGAGATCCCTTCAAAGATACCTCGTCGGTGGCCATGAATCCGGTCATCAAGTTCACCACGCTGTTTGGATTGCTGGCCGTCGAACTGGCCGTCTCGTTAACGCGCGACCACGGAGCCAACTTGACGCACATTCTCGCGATCGCATTCTTCGCGGTTTCCGTCTTCTTCGTCTACCGCTCGTTCTACGGCATGCGCATCAGTTCCGAGTAAGCCTCGTCGACCGACGAAGCGTTCTTAAATAAAAACGCCATCCAGCGCAACTGGATGGCGTTTTGATTTTTCCTTACCTGCTATTGCGCTAACGTGAACGTCGAATTGTCGAGGTCGCCGTCGCAGTTCCCACCACTTACCGAATAACTGCCCGTCATGCTGCTCGGCGCCGCTGAGTTATTCAGCAGCACCTGATCGTAAGAGTAGGTTCCGCCATCATCCGTCGTGCCATTCACCACCAGATAAGGACCAGCAATGAATGCGTTACTGACCGTGGCCGTGTTTGAGCAACTCGAGTTCGAAAACACGCCGCTTCCCGTCAGTGCGTAGGTGCCGTCCGCTGACGCGGTTGTGGCCTGGGTCAGCGTCAGCGCCAGCGCCGCGTTCGGACCGCCCTGGCTCACCCCACCCTGGCTATAGATCGGACCTCCCCATGTGCCGCTCACCGAAGGGACCGGATTTGCCGTGATCGAGCCCGTATCACCATCGCAAGTGTTTCCGCCAGCGATCGAGTAGTCACCCGTCAACGACGATCCCGACGTTCCAGTCGCCGTAACAGTGATGACTTCTCCCCCCACGCTGGCGGATGTCAGCGTGACATTGTCCCCCTTCACGCTTCCGGTGAAGGTCACGGTTTGCGATGAACTGTAACAGAGGGAGTTTACGATCGACATCGTTCCCGCCAGACTGCCTCCATTCTGCGTCAGGTTCCCCCCGATGTAGAACGTGGAGTTAGGCGTGCCGCCGCCGCCAGTTTGCGTTGCTGTCATTGACCAGTTGCCCTGGGTCAAAGCCAGGTTGCTGCTTGCACCGCATCCGGCGAGGGCCAAGGACAAAGCAAAGACAAAGGCACCAGCCAAGCGCGGCAAGAGGGCGAATTTGGAGCATCGTGCAAAAGTCATATATTCTCCTGGGGTACATGCCCTGTGGGACTAGTACCATTGGTAAGAATTTCGACGATGCACGTTCCTTTGGGAAGATTACTCAAGTACTCCCCCCGCTCCAGCGGCGAACAAAAGTAACATTGGAGTCCGGGAGTCACGGCTAAACAGAGATTTGCCGAAGTTTGGCCAGCCCGTTTCTAGGCTAACGTCCCTAGAACCAGTCTTCGAAGTGCAACCAGTCCCCGGACGCTACGAGAATTGCTCCGTAAATTTACTTGAAGGCTACTTGCGGTAGAGCACTCTCTATAATTCCACTGCGGTCATTCCGCCCTTGCTGCTCCCACGAAAACCGGTGTTACCTTCTTGCGCAGCCGCCAGATGCACTATCAATCTTCCCGCAGCGAAAAGCTAACCGTGACCTGCGTTTCCACCGCGACCGCCTTCCCATTGAGCAAGTAGGGACGGTATTTCCACTGCTTCACCGCATCCGTGGCGGCCGGAGCCAGCATCGGATCGCCGGAGATCAGTTTCAGCTCGGCAACGTCTCCCGCCGGACTGATCTCCGCCTGCAGAACTACCACTCCTTGGATCCTCGAAGTGCGCGCCGATGGCGGATAGATGGGCTGCACCTTGCTCACCAGCAGCCCAGTAGCGACACCTTGCGACACACGTACGCGCGCTCCCGGCTGGAAACTTCCCGAAGCTGAGCCGCCCTGCGGAGCAGGTTGAAGCATCGCGATTGAGTGCGTCTTATCCTCCACCACCTCGCCGCTCACGAAGCAAGTGGCTGCCTTCCCGTCGGCAGACTTACGCACGGCGCCTGTTTCATCGGAACAATACGCATGCTGGCCCAGTTCGGGTGCCACCGGTTCAGCTGCGAGATGATAGTGAGACGGATCGCACTCCGAAATCGAGAACATGTACCCACTCTTTTTTCCGCTCGCGAGTTGTTGATCAAAAAGGTAAGTACGCCGTGGCGCATCTTTGCCGGAGTTTCCGAGATCGGACAGCTTACACGCAAAACTGCTTCGTGCCGACTGGTACGATTTCTCGGCATACACGATCGATCGCACCGACATAAGAGCGATTTGCTCGTTTTGTGCAACCTGATGCTCCTGCATGGCCTTCAAAAAAGTCAGATCGGCAATCGGGAACCGCGCCGTTGCACTCACTTCGTTCAAGCGCCAGGTGTCACCTTCCATCTTCATCGAAAAGGTGAAACGAAGAATGGCGGGAAGCAAAGTTTCTTCTTTTCCATTCGTCGTCATATGCAACGCGAGTTCGATCTGATCCTCGCCACCAACCAGGTCGTCCCGTTCTACCGTAATCTCAACTTCGTCATCAACGCGGCCCGGCATTCCTTTGGCTTTGAAGAGTGTTGGCCCCACATCGAAAGTCTCGAACTTGCCGCCCGCCGCTTTTGCTTGCAGCTGCATTGCGGACAGTATTCCCGTGTAACTCTGGCCGTTTTCCTGGCCAAGCTTGCTGAAAGTATCTCGCGTAATCGTAGGAAGATGTTTCTCGAAATGCCCGGGAGCCTGGCCAAAGCACATCTCGATCAGTGCCTGCCGCGCCGTCTGCGCAGGATGTTCCGGCGTTGCGCTTTGCGCGGCCAGCCCTGTCGAAATCAAAGACGAAATCAGAGTAGAAATCAGAAACAAGAGAATCCCGGAAGTCACACGCAAAGGGCGCACAGAAGGTTCCTCAGAATTTACGAAGTGAGCTTAACAGGACAGCTGGTTGCAGGGTAGTTACCTCTGGGCCACGCGCGCCGGAGTGCTGAGACCCTCGGAGCCAGAAAGCCTTCATCGGACCCCCAAGAGCAAATACCCTGAACACGGTCTTTTCTTGCTAACTTGCGCGATGTTACTCCAGTGGTTGCGCCCAGTTACTAAAGGAAGCCCACGGTCCAATCCTGTGTCATGTTTCGCGCCTTCATTGTCGATAGGCACCTGAGGCCAATGGGAAACCTCCAAGATGACCGATATTATACCGACCATTCACCAAACCGAACCCGAACCAGCGGATTCAAACCTCTGGCAACCCAAGCCACGAGTTGCGACGTCAAGTCAGAAACCGCCGCAACCTGTGAGTGAGCCTGTGGACACCGTGGATGTCAGCGGCGCTTCGGAAGACGGCATCCTCTTCAACGGCAGCGCTCGCGACTCGACCACGGTCAGTGGAGGATATAGCCAACCGAAGTGACTTTTTTCCACACGCGGCCACAATTCAGGAAATGCCTGCCGCCGGGGCTAGCCCTGCTCCGTAGCGCCAGTTTTGGGAGTTTTGCAAGCTATGGACGGTAGGAAGGGAAAGCGCCGCCACGCCAGGAATGTTGCCCACTACGCACGCGCGTTAGCGACGATGTCTTCAAATGCAACAGGTACCCTTGAGATTTGAAACGAGGGCGAAGAAGACTTGGGAGCAAAAAAGGCCGCTAAAAAGAAAGAGCACGGATACAGAATCCGTGCCTCACTTCCAAACTTATCAGTCACTTACAGAGGTTTGCCGCGCAGGACGATTCTTTGGTTTTGGCCAATTACAGCTGGCTCATCTTCGCCAAGAATTCGCTATTGGTGTTGGCCTTGGCCAGCCGCTCAATCAGCAACTCCATCGCCTCAACCGGAGACAACGGGTTCAGCACCTTGCGCAGCACCCATATGCGCTGCAGGTCTTCTTTCGGAATCAGCAGCTCTTCCTTACGTGTGCCCGAGCGCTGAATATCAATCGCCGGGAACGTTCGCTTATCAACCAGTTTGCGGTCAAGGATGATTTCGGAGTTACCGGTGCCTTTGAATTCTTCGAAGATCACATCGTCCATGCGCGAACCAGTATCGATCAATGCAGTAGCGATAATGGTCAACGAACCGCCTTCTTCAATGTTACGCGCAGACCCGAAGAAGCGCTTCGGGCGCTGCAATGCGTTCGAATCGACGCCGCCAGAAAGCACTTTGCCCGAGGGCGGAACAATCGTATTGTAAGCGCGCGCAAGACGCGTAATCGAGTCCAGCAGGATGACCACATCGCGTTTGTGCTCGACCAGTCGCTTCGCTTTTTCGATTACCATTTCCGCAACTTGCACGTGCCGCGCAGCGGGCTCGTCGAAGGTCGACGAAATTACTTCGCCCTTAACCGAGCGTTGCATGTCAGTGACTTCTTCCGGGCGCTCATCGATCAATAGCACCATCAACACGACTTCCGGATGATTCGTAGTTATCGAATTCGCCACGTTCTGCAGCAACATCGTCTTACCAGCTCGCGGAGGCGAAACAATCAATCCGCGCTGTCCCTTGCCCAGCGGGGTTAACAGGTCCATGACGCGGGCGCTAAGATTTTCGCGGACGGTTTCAAGCTTCAACCGCTCCTGCGGATAAAGCGGCGTCAGGTTGTCGAACAGAATCTTGTTGCGCGCTTCGTCGGGAGATTCAAAATTGACCGCCTCGATCTTCACCAGCGCGAAGTATTTTTCCCCCTCATGCGGAGGCCGCACCTGTCCGCTAATCGTATCGCCGGTTTTCAAATCAAATTTGCGAATCTGCGAAGGCGAGACATAAATGTCGTCGGGGCCGGGCAGGTAGTTGTAATCAGGCGAGCGGAGGAAGCCGTAGCCGTCGGGGAGGATCTCCAATACACCTTCAGCGAAGATGTGTCCTTCTTTTTCACTTTGCGCCTGCAGGATCTTGAAGATGAGGTCCTGTTTGCGGAGTCCGCTGGCGCCGGGCAGCTCCAAAGATCGGGCGATCTTGGTCAGCTCGGTAATGTTCTTTTCTTTGAGTTCAGCAATCGTCATATGTGCCTATGTGGGTTTTTCTTCGGGAGGGATTCTTTTATTCTCTCGCGGGGATGGAATTGCTTTGCCGCCGTGCGGGCACACGGCGGAGCTGCTACGCAGCTCGCCGTTGTGCTTCGGCAAAGTTCTCGGGTTCGCTCAGGATGTCATGACGTTCCGCATCGGCGATCTTGTCAAACACCTGGTTCATGGTTTCCTGGATGCGGGTGTTCGGCTTGTGAAACTTGCGCGTTGCCTTGGACGCTAGCTGGCAAAGCATGTACCGGTTCCGCAAAGTATGTAGAGCATCAAAAACGCGATCAGATCGCATGTTAGGTCTTTCTCCTTTAAAAGGAATAATTTAGGCCGTGGTTCCATCGTCCGCGCACAGGGTGATGGTTTGGTACGACTAGCCAAGGTGCAATTCGGGCCAATTTCAAAGGGATGTTTGCCAGAATTACCCAAATAGATGCCCCGCCCACCCCGAAAGTTGCTCAATTCTTTAAGGAGGTGCGACCAAGCGGGCGGTGATTCGTCAGGACCGTGCAGAAAGAGCCTCAAAATGTCCTGAGAACGAGCTTAAGTATAGCAAATGAAAGAGGGCCGTCAAGCAAATTTAAATACCGGAAGTACTTACAGCGTCATCATGAATGGGGCATGGTGGGGGCGATCTGGATGAGGGTAGCGACCAAGGTGGGGAACGAGGCACCCACCCAGACGGCTTTGAAGGCGCTTTCGGGCTTCCAGGCCACGGTGAACGGACCCGCTGCCAGGACGAACAGAGAGAACAAGGCGGCGTATAGGGGCCAGTTCAGGTTCGGCAGGGGCTGGCCCGCATCCACGAGTTTAAAGAACCGCAGAAGTTCGGGGAGTAATGCGCCAAAACAGCCCCAGCCGAACAAATGGGAGTTTTTCATCTTAAGCTCTCGGAGGTTTGCCAAGCCCTTGGGGCATCACGCGCGCGGACTAGTGACCCAGAATGCGACCCGGGGACATGAAGTCCAAGACCTGACGCACGTCGCTGGAGCCGAGAACATGGACCACGATCAGAGCCGCGGCGAGTATGAACGGGCTCGACAATACGGTCTTACGGTGCCGTTCAATCAAGCTGAAAAAGCCCGGCTCGGTGGACTTGGACGCAGACAGGGAAATACGTCCGTTCGGGTCATGCGCGGCTTGTGAGAAATTTGACATTTTCAAGTCCCGATTGCGAGCGTTAAACCTAATGATCGGCTGGTAATAAGCGGCTGTCAAGCCGTATTCGATGCGACGAACCGCGATAAGGAAGCAGCGGTTTGCAAGAATGCGGGCTTCGTTGGATTGGTCCGATTTCCAGCTAAGAAAGACCCCAAAACTACTTAATGGCGCTGAGCCGCTTCGCCAAACGGGACTTATAGCGCGACGCCGTGTTCTCGTGCAAAACACCCTTCTGGATGGCTTTGTCGAGGGCGGAGACGGTGGCGCGATAGGTCTCTCCAGCAACCGCTTTGTCGCCTTTGTCGAGGCTTTCGCGGAGACTGCGGAGAGCGGTGCGAAGTTGCGATGCGTTGGCCCGGTTGCGGGCGGTGCGTTTCGTGGTCTGACGGGCGCGCTTGAGCGCTGAAAAATGATTAGCCATGCGACGTGATTACCTTTGTGTGTCCTAGGTTTACTAGGAAGATATCCGGTAGGAACCGAAGTTGTATTCTACGGGAGCAAGTCACGCCGGGTCAACCAGATATGAATTCACCGGGAACTTCACCTGTAATTTCGACGCTCCGTCTAACTCTTGACCCACCAGTCGAGTCGCCGCAACCGCCCGCTCAGTCGACGGTGGAGCGCATGAAGGTTTTGATCAACTCGTCCACTCCCATCGTAATCATGGAGACGGTGGAGGAGGTCCGGGCACTCGCTCTGGTGCGGGCCGCGTGTTCCGAATTGAATCTGGCGGTGTTTGAATGGACGATTGCGGACGGCCTGGTAAGGTCTGGCAGCGGAGCGGCAGGGGCTGCGGCGCAACCGGCGCAGAGTCATGGCCAAGCCTACGCGCAGGCGAGACCGAGCATCCTTCCGCAAGGCAACAGCGAAGCGGAACGGCTGATGCGTTCGGTGATGTCCTCGGTTGTTTCGGATCCGGCCGCGGGGTCCAGTCCGAAGACAGCGTCGTATAGCACGGCAATGTACAACACGACAGATCCGGTGCAGGCGCTGGCAAATCTGGAGAGCATGACGATCGAGGCGGTATTTGTGTTGAAGGATTTTCATCGGCACATGGATAACCCGGTTGTGGTGCGCCGGTTGCGAGATGTGGGGCAGAAATTTTCGGCGAACCGGAGAACGCTGATCCTGACCGCACCGGCGATTGAGATGCCGCCGGAGCTGGCAAGCCTGGTGGAGTTCCTTGATTTGCCGTTGCCGGATCGAGATCGCCTGCGGGAAATTATCCGTGAAACGTATACGCGTCTTTCGAGCACGCACACATTGAAGCTTCAGCTCGATGCCGGCGGAGTCGATGCCATGGCCGGGAATCTGCGAGGCTTGACGGAAGAAGCGGCGGATCGCGCGATCTCGCAGGCGGTCATGGGACGGCTGGCGTTGTCTTCGGAGTGCATCACCGATGTGCTCGATGCCAAGAAAGCACTGCTGAAGCGCAGCGAGATGCTGGAGTTTGTCGATTCGACGGACACGATGGCGAGCGTTGGCGGACTGGATAATCTGAAGCAATGGCTGCAGCAGCGACGGGGCGCATGGGACGACGGCGCGGCAAAGTTCGGACTTGATCCGCCGAAGGGCGTAATCATTCTTGGCGTGCAGGGTTGTGGCAAGAGTTTGTGCGCGCGGGCAGTGGCAGGAGAGTGGAAACTTCCGCTGGTGAAATTCGATACGGCTGCGGTGTACGACAAATTTATTGGAGAGACGGAGAAGCGCATCCAGAAAGTGTTTCGCGTGGCGGAGGGATTGGCGCCGTGCATTTTGTGGATCGACGAACTGGAAAAGGTGTTTGCGGGAAGCGGTCCAGACTCGGCATCGGCGGATGCGGGAGTTTCGTCGCGATTGCTCGCGTCGTTTTTATCGTGGATGCAGGAGCGCAAGCCGGCCGTGTTCGTGGCTGCGACTTGCAACAATGTGACGGTGCTGCCTCCGGAGTTGATCCGGAAAGGGCGGTTTGACGAGTTGTTCTTTGTGGATCTGCCGAGTGAAACGGAAAGAAAACAAGTGTTCGCCATTCAGTTGGCAAAGCGCAAACGTAACGCAGCCGACTACGATTTGGACAAGGTTGCCGCAGCGGCGCAAGGATTTTCGGGAGCGGAGATTGAGTCGGCGGTGCAGACTGCGCTGTATGCGGCGTTTGCGGCGAAGCGGGAGCTCAGCAATGAAGATCTGCTGACCGCGTTGTCGTCGACGGTGCCGCTGTCGGTTACGCGCGCCGAAGAGATTGCGCAACTGCGAGAGTGGGCGAAAAAGCGAGCGGTGTGGGCCAGCGGGCGGGAACTCTAGTTCTATATCTCAGCTCCGCGTTTCGCATCGTCCCATTCTGTTTTCAGATTTAACTCGGCGGTCCATTTCTCTAAATAGAGGTAATCCAGCACTTCCCGTCGCACTCGCAGGATTGCAGCCGCATCTTCAATCTGCCGCCGCGATTGCGCCAGCTTTGCCCACTCCAGTTTCGAAATGACCACGTCCTCGGCGCTCGCGACGAAGAGGGGAACCTGATGCAGACTGATCCGCTGGCGACGTCCGAACTCCTCGCGACTGAAGGCGCGTGACTTTCGGATAATCATATCTATCTTCCAGCCCGTTGCCATGTCGATCACGTTGAACATGGACTGCCGCTTATGAGCTCCCAGGGCAGCGTCTAAGTCGGCGTAATACTCGCTGGCCGACAGTGATTCAACGAAAACAGCTAACTTCTCGGGAGTGGCTTCGATGACGAGGTCGATATCCTGAGTTGATCGCGGGACCCCGTAGTGAGCACTTGCAAAGGAGCCCGAAAGCATGTAGCCGATGTCGGATCGATCGAGCGCTGTTGTGATTCTTAGGAAGACGTTCGGAACACTCATCTCACTTGGGCTGTCGGAGTCCAGTTGGCAACTCCGCCGGCAGAAAAGCGATTCTTAACAACTCTCGATCGACCTTCGCCTCCGTCCACTCGGGATGGTCCCGCCGGATACCTTCCCGCGCGAGTTCGCGCGCGAACAAGCTCATCTCGTACGCAAGGAGGATGCGTTCCTCCCCTGACATGCTGCTCTGAATCCGACGCTGGAGAGCATCCGCAACTGCACTTGTATCGCTGGTCGCCACGGGCTGATGGTACCACTCCAGAACAGTCATTTGCGGAACACTTTACTGAACGGGTTGCGACCTTTTGCTCATAAAGTCGTCGCGGCACTGTTTCGCCGCAGACACCAGTTCTGCAAACTCCGGCGTTGGGCGCAGCTTTGCCCAGAGCGAGTCATTCTGCAGGCCTGCGTAGGCACAGTAGTGGCTGGTAATGGCGCTCTTGATCTGCTGGATGGCCACGTCTTTCTGTCCGCAGACTAGAAAGTCGCCTGCTACCACGTAGCGAGGTTCCGGGTCACGGTCGGCGAGTTGCTTTGCAGCGGCTTCGCGAGCTAGGGTCAGCGTCTCCGCAGAAGTTGGGCTGAACAGGCAAGCTGCGGTCAGACCGAAGCCCTGGGCGTCTTTCAGTTTCGGGGCCTGTTCTCTCGCTTGAACCAAGTTTCCCTCGCGAACATAGTGGCGGATGAGATTGCTCGTGGACCACGTTGAGCCCGCATCCAGCTGAATATAGTCCATCGCCCGTGCGTAGTTCCCCAACTGATCGAAGGTAAAGGAGCAAGAGCGCAGCATGAAGTTGCCGGAATCGAGGGCGAGGGCGGCGTCACATTCATGGGCGGATTCTTCCATCGCTCCGCCATAGCGAAGGACGTAAGCCAGGGCGAAGTGTGCTCCAGAGTTTTCTGGGTGGGCAGCGACCAAAGCTCTTGCGTCCTGATAGGCCTTGGCGAGGTCCCCTTGCTCGACCTGATTCGTGATGAGCCAGGCAACGGCAAAGATGTAGTTAGGATCGAGGGAGATCGCGCGCTGGAGAGCTGCATCGGAGAGTCTGAGCATGGTCTCGCCGCCGTTCGCATAGGCTCCATCGTAGTGGTAGCGAACTCCGAGATATCCCCAGGCCGGGGCGTAGTTGGGATCCAAGCCAACGGCACGCTCCAACATGACGATGGCGTCTTTGTTGGGCGAGGGATCATGGGGCACGGCAATACTTCGCAGGTAGAGATCGTAGGCTTCTTCACTCTTGGGACGCGTGCCAGTTTCACCCGAGTCCGTTGCGACGCCTAAGGCAGGGACCAATCCCTGGCTGACTTTGGTCGTGATCTGGTTGCGCATGGCAATCAGGTCGGGAGCGGCGACGGTCATGGTATCGCGCCAAAGCGTGCGATTGCCGGCGACATCGATTGCTTCGAGCGTGATCTGGATCTGGTCGCCTTGTTTCATGTAGTGTCCGGTAATGACATCGGTCACGTGCATGGAACGGCCAGCTTCCTGCAGGTCGAGTGTTGGGGAGTCGTATTTGCTGGTGGTCGCAAAGGGGCGGATGGTGAGGGAGCGTACGTAGCTGAGCGAAGTAGCGATCTCGTCGGCAAGAGCGAGGCGAAGAAAATCGACGTCCTTGTCGGAGCCTAGATTCTGCAAGGGAAGAACGGCGATCGTCTTTTGAGCGGCGACAGCGACCGGGGGCGCTGAACGTTGCTTGAAGATCCAAACGAGGGCGATGGCAACGAGGACGACAGCAGCAATTGCGGTGGCGATTTTTGTCTGGGAATGGGTCGAGGGTGCTACGGGTTGTGACAGATCGATGGCTGCTTGGCCTGACTTGGATGACGATGCTGATGCTGGCGAGGCTGAAGGCGAGGAGGCGGATGGAGATGATGATCTTTGAATTACCTGAGAGGCGTTTCCTGATGCGATTGGCGTCGATCCGGAGCCTTCGTCTGCTGTTTGGACCGTGCGCGACTCCGTCTCGCGCTTGAGACGCTTCAGATCGGCGCGCATGTCGGCTGCATGCTGGTAGCGCAGTTCGCGGTCCTTCTCGATCGCCTTGTTAACGATCCGTTCGAGTTCGGGCGGGACGTCGGGATTGAGGCGCACGGGCGCGACGGGCGCGCGGTTCAGGATGGCATCGAAGACAGTGGCCGTCGTGTCGCCGCGGAAGGGCAACTGGGCGGTCGCCATTTCGTAGAGGACAGCTCCGAAGGAAAAGAGATCGGTGCGCGCGTCGAGCTCCTTGGCTCGGGCCTGCTCGGGCGACATATAGGCGACGGTGCCAATGGCAGAGCCGGGACTGGTGAGGTGCTGGTCGTTTCCAGCAAATTCGACTGCCGTCATCGTGTTCGCCGAGGCCACTTGGCTCGATGAACCGGAACTGAGGGCAACCTTGGCGAGGCCGAAATCGAGGACCTTGGCGTGTCCGCGTTTGGTGACAAAGATGTTCGCGGGCTTGATGTCGCGGTGGACGATGCCTTGGGAATGGGCGGCATCCAAACCGTCGGCAATCTCAATGGCGAGGGAAAGCAGAGTTTCGTTGTCCAACGGACGACCGGTGATGAGATGCTTCAGCGTCACGCCGTCCAGAAATTCCATGGCGATGAACGACTGCTCGCCGTGCTTGCCAATTTCGTAGATGGTGCAGATATTCGGATGATTCAGGGCGGAGGCTGCGCGAGCCTCGCGGCGAAATCGCTCCAAAGCTTGCGGATCCGGGACAATTCGTCGGGAAGGAACTTCAGGGCGACGAAGCGGCCGAGTTCGATGTCTTCGGCTTTGTAAACCACTCCCATACCGCCGCCGCCGAGTTTTTCGACAATGCGGTAGTGCGAGATGATTTGATCGATCATGGGGAATCTTGCTTCGGAATCGCTCCATCTTACGGAGGCCGGATCGGTTGGTCAACGAAATCGCAGGAGACGATGGATCTGGCGCAGGGTTATTGTCCGCGCGTTCAGTTGCTAATCGGCATTGCTTCCAAGGTTAGGACTTGGAAGGGTTTTAGGTGGAAGGTGTGTGGCGTAGTGGCGGATAGGGAGATCGAAGGTTCCTGCTGATCCTGCTGCCAGGGGCTGCGAGCTGTGTAGTTCTTGGGCGCGTCCGGCGGCAACTCGAAGGCGCGGTTGAGATCCAAAGTGAAATCTTGCGGTTTGTCGCTGGGATTGCGCAAGACGACAATGCCCTTGCGAGGCGACCAGGAAGCCCATCCGTAGACTTCCAACATGGCGGGATCGCCGCCTATCCAGTGGGTATCGACTAACGTGTCAGCATTGGCACGGGACCATTTGGCGGCTTCGGCGAGAGTGTCCCAGTTGTTGTTGGAGAGCAAGGACGGGGTGATGTACATCTCCTGTAACTGCGTGCCTGTACCGAAATAGTCGTGGACCTCGTCGGCGAAGTCGTGGCCGGGGTCAGAGTCAAGATGGTTGGCGTGTTGCGCGTAGATCAGGCCGTGCAACATCAGGGAGTTGAGCGGGAAAAGTGGACCGGACATGACGATGCCGGCGTAGGTGTCGGCATCGCGGTAGGTGATCCAACGCTGGCGCCAGGAGCCAACGCCCATAAAACTGTGGTCCTCGCCTCCGCGCCAGATGGAGTCGGCGTATCGCAGCCAGAAAGGTGATGGATAAGTGCCAGTTGTGAGATTGATGTAGAGGTCGGGCTTCACAGTGCGCCACTCGTGAATCAAGCTGATGGCGGCCTGGAAGTCGCTGTCGAACACGGCTCCGGGAAAGGCGGAGTCGGCGTTTCCGGTGCCATCGATTTTGAACTGATTGATGCCGAATTGTTTTATGAAGTTTAAGGTTGTTTCGCGGAAGAGTGCGTAATACTTAGGCGCGGAAAGCGCGAAGCCGCCAGCATTTGTCTCGAAGCCCCGTTGCTTGCCAAACTTCAGACGCTGCTCGCGAGGATCGCCATATCCTCCCCAAGGGGAGAGCCAAATGCCGGGGGCGGCGCCATATTTTGCGGCAGCTGCTTGCAGCGGCGCGAAGCCGTTGGGAAATCCCGCGTGGAAATGCCAGAGATTTCGCGGATCGTCCCATCCATCGTCGAATAAGAAGGAGTCCATTTTGACGCCGCGTTGCTGGACGAGTTCTTTCCCAAAAGCGTTGATGGATGCGAGGGTGTCAGCCTGGTTGTAATGAGAGAAATAGCCAATGTCGTACCAGGAGTTGTAGTGGAGGAAAGTCCGATAGGGGTGGGCGCGCTCGCGTTCGAGGTAGGCGAGGAATCCGCGACGGAGCTGGCCGGGCGCGGTGACGCCGGCGACGGAGGAATAGGTTACGGATTGTCCGGCCTGGAGTGGCAATTCACGCGAGATTTGCGCGATCGCGCGGTCGTTCGACGCACGGCTTTCGGAGAGTGGGTGTTCGAATCCAAAGAAGAGGTTCTCGGCGACGATGGGAGAGCCCTTAACCGTGCCGCAGACACGAGCGCCGGGGATATTGATATCGACGAGGCGAACGTTGCTGATGGGGAGACTCTTGCCGGTGGCGTGCAGAGTGATCTCCTGGCGTACATAGGTGGCACCGTCTCGCAGTACAGCACGCCAGGTAACTTGCAACTGCCGGGAGTAATCGCTCAATCCCATTTCAATTTGCCATCCGGCGAACCTGGCAGCAAGTTGCGAGGAACTGGGATCGGGTGCGAGGTTGACCAGACGGGGCGGTACGGTGACTTGCATCTCGGACGATTTGAGAACCGAACCGTCTTGCAGAGTGATGGCAAAAGCGTTCGATTGAGCGGAGAGGGTGCGGTGCGTGAAATGGTCGGTGAGAGTGGTTGCGACGAATCCATTCGGGTTGAATTGCCATTCGGCTTCGATGGCGTTGTTGGCGAGACGGAGTTTGTCTCTTTGGATGGAGGCGGTAGCCTGGCTAGCTGAGGCGGTGGGCGGTGTAGTTTGCGGACGCGCGACCAGAGGGAACCAAATGAGGGAAGTTAGACAAAGGAATCGCGCCCATGGGATGGTCAGGGATCTGCAATTCTTGGTGGAAGGTGGATGTTGGCTGATTCTCATGGTCGGAGACACCGGCGAGCGCTCGTGAAGGTCACGGAGATATTTCGTCTTGTATCGATATGCGAAGGAACTTGAGTCGCTTCATCTTAAGGACGCCCAGCCGGGGCGTCAACGAACCAAAGGTGATTCGTTGCGGCTGTGGGTGCGAATTAGCGAGACCGATGGTGGCCGAGACGATCGACTGTCTATCCGGGCAGTATCAAACATTCACAATTGCTGGATATCCTCCCATTGACTCGCTCGTCCGCCCGCGCTACGCTGGTCTACAAATGGTTGGGAACCGCCCCGTAGTTGGGGTGCGCAATCCGGTCGGCTCTTCTTTCTGCTTCCGTTATCCGCGTGCCAAAACAAGAAGCGCGAGTCGGGGAGGATTGAGCCGGTTCGGGATTTGGCCAACCGAACGTGGCGGACGTTTATTTATACTCCCGCTCGCAGTTGCACTTCCTCATACAACACTTCCCTGTAAACGACATCTCAACCATGCGGCAAAGGTAAAGAGTGAGCCCAGTCTGGCTGCTGGAGGCGGCATAACGAAACCATCCCAAGCATGAAGAAAAATATTGCACTCAGCCCTAACATCGAGACCCTGTTCGGCACCCGCGACGAAAATCTGCATGTGCTGGAAGACGGCCTGAACATCAACATCGATTTGCGTTCGGACAGCATTGAACTGGAAGGCGCGCCGCGCGATGTGGCTCGCGCCGAACAGCTATTTGCCGATTACGAGCATTTGCGTAAATCGGGGCACCAGTTCGTGAATGGAGATTTAGGGAGCATGTTGCGGGTGGTGGTGACCGATCCGAATGCAACGCTTCGAGGATTGGCCGAGGCCGGGCGGCAGCGTTCGTTTGGAAGAAAGACGGTGCAGCCGAAGAGCCCCAACCAACGGCGCTACCTCGAGGCAATTGAGAAGCATGACATGGTGTTTGGGGTGGGGCCGGCGGGCACAGGCAAAACATATTTAGCCGTGGCTATGGCGATCTCGGCGCTGCTGAACAAGCAGGTGAACCGCATCATTCTGGCTCGTCCGGCGGTGGAGGCGGGAGAACGGCTTGGTTTTTTGCCGGGCACGCTGCAGGAGAAGATCGATCCTTATTTGCGACCCCTGTACGATGCCTTGTTCGACATGATGGATCCGGAGCGCGTGGAACGGTATCTGGAAAAAAATGTAATCGAGATCGCGCCGATTGCTTTTATGCGCGGGCGAACTCTGAACGATTCTTTTGTGATTCTCGACGAAGCGCAGAACACGACTTCAGAGCAGATGAAAATGTTCGTCACCCGCCTGGGGTTTGGTTCGAAAGCAGTAATTACTGGCGATGTGACTCAGATCGATTTACCCAATGCGCGGCGGAGCGGGCTGATTGAAGCGGTCGACATTCTGCAAGGTGTCAATGGAATCAGCTTCGTGCACTTCGACGAGAGCGACGTAGTGCGCCACCATCTGGTGCAGCGGATCATTCGGGCCTACGACGAGCACAAAACACGGCAAGCAGAGCAGCAGTTGTCGCTGCTGGAGCCCAAGCCGGGGAGTCCTCACCCGTTACCTGACGAGCCGCCACTTCGAAATTAGAGTTGTTTCGCGCTGAAACTCTTTTCGGGGAAAAGCAACAGCAAGGTCATAAGGACGCGGGCGGGGCGCCTGTGCCACACATTTCAGATTACGAGGGATGTGCAGTTCGCGGCGAAATGATCATCTTTCAAAGGCGCGTTGCGGATCTGACAGAGGTAGCTCTCCGTCGTTTCGTGAAGCGCGCGCGGGTAGCCGCCGGACTCACAGGCGGAGTGAATGTGCTGTTGACCACCAGCCGCGAAATGAATTTGTTGAACCGTCGCTTTCGGAAGAAAGATAAGCCAACCGACGTACTCTCTTTCCCAGCCGCAACTGAAATCCAAAAACAATTGGCCGGAGATATTGCTATCTCCGCTGACATCGCGACGAGGAATGCGCGTGCCCTTGGTCACTCGCCATCCGAGGAAGTTAAGATTCTGGTCTTACATGGGATCCTGCACCTGCGGGGTTACGATCACGAGTGCGACAATGGGAAGATGCAGAGGCGCGAAAAGCAGCTCCGGGCCGAGCTCCGGCTTCCGTTGGGATTGATCGAGCGTAGCTCTGGAGATACAGGGGCGAGTGGCGCGTCGGGCAAGCGGTCGCATGCCGGTAAGTCTGTTTCTGAGAAGAGGAAGGGTTCGTAATGATAGGAGTCGGCATCGCTCTCGTGCTTCTGTTCGGGCTGCTGACCCTTGTCTCGTATGTCGACCGGCTGTATCAGGAGATCGGGAAATTTCTTTCCCGGGATTTTCAGGACAACATCGACTCGTTCGAGCAGATCGTCGAGCCTCGCCTGGGAGTCACGCGACAGCGGGCTTCGCTTTCCATGGCGATCCTGACGCAGTTGGTGACGGCTGCGATTGCAATGATCGTCGGTTTCACCGTATTCCGCGATCGAGCCTGGAGTATCTACGAAGTTCTGGAAGCGACATTAAGCCTGGTCCTCGTGATTATCACGTTCAACCGGCTGCTTCCTTTCGTTTTTTTCTCGCGCACGCAGGGGCGTTGGCTGAATCATTGGGCGCTGCTGCTGCGGGGCCTGATCTATCTAGTACTGCCAGTGACGTTAGTGCTCGGATTTTGCCAATCGGTGACGGCATTGACGCGTGAGCACGCCGATGCGCTGCCCGAAACGCCGTCGGAAGCGGTGGATGCGCTGATCGAGGCAGGCCAGGAAGAAGGAATTATTCAGGAGGGGGATCGCGAACTGATTCAATCGGTAGTGGAGTTCAGCGGCAAGACGGTGCGCGAGGCGATGAAGCCGCGGCCGGAGATGGTGGCGGTTCCTTCCGACTACACGGTTGAGCGAGTGGTGGAGTTGCTAAAGACGAGGCCCCTCTCTCGCATTCCCGTCTATGAAGGGTCGATTCACCATATCAAGGGAATCCTGCACACGCAGGATGTACTTCAGGTGGCGGACTCCGAGGCTCACACACGCACAGTAGCGACCTTGATGCGCAAAGACGTCTATTTTGTTCCGGAGAGCAAGTTAGTAAGTGACTTATTGCGGGAGATGCAGCGGAGTAATGTCCGCATGGCGATCGTGGTGGACGAATACGGAGGAGTCGCCGGCCTGGTAACGATCGAAGATCTGGTCGAAGAAATCGTGGGCGAAATTGGGGACGAGCACGAAAAAGGGCAGGTCGTGCAGGAAAACGATCACTCTTACATCGTTCCGGGGAATATGGACGTGGACCGACTCGATGAACTATTCGGGCTGCGGCCGGGGGGGCATGAATCCTCTACGATTGCAGGACTGGTGAGCGAAATAGCGGGACGCATTCCGAAGAGGGGCGAGATTGTCGAGGACGAGGGCTTAAAGTTCGAAGTGTTGGATGCGACCGATCGCCGTGTGGAACGTGTGCGTATCACAACAGAGTTGCCGAAGCAGTTGAAATTGGCGGAGTAGGCGAGATGGAAAAAAGTGCCCCACTCTTTGCGCCGGGCGCAAGCAAGTGGGGCACCACTGGTTTATTGTTCTCCGACGATCTGTACGAATGCCTGATCGTTGGGATTCACGGAAGTGCTCCAGACCACGTCGCTGGCGGAAGAACTCGTTGTGCTCCAGACCACATTGAAGCCAGGCAAGTTCTGAATTCCCCACACGACGGAAGTTCCCCAAACGACGGAGGTGCCGGCCATATTTCCACCCCAGACCACCGACGTTCCCCAGACCTGCGATATTCCCCAGACGACTGAAGTGCCAGCGATCTGTGAATTTCCGTTCGAGACCTTCACGACATTGTTCTTGGAGTCGTATCCGACCCAGGGAGAAAGCGCAGACCCTACGTTGGATGGCGCTACATCCTTGTTGCCGAGTGCGGCTTGCAGATCGAGATAGCCGGCTCCGATAGTGAATGCGTCGTAATAGGAGGTGTAAGTTTGTCCGGTAACCGGGTCTGTGGCTACGCTCGATGGAGGAAAGTTCTTATACGCCGTCTTCATCAAACGGGCTTTGACCTGATCCGGAGTGAGCGAAGGTTGCGCCTGAATCAGCAGGGCCACTGCGCCCGATACGGCTGGTGCTGCCATGCTGGTACCGCTCAGGGTGAAGTAGTCGTTCGAATAGCCCGCTACCATGTTGCCGGCGTAAGTGTTGGCGAGAGTGCTGTCCAGGTCGGCCAAGGAAGCGACCATGTTTCCCGGGGCAACCAAGTCCGGCTTTACCACGTGATCGAACGTGGTAGGCCCCTTCGAACTGTAGCTGGCAATCTGGTCGTCGGTGCGCGTCAGGGTACCTTCAGTCTTCATGGCACCAACGGTGATCACCAGAGGATCGTTGCCCGGAGAAGCGATGGTTCCGTAGCCGTCGCTGCCGTCCAAACTCATGCGGCCAAAATTGCCCGCTGCAGCCACGACTACGATGCCACTCTTCCAGGCTGCTTCAACAGCTTGGCAAAGTGGATCCTTGGTGTAGGTTCCGTAGACGGCGCGGCCGAGCGACAGATTGATGACTCGGATGTTGTACTTTTTCTTCAGTGCGATGGCCCGCTGGATGGCTGCGACCACACTACTGTCGTTACCGTTGCCGTTCTGATCGAGCACGCGCAGATCGATGAGGTTTGCGTTGGTCGCAACACCGCCGTATAAGCCGCCTGAGACGTACCCACTACCGGCAATGATGCCGCCAACGTGGGTACCGTGACCATAAGTGTCAAAGACCAACGAACCGGTGGAATTGTACGGGCTAGTTCCAGTGAAGTCTTCGTGATCGAGAACTCGTTCCCAAATGTCGATGTGATTGGGATTGATGCCGCTGTCAATTACGGCCACACCAATGCCCGTGCCGTTGTATCCGGCGTTCCATGCCGCGCTCACGTTCATAGCTGCATTGGTATATTCATCCATGCCTTTGACAGGATGGTCGACGCTCACAAAGGCTACTTCGGGATCATTCTCTAAGTCCGCGAGCGCATTGACTGGAAGAGTGAAGGCTGCGCCTTGAATAAGATCCAGTCTGCTGCGCAACTGCCCGCCCTGCTTTCGCAAGCGGGCGACGTTCGCGTTCTGCGCCGTGTGCTTATATTGCACAATTACCGGGATGCTCTGATTTCCGCCGGAAGTCAGGCGTGCGAGCGCCAGTTCGCGGTTGAGTTCAGAAGTGATCCGAGGCGACAGTTGCGTTTCGGAAACTGGCTCAGTGCGGTTCCACTCTTGCGCGGAGGCCAGGCAGGCAGTAAAAAGTAAAGCCACGGTTGCCATCCGTTGAGGCCATGCAGAGCCGCTTCGTTTCTCGTTGCTTGCGTTCTTCCCAATCACCAGTGATGCTTCCATCGTTCCACTACCTTTCATAAAAATCGCATCGAGCTTCAATGGAGCCGAGCTCGTCGGGTCCATCAACAAGGCAGCACGGGAGGCACCAATCGGCGAACCCGAAAGCATTGATAACAATGAACTTATTGGATATGCCCGCGTGCTGCTTCGGGCCAAACTGTCCCATGCAAGGAAGATGGGACATATTGTCGCGATATTGACGTGGGAGGTCGAGGCTTGAGAGTGGCTACTTGCCGGCGACGGCCGGTTTCAGAACCGCCGTGTTTTCGTTCGTCCGAAGCGTTGTATTTTGCCAACCGAAAACATGGCTACTCTCTCCGAGAAATACAGATTCGAAACTTGTCGTTCAAGCGATACGTCGGCTGCTTCATCTTGGTCGCTGATCCAGGAAACGAATTAAGAGATAACTGCAGAAATCAGCGTTGGTAGCAGGCGAGAACGAAGCGGGGGATCCCATAGAAAATTCTATCCGACGGTAAATCGGTCTCTTCCGAATGCCGGGCCCCGTCGAACCAGAATTCGGCAGCTGCAGGAAACGTCCTGAGTATAGCTGGATGGCGGGCTAGCCAAGGACAGAAATCACAGAGGAAGGGATGGACGACTACTGAGAGGAAAGCAGGTTACACGAGGGAGGGCAGGGACTTATAACTCATACTTCTTCATCAGGTGGCGGAAGGAACGGTAGGAAATACCGAGCACGTCCGCAGCGCGGACTTGGACGCCGTTGGTTTGCCCTAGAGCGGATTGCAGGAGCGAGCGCTCGATCTGCTCGACATAGCTTTCCATGTTCACGCCTTCGGGAAGTACCGCGCCAACGGGAAGGTTCGCGCTTGCGGGGAAAGCGGTTTCTGCACCAGCGGCTGCGGCGCGGGCTTTGGGCCGCTCGGCGGGCAGCTCGACGCGAAGTTCACTGGTGGCTTCGAGGGCCACTGCGCGTTCGATGGTGTTTTCCAGTTGGCGGACATTGCCGGGCCAGTCATATCCATTGAGAGCTTGGAGCGACGCGGGTTCGACTCCATGAATGCTTTTACCGGCACCGGGGGCGTATTTTTTCAGGAAATGATTGGCCAAGAGAGCGATATCTTCCTTTCGCTCGCGCAGTTCGGGGACGCGAATAGGAATCACATTGAGGCGATAATAGAGATCTTCGCGGAAGGTTCCCTCCGTGACTTGACGGTCCAGATCGCGGTTGGTGGCGGCGATGACGCGAACGTCGACGGGGATTTCGGTGGTGCCGCCTACGGGGCGGACCGTGCGCTCCTGTAGAACGCGGAGCAGTTTGACCTGCATAGGCATGGTCATCTCGGCGATCTCGTCGAGGAAAATTGTGCCCTGGTCGGCGACTTCGAAGAGCCCGCGGCGATTCTGGTTGGCTCCGGTAAAGGCGCCCTTAACGTAGCCAAAGAGTTCGCTTTCCAGCAGGGTTTCAGGAAAGGCGCCACAATTCACCGAAACAAAGGACTCGGCTGCACGGGGAGAGCAGGTATGCACGGCGCGGGCGACTAATTCTTTGCCAGTGCCACTTTCGCCATAGATGAGAATCGTGCTGCTGGTGGTGGCGACGGTACGGATAGTATGTTTTAGCTTTTCCAGCGCGGGACTCACTCCCACGATGTTGTCGAGCGAGTTGCGCGTGCCCGCATCGCGCCGCAGAGCGAAGTTTTGGCGGCTCAGGGAAACTTTGGTCAGCGAGCGGGCGATGGCCAGTTTGACCTCGTCGACTAATCCGGGGCTTTTTCGGATATAGTCGGTGGCGCCTCCGGCTTTGACGGCTTCGACCGCGGCTTCGTAATCGTCGACCGCGGTCATCAGGATGACGGCGGATTCGGGGGACGTTTGATGGGCGTGGCGTAGCACTTCGACACCGTCGACGCCGGGCATCTTGATGTCGGTGACGATCACGTCAAACAGAGCACTATCGATCTTGCGTTTTGCCAGCTCACCCCCGGTGACCGTTTCGACCTTATGGCCATCGCGACGCAGGGCGATGTCAAGAAGTTCGCAGATCGAACGTTCGTCGTCGCAGACGAGGATGTTACCCACGGGAGTCTCCTCCTACGCCAACGGAGGTAAAGGCAGCGGCTGAGGCTTCTCGCGCCGAGGGCAGGCTGACCGGGAGGGGCCGGTCAAGACGGCGCATGCGCAGCACGAAACTTGTGCCTTTGCCAACTTCTGAGCGAGCCCACACTTTGCCTTCGTGCGCCTGGACGATCTGGTAGACGATCGCCAGGCCGAGTCCGGTGCCGCCTTCAAAATTTGATTGAAAGGGCTCAAAGATTTTTTCCGTCTGCTGAGAATTGATGCCGGGGCCGGTGTCGGCGAAACTCATCTCCCAGTCACCGCCGCGGTCGGTGAGAGTAACGGTCAGGCTGCCGCCTTTGTCTTTCATGGCGCGTACGGCGTTCTCAGAGAAGTTCCAGAAAACCTGCTTGAGTTTGTCGCCGTCGGCAAGAACCCAGGCTTCAGACTCGGCGAAGTTGCGGGCCAGCGTGATTCCGCCACTTTCGGCGGCGAGCCGGTGTTCGAGCAGGGTGAGCGTGTCTTCAAGCAACGGGACGAGATTCACGCGTTCAAAGCGGTACTGCTTGCCGCGCGAATAGGCCAGAAAATCGGTGATGATGTTATTGAGGCGGTCGGATTCGCGGATCACGATCTGTAAGAGATGGCGCTCATCCGCATTCAGAGCAGGAGCGTCGGAAAGCATGCTGACGGAGCCGGCGATCGAGGTGAGGGGGTTGCGAATTTCGTGCGCGATGGCAGCCGCGAGGCGGCCAACGGCAGCGAGGCGATCTTGCATGCGGACTTCGCGTTCGAGTCGGCGGATTTCGGTGAGGTCATCGAAGGAATAAACAAAGCCAAGATCGCCGCGGACGTTCACGTTGAGCGCCGAAACCATCACCCGGAAGGTTTTACGGTATCCGTTGCCGGAAACGAAGCGAACTTCCGCATCGCTGCGAGCGACGCCGAAATGCGGTAAGGGATCCTGAAAGAGCTGGGCGACCGAGCGCCCGCGCAGTTCGGCCTCCGGAATCTCGAGTAGTTGCTGGGCGGCACGATTGACAAGCGTGATGCGTCCATCGAGTCCGGTGGTGATCACGCCACCGCTCATGGACTGCACGATATTTTCGTGAAGAGCCTGCAGGTTTTCGAGCGCTCCGCTGGCATCTTTTAGCTGCACGTCGACCTGGCGAAGCTTGTCCATGAGCAGACCGGCGAGGTAGGCGATGGCGAAGTAGGCGAAGAGATTGACGAAGATTACAACCTGCAGAGCTTTCAGCTTGGGGTGAGTATTGGCATACGAAGGAATGACGAGGTAGTAATCCAGTTCAAGGATGGTTCCAAAAAAGATGAAGGCGAGGGCAGCGCTGAGATATCCCCAGAAGCGGGGCAAGAGCATGCACGCCACGACGATGACGAGCGGATAAAGAAAATTGAGTGAACTGTCGATGCCTCCGGTCACCTGAACGATCAGAGTGACCATGGCCAGATCACAGAGCACCTGGAGGATGGCCTGAAGGCGATGTTCGCGCCAAACGGAGACGAGGAACAGGAAGAAGAGCGAGAACGAGAACCAGAGAACCATGCTGGTGAGGAACGGCATGATCGGCAGGGGGCTGGGTGTGAGGCGGATTACGGCGAGTTCGATGGCGAGCAGGACCATCAAAATCAGAACGCGAACCTTCACCAGCCAGGTCAGCCAATTTCGCTCATCGGAGATGGAATGCATGAAAATCGTCGCTGGTCGTTCGCGGTTCGTCGGTCGCGGTCCGCTTTCCATCCGCAGAGAGTTCCGAAAAGCGAATTGCGAACGACGAACTGCGGCCTTTCTTATCCCGCCAACTTGCCGATCATGGCGAACAACGGCATGTACAACGAAATAACGATGCCGCCGATGCTGACACCGAGAATGCCGATGATGACAGGCTCGAGCATGGCCAACATGTCCTTGGTTGCGGAATCGACTTCGTCTTCGTAGAAGTCAGCGATCTTCTGCAACATAGAATCCATGGCTCCGGTAGCTTCGCCAACGCCGATCATCTGGGTCACCATGTTGGGGAAGACGCCGCATTCGCGAAGAGGATCGACGATGGTGCGACCTTCTTCGATCGCCTTGCGCACCTTCATCAGCGCTTCTTCGAGCACGGCGTTGCCTGAAGTGCGGGCGGTGATGGCCAGGCCTTCGAGAATGGGAACGCCAGAGGTGATGAGTGTGCCGAGAGTCCGAGTGAAACGGGCGACGGCGATTTTCCGCAGCAGGATACCGATGATGGGCATCTTGAGCAACATGGCGTCGAAGTAATAGCGGCCGCGGGGATGCTTCCGGACTTGTTTGAGGCCATAGAAGGCGCCAACGCCGCCGACGATGAAGAACCACCAGAAGGAGCCGACGAAACCGCTCATGCCGATGACGATGCGGGTGGGCAGCGGTAGGGCGACACCGAGTCCGACAAAGAGATTGGCGAAAATGGGGACGACCCACTTGAGCAGAGCGGCAACGATGAGGACCGCGAGAGAGACGACGGCGACGGGATAGATTAGTGCCGATTTGACAGCAGCACGGAGTTTGACGGCCTTTTCGACGTAGATGGCAAGACGCTGCAGAATGATGTCGAGAATACCGCCGGTCTCGCCGGCTTCGATCATGTTGGTGGTCAGGTCGTCGAAAATGACGGGATAGCCGCGCATGGCGTTGGCCAGAGTTGATCCGCCTTCGACGGTGGTGCGCACACCGAGCAAGGTCTTTTGAAACGCGGGATTTTCCTGGTTGGCGCCGAGAATCTCCAGGCACTGCACGAGCGGCAGACCAGCGTCGATCATGACGGAAAATTGACGGAAGAATACTGCAACTTCCTTGACCTTGACCTTCCCGCTGCCGAAGGTCGGCATGGAGAATTCCTTACCTTTTTCGCGAATGGAACCGGGCGTGATGCGCTCCTTGCGGAGTTGCGAGGCCAATCCGTCTTTGTTCGGAGCGACGCGCTCGCCTTGAACTTTCTCGCCTGTCGCGGTCTTGCCAGAAAACGTAAAAACCGGCATGGTTGCTTTCTCCTTAATTCCTGTTGCAGAACACGTATTCCATCGGCGCGAGCGGGGTATTTCTTGTTTGGCCCGTGGCTTCCGACTTCATCTCAATTCGGTCGTTCTTTAACTGCTGCCCTGATTCTGGTTTTCGCTTCCGGCGAGGGCTTTTCCGGAGGTGGTTCGAATTTCACCGCTTCACAGGCACCGCACCCTTGGCCGGGGTCGTGCCGCGGTTGGTCAGGCTGGCGCCGCGAGCGATCATTTCCTGTAACTCGTCCTGGTTACTCGAACGTGTAAGCGCCATTTCCAGCGTGATTTGCTTCTGGAAGTAGGCCGTGGCCAGCGATTGGTTGAACGTCTGCATGCCGTACTTGTCTTGGCCAGACTGCATGGCGGAATAGATCTGGTGGATCTTGTCTTCGCGGATCAGGTTGCGGACAGCCGCGTTGGGCACCAGAATCTCCATGCACATAGCGCGTCCTTTGCCGTCGCCGCGAGGTAAAAGGCTTTGGCACATGATGCCTTCGAGCACGAGCGAAAGCTGGGCCCGGATCTGCGATTGCTGGTGCGCCGGAAAGACATCGATCACGCGGTTGATGGTGGAAGATGCTGAGTTGGTATGCAACGTGCCGAAGGTGAGGTGGCCGGTCTCCGCGATGCGGAGGGCGGATTCGATAGTTTCCAGATCGCGCATTTCGCCGATAAGAACGACGTCGGGATCTTCTCGAAGAGCGGCGCGAAGAGCGTCGGTGAAGCTCTTGGTGTCGGAGTGCAGTTCGCGCTGGTTGACCAGGCAATTCTTGTTCATGTGCACAAATTCGATGGGATCCTCGATGGTGAGGATGTGGTCATGGCGCTCGGTATTGATTTTGTCGATCATCGCGGCGAGCGTGGTTGACTTGCCGGATCCGGTTGGGCCCGTGACCAGGACCAAACCGCGCGGCTTGTCGCACATCTGGCTGACGACAGGAGGCAGACCGAGCTGGTGGAACGATTTGATCTCAAAAGGAATGAGACGAAACACGCAAGCCGATGCGCCACGTTGATTAAAGACGTTGGCGCGAAAGCGAGCCAGACCCTTCAGCCCGAAGGAGAAATCGAGTTCGAGGCTCTCTTCGAAACGATGCTTCTGCGAGTCGGTCATCACGCTGTAGGCCAACTGCTTGGTCTCGGCCGGCGTCAATTGCGGCAGGTCGAGGGGCACCAGATGCCCGTGAACGCGGATTTGGGGCGGTGAGTTGGTGGTGATGTGAAGGTCACTGCCATTCATCTCCAGCATGCGGCGGAGCAGATCGCTTAATGAGAGAGCCATAATGTTTTCGTCTTTCCTAGTCTCGCTTTTCGCCGTTCGCTATTCGTCGTTCGCCACGCTAAAGCGAACAGCGAGCGACATTTCTAGTGAATCGTTTCGCGTGCTACTTCTTCCAGCGTGGTCCAGCCCTGCGCAACTTTGGTCAAGCCGCTGCGACGCAGTGTGATCATGCCACGTTCAATCGCTTTCTTTTTGAGTTCAAGGGCAGAAGCGCCGACCAGCACCAGTTCGCGGATCTCGTCGTCGACCTCCATGACTTCGTACAAGCCGGTGCGGCCCTTGTATCCGGTTTTGTTGCAGGTCGTGCAGCCCTTGCCCTTCATGATCTGGACGGTCTTGGCTTCTTCGGGCGTGAAGCCTTCGTCGATGAGCGCCTGCACCGGCATTTCCACGGGCTCAGCGCAATCCTTGCAAATACGCCGGATCAAACGCTGGGCACAGATGAGGTGAACCGAAGTTGCCACCAGAAAAGGCTCAATGCCCATGTTCATCAGACGGGTGATGGTTTCGGGCGCGCCGTTGGTGTGTAAAGTCGATAAGACGAGGTGACCGGTAAGTGCGGCTTTGATGGCGATTTCAGCGGTTTCAAAGTCTCGAATTTCGCCGACGAGGATGATGTTGGGATCCTGCCGCAGGAAAGCACGCAAAGCAGCAGCGAAGTTGAGGCCGATTTGCTCCTTCATCTGCACCTGGTTGACGCCGCCGAGTTGGAACTCGACGGGATCTTCCGCGGTCATGATGTTGGTGTCGACCTGATTGAGCTGCGAGATGGAGGAATACAGTGTGTTCGTTTTGCCCGAACCGGTGGGTCCGGTGACCAGTACCATGCCGTAGGGCTTCAGAATCGCCTTTTGGAATTTGTCCAACGACTCTTGCTCGAAGCCGAGCTTGGTCATGTCGAGGCGCAGGTTTTCTTTGTCGAGCAAGCGGAGCACGATTTTCTCGCCCCAGAGAGTGGGAAGAGTGGAAACACGAAAATCGAGTTGCTTCTTCTTGCCGCCAATTTGCATTTTCAGCATGATGCGACCGTCTTGCGGGAGTCGCTTTTCACTGATGTCGAGCTTGGCCATGATCTTGAGGCGTGAGGTGATGGCGTCCTTCAATTTCAACGGCGGGTTCATGATCAACTGCAAAACGCCGTCAATACGGAAGCGGACACGAAATTCTTTTTCGTAGGGCTCCATGTGAATGTCGCTGGCACCGCGCTTGACAGCGTCGGTGAGAACAAGGTTTACCAGTTTGACGATGGGAGCTTCGTCGGCGGCTTTTTCCAGCTCCTTGAGTTCGAGCTCGGCCTCTTCAGCTTGGACTTCGACATCGGCAGCCTCGCCCATGTCGTTCATCGACTGCATGACCTGTTCGAGCTCTTCTTCTTTCGAAGTGCCGTAGGCCTTGTCGATGCCCTCGATGATGGAGCTTTCCGCGGCCACAACCGGTTCGATGTTGAAGCCGGTCATGAACTTGATATCGTCCATCGCGAAGACATTGGTGGGATCCACCATGGCAATGGTGAGCGACGCGCCGACGCGGCTCAGCGGCAAAATCTGGTAGCGCTTGGCCGTCTCGTAGGGAATCAGCTTAACGACAGCGGGATCGATTTCGAAATAAGAAAGATTGATGGCGGGCACGCCGTACTGGCGCGAGAGAAAATTGGTGACATCCTCATCGGAGAGGAAACCCAACTTCACAAGCGCCGAGGCGAGGCGGGTGTGGGACTCCTTTTGGAGTTTTGTCGCCTGTTCCAACTGCTCTTGGGTGATGACCTTTTCTTTAACGAGCAGGTCACCCAGCCGCTGAGACATATCTCTCCTGTAGTCGCACCTGGATTCGTACAGAGTGCGGTTCAGCGCGAAGGTGCTGATAACTGGGGGCTCAGCGAGGAAACCTTCGCACTGACACAAATTGTCAACCCAATGGGAATTCCGCAAAAGTAACTTTCGTACTTGTCCTTCGCGATAAACAGCGTTTCTGCCGGATATCGACCTCATTTGTGCCCGAAAAAGACGCCGTGACCGGGATCACAGCCCGTCAGGACATGTTCTTCCGTGCGCACGGAGGGCGAGCCGCTTCGGCACTTTGATGGAATCCCCGGGCGGGGAACTGTTCGGCCGAGTTCTTCTCATCGACCCTCGCGTGTGAGCGTGGGCAAATGGAGCCAATTCGCGCAGGTACTTAACGAGATGCATGGGTTGATCGTTGGCGCTGGAAAGAACTATTGCCTAAAGTCACAACCGCGATGTGAGCTGTGTCCTTTGCAGAAGTTCTCGCCGCTTGCAAAGTAGTACCGGGTCTATTTTCAGTTTGTCGCGATCTTTTTGCGATTGATTGTTGTGACCCAGGGGTTACGGAATGAGAAGAGGAGCTCTGGTTTTAATTTTGGGGAGCGCGATTCTGGCGACTGGGACTGATTGCAAGGAAGTGAACGCGGCTGCTTCTGTGGCAACGCTTCGCGATGTGGCGCAAGCATCGGGAACATTGATTGGGACAGCCGTGAGGCCTTGGGCCCTGTCGGAGCCGGCGTATTCCTCGACGCTTGCGCGTGAGTTCAACATGGTGGAACCGGAAGACGCTCTCAAGTGGGAAACCATCCATCCACAGCCGGATACGTATGATTTTTCGCAGGGGGACCAGGTCGTGGATTTCGCGCATCGCCACGGGATGAAAGTCCGAGGTCATACGTTGGTCTGGCACCAGCAAAATCCGAAATGGCTGACGGAAGGAAAATTTACTTCGAGTGAGCTTGCGGAGATCCTGGAAAAACATATCAAGATCGTCGTGGGACATTATCGGGGTCAGATATTCGCCTGGGATGTGGTGAACGAAGCCTTTGATGAAGTGCATCCAGGGGAGCTGCGTAGCACGATCTGGCGGGACCAGCCTGGGATCTTGTTGGCGGACAAGGCAGGAGGTTTGAACAGGGGGCCGCAAGCTTCAACCGCTCAGGCGCGATCTGGGCCGGAAGTGATGAGCAAGGACGCCGGCTACGCTTATACCGAGCGCTGTTTCCGGTGGGCGCATGAGGCTGACCCGGAGGCGCTGCTTTTTTATAACGAGGCCGAAGCCGAAATGGTGAACCGGAAATCGGATGCCATTTATGCTATGGTGCGCGATTTTAAGGAGCGCGGCGTTCCGATTGATGGCGTTGGATTCCAGATGCACGTCGCGAATCTGCACGCGGACGTTCAGTTGATTTCGCAAAATATCAAACGCTTTACTGCGCTCGGAGTGCAGATCCACATCACAGAAATGGACGTCGCTTTGCCCGTTGATGGCGTAGGAAATGCGACAACGGAAGATCTGCAACGCCAGGCGGCCGTGTATCGGCAGATTGCCAACGCCTGCCTGTGTTATCCAGGATGCACTGCGATCCAGACGTGGGGTTTCACGGATAAATACTCCTGGATCGGCTCACATTCCAAGCACAAGCAGGGGGCGGCGTTGTTGTTTGACAAGGGCTATCGGCGCAAGCCGGCCTACGAAGCCCTGCAGGACGCGTTGCGGTCTCACACCAGTCGCTAGTCGTTGGGATGCGATCCTGGTCTCCGGTCCGCCAACAGCCGCGACTAACGAAGGATGACTCTCTATAATGTGAGCAATCCTTGGTCGAGCCCGCTCCAATTCGAGACGAACCGAAGACTTCCGGCCGCCGCAAGGCTGTTATCGCGCTCGCCATCGGGCTTTTTTTGGTTGTGGCCGCTTTGGTCCTGCAGGCCTCGTTCAATCTGAAGTTCATCAGCCCTGACAGCAATCAGGAGTTGCTGTTTTTTGCCGGGCTAAGCGGCCTTATTTTTTTTGCCTTCGTGGCGTTGACGGTGGTTCTGGGACGTAACCTACTCAAACTCTATGCTGAGCGCCGGCAAGGGGTGGCAGGATCGAAGTTCAGAACGCGCCTGGTGGTGGTCAGTCTGTTGCTTTCGTTCTTGCCGGTCCTGGCCATGTTCTGGTTTTCCTACGGTCTGATGAACCGTTCAATCGACAAATGGTTTTCGCAGCCGGTGGAAGAGGTGCGCGCGGATACGGCGGCGATGTCTGCGCTTTTGTATGACTATGCCGGTCAGAATGCCACGTCGGAGGCACAGTCGATCGTGCAGACCAGCGAATTTCGACGAGCTTTTGCGAGTGGAGATTTCTCGGAAGCGACGCAAGAACTGCGGGAGCACATACCGACTCTCGAAGGCGGCTTCGCACTGGCTTTGTCGCACGGGAACGCGGTCGCGAGCCTCAATACGCCAGCGCCGTGGCTGGAGATGCGGGAGCAATTTCCGCTGGAGCTTGCTCTGCGAGGCGGGCATCCCCGCTTTCAGTGGGGGCTGAAGGACTACATCGTTGCCGCGGCTCTGATTCAGGATGGTGTGGTAATTGTTGCGATGCCCCTTCCGCCGAAGTTCGCGGAAACCGCCAAACAAATTCAAGATAGCCAGCATCGTTATATTGAATTGGCGGCGAAGAGGAAACTTTTCCGGCGGACCTATATCGGTTTTTTGTTGCTGCTGACCGTGGTTGTGCTGTTTGCCTCGACTTGGCTGGCGCTTCTGCTTTCGAAGTTAGTCAATCGTCCGGTAGCGGCGCTGGCGGCGGGGACGGAGGCAATTTCGAAAGGCCAACTCGATTACCGTGTCGATATTAGGGCCACCGACGAACTGGCCGAACTGGTGCAGTCTTTCAACAGCATGGCGGAACAGCTGGAATCGAGCCGCCATCAGATCGAAGCGTCCAGTCGCGACATCGGTGTTGCCAACGAAGCACTGGAGCGGCGCCGCCGCTATATCGAAACCGTGCTGGAGAGCCTGCCCACGGGAGTGATCTCAATTGATGCCGCACGCCATGTGACTCTGGCGAATGCAGCCTTCTCGCGCATGTTTTACCTGGAACGAAGCGAGTACGTGAGTCCGGCATCTTTGATTGACAGACCGTTGCGAGAGGTGATTCCGCCGGATGTACTCGCAGATCTGGAGCCGCTGCTTCGCCGCGCGGACCGCATGGGCATTACGGCGTCAAACATGGAGTTGGATTTGCCGCGGGCCCAGCTCAATGTTGCGGTTACAGTGTCAGCCCTGGGGCATGCAGCCGAGGGTTTGGGGTACGTGCTGGTCTTTGAAGATTTGTCGGATCTGTTGCGGGCGCAGAAACAGGCGGCTTGGAGAGAGGTAGCGCGGCGCGTCGCCCATGAGATCAAGAACCCACTGACTCCGATCGCTCTGTCGGCAGAGCGCATTCAGCGGCACTTGTCGCGCGGTACGGAGCCGGACGCCCCGTCGTTGAAGGTAATCGGCAACTGCGCCAAGACGATTCAGAATGCGGTGGAAAGTGTGCGCACGCTGGTGGATCAGTTTTCCGCCCTGGCGCGTTTTCCGGCATCGCGTCCCCAGCCCGCCAGTTTGAACAGCCTGGTGGAAAGTGCGCTCATTATGTTCGAGGGCAGGTTGGAGGGCATTCTCGTGCGTACGGAATTGGCGCAGGATTTACCGGGAGTGATGGCCGATCCGGAAGCGATCAAGCGCGCGGTTGCGAACCTGGTGGACAACGCTGCGGAGGCAATGCAGGAAGCGATCCTAAAAGAGATCACAATTTCGACTTCGCTCGTGGCCAGCCGTGAGATGGTTGAACTTGTGGTCTCGGACACGGGGCAAGGCGTGTCGCGTGATGTGAAAGAGCGCCTGTTCCTGCCGTATTTTTCAACCAAGCAGCGTGGCACGGGTCTTGGCCTCGCGATTGTGAGTCGAATTGTGGAGGATCATCGCGGTTCGATTCGAGTGGAAGAGAACAGCCCGGTTGGCAGCCGCTTCGTAATCGAATTGCCGGTGGCGGTTGAAACCCTCACTGCACCAGCTGCAAGCTAAGAGCAAAACGAAATGCAATGTGCGGATCGATCGCCAGCACACTCGATATGACACACATTCTGATCGTCGATGATGAAGTGGGGATTCGGGATTCGCTGCGGGGCATTCTCGAGGACGAGGGTTACAAAACCAGCGTCAGTTCGAGCGGGGAGGAGTGTCTGGAGTTGCTGCGCAAAAGCAGCTTCGACCTGATCCTGCTGGACGTTTGGCTGACGGGAATCGACGGTCTCGAAGTTCTGGGCAAGATTCGACTCTTGGACGATCCTCCGGAAGTCATCATGATCTCGGGGCATGGCACCATCGAAACGGCGGTACGGGCGACCAAACTGGGAGCCTACGATTTTGCCGAGAAGCCCTTATCGCTGGAGAAGACGCTCATCCTGGTTAAAAACGCGATCGAGGCGCGGCGCTTGCGCCACGAAAACCTTGATCTGCGAAAGCAGTTGCAGGCGAAGAATGTGATCGTGGGCGACAGCGTTCCGATGAAGGCGCTCCGCCAGCAAATTGCGTTGATGGCGCCAACCAACGGGCGGGTGCTGATCTATGGCGAATCGGGTACGGGAAAAGAACTGGTGGCGCATGCGATCCACACGCAGAGCCTGCGCAAAGACGAAATGTTTGTGGAGATGAACTGTGCGGCGATTCCAGAAGACCTGATCGACAGCGAACTTTTTGGACATCGCAAGTCGTCGTTTCCCGGGGCGACGGCCGATAAAGAGGGCAAGTTCCAGAAGGCGGATCGCGGGACGCTCTTTCTGGACGAAGTCGGCGACATGAGTTTGAAGATCCAGTCGAAAGTCTTGCGCACGCTCGAGCAACAGAGATTTATTCCGGTCGGAAGCGACGATCCGATTACGGTCGACGTGCGCGTCATCGCCTCCACGAATAAGGATCTGGAGGAAGAAATTGCCAAAGGGAATTTTCGCGAAGATTTGTTTTACCGGCTGAACGTGGTGCCGTTCGTGGTGCCGCCGCTGCGCGAACGTAAAGAGGACATCCCGTTGTTTGCTCGGTACTTCTTGAAAGAATTTGCGTCGGCGTACGGGCGTCGGCCGAGAGAGATTACCGACGATGCGATTGATTCGCTGACGCGCTATCCATGGCCGGGCAACGTGCGAGAGTTGCGTAATGTGATCGAGCGCATCGTGATCATGAATCCCACAACCTCGCGTTTCGAGCGCAAACATCTGCCCCCACTCGTGCATCGCGACGGCAGTCGAAAGGTTACGGGAAGCGAGGCTTCGACGTTGCATCAGGTGAAGGCCGCTTATGAGCGCGACTATATCCTGAAGACGCTCGACCAGAACCACGGCAACGTGAGCCGAACGGCCGAAGTGCTTGGCCTGGAGCGCAGCCACCTTTATCGCAAAATGAAGAGTCTTGGGATCGCCGCGAAAGAATAAAACGTGGTCGTTCGCTTCTCGCGAGGTCTTAACGCTTCAGCATATGAATCTCTGTACCGTTCTTGTGGAACTTTACTTCGTCCATCAGCTGATTAATGAGGTAGATGCCGCGGCCATGGTTGGAGAAAATATTCTCGCCATGGCAGGGATCGGCGATCTGCGAAGGATCGAAGCCGGGGCCAGGATCGCGAACGACAATCAGGATGCCGTGTTGCGCGTCGCAGGCGACGTCGCATTCCACAATTTTGGAGGGATCGTTTTTCGCTCCGTGAACGACGGCGTTGGCTAAGGCTTCAGTCAGCGCCAGTTCGATGTCGTCTTCGCGGCCGAGGGCGCATTTCATATCACGCACCACTGTCATCACGCTACGGACAACGGGATCGACGGCGTCGCGGTCAGCGGCCAGCGTGACGCTGAGTTTGAACTCGAGTTTGTCCGCATGGAAGTCACACGGCTGCGGCAGGGCTGCTGGCTCGGTTGAAGGGGAATCTTCCATAGGCGGCTGTTGCGGGACCCGAACCTCTACGCTTACATAAGATGCAGAATGACGCTGACAGATTCTAGGGACTTAACGGTCAGGATGCAACTGTATTTGGGCCGCCTACGCGCGAGAGGCGTTACGCCTGCGCGTTACTAAGCTGTAAACACCGTGTAATGAGCTGAAATCTATGGGGTAAGACATGGTAGACGAAGGTGGAGGTGATCTTACGCCTCCGGATCGGTGCCGCCGATCTGCTGCAATTGGCGCCGCCAATCGAGTTCCTCGACGAAGTTTCGCGAATCGCGCCAGCCCGCTTTGATCTTGACGAAGAGCTCGAGGAAGACTCGGGTACCGACCATTTTCTCGATGTCGAGGCGGGCCGCGGTGCCGATTTTTTTGAGCATTTGACCGCCCTTGCCCAGGAGAATCGCTTTTTGTCCTTCGCGTTCGCAGAAAATGACCGCGGCAATCCGGGTCATGCGCGGGCTCTCGTCGAACTGCTCGATCAAAACCGAGACGGCGTGCGGCACCTCTTCGTGCGTTTGCATCAGGACATGTTCGCGGATCAACTCGGCCGCCATAAAACGTACCGGCTGATCGGTGATCTGATCCTCGGGAAAATAGCGCGGCCCGTTGGGAAGACCTTTGAGCACGCAAGACAATAATTCGTCGAGGCCTTTCTTCTTCAGAGCCGAAATGGGGACGATCTCCTTGAAATCGTGAAGGGTCTGGAACTGCGCGATGAGGGGAAGCAGTTTACTTTTGTCGGCGAGCAGATCGATTTTATTGAGCAGCAGGAATACTGGGGTGCCTGCTTTCTTGGCCAAATTCAAGACAAATTCATCTTCGCGATCCCATTTCTTCTTGGCATCGACAATGAGGAGGATCAGTTCGCAACCTTCGAGCGCCTCGCGCACCTCGGACATCATCTTGCGCCCGAGAGACGAGCCGGATTGATGGACGCCGGGAGTGTCGATGAGCACGATCTGCCCGGCTTCGCGTCCTTTGACCTTGGGCACGTTGATAATGCCGAGAATGCGATTGCGGGTAGTTTGTGGCTTCGGTGAGATGATCGCCAGCTTCTCGCCCACGAGAGCATTGAGCAGCGTGCTCTTGCCAGCATTGGGGCGTCCCAGAATGCAGACGAATCCGGAATGAAAGGACATAGAGAGATAGGGTACTAGGATTGAGGCAAAGAATACGAGCGAATGGAGGGTCCGCGAGGTGCCAAGGCTGGGAGTGGGTTGAAGGGCTTTCGTTTCAATATTGGTCGGGGCGCGCGGATTTGAACCGCGGACCCCCTGCGCCCAAGGCAGGTGCGCTACCAGGCTGCGCTACGCCCCGACTGTGGATGATTATAAACGATGGCAGAGCGTGACCTTCGCGACTCCACCGGAAAGGTGGATTGCCCGTACGGGACGCGCTCGGGCTATAATTTTCAACGGAAGTCATGGCAAGTTCACGTTACGCGTTGGTCACCTACGTTCGCAGCCCGGTTGGAGAGTTCGTGGAGCAGTTACGCCGGGAACTCCATCCGGCTATCCCGCACATGGCGGCGCATCTCACGATTCTTCCTCCGCGGCAGTTAACGGGAACAGAGGAGGGAGCGCTGGAGTTTCTGGGAGAGGCGTGCAGCCGGGCGGTGCCCTTCGACGTCGAATTGGGAGACGTGGAGACGTTTTTGCCGACGACTCCCACGGTGTTTATTCAGGTACGGCGCGCGGCCTATCGGATGCGGGAACTCCATGATCAGCTTTGTGGTCATGGGCTCGACTGTCCGGAAAACTGGCCATACATTCCGCATATGACGATCTTGAAAACGGACATGGACGAGCAGGCGCGGGCCGCGTTAGCGCTGGCGCGAGAACGGTGGGCACAGTTTCCCGGCAAGCGTGAGGTGCATGTTGAGTGCCTGATGTTCGTCCGGGAAAAAGATGGTTTCTGGCAAGACGTCGCGCCGGTTGCTTTAGGACGCGGCCAATTGTCCTCAAAGTCGTGAAGAGGGAATCGTCCGACTTCGAGAAGGATTTCGCCAGATCCGGTTAATGGCGTTGGCGGTTTTTTTGTTCGTTGCTTGCCCCCTTGTAAAACATCCTGCCAATCGACTGGCAGCCCTTTTGCCGACCTGCGGTACATGTACTTTCCGCCCGTTGCCAACTCCGTCGGGCGGACTACCATAGAAACTAACGGACTGCACTCCGAAGCCGGATCCCAGGCTGCGGACTTGTTCGCAAGTTCGAGCGCAGGTAGGACTGCAGGATCGACCGCGAGTTCGATCGAGAGAGAGAATATGCAAATAGGGCTTTATGGATCCGGCTATCTCGCCACTGTCATCTCCGCCTGCCTCGCCGATTTTGGCACTCCCGTTTGTTGCTGTCACGCCGACGGCACGCGCATCATGGAAGTGGCCAAAGGCAACATTCCCTTCTTCGAAAAAAATCTCCAGGAAGTGATTCGGCGCAACGTGCGCTCGGGACGCCTGGTCTATTCGGCGAACCCGGAAGAACTGGCGCAAAAGGCACAAGTAATCTTTCTAGCGGAAGATTCGGCGCAGGGACTCGAAGAATTGGTCGTCCGGCTGGCGAGCGCGGCGGGCCGCTTCCAGGTGATTTCGATCGTGACGCCGGTGCGGGTAGGGTCGACCGCGAAGATCGAAAAACTTCTCAAAGAAAAAGGATTGAAGACGCTGCTCGTATGCCAGCCGATGTTCTTCACCAACGGATGCGCGGTGGAAGACTTCAACTGGCCCGACCGCATCATTCTGGGGACGCCGTCGAGCGAAGCAGTCTCTTCTCTGAAACAGATTTTCCACCCGCTGGTGATGCGCGGAGTTCCGGTGCTGGTCACCAATTACGAAACGGCCGAACTGGCGCGCGAAGCGACAACGGCGTTCGTGGCGACCAAGATTTCTTTCATCAACGAGATTGCGAGTCTGTGCGAGCACGTCAATGCCGATGCGGTGAGCCTGTCGCTCGCATTGGGTCTGGACAAAAAGATTGCTCCGCGTTGTTTGCAGCCCGGCGCTGGGATGGGCGGAATCTTCGCCGAGAGTGATATGGAATCGTTGACCGGGCTGGCGCGTGAGAATCGCATCGACCTGAAAGTGCTGAACGCCGCGCGGGAGGTCAATCTGGATCTGGCCACGCGGCTTATGCAGAAAGTGTCGGATGCCATCGATACGGTACAGAATAAAGATGTGGGCATTCTGGGTCTAGCATTCAAGCCAAACACGAATTCGGTGGCAGGATCGGCCTCGCTACAATTAGCGCAGAATCTCCTCGCCGGGGGAGCGCGTGTGCGCGCTTATGATCCAGTCGCAATTCCCGATGCGCGACTGCAGTTGAACGGCATGGTGAAGTACTGCGAATCAGCCTACGGGGTTGCCGAAGGCGTTGATGCGCTGATTGTCGCTACGGGCTGGCCGGAGTTCCGAACGCTCGATTTCGCTAGAATTCGACACTTGGTTAAACGGCCGATAATAATCGATACGAAAAATCTGCTCGACTCGTCGAGACTCCGCGCCATGGGATTTCAGTACATGGGAGTCGGAAGACCGTAAATTGGCCGGGCGACTTTCCGTCTAGTCGACCACGGACCCGGCGCTTCACCAGCCTTAGTTAAGGATGCTTGCCTGGGCCTCGCATTGCCTTCCCCGGAAACACATCGGTGACCATCTTGGAATCATCGATCACCAGGGTTCCTCCCACCAATAAATAGTGCACGCCCACACTAGCTTCCATCGGCTTTTGAAAGGTGGAGCGGTCGGCGATAGTTTTCTCGTCGAAGACTACGATGTCGGCATCGGCGCCTTGCTGCAGCCGGCCTTTCGAATGAGCCGCTGGACTCGAGCGCTCTAACATCTGAGCCGGCATAAGCGACATCTTGCGCATTGCGTCCATCAGGGTGAGGGTGCGCTTTTCGCGGACGTATTGGGCGAGCACGCGCGAATAAGTTCCGGCGTTGCGGGGATGGCCCTCGGCTCCATCGCTCGCGATCATCACTAGGGGATTGGGTATGACCTTGTCGACGAGTTCCTGCGTGTTGGCGAAGACCAGCACCCAGTTCGTTTTGGTGGAGTTGTGCAGTTCGTCGAACCGAGCTTTCGTGAGGTGCTCGCCTGTGTCGGGCAGGACGAGTTCGTTGTAGCTGATGCCGAGTTTTTCTTGCCATCCGGGATTGAAGAGTGCGGAGTTGATCGCGGTCATGCCGGCGATGTAGGGATAGGCTTCGGTCGTGATGTCGAGGCCGCGGGCGCGAGCGCCTTCGATCATCGAAAGGCATTCCAACGAATCGGCTAGACAGGTGCTGTTGATATGAACGATGTGGAGCGGGGCTCCGCTGATGGCGGACGCGGCGATCACTTCGCTTACGGATTCGATGGCCGATCCGGGTTCGACGCGTCCGGCACTGCGCATGTGAGTGTATACGGGAAGCTTGCGTTCGGCGGCGACGCGGAACATGTCAATCACCTCGAGGCGCGAGGCTCCTGGGGTGTACTGAATGCCCATGCCGATGGCGAGCGCGCCCGCGTCGAGTTCGCCACGCAAGCGATTTTCGATTTCCGCAATTTGTTCGGCCGTAGCGGGAAGGTCGGTTGCAGGTCCGCTCTTTGGCAGAATCTCTCCGTTCGGAATCGGAGCTCCGAAGATCAGCGCGCGTGCCGCGACGTGGCTGGCGGAGGTTCCGTAGTTGATGAGCGAATGGCCTTCTTTTGCCTTCAGGAAAGCAGCAACATCGGGCACACCAATTTCGAGTTCGAGCGCGGTGGTGACACCGTCGAAAGCTTTGACGCGTTGGCTGACGAGATCCTGGCCATGCTGATGCAGGTCGATAAAGCCGGGCGCGACGACGAGGCCGGAAACAGAGATGACGCGGCGGCCACTCATAGGGTCGGTCGAGACACGCACAATCTTGCCATCGCGAATTCCGACGTTGCGTACGGCGTCGAGGCCGGTCTCAGGATCCATAACGCGTCCGCCATCGAGGACGACGTCATACAATTGGGTGGATTGCTGCGCTGAAACGTGGATAGCCGCAGCAATGGCGGAGACGGCAAGGCCTAAACAAAGACGGAAAATCCGATTGCGCATGATGGGCTCCGATCGAGATCTGAGACAAGACTAGTGATGATAGCAAGCGGAGACTGCGTTAATTGCTATAATCCTTGTTTGCGGTGGGAGTAGCTCAATCGGTAGAGCATCGGACTGTGGCTCCGACGGTTGCGGGTTCAATTCCCGTCTCCCACCCCAATCAACTGGCTCGCTAGACGTCGGTCCGCTTTGGAGAGTTCGCCAGAACTTTCAGTTCCAAGCCTTTCAGAGTGCCGAGTGAGTAGGCTGCGGATTCTCGTTCTTTGTAACCTGCGTCGAAATCCATTAATTCACGAAGGCGAACCTGCACGAGACGTTTGACGTCTCGGATTCTTTCGGCAAATTCCTCGACTCGGATTTCCACCAATCCTGCTTCGGAGAGTATTTTCCAGTCTTGCTGCCCGCTATTTTTCTCGTCTGATCCCCGCATTCCGCCTGAGCCTCTACCTATATCGTTTATATTTCCGCTAAATTACGATCGATTGTAACGACCAGTTCTCACGAACATCGTTTTTCTGCAGCTTCGCTCAATCTGCGAATGATTATCGGGGCGAATCCTGTCCCTTGTCTTCCGTGCCTTTGAACCTGAGATAAGTGTAGGCCAGATATTGGTTCAGTTCGGCCCAAAAGGGCTGGTCGCGGGTTCGGGGATCCATGCCGGTGGCCGCCATTGAGAGCAAGCGTTCCTCGCACTCTTCGCGCTCTTCAACGGTGACCTCTTCGACCTTGCGCCATTCTTTCTGCTGGGGGCAGCCCGCAATCCTGTGTTCCGGTATCACGCGGCCATCCTCAAGAATAAAATCGCGCCAGACCAATCCCCAGCGCACTTCCCTGAGAATGGCTGTTTCGGGGCCCGTCGAAGTCTGGAATGAAATACGTTCGCCTTCCGCGGGATGCCAGGTCGCGATACTGCTTGTTCGTTTAGCCGTGGACTTCATCGTTCGTACACCGGTGGGAAGTTACAGTTAGTTGCCCTCTTCTGGATTGGGCTTGCGGCTGACAATGCGGTTTCCTGAAGTCGCAGGTCGGGGCCAATCGCTTCGCGACAAGACGCGATCCACGGCCTGTTCCACCCTCAACATAAAGCCAGAATCGGCGTCACAGAGGGCGGCGGGTCCGGCCATCGCCATCTCGTTTGTAATCGTGTTCCGGGCCGGCTCAATACTCGGTACCAACTGCGCCTGCTGTTTCAGATAGCCAATCCAAACGAGCGTGACCGCGTTGTAAGCAAGGCTTTTCACCAGGCTGATTACCGCAGCGTGGCCATCGCCGAACCGCATAACGACGCTCACCAGGATCAACTCGACGCTGGCAAAGACTCCGAAACCCAGTGCGATGCCGAAAACCGGTTGCTGCCAGCTGTTCTTGAGAAAGCGGCTCAGCAGGAGCAATAGAAGGAAGAGCCCGACTTGCATCAGGCGCATGCTGCGATCGAAGGCGAAGACTGCGGCAACGATTCTGTCTCCACCGACTTCTCCGCCCGACAGGGCGCCGAGGCACGCGACGAGCAAAAGTAAGCCGCAGGACCATCGGAATATGGTCGTGCCCAGAGTTTGCATCCCTCCGTACTCCTTGAACAGGCTCAGCAAGATTTCATCCATCACGGCGACGGCAAAGATCACGCTGAGGGCGTTGCCGGTCCAGTAGGCGTCAAAGTACATGTCGGCAAAATACCGGTAGAGGACGAACAAGCAGGCTGACTTCAGAGTTTGATACAGGACGTAAGAAAAGAATCGGGGAAACGACGCATGGTATCCGCGCCGGACCATGAAGATCAAAAGAGTGACCTGCAACAACGGACCGGCGAGCCAACTCCCGTACATTATCCAATTCATGGCTTGAGGGACCCTGACTTTCGGAAAGCATACCTATCCCTCAACCGCTGTGCAACGTCTTTTTCAGCGGCCCGTATCCACTTCAGGAAACAGTTACTGTTGATCGTTCCTTAATTATTGGCTGCAACGTTTGGCCCGGCACAAGGGCATAGGGTCGCTGCCATCGGCAACGACAACAGCCTGCTGTGCTCGAACTGAAGACTTGCTGGAGTGCGAACTCGATGGAATTGCGCAGTACAACCCGGCCAGTGCCACAGTAGTTAGCAGTACGTTCAGTGCGGTGTTCATTGGGGGAGTCTCCTTGCGCGCATTTCTGCGCGTGGCGAAGTATATGCCGGGGCGGGGCCTTCTGGGAGCAAAATTTCGTCGGATAATTCAGATTTCCTAGTGGTTAGTGCACCGGCGGAATGGAGCGCCGGCCGGGGGAAGTGAACGAATCCGAGGACGAGCCATCGCGGGTGGATGATCGGCTACACCACGTGGCTAGTTTCCGGAATTCACCAAACTGACGTGTGCTGCTATTGACCGAGAAAGTCGCGCATGCGGTCTGGATTTCGGAAGGCTTCCGTACCGCCGCTGGCGGTCGTGGAGAAAGCTCCGCAAAGGTTGCCGTAGGTTAGGCACGATGCGAGGTCTGAACCACGGAGAAACTGGTAGAGAAAACCCGCGTCGAAACTGTCGCCGGCGCCCACTGGATCGACGACGGTTACTGGCTTGGCGCCAGCGGTCGAGCGGCAACCATTCTGAACGGCGACGGCGCCCTTCGCGCCCATCTTGATGACGACTGTCCCCACTTTGCGAGCAAGGAGCGAGAGCGCGCTCTCTACATTGTCCGTTCTCGCGATCTTTATTGCTTCGCGTTCATTGGGAAGCAGAATATCGACATGGGGCAACAGCTCTTCGAAGATGCCGCCCCAGCGATCGTCGGGATCGTCATTGGTGTCGAGCGACGTGCTCAATCCTGCCGATTTCATGCGCCGGAAAAGTTCGGGTACATTTGGCAGCAACTCCCGTTGCAGGAAGAGCGACGACATGTGAAAGTGGCGGGCCGAGGCGAGGTAATCGAGGTCGAGATCTTCGAAGCGCAACTGCGAAATTGTTCCGGGATACGTAAGGATGTGCCGCTCGGACCCGTGAGGCAGAATGAGCGTGACTCCCGATTTCGCGCCCTCTACGACATGAGTCAGGTCCACGCCACGTTCGCGTAGACGATCCAATGCCGTGGCTCCGAACGAATCGCCGCCAACCTTGGTCACGAAACCTACACGGCTACCCAAGGCGGCAAGATTATGGGCCAGAATGGCTGACGAACTGCCTAAAGTAATCGTGAAGTCGTCGGCCAACAATTCCCGCTCTGTCGGCATCTGTAAGGGGAGTCCGTAGAGGATCAAATCAAGATTGATCTCCCCGGCGATGGTGATATCGAGATTGGACATTGCGCTGACTGCAGATCCCTCGCTTCGCTGGGGATGACAAACCAATTTTCCGACGAGGCCGACATTCTAGGCTGATCGTTTTGATTCTGACTCGCCCGTAAGAATTCGACTAACGCTGGTCCGCGAGTTCGACTACACGAGTTAGATTCTTGGGCGCATCGGGATTGAGACCTTTTTTCAGCCCGTAATAGACGCCGTACAGCTGCCCCCAGACGGTGTACGCCGCGGGCCGCGCATGCTCAAGCGTAGTGAGGCCAAGTTCGACAGAGAAGTCGGCGGCTCGTTCGGCTCGGCTATCGATGTGATTGGCAACCACCATGGTGGCCGCGCCAAGAGCCTTCATTTCTTTGAGTAGCTCGACTTCTGCGTCGTACGAACTCTCTGAAATGAGAAATGTGATTAGGGTTTCGGGTCCGGCAATCGATTTTGGGCCGTGGCGGAATTCGAGGGAATGGAAAACTTGTGCGTACGAGCATGAGGATTCCGTTACTTTCAGCGCGCATTCGGACGCGATGCCGAAAAGGGGTCCCTGCGCGAGAAAGACGAAATCGGAAAAAGCGCGTCCTTCGACAAAACGCCGCAGCCGCTGCGGAATCTCCTGTAACAGCGGTTCCACTTGTCGTGGAAGGTCGACCAGCGTCCGACAAAACGCATCGTTGCCCGAGATGGTGGCGCCGAGAAATTGCAACGCTAGCAGCATCGAAGTAAATGAACGCGTCATCACGGTGCTTCGCTCGTCGGCATCGAGCAGCTTTAAGGTCACGGTGGATTTCGATTCCAGGGGCTGACCGTCAGCGCAGGTGATGGCGATCGTCCGGAGGTTGTACGTCTTCTCCATAAGGTGGGCAGCTCGGACAGCTTCAGACGTGCGGCCGGAACGCGAAATGACCACCGGGACATAGTCTCGTCCGGCATGCAGAGTTAGCGCGGGATAAAGAAGCAAATCGGAAGCGGGAACGGCCTGTGCCGGCAACTGCAGATGATTGAATGCGGCTGCGGCGGCTTGCGCGAGATAGTAACTGGTGCCGCAGCCGACGAAAATCCACTGGGCACCCGGACGCGCGAAATGGGCCGCCGTCAGCAATTCCGGGCTGGTCGCCAGTTTTGCGAGAGACGCGCTCCAGCTTTGCGGTTGCGAGAAAATCTCCGCCAGCGTGTGCTGGCCCTGCTCCGTAATTTCTAGCGATTTCATGGATTCCGATGAACTCCAGTTAGACGACCGTGACTCGTATGCCGGCCTCTTTGAGTGCGTGTAAGTCTGGCTTGGGAATTTGTTTGTCGGTAATGACTTCCTGAACGGCCGTTACTGGCATGATGTTGCACAAACTGCGGCGGCCGAATTTGCTGGAGTCGCAGACCGCGATCGTCCGGCGGGCAATCTCGACCATGGCGCGGTTCACTTCCGACTCCAGGAGATTGGGAGTGAAGAGGCCGGCCTTGGTGTCGAATCCGTCGACGCCAAGAAAGAGGACATCGGCGCTCAGTTGGCGTAGAGTTCGCTCGGCGAGCGGGCCGACGAGCGAAAACGAATTCTTGCGCAACATGCCCCCGGTAAGAATCACCTCGACGTTTGTTCCCGCCAATTCCGCAGCGATGTTGATGGCGTTGGTAATTACAGTGAGTTGAGCCATATCTTTCAGCGCGCGCGCGATGGCGGTTGTGGTCGTTCCGGAATCGAGCAGAACGGATTGCCCTTCTTCGACGAGACGGGCAGCAGCTTCCGCAATCAGGGTCTTTTGCTTACGGTGCAGCTTCTCTTTTTCGCGCAGGGATGGATCCAGCAACGCCCCCGCCTGCAGTGGAAGCGCGCCACCGTGTGTGCGCTGGACAACACCCTGGCCATCGAGAAACTCCAGGTCTTTGCGGATCGTGATCTGCGAAATGCGGAAATGCCGGGCGAGATCTTTCACCAGGACGCGACCGTCCCGGTTTAGGAGCGCGAGAATTTCGCGGCGGCGTTCTTCATTGAGCATTCCGTTCGCAGGCATTGAGGTTTCGATTTGTTTCGAATAGTAACTTTCGTTGATGGCTGCGGGAATTGTCAAGTGCTATTTCGGACCGGCCCGGTCGAAGTCAAGGCTTGGCGCTACATACGGTTACTCGCCTTTGAAACGCGAGAACAGCCTATCCGCCTCACCCGTGATGGATGTCGGCGAGCCCGTGAGCCCGTGATCCGGCAAGCAGACCTTAGATCGTCCAGCGGCCCTTTTGCGCATATTGCGAGTAGGGAAAACATTTGTCGTTGGTCTTCAGCCAGCAAAAACGGTTCTGATACATCACTTCTCTCGCGCACGGATGGGTGCCAAGCATGACGCGGTCAGGATGCTTTATGACAATAAAGCGAAAGAAGTCGAAACAAAGCAGTTGAGTTGGAAAACCACGACGGTCGTCGTCTCGCGGGGAGCTCCGACATCCCTTACAATGAAAGGCGATCTTTCCTTTATGAAGCGTATCGCGATTTTAGGATCCACCGGGTCGATCGGCCGCAGCACCTTGAGTGTGGTGGAGAGCTATCCCGACCGTTTTCAGGTGGCGACACTGGCTGCGGGCCACAACGTGGATCTGGCTTACGAGCAGGCCGTTCGCTGGAAGCCACGTCTGCTTTCGCTGGCTACGGAAGAACACGCGGAAAAGGTGCGAGCCAGGCTGCGTGGAGCAGGACTTGGTGAGGTGGAAGTCGTTTATGGTGCGGCGGGCACGGTTCGGGTGGCGATTCATCCCGAGGTCGATTTCGTGGTGAGCGCGATTGTGGGGGTCTCGGGATTGGAGGCGACCTACGAGGCGGTGCGGGCGGGGAAGTCAGTTGGTCTGGCGAATAAGGAGTGCCTCGTGGTGGCGGGCGAGTTGATTGCCGCGGAGGCGCGCAGGCAGGGAAAGCCGCTGCTGCCGATCGACAGCGAGCATAACGCCGTCCACCAGTGTCTTCGTGGTGGACGGATGGACGAAGTGGAGCGTATCTGGCTGACCGCGTCGGGAGGGCCATTTCTGAACACTCCCAAGTCGCAATTTGCCTCAATTACGGTGAAGCAGGCGCTCAACCACCCCACATGGAAAATGGGGAAAAGAATCACGATTGACTCGGCAACCTTGATGAATAAGGGCTTCGAGGTGATCGAAGCTTGCCGGCTGTTTCATGTTCCGCCGGAGCGCGTGCAAGTGGTTGTGCACCCGCAGTCTACGATCCACTCGCTGGTGGAGTTTGTGGATGGCAGCATACTTGCTCAGATTTCTGTAACAGACATGCGTTTGCCGATCCTATATGCGCTGACGTATCCGGATCGGATCGCGTCGGAGCTGCGGTTTTCTATTGGTGACCTAAGACATCTGGATTTTTGCCCTCCAGATATGGCTAAATTTTCTTGTCTCGGTTTGGCCTATGAAAGCTTGGCTTCGGAGGCAAACGAAGGTGGTGGCGGCAAGACCATCGCGCTGAATGCGGCCGACGAGGTTGCGGTGGCCGCGTTTCTGGAGGAACAGATCGGATTTGAAGACATCCCCCGCATTATCAGAGCGGTAATGACTGCAACGCCGACGGGACATTTGGAATCTATACATAGAGTGCTGGTTTTGGACACCGAGGCCCGGCTTTTGGCAGGCGAGATGGTGAAGCAGTGCCAAAAGGGATCGCCCATCGGGGCCATTTCATAACAGGAATTTCGGAGTAATCTGGAGTAACATGCCCCAGCTTTTGTCCATTCTCCATACCATCTTTGACATGGGTGTTGTGCTTGGATTCATGATTCTGATTCATGAGTTCGGCCACTTCGCGGCTGCCAAGTATTTTGGCGTGCGGGTGGAGCAATTTGCGATTGGATTCGGCAAGCGCCTGATCGGGTTTCGGCGCGGTGGTACTGATTATCGCATCAACGCCTTGCCCTTGGGTGGATACGTCAAGATGTCGGGAGAGAACCCGATGGACGACCGCACGGGCGATCCCGGGGAGTTTCTGTCGCATCCCCGCTGGCAGCGCTTCATTATTGCGCTGGCGGGACCGACGATGAATATCATGCTCGCCGTCGTTCTCCTGACGGGCGTGTACATGGTGCATTTCGAATACCCGGCCGACCTGGATCAGCCCGCCGTGGTGGGATGGGTGAACGCGGACACCCCCGCTGAGAAGGCCGGCATCCAGAGGGGCGACCGGATTGTGCGAGTCGAAGACGTTCAAAATCCGGATTGGGAGCAACTGGAAGTTAAGGCTGCGCTAAGCCCGAATCAGCCTTTACAGTTCGGTATCGAGCGCGATGGCAAAGTGATGGACAAGACCCTGACCCCGCTGCCGCTTGGGCCCAATCAATACGGCTCCATGGGGTGGATGCCGCAAGAGCCCTGCGTGTGTTTGACGACGGTTGAACCGGGGATGCCCGCAGCCAAAGCTGGCATGAAGGTCGGCGATCAGATTCTGACGGTGGACGGACAGCCGATTCCACATGTGGCAGCGTTGATCCAGATGCTGAACCATACAAAGGATCAGCCGTTGGCGATCACGGTTCTGCGCAATGGGCAGAAACAGGATTTCACGGTTAAACCGGTCCTCGATTCCAGGGGACCGGGGCCGGAACCTGTCTACCGGATTGGTGTTGCGAGTCTTCCCATGAAGGTGGTGAAGCTCAACTTCTCCGACGCGCTGAATCGCTCGCTGTCTGAGAATAAGAAGAGCTCGTTCCTGATTCTCGAATTACTGCAAAAGATGGTGCAGCGCAAGGTGTCGATGCGGCAGGTGGATGGTCCTATCGGGATCGGGAGCGCTGTTGGCGCGGCTGCCCGGGAGGAAGGCTGGACACCGTTGCTCTTGATTACCGCGGCGATCAGCTTGAATCTCGGCATCATGAACTTGCTGCCGATTCCGATCCTCGATGGCGGGGTCATCTTGTTGCTCTTCATCGAGAGCCTGATGCAGAAAGAGATTAGCCTTCCGATTAAAGAGCGCATCTACCAAGCCGCTTTTGTATTCTTGGTGCTCTTCGCTGTGATGGTGATCTACAACGATTTGGTCAAGACGCTGCCGGGACTTACGAGGATGCCGTAGTTTGTGTGCCGCGGGCACCCTTGCCCACGTGCAAGAGGTAAGGGATGGTTCGCTTGGGCCGTTCCCAGGGCTGCCCGCCCTTTAGCTCAGACGTGATCGCGCTTTTGTCAGCACTGGTTTAAAATAGAGCTACAAATATGGCTGAAATCAAGCGCAGAAAATCGTTTACCGCCACCATTGGTGGAGTTCGCGTGGGCAGCAATGCACCAGTAATGGTGCAATCCATGACGAACACGGACACAGCAGACATCCCCGGCACCATCAAACAGGTTGCCGCGCTTGCGCGCGCCGGAAGCGAAGTCGTCCGCGTTACCGTCAACAACGACGATGCCGCGAAAGCGATCCCGTACATTGTCGAGGGACTCGAAAAGCAGGGGCTGCGCACCCCCATCATCGGCGATTTTCACTACAACGGACACCAGTTGTTGACGAAGTATCCCGGTTGCGCCGAAGGCTTGGCGAAATACCGCATTAATCCAGGAAATGCCAGTATTGGACGCAAGAACGACGACAATTTCCGCACCATGATCGAAGTCGCGGTGAAGCACCAAAAACCGGTGCGCATCGGCGTCAACTGGGGGTCTCTCGATCAGTCTCTTCTGACCAAAATGATGGATGAGAATTCGCGCCTGGCGGAGCCGAAAGACGCGCGCGAAGTGACCATGGAAGCCATCGTTGTAAGCGCTCTGAGCTCAGCCAAACTCGCGGAGCAGCACGGATTGCGCCCGGATCAGATTATTCTCAGCGCGAAAGTCAGCGGCGTGCAGGATTTGATCGACGTCTACCGCATGCTGGCCAGCCGGTGCGAATATCCGTTGCACTTGGGACTCACCGAAGCTGGAATGGGCGCAAAAGGCATAGTCGCCTCAAGCGCTGCCATGGCTGTGCTGTTGCAAGAGGGGATCGGCGACACGATCCGCGTCTCACTCACGCCGGCACCGAATGGAGATCGCACCGAGGAAGTCCGGGTCGGCCAACAGATTCTGCAGTCGCTCGGCATTCGCAGCTTTACGCCGCAAGTTACCGCGTGCCCGGGCTGTGGGCGCACGACTAGCACTTTCTTCCAGGAAATGGCCGAGCAGATCCAGACATACTTGCGGGAGCAGATGCCGGTTTGGAAAGAAACTCACACCGGCGTGGAAGAGATGAAAGTGGCCGTGATGGGCTGCGTCGTTAACGGACCGGGCGAATCGAAGCATGCCAGCCTTGGAATCTCGCTCCCAGGCACGTTCGAAGAGCCAAAGGCTCCGGTATATGTGGATGGACGCCTGTTCACCACACTGAAAGGGGACAAGATCGTCGCGGAATTCACCCAGATTCTCGACGACTACGTGGAATCGCACTACGCACAAAAAGCGAAAAAACCGGAAAGCGAAGCAGTTGGCGCTCGCAATTGAAGCTGTCGCCACGAAAAGTGCGAGGCAGGAGATTGGTCAATTGCACACAATGTGCAAAAGATTTGGCATTAACTGAATGCCTCCAATCCGGTTGCACATACTATCGGTGGCAGTACGAGTTTTTCGTTGTTTTCCAAAATTTTGAGGTATAAACTCCGCCCCATAGTCGATCGTCCCCCGACCGGGCAATGCTGCCGGACGTAAACCAATCAGGCATGATAACCAGATTCAAACGTGGGTGCTGGTGCCATGCTACGGACCAGGAAGTTCTTCCCAGATTCTAAGTATCCACCAATTTAAGGAGAAAACGTGATTAGAAGAATGAGCGTATGTTTTCTGACGGTGGTCGCGATGGTGTCGGTCGCGAACATCGTTTGCCAAGCGGCGCAGCCGCAGTCTCTGATGACACGCCATATGCGTGACGCGGTTGGCTCCGGCCAGGCGCAGTCCGTTGGGCACCTGCCCGCAACCCAAACAATGCGGATCGACGTCGTTCTGGCGTTGCGCCATGCACCCGAGTTGGCCAACTTTGTCGTAGAGGTGAATGACCCTTCGAGCGCCTCCTACCGTCACTTTGTCACGCCGGAAGAGTTTACCGCGCGCTTTGGTCCTAGCCAGGAAGACTATGACGCCGTCATTCGTTTCGCGAAAGCTAACGGACTGACGGTGGTCGGCGGCTCCCGCGACTCTTTTGAAGTGCAGATGAAGGGCAGCGTTGGAGCGATTGAAAAAGCTTTCCACGTTTCCATGAACGTCTACCAGCACCCCACCGAGAATCGCACGTTCTTCGCTCCCGATCGTGAGCCTTCGGTGGAATTGCCGTTCCAGCTCTGGCACATCTCGGGCTTGGACAACTTCTCCATCCCGCGTCCCGCACTTCGTCATAGCAATCTGAAGGTTAAATCAAACGTCGTGAAGGGTTCATGCCCGTCGAGCTCCTATTGCGGCAGCGACATGCGCGCAGCCTACTACGGTGGAACCGCTCTCACCGGAGCCGGCCAGAACCTTGGCCTGCTCGAGTATCTGGGCTACGACATCGCCGACCTCAACACCTATTACAAGAACGCCAAGCAGACTTTGGCGGTTCCCATCACCGGCATCTCCACCGACGGAAGCAGCTTGAGCTGTACCGAGCCCAGCTGTGACGACACCGAACAGACCCTGGATATGACCCAGGCAGCTGGTATGGCCCCTGGCTTGGCCGGAATCTACGTGTTCGTTGGAAACACGGACACCGCCATGCTGGGTTCAATGTCCACTCACAAGCCACTGGTTGGCACCATCGGTTCTTCCTGGACGTGGCAGCCGTCCGATCCTTCCACCGACGATCCCTATTTCCAGAAGTTCGCGGCACAGGGTCAGAACTACTTCCAAGCGGCTGGCGACAGCGGCGCCTACACCACTCGTTCCCAGTACGTTTTCCCCGCAGATGACGCCTACGTTACGGTAGTCGGCGGCACGGACCTGCAGGTTGCAAGTGCCGGTGGCCCGTGGGCTTCGGAAACTGCTTGGCCCGACGGTGGCGGTGGAGTCTATACTCCGGACGCGATTCCAATTCCCGCATGGCAGCAATTGCCGGGCGTGATCACCGGAGCTAACCATGGATCAACAACCCTGCGCAATTCACCCGACGTTTCCGCCGAATCCAATTTCGACTTCTACGTCTGCGCAGACCAATCAGGTTGTACCGCTAACGAATACGGCGGGACAAGCTTTGCTGCTCCGATGTGGGCCGGTTACGCGGCGCTCATCAACGAGCAGGCCGCGCAGAACGGCAATCCGTCGCTCGGCTTCGTGAACCCCGCTATCTACAATATCGGAGTCGGATCCAGCTACACTTCCGACTTCCACGACATTACCAGTGGCAGCAATGGTGAACCGACGACCAAGGGTTATGACTTGGCGACCGGTTGGGGCAGCCCGAACGGAGTGGCTCTAATCACTGCTCTTGCCGGCGGTGGACAGGGCGGCGGACCGGTTGTCAGCCTCTCTCCCACAACGTTGACCTGGGGCAAAGTGGCGGTTGGCGCGACCGGCGGCAAGAAGACTGTTACCGTGACCAACACCGGCAACGCAACGCTCGACATCACCAGCATCACCGCCAGTGCCGAGTTCGCGGTGGTTGCTGCTTCCAAGAAACTGAACTGCGGTAGCACGTTAGCGGCAGGCGCCAGCTGTGAATTCAAGGTGACCTTCACGCCAACCCAAACCGGAGTTGTCACCGGAACCGTAACGCTGACCGACAATGCGTCGAACAGCCCCCAGACGGTAAGTCTGACCGGAACCGGCAAATAACTAGAACATGGAATCGTTTGAGGGCGGGACTTCGGTCCCGCCCTTTTTTATTGTATCGGCAGCGATGTCGGAGGGGCAGACCTCGGTCGGCTCTACGGCGGGATTCATCTACTGCATCAGCCGCCAGGCTCCATAAGCCCACACAACAGGGACGGCGAAGAGCATAGCATCGATGCGATCGAGCATTCCGCCATGGCCGGGGAGAATTGTTCCTGAGTCTTTAACCCCAGCGCCGCGCTTAATCAGTGACTCGACCAGATCACCGAGTTGTGCAGCGAGGTTGACGAGAGCCGAAAGCAAAACAATCGGCCACAACTGCGGCTGCTCCAGCCCCCACATGCCGTCGCGGCGGTCGATCAATCCAAAGCGCATAAAGAACGCGCTGATCGATGGTGCGTGTTGAATCCAAAGTGTGCCGATGATGACGCTCGCCAGAATTGAGGCGATGGCGCCTTCCCACGTTTTATTGGGGCTGATCTCGGGCGACATGCGGTGCCTGCCGATTGCCTTGCCCACGAAATAGGCGAAGATGTCTCCTGCCCAAACGGCGAGCAGCGTGTAGATCGTCCAGATCGCGCCCGCCGGTAGCTGGCGAATCTGAACTAATAGGGCCATCGGGATCGCAATATAAGCGAAGGCGAAAGAGGAGGCTGCGGCGGCCGGGTATCCAGTCGCCAGACTTGAGCGGCGCATGGCGATGGTCAGAAAGATAAATGGGGCGAGCGAGGCCGACACGGCTAGCCCATACAGTATGGCGGTAGTCTCAACCAGCGGAGTCCGATTGGTAGAGGCGACGATTACGAATACGAAGAAGAGCGTAACGAACGCGTAGGTCGCCGGCGCCATCGGCTGCACGGAGTAGTACGTCGCCAGCTTGAGAAATTCGGCGACTGCGCCTGCCACAATGGAAAGAATGTAGAGGGGAGCCTTGAGGACCAGCAGCAGGACGAGAGGAATTAAGACAACCGCCGTTGCGATCCGTTTGATCAACGCTTCGCCTCGGCGTGCGTTCGGAGTTTCGGGTGCGGAGTGTGGCCATCTTCACTCAGGCCACCATAGCGACGTTCCCGCTTTTGGTATTCTTCGATTCCTTCGAGCAATTGCACGCCGCGAAAATCTGGCCACAAAGTTTGCGTTACATAGATTTCAGCGTATGCCAGCTGCCACAGCAGGAAGTTACTCAACCGCATTTCACCACTAGTGCGAATCACTAAGTCAGGATCCGGCAGTCCTCGCGTATAGAGATGGTCGCTGATTGACTGCTCGTCGACCTTCATGTGGTCGATGCCGCCATTGCGCGAGGCGGCCGCGGCAAGCGAGCGAAAGGCGTCTACAATCTCGCTTCTCGCGCTGTAGTTCAGAGCCAGTGTCAACAGCATCCCTGTGTTCTTCGAAGTTCGCTCACTGGCGTCTTCCATTTCGCGTTGCACCAATTCAGGCAACTCGTGCTGGCGTCCGATGAACTGGAGCCGGATATTGTTTTCGGCCATCGTCTTCACTTCCGCGCGCAAGAAGCGGCACAAAAGACGCATCAGAAAATCGACTTCACTCTTGGGACGTTTCTTCCAATTTTCTTCTGAGAAAGCGTAGAGAGTGAGCGCGGGGATTCCGATATGGGCCGCCGTCTCGACCGTTGCACGCACCGATTCGACGCCGGCGCGATGGCCAGCGACACGCGGCATGTGCCGGCGTCTGGCCCAGCGGCCGTTCCCGTCCATGATGATAGCGATGTGCTGGGGTAAACGTGCCGGATCAAGCCGCAGGTAAACGTCGGTTTCCTTGCGGTCCAGCCCAGCCGGAACCGTGTGTCGCAAGCGGAACTCTCCGCCTCGAAGCTACCACACGAAATCCTGTGCGTGCAATGCGATAGGAGCTTCCGAGTTTGCCAGAACCGGCAAGAATCGGAAGGTGACCGTGCTGACATGGATACTCAGGAAAGACGGGTGAGGTCATCCGTCTCTCCTCGATCAAGAGGCTATTGGGCTTCTTCCGGGAAAATCGGAAGGCTGAGCCGGTCTGTGTGGCGGATGATCGTCAACTCACAACGCGTTCCGACTTGTGCATCGGTTAATAGGCGATGCAGATCATCGACGCCCGCGACCGGCTTATCATCCAAGGACACGATCACATCACCCTCGCGCAACCCGGCCGTTCGCGCTGGGCTTTTCTCTTCTAGACCAACAACGACTACACCGGTCTCGCGAGCCAGGCCGTAAAAACGCACTACCCTGCGATGAATGGGAACCGTCTGCGCTGAAACTCCGATATAACTTCGACGGATCCGCCCATCCCGCAACAGGCGGCTGGCTACAAATTTCGCAGTGTTGATCCCGATCGCGAAACAGATTCCCTGCGCTGGCAGAATCGTTGCCGTGTTGACTCCAATTACTTGACCGCGCGAGTTCACCAGAGGTCCGCCGGAATTTCCCGGATTCAGAGCAGCGTCGGTTTGGATCACATCCTCGATCAAGCGTCCGGAATACGAGCGCAGCGAGCGGCCCAGAGCGCTGATCACACCCGCCGTTACAGTCGATTGAAATCCGTAGGGATTACCGATCGCGATCGCCATCTGCCCCGGCCGCAGTTGCTGTGAATCTCCCAAAGCGGCAGGTTGTAGCGCAGGGGCATCGATTCGAATCACCGCAAGATCCGTGGCAGGATCATCGCCGATGGTGTGGGCTGGTGCGCGGCGGCCGTCAGCGAGGGTTACGTCGATCCTCGTCGCGTCATGCACGACATGGCTGTTAGTGAGGATCAACCCATCGGGTGTGAAGACGAAACCCGACCCTCCGCCGCGCCGTTCGCTTGGATCGTTGCCGCGTCGCCGTCCTGTCGGCGCGGCTACCGCCTGATGCACTTCGACATTCACGACCGAGGGACTGACGCGCTCGACAGCTGCGGTTACAGCCAGCGAGTAGGAGTCCAGTAGGGCGGTGTCCGCGGAATGCGTCGCAGCGGCACGCAACGGCTCTTCCGGCAAACTTTCCTGCCGCAGATTTACGCTCAGAAGTGGATGGGGTGAAGCGAGTCCTACAGAAAGACGATTAAAGTCCATGTTGCATAGATGTACATGAACCTAATTTGGATTCTGGGCAGCGGGGAAGCCCTCATCCCTCGCCAAAATCGCGATAACGCTTCAGAACATCCTGCTGGGTTATCACGCCTTCGAGTTGGCGAAAGTCGGCGCGACTCACGACCGGAACCAGCGGCCAACGATCGACGTAGCGCATCGCGGTGTCCAGAGAATGATCGGGGTGCAGAAAGGGAACTTGACGTCCGGCTAAAGCCGCAGCAAGAGTCAGCGCGCCCTTGCCTTCCTGGATCATCGTTCCCAATTCTTGCTTAGTTACGCTACTCCATCCGGTGGGGTTCAGTCGAACCAGCACAACTTGCGCTGCGTCGACACCGACACGCTGAATAGCGCGGTCGAGCGGTTCTTCCGCATCGAGTACCGGCTCTGTGGCCGCGCGCATCGCGTCTTCGACTCGCAGAATGCCCTCTTCGCGCTGTTCTTCCATGGAGGGTAGGTCCAGCCCATCCTGGCGAGTGAGGATGTCGAAAATGGCGACAGGCTGCAGGCGGCGGGAAATGACGTAGGCAAATGTGTTAGCAACTATAACGGGCACAATGATCGAGTAATTGCCACTGACCTCGAGCACCATGAAGACGGAGGTCATGGGAACGCGCAGGAAACCGGCAAAGAGAACTCCCATTCCGACCAACGCATAGGTGCCAGGTGACCCGGTCAGATGCGGCAGCAACACGTGTTCCGCACCGCCGACGGCTGCGCCTAGCATCGCGCCGATAAATAGAGTCGGAGCGAACATCCCTCCTGGAGTTCCGCTGACAAAAGAGAGTAAAGTCGCCACGATTTTGAGCGCGGCTAGAATAGCCAAAAACTGCCATGTGAACTGGCCGTGCATGGCTTCGTCGATATATTCATAACCCGCTCCCATCACCTGGGGTGCGCCCAGTACTGCGATCAGGCCGATGAGCAAGCCCGCAACTGCCGGCTGGAAATATTGTGTCCAGTTGGGCAGCGCTTTGAAGCGGGGGCGCAATTTGGCAATGCCCGAGGAAAAGACAACCGAAGCGAGACCCCCGATAACGCCAAGAACGGCATAGGCAATCAGTTCCGATGGCCGTTTCAATTCCACGGGGGGGATGCGGAAGAGCGATTCAGACCCAAGAAACCAGCGCATTACCACCACGCTCGACACAGCGGAGAGAACGACCGAGCCAAGGATGCCCGCCGTCCAGCGCCCGATTACTTCCTCAATCACGAAGAGCACAGCCGAAATCGGTGCGTTGAACGCTGCGGCCAACCCGGCGGCGGCTCCCACGGGAGCCATTAAGCGCATTCGATCGCGCGATAAATGCAGACGACGGCCGATTGCCGAGGCGAGACTCGCTCCGATTTGCAGAGACGGATCTTCGGGGCCGAGCGAGTGTCCCGATCCGATTGCCAGCGCCGCGGTGATGAACTTTCCGACGGCGGTGCGCAGCGGAATGTACCCGTTGTAGATGAAAAGGGCGGCCTTAGTTTGATTGACTCCACTTCCGCGCGCGAGCGGAAAGACATGGATCACAAGGACTGCTATCACGAGGCCGGCCAGAGTCGGCGCCAATAGCAGCCGGCTGGTCGAAAGCGTGTAGCCGGATCCCAGGAGATAGATGCGGCACCAGTCGATGGCGAAGCGGAAGCAAACGACCGAGAGCCCGGAAAACACTCCAATAAACACCGAGAGGATCAGGAAAAAGCGCTCCTCGCTAAAAACGGAACGCAGCAGCGCTGCTCGCGAACGCGGGGGTAACGGCAGCGGCATTTCAATGGGGGCCTCTTCCACCAGAGAATCGGTTCGCGAGTTATTGGAAAAATCCAAGCTAGTTCCCTTCGTGTAATTTTGCGATCAGAAGCAGCGCCAGGTCCGTTCCAGAGGCAGGTCCACACGTGTTATTCGTTTGGCGCTCGATGTCAAAAACGAAGTTCATCGTGTTCTCGACGAGATCCGGATTTCGTCGCAACTCCCGCTCACTGACTTGGGGCTTCATCTCTTCCCACTTCGCCTGGCTGGCATCGAGCGCTGTGGGAAGATTCGACTTCGATGCGTTCCCAGCCAACTTGGGAGATGTCGAGCATGATTTGATCCGGTCCCCCGCGGTTGCGAAGTCTTCGATCACGATTCGAGTTCGCTCGGCCATGGAAAGCTGTCGCTGGAAAGGATCGAGCCGCAATACGAGTTCGGTAGTCTTGAGCAGGTCGGCGCTGTGTGTATCGGCAGGATTGGCGGCTACCGCAGCCTCGAGGTAACGCCGCGCGACATCATAGCGACTGAGTTCGAAGGCAGCCATGCCCACTCCCGCCAAGGCCGTTGGGTTCTGCCGGTCCGATGCCAGGGCTAAGCGATATTGGGCGAGCGCGCGCTCGTAGTCTTTCACTCTGACAAAAAGTTCAGCTACGCGTATTTGTTGCGCAGGATCATCACTGAGATTGGCGGCAAGCGCGATCAATTCGGATTCGGCTTGCGGCCGGGCGTCGATATTTAACAGAAAGTCGATCAGTTCGAGACGAGTGGTGCGCCGTTCAACCTCTTCATCGCTGGCAGGCCAAGTGGCGTAAATCGCGTTGTGATAATAGCGCAGCGCCTTATCTGTTTCTTTTTTGTTAGCCGCGATGCGCGCAAGTTCGAGATTCACCAGCCCGTTCTCGGGTTCCTGGTCCCAGAGGTTGATGAGATAGGCGTACGCTTCGTCGGTGCGCTTCAAGCCGATCAGAGCTTCCGCCAGATTCAATTCGTACGAATATTCGTCACGCGAGTAGAGCAGAGCCGTGCGGAAATCCGAGACTGCATTCTGGAAGCGCTGCGCCTTCAGGTCGAGGATACCGCGGTCAAACCAGCGATTGCCGAGGGATTCCTGTTGAGAATGATAGATATGAGACAGCCCGCTGACGGCGAGAAAAAACAACACCGCCAAGATCGAGAGCAGCGCGAGGATCACGGGCTCTTGCGTGAGATAGAGCCGGAGATCTTGTCGAATGTTCTTGTCTGCCGCCATCGATCCTTGTGTGCTTCGTGGGAAACAAAGCTCTCGTCATCATACTCACAAATGAGAGATAACAATCGCGCCCTGCTTGGCGTCAATTAGAGCGGGAAGGTACCGAGCCTCCTGGTCCTTCCCGCACCATGGGCAACTTTCTAAGTTAAGATTCGAGATTTCAAAATCGAGTCTTAGCGGTCGAATGCGAAGTGATCGACTCGGTTCTGTTGCCAGCACTGGTCGTTATCTTCGGTGCAGAATGGTTTTTCCTTGCCATAGCTCACGGTTCGTATCCGCACGGCAGGAACCCCCTGCTGCACCAGCGCTTGCTTGGCGGATTCCGCCCGACTCGCGCCGAGAGCGATGTTGTACTCCTCGGAGCCCCGGTCGTCACAATGACCTTCAACCAGCACTTTGATGCCTGGATGCTGGGCAAGGAATGCTTGATCATTCTCTACCGTGGGCGCCTCGGCCGGCCGGATCGCATATTTGTCGTAGTCGAAGAACACGTCCTTGACATTTCGGCGGAACAATTCTTCATCTGTGGGGGAAGGCGCGGCACTCGCGACAGGCACGTTCACCGTGACGCGGGCGGACGCATCGTTTGTTCCTCCGGGCCCCTTTGCGATCAGGGTGTATGTGGTGGATTCGCCGGGTGAAACGGTTCGCGATCCGGATGGCGGCAGTGTGCCAAGTCCCGCGATCGAAATCTCCGTGGCATTACTGGTTTGCCACGTCAGCAAAGAAGTTTGTCCCTGCTGCACGGTGGCGGGATTGGCTGCCAGGGTCGCGGTTGGCGCCGTCGGCGGTGGCGGCGGACTTGGCGGGGTGGCTTTGGCTACTTTTTTGGCGCACCCGGCTGCAGACAACACGCCGGCCAGCGCTGCGATTAAGGCAAATGTCTTAAGTCGATTCTGCGTCATATGAGTGAGTCCTCGATTCCAGGTGGAAGCACATGATGCTTTGCGAACAGGATCGTGTCGTACGATCTTCAAGGTGATCGCATCAACACGACCGCGGTTGACCTCCGTCCGGCCCCAGACGAATCTGGCGACACTAAAGAGATCGAATGTGCGATTGAATGAGGAGTGACAATCAGCAGCGGAGAACGGCGACGCAGTTTAGAGAAGTGCAGGAACGAATTTGGGCTGGCGCGAGATACGACCAAAAGTAGCTCGCGGGAGCGAATAGAATAAAAAGACGACGACCGAGAATTCGAACCGCAGCCTGCATGATGGCAATGCGCAAGCGTGTTGCCGCTCGAGATGCCTGAAGAGCGGTTACCGGTCCGTTAACCGCGGAATACGGACCCTGCGCCCCCGGAAACAAGAAGATTGCCAGGACGCAGAAAACGGCCACTACAGCCAGTTCGCAAACGATTCCACCAGAATTCATCGTCACAACAATTATATCCCAAAGAACCGCGGGCGCGATCCGGCCGATTTGCGCGTTGGAAGACTCCGCTTGCGGTCTTAGCCAGTAACCAAAAAACCCTCAATTCCCAATCCACTTATTCTTACCGTAGGCTTTGCACTTCAGCAGGGGTTGAGGTTTATCTATCTTGATTAGCCGGTATCCGCACCCCCGAATGGTGCCCGCCACGGAAAGTTGAAAGCGCCGAAAGATCAGGCCTGGGACGCTCAATAGAGAAGAATCGCGACCCAGTACGTGCCCGTAGGGTACGCGGCATTGCGGGCATAGCAGGCCCCCACGGCGAAGTGGTCAACGCCGGGATCGCGCAGCAGCCGGGCGGCACCTTGTGGCAACACCTCGGGGCGGCTCTGGGTGTAGGCTATGATTTTCCGGTTGGTATAAGCGGCCGCAAGCATATGCGCGTTCGGACGATCTTCGCTGGCCAGGGAGCAGGCTGCGTCGTCAAGGTGCGGTGGCTTGAACTGATTTAGATCAGGAAGACCTGCCTGTTGCCGGAATTTCGCGACAGATTGCTCCACCAATCGCGCGCCTTCTTCTCGCGAGTAGGATTCTAGTTCGTGCGCAAAATCCTGGACTACGTAGAGCCGGCCATTTTTCCGGATCGCCACGATACCCACCAAGTTAAAATTGCGATCCAGCAAGTTGGCTCGGTGAGGCGGGGAATGCATCAGCACTTCGTCGGCGTCAGGGACGCATGTGGCGTTAGCCAGATTCTCTCCCGCGCGATCAAGCCGCAGCGGGCTGACCTCGGCGACTCTTTCCAGCAGAGGGAGTTCTCCGGCAAACTGGTGGTCCAACTTTTGAGCGGCGATCATCCGCTGGCCGTGGGCGAGGGCGGCTGCGTGGAGGCTTTCGTCCATGCGAAGGGCTGGTACGCCAGCCAGTTCGCGGCTCTCGTTTACTAACTGGAAAAGTTCGTTCTCGGCGGAGGAATCCTCAACAGATGATCCGTCCGTCGTGTTCGAGGTGTGGGCGGCCTGGTAGCTAGTAGATCCGTCGGGACCTCTCTTGCTGGCCAAGGCAGTGGCGCTGTTCGGAACGCCGCTTTTGGGATTGGCCTGCCAATCCGCGGATTGAGTCGCCTGTGCCCGGCAGGAAGCTGCCTGCGCTGCCAGTATCGCCGATGAAAGCAAAATGGCTCTGAGCATGATTGCATGGTGCGCGGATGGCTCGGTGGGGTAGCGAGCAAACTTCCGCTTTCCATCTCTCACGCTAGCTTCTAGAATGCAGCTCAGCTACTTACTATGGAGACCATGCTGCTGGTTACTATTCTCGTGGGAACCCTTGTCCTGCTTGGGTTTTCGGCGATTCTGCTGCGGCGGATTTCGGCTGCCACGCAAGTGAATGCAAAAGCGGAAGTTACAGGCGAGATCGAAAGGCTCGGTACATCCCTTGGCCAGAGGTTCAGTGCAGCCACTGCCGATATGGCCAGTCGCCTGGAGCAGACCAAAGGGGATCTCCGCCAGCAGGTCACAGACCGCATCCAGCAAGGCTTCTCAGAGATTCGTAGCTCGGTCGAGCAGCAACTCGCTACGGGAAGGGAAGAGCAAAATCGCAGCCTCAGCGATGGCCGAAGCGAAATGACGACTTCTCTTCTGCTCACCACGCAGCAACTGAAGGGTGAATTTCAGAGTCTAAATCAGCAGACAGCGCAGAGCCTTGACTCGATTCGCGATCGGGTCGACGCGAAGTTGATGGCCATCACCGAGCAGGTGCAGGTAAAACTCGATCAAAACATCAAAGAAGGCTTCGCGCAGTTTGAGAAAGTTCAGCAGCACTTGAAGGCGGCAGAAGAGCAACTCCGCGAAGTGGGAGCGCTCGGCCACTCCATCAACGATCTGAACAATTTGCTCAAGCTGCCGCATTTGCGCGGGCAGTTTGGCGAAGCGAGCCTGGAGCGGCTGCTTGCCGATTTCCTGCCCGCCCACATGTTCGCCTTGCAGTCGCAGCCTGGCGAAGGCGGAGGACGCGCCGACGCCGTTATTTACTTCCCAGACCGCAAACTGCCGATCGATGCCAAATTTCCGCGCGAGCAGGTCATCGCGTTGTTCGAGAGCAATGACAAAGCCGAAATTGACCTGGCGCGCATCGCCCTGGTTCGCGTAATGAAGGCCGAGGCCAAGCGCATTCAGCAATATATTCAGCCGGAGAACGGTACAACTGAGATCGCGCTGATGTATCTGCCGAGCGAAACCCTCTATATGGAAGTGATCCGCAACCGGGAACTTGGCGACTGGATGAACGAGCAGCATGTCTTCCCCGTTTCGCCCAATACGTTGCTGATGACGCTGCACACGATTTCGCTGGTGCACAAGTGGTATGAGGTCGCCACACGTTTTGAGAAGAGCCGCGCCGAGCTGGCAAAAGCTCAGAAATCATTCGACTTCTTCCAGAACCAGTTTGAAAACGTAGGAAAGAATCTGAACAAGGCGCAAGAAGCCTTCGAAACCGCGCAACGTCACCTGAAAAACTATCGCGGCAAAGTCACCGCGCTAAGCGGGCAGGAACAGTTGGAGTTGGACACCGCAGCCGCCGCGACGCCCTCAATCGACAAGCCATTGCCGCTGCTGGATAAAGCGAGCGCATAAATCTACGCGATCGGTCGAGACTTACTTCGCCGGCCCGATTCGTCTGCTGGATTTTGAACCAGAGGATGCGAGAGTTGCTGGACGCGTCCGAGCGGCTCTGGAAGCCGTCGGAAAGCCGATCGGCGCCTACGATCTTCTGATTGCCGCCCAGGCGTTGCGGCATCAATTGACGCTGATTACTGCCAATGCCAGGGAATTCGGCCGAATCAAAGGATTGGACTGGGAGGATTGGGGCAAAGTGTGAGACTCAGCGAAATCAATTCTCGGCGGTAAATTACTCAAGCAAAGCTCCGCACTGCTTCGCTCAATCCTTTCTCGTAGGCTGCGATCAGCTTGTCGGTGGTCGCGTTCACCGCATCGTCGATCACTTTGCGCGACGCGTCTGCGTTGAACCACGCCAGCGACTTCTGAATGCCCTCCGCGAAGCTCGTCGTCGCGCAGAAGCCGGGAACGAAACGTTTGATCTTCGAATTGTCGAAGACAACGCTCACCGATTTGTCGCCAGTGAGTGTGCCGGTTTTTTCGGGAATGCACGCGGCGATGAAATCAGACGGAATGTGAACGAGCTTCGGTTCCACACCCACCGCAGCGCCGACAACGCGGAACAACTGATCCCAGGTCATCACCTCATCGGATGTGATGTGAAATGCGTGTCCAATGGCCTGCTGGTGGCCGAGCAAGCCCACCAGACCTTTGGCGAAATCGGTATTGTGCGTGATCACCCACAGCGAAGAGCCGTCTCCCGGCACGATCAATTTTTGTCCACGGAGCATGCGATCGACCGCAGTGTAGGATTTCTGCCAGCTGTTGAGCACGAGCGGAACCAGCGTCTCGCCATAAGTGAGCGAAGGCCGGACGATCGTGACCGGAAATCCATCTTCGCGGTAAGCCTGCATCAAACGCTCTTCGCAGGCGATTTTGTTTCGCGAATAGTCCCAATAAGGATTCGCCAGTGGAGTCGACTCGGTCATCAAGTAGTGCGTCTGCGGTTTCTGATACGCGCTGGTTGAACTGATGAAGATGAACTGGCGCGTGCGTCCGCGAAAAAGTTTCAGATCGCGCTCGATGTCTGCCGGAGTGAACGCGATCCAGTCAACGACCGCGTCAAACGACTCGCGTTCGAGCTTTGGGACCAGCGCCGGGTCATTGATATCGGCAACCAGAGTCTTGACGCCCTCGGGAACTCCAGCCGAATGTTGACCACGGCTGAGGAGTGTGAGATCGATGCCACGGCTCGCGGCAAAAACAGTGCTGGCAGTGCTGATGATTCCGGTGCCGCCAATAAAGAGAACTTTCATAGCACTATTTGTAGCAGGGAAATTGGGAGCTGGGAAACTCGTCCCTTGAATTGGGAGGCATCAGGAGTTGCCATTCTTCGAATACGGAATTTCCTCGCCATAACGCCGCGTTCGTGCCAACGTTAGAGTGTGGCCGTCTCCAGAGCCGGTTAGGAAGCCGTTCCATACCCAGCGCCGTTCTTTGAAAATTTTGCAAGGCAAAATAGACGAAGGCGCAACCGCGGAATGGGCCAAAAGGACCTAAGTCCAACGCTTTCAAGACTTTGCCTTTAAGTGTCGCGTTTTGAAGACTTTGAGAATAATTACTCCTAAAGTCTTGATTCTAATATACCGGGGGTAGGGGGGTAGGGTCCCACCGGAAAGAGGTCCACATTTTGCATGGGGATCTGACACCGAAAGTCGACCACGCCCAGCAGACTGCCGAAAAACTCACGAATCCACACGCAGCGGCTGCCGAAAAACTCACGAATGCATAAGGAGCGGCTGCCGAAAAACTCACGAATGCATACGGAGCGGTGGAAGAGCGGCGCTTCAGCGCCGCGCAAGCGATTTACAATCAATGCGGGCTTTAGCCCCAGTGGTCGTTTTCGTCGCCACGGAAGAGTTTTTCAACAGCCTGCTAGGCAATCTCCCTGACGCTTTTCGGCTTCGGAGAACTTAGGTATTCCGCATTCTTCACTTCCCAGATGCCGTCGAACTTCACGAAATAAGGTTCGACGGAGAGGCCGGGGAAGTTGACGGTCAGCAGTTCTCCGGCGCGCAGCAGTTCGGTGCGATGATGTTCGGCCTCGGCTTTCTCGTCGCCTTTGAAGTGGGCAAGACCTCCATAAGTCGCGCAGTCGGAGTGGCTCATCACCATCACGCGCTTTGTCTGGTGCAGGCGAATCGACATGCGGACCTGTTCCAGGATGAAGTCCTGTTCAAAGTCGTTACGCGGCGAGGCAAGCGTCTTCGCGCCGCCGGCGACCACGATCATGTCGGCCCGCTCGATGCCCTGCTTCTTCAGAAACTTGCGGACCGCAGTGCCGATGCGGTGATCGAAGCAGCACAGCACTGCGGCATCAGCTACGTATGGATCAGCGGGCGAGTCGAAATGGAAGATCTTGCGCATAGAGACCCCGATACATTCTAACTGACCGCGTATTGTCGAGCTTGCGCCCCACTGGAAGAAGTAGGGCGCCGGACCGACGCATGCGTCCGCCGCAACGTGAGTCTGCCTATGCGCCGCGCTTCGTCTTCAGCTCGGTCAACAACTGCTCGATGCGATCTTCTTTTTCCAGTGCGGCCAACCGGTCTTCCACATCCTCGGAGAGCAACTGGGCTTTGGCTCCGCCAATCGCCTCTTCGCGCGCCACTTTTCTCTGCATGCGGTCGAAGGTCGTGGACCTGGAATTGGCGCTCATGGCCGACTGAGCGTCCGTAGTCCTGGACGCGGCGCGGGCCCGGCGATGCTGTGCGATCAACAGATCGGCCTTGGCGTTCGCTTCGGCGAGCTTCTGATCAAGATTGCGCAGCGCCGATTTCAAATTCTCGACCTGGGCTTTCTGATCTTCGAGCTGTTGCCCAAAATTAGCACTCATGTCGCGATAACTTTCCACGCGGAGGAGTGCGGCGCGCGCCAGATCGTCTTGCTTTTTGTCGACGGCGAGCTCGGCCTTGCGCATCCACTCTTTGATCTTGTCGTCGTTTTCCAGCTTCTTTTTATCAAGCAGATGCTGGTCGGCAATCGCGATGGCAACTTGCGTCTTCACCTGCAAGAGCTGGTTGTTCATGTCGAGGATGACCTGCTTGATCATCTTCTCGGGCTCCTCGGCTTTGTCGATCAGATCGTTGAGGTTGGCCCGTACCAGTGTCGAAACGCGTTCGAGTAATGCCATAAAGACTCCTTTGCTTAAGTCGTGAATTACGAATTTGTCAATCGTCCGATCTTTTGGTCCAGGCGCCGCCCACTAACGAAATCGCGATGTAGGCTGCGATTCCCACGGCGACCCAGACTCCCATATGTCCAGTGGCCGCTCCGAGAGCCGCGCCCATCGCGGCTCCCAGCGCGACCGACAGGCCCAGTGATCTCGCGTGGTGTAGTTCCTCGTTCACAATGTCCTCCTGAATCTTCGTGTCAGTGGAGTGACGGGCAGTTCCGTTCCGGCACTCCACAGGGAATAGCTCGCCGCAATGGCTTGACGTTTACGAATTGCTGAATCCATTCGCCTGGTACGTCGTTTAATCGTTGGCTGACGAATTGTTCTCCGGCAGCTTGGGCACTTTGTCTCCGATCGGCCGTACTTTGCTCAACAGATCCGCGAGCGGCATGCCCGAGAGAGTTTCAAAAAGCGCTGGAACCTGCGCCGCGATCTTGGTGATGTCGCCGGTAATTTTGTTCATTCCGGCGGTATCGCCATTGCCGGTCGAGACGATCGTGATCTTGTCTACGTTCGCGAGCGGAGCGGCCAGGGCTTTTACAATTTCTGGCAGTCCGGTGATCAACTTGTCGATGACAGCGGCCTGGTTGTATTCCTGATACGCCTCGGCCTTCACGTTCATGGCCTTCGCCTCGGCTTCACCCTTCTTGAAGATGATTTCCGCCTCCGCCTCGCCCTGAGCCCGAATTGCAGACGCTTGGCCCTCGGCCTCCGCAATCAGCCGTTGTTTCTCGGCGGCGGCCAGAGTTTCGATGCGCTGCCGTTCGATCTCCGCCTGCTTCAACACGGTTGCGATCAGTTCTTTTTCGCGGCGATTAATTTCCGCTTCCTGCACCTTGACCTGTCCTTCTTTTTCGACCTGGAGGACGCGCACGCTTTCTGTCGTGACCTGTTGCTGCATGACAGCGGTTTGGATGTCATAAGCCTTGTCCGCCTGCGCCTGCTGCTTCTTCGTGACTTCCAAGTATTGCGCTTTCTTGATCTCCAGATCGCGCTGCGATTCTGCCTGCTTTGCTTGCGAGAGCGTCTCGGCCAGCACTCGTTCCTGATCGGCCTGGGCTTTGGCTACCGCAGCCTCGCGAGTGGCGATCGCGCGCCGGATCGCCGTATCGCGATCGGCTTCAGCCGTGGCAACGTCGGCGTCGCGTTTGATGCGGGCGACATCCGGCTTGCCCATGTTGGTGATGTATTCATTCTTGTCGCGAACCTCTTTGATGGTGAACGAAATCACTTCGAGCCCCATCTTGTTCATGTCGTCGGCGCAAGTGGCGCGCATGCGGTCGCCGACCATCTCGGGCTGCTTCACGATTTCTTCGACCGTGAGCTGTCCGATGATGCCGCGCAAATGGCCTTCCATCACGAGGCGGATGAGTCCTTCGCGTTCCTGATCAGCTTTGGTGAGAAACTGCTCGGCTGCAGTCAGGATTGACTCTTTGTCTGATTTCACCTTGATCTGGGCGACGGCTTCGACCGTGACCGCGACGCCCTGCTTGGTGTAGAGATCCTGCTGCGGAGCCACGTCGAACGACATCAATTCGAGCGAGAGGTCTTTGCAGCTCTCGACCATTGGGAAGATTACAGTGCCGTGTCCCTGGATCACACGGGTTCCGCGAAAACCGTAAACGATCAATGCTTCATGTGGGCCTGCTTTGCGGTATAAGCGAGCCAGCATGCTCATCAGGAACAGGATGGTGAGTACCATCAGCCCCGCGATGACCCAGACTTCCATTGGTATGCCGAATAGCATATTGCCTCCTGAAAAACCGTTGGTTGTTGTCACTTCGCGACATGCAAAGTGCTCATCACCAAATCCAAATCGCGCACGATCCGCGGCGGATCATTGTGGCCGAGAACAACGTCTCCGTTCGACGTCTTGATGCGAACGACCTTATTGCCCCATACATAGGCGCGAGTGTTGCCGACTCCGCGAATGCCATAGCCGCGCAAAGCACTCCACGATTCGGCCGCGTAACTCTGAATCTGCATTCTGGGGATGGACTTCAGGCGCAAGCCCAGAGCTCGAATCTCGACTCCATGTCGCAGAAAACGATATTGAAAGCCGCTCCATGCTGCGGCAATGGTCGTGACCCCCAGCAGGGCTACGATGGCCATGCCGATGCGCACTCCTGGGGCCGTCGCCGCCGCGGCCGCAATCAGCGGAACGGCGACGGCTGGCAGCAGAAGGAGCGTCACCATTCCGCCGGAGTGCGTCTCCTCAACGAAGAGATCTCGAGTGCCTGTCATGTCTGACGAAGAAGAAAGCGCCGGACCACGCCGCGAAAAAACATAGACCGCCAGCAGCAACACAGCGGCAATCGGAACTGCGATCAAGGGCCCTCTCAGGTCAAGAGCTGTGCCATGCACGTTGTAGCTGACGATGCTTGCATTCACTTCGACCATCACGCTGAGGATCAGGGCGCAAAAACCAAACATTGCCCAGGAAAATACGTCGACGCGGCTGCGTGCCATATACAGCAGAAGCGCGGTGAAAATCACCAAGAGAATCGCAACGAATCCCACCCCGAATTGCAGTGCCTGCTCGCGCGACATCCAGCCGTTGGCTTGTCCGCTGGCATTGAAGTGCGTGGCTACATGCACCGGAAGGAGATCCCACGCCTGCCGGTATTGCAGCGTCACCAGCGGCAATGCGAGCCAGAGCAGCAGGGTTGCGAATTGGAAGATTCGCCGATTCATAGAAAGTTCTCTTGACGTGCGCCTCCGAGGTTCTGACAAGCGAAACGTGCCTTGCTATTCGCCACGGACTTCCTCCCAACGCTTGACGTAGGCGATCCCTTTCTCGTAACGCGAAACCATGATTTCGGCGCCTTTTTCCAGTGCGCGTCCGTCGTCACTGCGAGCGCCACAGGTGCGGCGGGTGCCCGCCTGCGAATAGATGATCTCTCCGGTACCGTTTTCTCGAACCGGCATGGAGATTCGGCCCAGCACTCCGACCATCTCGTAGTCAGCCGAGTCCATGTTCTCTTCGTGCGAGATCAGCACTCGCGTCAGGAACAGGAACACAGTGCTGGCGCCGGCGACTCCGGCTGCGCCGGCGATGAGCAAGCCGAGCGCGTACCAGATGCCGGAGAAGCGCGCGATGAGGAATCCTGTCCCTCCGAACCAGGCCAAGAAGGCGGTTAGCGTGATGAAGTTGAAAGGCGACACGGACGGCTGCTGGGCAGTGCGTGCGGTTGAAACGGTCTGTCCATTCGCGGTCGTACTTTGTCCCGATGCCGTGTGTCCCGCAGACCCGTGGGCTGCTGGCCCGTGACTTCCGACTGTGTGGCTACCAAAACCGTGTCCGCCCGCGTGAGGTAAGTGCGGCAGATGCAGATGCCAGCGCATTCCGCCCGCAATGAACGAAACCGCGCTCAGCAGGAAGCCGACAGCGAAACAAGTGAGATAAAAGTCAGCCCACGTCATACGTTCGCCTCAATCCAATAGCGCAAACCACTAGCGCAAACTAAGGGCGCAAACGGCGGAGTCCTCAAACTAGCGATCTCGCGATTTTTCTTCATACGCTTCGCCTGCGTGGCGCAGCACCAATCGTTCGCACCAGCTCGGGACGCAAAGCCTCGAAGAGACGGTCGGCAAGCCCAGGCGTGTTCAGAATCTCTCCCAGCAGTAGCAGGCATCGCCGCGTGTCGTTGTGACGCGCGATCTTGATCAACACCTCACTCACTGGTGGGTCGCTGGCAAATCGCTCCGAACCTTGGAGCAGCCAGACATCCAGCTGGCCCTCCGTAGTTCGCAAATCAGAGAGCAGTTCCGTGTGATAACCCTCGGGGTCATCCACAAGAAAGCCGGGATGAACCTTGAAGAACCGAGCCAGCAGCGTCCGCGACGACTGGGTCATGTGTGGACGCTTGCCACCCTCAATCTGCGAGAGATACGACTGGCTGATGGTCTTGCCCGTCTCGGCCTGAATCGCCTTCATCAACTCTTGTTGCGTCAGAGGACGATTCAATCCGCGCAGGGAGCCTTCGACCTCGCGCAGGTAGCGAATTTTTTCTCCCAGTGTCATATGCCAGATCGCGATAATGATATCGCAATATGGAATATTGTCAAGAAATGTATCTGCCATGTTTATAAGGGCTTAAGAGGCCACTAGCTCGGACGCGTCGCGGTCTTACCCGAAGATCGACGGGGCAAGAAAAAGCCCTCGCCGGAGCGAAGGCTTTCGGTTGTCGAGTGCGTTATGCGAAGAAGGCGTTCGCCGCTTAGTGTACGACGAGCTGGACTTGCTGGTTATGCGACGATCCTGTTCCGGCTGAACCTGAGATCGTGATGGTGTAGGTTTGCGCCACGGTGCCTCCGGTTGCAGTCTGGCTCGTGCTGGAGGATCCGCAAGCCAACTGCAGCATGATTACGCCGAGCAGGCCGCCAAGCAAAGCTCCTGCCAGCCATCGGCGGCGCTTCCGGCCAACGCCGATGCCGAGTCCCAGCAGGCTTACGCCTCCAATGGGGAGCCAGGTTGCGTAGAGCGGTCCGCGATGCAACAAGCCGCCTGTATTGACGGGCCGAGCGACGGTAGCGATCGTGAGGGCTGTGGTGCCACAGGCGCCACCCGAGAGCGTTACGGTAGTCGGATTGAACGTGGGTGTTGAGGCGGTCACCATCGAAGGCGAAGTAGTTTGGGTAGGGGTGATCGTGCCGCTGTAGCCTAGATTCGGCTGCGTTGGACAGAACTCAACGGTGATGACGGTCGAATCACCGGCGTTGATTGGGTTCGGGTTGGGACTGGAGGCAACGACTTTGAAGTCGACTACATTTACGGACTGCGATTGGGGCAATCCAACTGGACCTCCGTTCGCACCCACTTCACCGGAAACGGAGATGGTCGTTAGGTTTTCCGTGCTCAGCGGGGTGACGTCGACTTCAACCGAAGCCGATGACGGACAAGTCGTGCCTTGGGTGCAAGTAGTTGCGGTCAGGGTGGGGAAGAAACAGTTGATGGTTGTTCCAATCAAAGCGCCGCATGTTCCGGTTCCACTGCGAACCGTAGCTGTCGAGGTCGTACCCAGCCCACTCGGCAACAGCGCGTAGAAGTTTACTTGCGATGCGTTGTCCGGACCGTAGTTCGTGATCAAGAAAGTGAATTCCGCTTGGGCGCCGTTATTCACAGGATTCGGAGACGGACTGCTCGGAGAGTTGGAGACCGCGACTTGACTGACCGAGCCCATCTTGCTGACGAATGCATCCTGGGAACCGCTGTTCAAAGTCCCTTGAAATGGATTCGAAGTCACCGGGAAATTTTGCGATATCGTGTTTCCGGCCACATAGGTGGCGTTGAATGCGTCGAGCGCAACTCCCGTACCCTGATCCAACTGGTTGCCACCAATGTAGGTGAGGTAATCGCCGACGCCAACACCGCTCAGGCTGGTGGAAATGACGCCCACAAATGCGTCGCCACCGCCGCCGTAGGCGTAGGGAGAATCCGTCACCGGCAAGCCCCCAAATGTGCTGCCGACCACGTGGACTGACTGGAGCGAATCTACCTGAATGGAGTTAACGCTGTCGGGTCCGCCGCCGCCGATATAAGTGAAATAGTAGACCGGGTAGATACCGTTCGTTTGGTTGTTGATCCTAACCACAAATCCATTACTGTTGCCGCCTGTGCCGGTATAGGTCCCGTCGAAACTAGCCGCCCCGCAACTGGTAGTGCAGGTGAGGTCGGTCGAGTTGGTGGAACCGCCGATGTAGGCGTTGCTGGACGAGTCCACGGCTATTGCGAGACCAGCGTCGGTACCGCTGCCGCCTACGTAGGTCGAATAGACAAGAGAAGCTGTGGAGGGCACGTTCGGGTTGAATTTGGCGACAAAAGCGTCGGTATTCGTGCCCGGCGCGGGACAGTTCGTGACCTTGCTCGCACCGTTGAGGCAGGATTGCTGCGCGTCGAGCAATGGAAATGGCGCCTGACCATCCGTTCCCGCCGTGGGGAGCATGTTGGTCGTCCCCGTGATGTACATATTGACACTCGACGAGGTCGGGTCGACCGCGATGCCGCCGCCTACGGCGGTCGCGCCCGCCGGATTTCCGCCGCCGAAGTAAGTCGAGTACAGAATGCTGTTCAGGCCGTTGCCGGAGGTGTTGATCTCGGTGGCAAAAAACTGTGGATCCCCTGGGGCGGCGTTCGAAGTGATCTGGTAGGCATTGGGGTTCGCCGGGAAACCGTGACTGGAAAGATCCTGCGAGGTGGTGTCACCGGTGAGATAAACGTTCTGCTTGGTGGCATCGATAGCCAGTCCGGTAACGCGATCAGTGCCATTGCCGGAGAGATAAGACGAGTAGGCCAGGGCGTAGGTGGTGGTTGCGGCTCCGTTGGCGCCGAAAGCGATCTTGCTCACAAAGCCGTGCGTGCCGGGTTCTTCTGCTGTCGTTTGAAACGCATTCAGAGTAAAAGGGAAGTTCGACGACGTGGTGTAACCGCCAACGTAAATGCTGAAGGCTCCGTCAACCGCGAGTCCCGTCGGAGTGTCGACGCCGTTTCCTCCCAAGTAAGTTGCGTAGACCAACTGCTGACTATCGTTATAGGTAGGCGGTACCAGACTCGGGTTGATCACTGCGATGAAGACGTTCTGCGGACCGGCAATCTGGGGTTGGAAGGCCAGATTATTCGGAGAGTTGGTCGCGCTGGAAGGAAAGTCGGCCGAGGTGGTCGAGCCCGCCAGATAAATCAATCCGCCGGAGTCCACGGCGACTTGGACATTCGCTTCAGTCCCGCTACCGCCAAGATACGAGGAGTAGGCGAGGACCGGATCGATGACCAGTTCGCGGCTGCGATCGTAATCGCCGATTGCGAAACCAATTTTGCCATCTGCCAACTGACGAAAACTTCCGGCGACCGTTGTCTCGCTGATTGCCTTTTCGTTGCCCGCTAGGGACTTTGCGGATTGCGCCAGCGCGGGCTGATAGACGCGTGGAGCGTGGAAGCAAATGTCACCACTTGCGGTCGAAAGGATCAGATCGCCCGCATCGATCCTCGTGGCAGCGCCGCTGAAACTCAGTGCAATTTTGCCGGGATCAGCGTCGGGCGCGACGCGGAAGTCATATTCCAGTTGCCCCTGGTTGCCGTAGTAAACGAGATCGATTCCGGGATAAATCGCCTGATACTCAACCCGTCCAAATTGAGGAATGTTCCGCCGCCACTTGGATGGATCATTGCCAATAAAGTAGTTGCTCTTGCCGGATAGCGGAGAAGTACCCGCCACGTTGGCGGCCGAGCTGGCGCCGTCGAGGCGCATGCGGATCACCGAATTCATGGTGGCTTGCTGTTTAGACGAGCGATGCAATTCCAGAACAGCCTCGTCCGAGGTCAGGAACAGTCCGTAGCCAGAGCCACGCGAGAGAAACTTAACCTGCGGATCGGTCTGACCCTGATTTGGCTCAAAGAACAACGGAAGGGAAAATGATTGCGACGAAATCTTACGAGAAGCCGGGGCGGGTGTAGTTGCGGCGGAGGTTCCGGTTGACGATGGGGCTGAGACCTGCGCTGCTGCCGGAAGGCCTGCAGAAACAGAGAGCATGGCGACCGCGCTAGCCAGCAGAGCCGTTGTCAGGAGAGATTTCTTCGCGCGAAACAGGTCTTGCGTCTTCATGCTATTTGAAGTCTCTTTTCTTGTTTCTGAAGCCGCACGTCCCGCCGTTCCTACTTCCAGCACAGGGCAATTCCAATTCACGAAGCTCCTCCGATTTCCCAATTCGTGGGGTGAGACCAAGAATGGCACACATTACCACTCGGCGCGACGCCCTTAGCGAGCGGTAGCGTACCTGTCACCAGAATACTGGGATTGAACCAAACAAATACTTTTACATTCAACAGATACGCTGTCAAGCCGTCGAGACAGCATGGGCCGCATAGTGAGAAGCCAAAAGCGAGCCAATTGGTTGTAAAGAAAGAAAAAGGTCTCAGACTGCTCGTCTCAATTTCCAAGAATTGAAACCGACGCCCGTTTTCTGCCGCTTCCGCAAATTGCTCGGCCCGAAAGCCTCACAACCCGACCTCCGACAGCTACTTCTTCTTTAGCGAAGCAATCTCCTGCTTTAAGCGGGCATAACGCGAGAGGATGGTCGCGATGTATCCAATGTGGATGACCCAAGTGACAGCGTAAGCGGCAAAAAGGTATCCGTTTCTCATCGCATCCCCCCGCGGGGTCCCAATAGCGATTGTAGGGCATGAGCCTGATCGACATCGCGTTGCAGTCTTTCCAGCCGATAGCGCGACCAGCACACCAGAAATGCGAAGCAGGAAAACGCCAGCCAGTTAATGAGCAAAACGTGCATCATTCGCGGGTCAATCGATCCGCCTCCGCCCATCACCGGTTGCGGATGCTGCGTGCGGAAAAACCAGATGGAAAAGTAAACGAAGGGCACGCAAAGCGCCCCGAGAACGGCAAGCGCGGCCGCGAGAGCAGGCGTCTGGCCGCCAGACGAGAACCTCCGCAAGAAAAGATAGCTGACGTAGATCAACCAGAGAACCAAGGTCGAAGTCAGGCGCATATCCCATGTCCACCAGATGCCCCAGACCGGTCGCGCCCAGATCGGACCGGTGATGAGCACAACCGTGCAGAAGACCACTCCGACTTCCGCGCTCACCAGCGCTACGATGTCGGCCTTCGTCTTACGCGTCATCAAGTAGACGATCGACGCGCCAAAATTCACAAAAAAGAGGATGAACGCCGTCCATGCCGAAGGCACATGATAGTAGAAGATGCGCTGTACATCTCCCATCGTCTGCTCGGTCGGCGCGACAACCAGGGCCTCATAAAGGGCGAAAGCCAACAGGATTGTCGTCAAGACGGTGAGTATCGGGAAGAGTATCTTCATGGCTGGAGTATCGAATCACGGAAATCGGATCATTGAGTGATTGAGTCGTTAGAACATTGGGAACGAGTCAAGGCTTCAATGATGCATTCTCTCAATCGCGTCATTCTGCGTTAAGCACAGTTTCAAACAACAGCAAACACACCGTAGTAAACACCAGATCGTAGGTGACAAGCAACACGATCCAGAAGCGAGCGCTGTTCTCGCCACTCAAAATTGCCGTCGTGGCTTGAACCATTGCCAGTAGCGCCGGGATCGAAATCGGGAAGAGCAGCAAGGGTAGCATGATCTCGCGGCTGCGCGTGCGCAGCGACATAGCGGCGAAGAACGTCCCATTTACGACGAGCGCCCATGTTCCGAGCGCCGCGACTGGAATCAGTTGCCAGGCGGGACCGAGCGCCCGCAAGCGGTAAAACGCGATGAATAGCGGCGTCATGACAATTTCGAGGATGCTGACGAAGACGAAATTGCCCAAGGTTTTGGCGAGGAACAGCGCATTGGGAGGGGCGGGCGATACGCGGTAAGCATCAAGCACTTGATTGCGAAGCTCACGCGCCCAGGTCTGGTTGAGCGCCACGACCGCCGCGAACAGAAAGGCCACCCAAATCAGCCCTCCTGCGATCTGGCGCGATTCCTCCACGCTCGGATCGAACGAGAAGCTGAAAACCACCACTACGAGCAGCGAGAAAAACAGCATGGAGTTGATCGCGTCTTTCGATCTCCATTCGAGCCGCAAGTCTTTGAGCAAAGTGATGCGGGTGACACCGCTCGGGGGCGTCATTGGTTCGCCCCAAGCTGCACGACCTCGAGGCGTTGCAGGTCGCGCGTACGCTCGATGATCTTGCCGAATTCCATCCACACGAATTCGTCAGCCGCATGTTCGAGCAACGAGGCTTGGTGGGTGACGATGAAAATTGTGGTGCCGCGGTCGCGGATCCCGGCCAGCAGACGGACCATCTCGGAAGCGGAATGAAGGTCTACGTTCGAGAAGGGTTCATCTAACAACAGAATTTTCGGGTCGTTCAAAAGCGCGCGAGCCAGCGACATGCGCTGTCGCATGCCCTGCGAATACTGTCCGACCGGGCGGGTGAGTTCGGGGTCGAGTCCGACCGACTGGATCACTGCGGCACAGCGCGTATTGTCGCTGATGCCGTAGAGTCGCGCGAAATAGGTCAGATTCTCCATGGCACTCATCTCGTCGTAGAGCAGCGAGGGATGCGCCATGTATCCAACTTGCTGGCAGACTTCGCGAAACCTGCTTGAGCCGAGAATGGAGAACTCGCCGCTGGATGGCTGGTTCAGTCCGGCCAGCGTGCGCAGCAGTGTAGTTTTGCCGGCGCCGTTATCGCCGAGGATGGCATACAATTTTCCGCCAGAGAATTCCGCGGTTACTCCGCGCAAAGCGGCAAAGCGTCCAAATTGTTTGACCAGATTCGTGACGGTAATCACGGGAACGGGCGTATTTTCCGCGAGGCTATTCATTAAGGTGAAGAAGTTCGGGACGCGTGGCCCTGAGACCTGCGACCGTTGGCGAGACCCAATCTAAACTAATAAGAGTACGGCAGCACGATGATCGGCGCGATCAAAGCTCAAGGATGACTTGCGTCGTAGCTGCGTTTAGCTTCCGCCAAATCCGATTGATGAGCCGCGGAAATCGCGCGCGCAAGTTCCGTCTGCTTAGCGATAATAGCCTGCCCGGTTTCGGTCCGCATTTTCTTAAGGGCCGGTTGCATCTGCTGCCAGTGCGCGGATTGCGATTCGAGATTGCGCAATTCCTTGGGACTCAGACCTGAAAGCACTCGCTCAACTTCCGCGCCTTCGTTGCGTTCTAGCTCCCTAATCGTCTGGTCTCGCGCCAGTTCTGGGGCGGCACCGGCAACTTGCGACTGAGTGTCCTTTGTCAGAATGGTCTGGGATAGCTTTTGTCCCTGGGGAGTTGCCATAAATTGGATTAGGAATTTCGCGTCGTCTTGGCTCACGTATTTCTGATAAACCGGCAGTGCCACCTCGGCCATGTCAATGTTCTCGATCGCATTGGTAATTTCGTTCCAAACAGATGGTGGGTACCACTGAGGCAGTTGCTTCCTCTGCGACTCGAGCTTCTCGTGGATCAGTTGACGGTTGATCGATGGTATGTGCATCACATTGAAATATGTGTGGAGTTGTTCTCTGGTGACTGGGTGTTCGGGCGGCTTCTCGGCTTGGAGTTCCGGAGGCGCTTCCGCCGCGTCGGATTTCTGCGAAATCGCATGCCCGGAAAGAAGAAGACTTAAAAGTACAGTGACTAAGACTTGGGCCGATCCTTCGCGACGTTTCATTTCTTAGGCAGAAGCGCTGAAATCCCGTGGTGGACGAGTACGCAATGGCCAATCAATTCGCCATGCCCTGGTTTTGTCCCGAGGTATAGGATTGCGACATGCTCTTGGCAGGCTGCGTTGCCGGAGTTGATCCCGGCGCCGGCGCATATTTCGAAGCGCACTTGGCCTGCAATTGCTTGGCATGAAAGACGCCGTCACGTCCGAAGCTGCCATCCGCCAAGGCTTGCGAATCGTCTTTAAACGTGTCGGGAGGAGCTTCGGTCCCCGTGTACGAAACGGGGAGAGTCAGTTCGTTTTCCTTCAGCATGAAATCAACGCGCGTTCCGCTGCGCTTGATCGATCCCGGAACGACGTTCCCGGCCACCCGTAATCGCTTGGCATAGGCCTCATTGCCCATGCCATTCAATTCTTTAATGGTGACGTAGTAGCTCTTGCTGTCCTGCACCCCGGTATAGGCAAGGAAGCCGAGCGACACGACGATCAGCACGATTACCGATCCGAACTTGAGAAATCTGCTGGTCTCGGTCGACATAACTGCGCACCCCTAGTTGGAAACTCTACGCGTCGCCCGGGAACGGGTCAAGATGCGGTAGATCCGCCATCGGAATTCCGACGGAGCCGGGGACAATCAATGGTTCGGGCACGAAAGCCTGCTCCGTAGCACGAGGTGCCGTCCACGCCGGACGGGCAACCCATTTACAATCGTCTCTGCGGCATACCCGATCTCACAAAGGCAGACCCATCCCATGATCCATCCCTGGCACGACGTGACTCCCGGCAGCAAACTGCCGCAGGAGTTTAACACCGTGATCGAGATTCCTTTTGGCTCGAGCGTGAAGTATGAACTGGATAAGACGAGCGGCTTGATCAAACTCGACCGCGTGCTGTACTCGGCGGTTTATTACCCCGCGAATTACGGTTTTATCCCGCAGACGCTCGCCGAAGACGATGATCCGATCGACGTGCTCGTCCTTTGCCAAGAGACGGTCGTTCCGCTGACCATCATCCACGCCCGTGCCATTGGCCTCATGACCATGCTTGATTCGGGCAAGAAAGACCATAAGATCATTGCCATCGCGACCGAGGATCCGGAATTCAACCCCTACCGCGAGGCGGCTGAGATGCCTCCGCATCGCCTGCTGATGCTGCGGCGGTTCTTTCAGGACTACAAGCTGTTAGAGGGGAAGTCGGTGGAAGTGGACGAGATCCAGCCCGCGACAAAGGCGTACCCCATTATCGAAGACGCGCTCCACCGGTATAGCGAGCAGCGGCGCAAAGGTTTTGATGGGGCCAAGGCGTAGGCTCGAGGAGTGGAAAAGCAATGCCGGGTGACGGCGTCGAACGCCTCAGTTGCGTAACCGCCTTAAATTTAGAGGTTTGGGAGAACGGACGAGACTATAAAAGAAAGTCTATAGAAGTACTTGACATTGTGCAGGCTTCGCTCTATATTCTGAATCGTTCCCTCCTGGTCCGTACCGCTATTCGCCTGGTGGTACGGACCCAATTTTTTCCCGCCTAGATTCCTTCCACGGGTTTTTCGCGCTCGTAGGGTTTCTGCATATAGCGCCGGCATTCGTCGAGCGCGCCCTGGGTGTTGTCGTTGGTTTGGATGGCTTGCCGGTATTCGTTCACGGCGCGTTCGCGCTGTCCGGTAACATCGAAGATTTTTCCGAGTTGCAGGTGGCTCCAAACCTCCGTCCACCGCGGCTCGCCGTCGCCGTTCAAGGATTCGCGATAAGCGTTCGCGGAAGCCTGATAATTTTTTTGCAGGAAAAACACCTCGGCGATACGGTAGTGAGCGAGCGAGCTGTTCTTGTTAACTTCGAGCGCCTTGTTGAATTCGAGCAGTGCTCCGGCCAGATCGCCCTGTTGCGTCAGTCCCTGTCCGCGCAGAATCGAGGCTCGCAGCTTGACGTCTTTCGAATTCTCCAGCACACGATTTTCGGGGTCGATCGCGATCCGTCGCGGTCGTCCGAAGGTTTCGACCGAGAACGGTGAATCCGTCCCTACTACTTCGATCCTTTTCTCTTCCGTGCGCCCGTCTGTATCAATCCGCAGATTGACGGGCATACGGAAAAGATCGAGATCCTGCTGGATAGCCCCTACGATACGAAATCCCTTGTTATTGCCGAGCCGGTAGACGGTGTACTTGGCTTTGAACTCGGGCGCACTGGTGGAATCCATCCACTGCGAATAGAACCATGTGAGTTGCTGCCCGTAGACTTTTTCGCTCAGCTCGCGAAAATCGTCGGTGCTGGCGGACTTGCCTGCATACTTCGTCGCAAAGTCGCGCATGATCTTGAGATAGTCTTTTTCGCCGACCACCCAGCGCAGCATGTGCAGGATCATCGCGCCCTTGTCGGTAACGAGCGACTGAAACTCGGGAGAGAAGTAGTCCAGCTTGTCAGCGCTCGACAGCGGCACGCTGTCATAGGCGAGCGCGCCGACCGACATATCCTTAATCATCTCTTCCAGCCCAGCTTCGCCAGCTGCACTCTCCACGTAGCGCGCCTCGGAGTAGCGTGCAAAGCCGTCACTCAGCCACCAGTCGTCTTTGGTCGCGGGACTCACCGACACGCCCCACCATTGGTGGGCGATCACGTTCGACAACAAGCGGTAGTTCACTTTTTCGGTGACGGCGCGGCTGGCCAGGGCCGCAATTTCCGGGGCGTAGGCCGTGGGGACTGTGTCATCCGGCAGTTCCACGACTTTCAATCGCGTCGACTCGGCGGTTCCGTACTGCGTTTCGTAAAAAGTGAAGGCTTTGACGGCTGTGGACGCATATTCCGCGCCGAGGTTCTGATGGTTCGGCTTAAAAAAGACACGCACATCGAGCCCGGCGTCATCGCTTTTGAACTCCTGAAATGTGCCGGCAATGATGGTGCCCGGGAAACTCGCCTTCTCCGAGGTAAAGGTAAAGGTCTTCGAATTGGCCACAGTGGCTGCGGGTGCGCCTTTCTTTCCAGGCGCTCCGGGAGTCGATGGAGTCGACTCTTTTCCACTGCCGATCACCACCATATGCGATGGAACCGTGACGCTAATGGTCGACGTAAAGCGGTTGATGCCATATCCAGCTACCGGAAACCACAGGCCGGAATAGAGTAAATAGCTGGTGTCAGGTCCGACATAAGCGAGCTTTATGCCTTGGACCGGGCTGTCATCGGCGGTTTCCAGCGAGCCCTCATATTCGAAAGTGAAAGTGGTGCTGGCATTCTTTGCCAATCCGCTGTTCAGCGCAAAGCGAACCGTCGATTCCTGCGTGTTGCGTTCTGGCGTCAAGGGTTTGTTGGTGGCGTCGGTCAGTTTCGTGATGCGGAGGGCATTGTTCAACTGAAAGCTGACCACGTTCAGGTCGTCGAGCGCGGTGACCTTTACGACGGCGCGCCCCGTCAGCTTGTGACTTTGTGGCAGAAGTTCGACGTCGATCTGGTAATCGTCGGCCCGGAGACGGTTCTTCTCAGCAGCCACCGCCGGCCGGTTCGCCGCAAAGCACAGAAAAAAAACGAAAAATGCTCCAAGCGCTTGGCGCGCTGGTCGACGTTGGCAGAGCTTCAAGAGAGTCTCCTGGCAGGACTACATTTCCTAAGATGTTAATTTTCACGCAAAAGATGCTGGTAGGACAAGGGTTAGGGTAATTTGTTTGGTTAAAACTTTGTCATCCCAATATGCGTGATTGGGGCGAAGACAATCCGAATCTCGAGATGGCGCCTTGAAAACAACGCAGGAAACCTCGATTGCGCCGCCTTTACCGAGGAAAAAGTAAGCTCACTCAGTCAAAAGTGGTGCGCATGCTTGCGGTCGAATTTCTTCCCGATTCCGGAAAACCTGTTCTACATCGTTCAAAACAACTTTCCCAAAAAAGAAATCGCTCTGGCGGAGCGAGTGCACTCCACCGACCTATTCCGGCGCGAGTCGCCCCTTGCACAGCCTGCCCCTTCGACTGGCTATTTCCGCGGCGGCGGAGCAGGTGCCGCGACCCCGCGACCGGAGTTCTACATCGCTGGCTCAAAGGAGTTTTTCTGCGCACTGCTTCGTTCTTCGCCCTCGCTGTCGTTGCCATTCTGACTTTCATCCAGCCCGTCTCGGTCGCCGCGCAAGCCGAGCTACCGGAAGAAGTGTTACGCGATGTCGAACGCAATGCGCCAATCACCGATCAGTCCGATGCTCAACCGAATCTCCCCCCCGCGCCGCTGAGACAGTCACTCAAGGTTCGGGTCGTGGACAAGAAATTCGTCGCCGCAATGGCGTCGCTTGGCGGCTCGGAGGCCCTCCGTTTTACCACACACAAACTGGTACTCGACCACGAGTACGCAGCCGGCGCACCATGGGTGACGAATGTTCCGAGCAACCAGCAATTTGTAGCCAAGTATGCCGCAATCTACGCGGCGGAATTGCTTGTGACCTACGAACTCAAGAAAGCGCATTCCTGGCTCCCTGGGGATCGTGAATTTCGAAAGTTCTGGTTTGCCTATCCCGGCGTCATGGAAACGATCCATGTGAAGAACGGAATCCGCAGCATCCGCACACCAGCTCCAGGCGGATGCTCGGCGGCTGAATGCGAACTGCAATAAACCGGTATCGCGGTCGCGCTATTCGATCATCTTCAGTATGATCTCCGCCGCAATTTCCGAGGGACGCGACTCGTCATTGCCTCGCTTTAGTTTCGCCTTCACACTTCGCAAGCGCTCGATCATATGCCTTCGCGGCGCGCCATCTGAGATGATCTTCTTCAACTCCGCGACGACATTCTGTGCGGTGAATTTTTGTTGCACCAGTTCGGGGACGACCCCTTCACCCGCGATCAGGTTCACCATCGCAAAATAAGGGACTTTCAGCCGCGGCTTGCCGAGCGCATATGTTAGCGCAGAGACGCGGTACACCATGACGAATGGAGTGCCCATGATTGCTGCTTCCACCGTCGCGGTCCCGCTCGCTACAATTGCCGCGCGCGAATGATAAAGCGCAGGCAGTGCATCCGCGACCAGGTGAAGTTTTGGTTCTAGGGACGCGGCGCGCCCCGTTTCTTCCCCTGAGATCAGGTTCCGAAGAAACGAAGCGTCGAGCGTAGCCGCCACCGGCAGCAGGAACTCGTAGGCCTCGCCCTGCGACCCGATCTGTGTGTGGTCTGCCCCGGGACGGTCTGCTTCGAGCCGGTGCGCCGCTTCAAGAATCGTCGGCAGATTCATGCGTACCTCTTTGCGCCGGCTGCCTGGCATCAGCGTGATCCACGCCTTGCCTGGATCGAGCTGGTTGGCGGCGGCATATGCCTCGCGCGAAATCCCCGGCGCGGGCAGATCGGCAAGCGGATGTCCCACAAAGGTCGCGTCCACTCCCCGATCGCGATAGAATTTTTCTTCGAAGGGAAAAATTGCCAGGGCCTTGTCGACGTATTTGCGTAGCAGCTTGACGCGCCCCTGCCGCCAGGCCCAGAACTGCGGACAGACGTAATAGACCACGGGAATTCCCCGCCGCCGCATTTGCCGCGCCACGCGCCAGTTGAACGCGGGAGCGTCGATCACAACCGCCAGCACCGGAGGTCTTTCATCTGCCGCCCGAATCAATTTCCGGTAAAGCCGCAGAATTTTCGGCAGACGGCTAAGAATCTCCGTGATACCGACCACGGCAAGTTCTTTGGCGTCGACAACAATCTCGCATCCCGCGGCGCGCATGCGTTCGCCGCCTGCGCCAAAGAATTCGAGCTCCAAGCCTTGCGTAGAGACAACCGCCCCCGGCTTTCCAGCGGAGCGGAACTCCGCCGCCCGCCGCAGCGCTTCCATCAACTCCGCGCCATACATTTCACCGGAGGCTTCTCCGGCCGAGATAAGAATTCGCACTGGGAGAGATTGTAACTGCCGCGCCTACGGTCACCTCGCAGGCAGCGGCCTGAAGGAGTGATTTAGTCGTCGGCATTGGCCGAAGCCGCGGGCGAGGGCACCCGTACCACACCGACTTCCTGGTCTTTATATTGCAGTTGATACAGCTTGTAATAGATTCCGCGCTGGGCCAGCAATTCCTGATGCGTCCCCATCTCCCTGACCCGCCCTTTGTGCATAACAATAATCTTGTCGGCCCGCTGGATGGTCGACAGGCGGTGCGCAATAATGAGCGCGGTTCGTCCTTCCACCATGCGGTTGAGCGCGTCGCGCACGCGAAATTCCGTCTCGGTATCCACGCTCGAAGTCGCTTCATCGAGAATCAGAATGTTCGGATTATGCGCCAGCGCTCTCGCGAAACTGATCAGTTGCTTCTGCCCCGTCGAGAGCGTCGAACCACGCTCGCGTACCTCTTCCTGAAAGCCTCCCGGCAGGCTTCGGATGAACTCGCTCAGGTTGACATCCTCCGCCGCCTGTTCGACGTCTGTGTCGAGAATGCGTGATGTCCCAAGCCGGATGTTGCCCGCCACCGTGCCGCTGAACAGAAACGGATCTTGCAGCACGACTCCGAACCGGCCACGCAGGTCGTCGAGATTCATCTGTCTGATATCGACTCCGTCGATGCGAATCGAGCCACGCTGAACGTCATAGAAACGCATCAGCAGCGAGATCAGCGTGGTTTTGCCAGCCCCCGTATGTCCAACAACTGCGATCGTTTCGCCCGGCTCGAGGGCGAAGTTAACATCGCGCAAAACCCAGTCAGGCTCGGTTGCGTGTAGAGCAGTTTGCGTCGGAACAGGCGCCTCCGCCCGTTCAACCCGATTTGAAGAGTCGACCGCCTTTTCGGTTGCAGTCTTGTTTCCGTATGCAAACCAAACGTGATCAAATTCGATTCGTCCCGCGCCGCGCGGCGTTTTCGCTACTGTCGGCGACATGATGTCGATCTTTGTGTCGAGAAGCTTAAAGACCCGCTCCCCCGCTGCCATAGCCGACTGCAAAATGTTGTACTTCTCGCTCAGATCCTGGATCGGACGAAAAAACCGCTGTGCATATTGCATGAACGCGACCAGCACTCCAATCGAAGTGATTCCGCGAATCACACCATTTCCGCCAAACCAGATAATGCTGGCAATGGCGACCGCCGACAAGATTTCAACCACCGGGTAGTACACCGAGTACGCCAGGATGGCGTCTTTAAACCCCTCCATATGCGAAGCGTTGATCTCGGAAAATTTGTTGTAGGCCCGGCGCTCGCGATTGAAGAGTTGCAGCACGAGCATTCCGGACACGGCTTCCTGCAGGTAAGAATTGATCCGGGCTATGGCGGTGCGAATGCGCCGGTACGAGTCGCGCACCTTGTCGCGGAAGACTCGAGTCGCGTAGACGATCAAGGGAAGCACGGCGAAGGTGATCAACGCCAGCCTCCAATTCATCTTCATCATGATGCCGATAATTCCGGCCAGCACGAACACGTCCTCGAAGATGGAGACGACCCCGGCCGTGAACATTTCGTTCAGAGCGTCGACATCCGTGGTAACGCGGGTTACGAGGCGCCCCACCGGATGCTTGTCAAAAAACGCAACGTGCATGTACTGCAAGTGGCGGAAAATCTGCTTGCGCAAATCGAACATCACCTTTTGTCCCGTCCACTGCATCAGGTAGGTCTGTATGAATTCGAGAGAGAAGGTGAGGACGAGAATTCCGACGTATAGGCCACCAATTTGCGCGATACCGGTGAGCGGGGCGTTGCTGAGGCGGTCGCCGATCCACGAATGTGAGTCGGGGGACTTTGCCAGGTATTTATCGATGGCAATCTTGGTGAGGAACGGGCCGAGAACATCTAAGCCAGATTTCAGGATGATAGCCGTCAGCGCTACGACCACATGCCACTTGTATGGACGCAGATACCTCAGTAGGCGGCGCATAAGCCGTCCGTCGTATGCTTTTCCTAATACTTCTTCTTCCTGATTCGAGGCCATCGGAGGCTTGTATAGTCCCCTGATCCGCACTTCTGGGTCAAAGGATGTAGGCTTAATTCAAGAGCGCAAAAGACAAGCGCGCGACACTCTTACAAAGCAGATGTCCCTCACCAGAAGAAGAAGGAACATTTGCCTGCTCGCTTCTCGGGTCGTCCGGCCGTTCGAACGTTGAACACCCCGATCGTAGTTAGATCAGACTTCACTTTAATGCACGGTCTTGTCCGCCGTCTTCGGCTTGCAGTCGGAATTTTCACGGCAATTTGGGCATACCACTTTTTCGTTCTGATCAGCCATCTGCTGGAGAAAAGTGGAAAAAGTCTGGCCACAGTTCTCGCACAGTCGATCGATCGTTTCATTGCTGGTAGTTGGAGTCGTCACTACTTCACCTCACCGTTTTGTTTCGCGCAACTCGTTGAACCTTCTTTGAAAGAGGGGACTTGAATCGCTCCTCTATTCTAGCTGATAGGTTTCGCTGACAAATTTTTACCGGAGCGCTCTGACATCCGCCTTTTCACCCGGTGCATCCAAAGCGTTAATTACGATATCGCGTGACCTGGGCTACACAAAACAAAAAGAACGGAGATTTTCGATGCGTACTCTTTTGATCGTTACTGTCGCGATTTTCAGTTTGCCGAGCCTTGCGGCAGCCCAGATTCCGACCAGCGGCAATGTCTTCTTCGGATATTCTTATCTAAACGCCGATCTCTCTTCCTTAGGCCGTTCCAACTTCAACGGATACAACGCTTCTCTCGAAGGCAAAATATTTCCCTGGGTCGGTCTCGTGGCCGACTTCAGCGAAACCTACGGTTCCGAGAACGTAACCATCGCATGCCCCGGCCCTCCCTGCCCAAGTCAGAATTTCACGGGCCACGAATACAACATGCTGTTCGGGCCCCGACTTGGAGTCTCTATCGGCAAATTCCGCCCCTTCGGCGAAGCCTTTTTCGGGGTCGGACACGTCAGCGTCAATAGCGTCGGGTCCGACACTTCGTTTGTCACCGGCTTAGGCGGAGGTCTCGACTACCGTATATTCCGCCCCATCGCGGTTCGTTTCGAGGGAGACTATCTGCGGACGCGCTTCTTCAGCAGCACACAAAACAATGTGCGCTTCTCTACCGGCATCGTATTTCGCTTCTGAGAAAGTTGGATTTGAGAAAGTTTGGCAAGAATCTCGGGGAAGTCTCGCAAGGCCTTCCCAGTCGAAGCACGCGGACCGAAATACAAGCGAACCGAGGAGGGTGTAACGAGACCAATCCGACGGCGGCGTTTAGATCTTGGCCGCGAGCTTCCTGCGCTGCACTCGCGGCCTCGAAACCGTCATCGGTGGCTTCGCCGGTTTAAGCGCGTGCTGTTTCCCGCACTTCGGGCATGCCGTCACTTGCGCGTTGTGTGTTGCCATTTCATTCAAAAAGGCTGAAAATGCCTCCCCACAGTCTTCACATGGAACGCCCAACTTCTGCTCGCTTATCGGATCCAACTGCTCGTTACCCATTTTATGACTGCCCCTTTTCCCTACGTCTGAGTTTGGATCGGTGGTCCCCACAAGCCCGATGTTGTATTTAAGATGCAAAACCCTAGGCAGCCGTCTGCGAAATCGCTCTCCGTAGAAAGCTGTACGGCGACATTAAGTCTCAATGTGGGATTCCATATGTTTGCGTCTTTGCCCGTAAAATGGAAAACAGTATGTCCTTGTCTAGCAACGTCTTCAGTTTGCGCCCCGCGCATCCCCTCGGCATTTACATCTCGATCCCCTTCTGCCGTACCAAATGCAGCTATTGCAATTTCGCTTCCGATGTTTTTTCAAAGAGCTCTTATGAGAATTATGTCGCCCGATTACTGGAAGACATCGTCCACTCGCGCCGCTTGGCGTCGAAACTAGGCTGTACGCTTTCCGGTCTTAAGGATGATCCGAACTCCGGCTACGTCGATTCCATCTATCTCGGCGGAGGAACTCCTTCGATCCTCGAAGGTCGACAATTGCTTCGCATCTTTGCCGCTGTCCGCAACGAATTCGCAGTTGCTCCCGAAGCCGAAATCTCCGTCGAATGCGCTCCGGGTACGCTCAGCCCCGCTCTCATCGAGACTTTGCTGCTTTGCGGTGTGAACCGTGTCAGCCTTGGCGTGCAGTCTTTTGTCGATCAGGAAGCGCAGTCCGTCGGCCGGTTGCACAAGCGTTCCGTCGTTCTCGAAGAGATCGCTCGACTTCGCGATGCGGGGATCGCCAACATCAACATCGACCTCATCGCCGGGCTTCCTCATCAGACCGCCGAAAGCTGGGAGTTCTCCCTGGCGGAAACGATCGCAACTGGCGTCCCGCACGTAAGCGTGTACATGCTGGAGGTGGATGACGATTCACGTCTCGGCAGGGAACTGATCGCCGGCGGCGCGCGCTATCACGCTCACTTTGTCCCCGATGACGATGCGACCGCCGACTACTATCAGCGAGCCTGCGAGGCTCTCTCCGCTGCCAGCATTGCTCAATACGAGATCTCTAACTTTGCGCGCGTGATAACCGTTATGCCGGAGATACGTCTATCGTCCGCTGGAATAACGGAGCCTCAGAACAACCAGTCGCGTCACAACCTGAAATACTGGACGCGAAAGCCCTATCTGGGCTTCGGTGTCGATGCTCACTCGATGCTGGATCTTCCTGAGTCGGGACGACTGTTATCGCATGGCGTGGATAGAAGCGGTTTCGACCAATGCCGGGCGATGCGCTTCGCGACGCCCGATTCGCTGGATGCCTACATGAATCGTTCTCCACAAACTTTCACGCTGGTTTCGGCTGAAGCTGCCGTCGAGGAGAGTTTCTTCCTCGGCTTGCGCCTTAATGGCGGAATCGATCTTCAGGAACTGCGAGCGCAGATCGTCGAGTTTTCTGCGGAAGCCGATGGCGCCGCGCTGGCCTCCACGACAGATCCGCTTGCTCCTTGGCGATCTGCAATCGGAGAGTGCGTCGAAGACGGACTGCTCGAACAGGAAGAAACAAACCTTCGCCTTACTGCGCGCGGACGTTTGCTCTCCAACGAAGTTTTTGGAAGATTTCTGGCACAAAAAAACAAAGTGGGAACCGGCCACGTGAATTCACGTTAGATGGCCGATGGGTAGCCGTTCGGCGTTGGCCTGTCCGGTCCCCACTATCTCGAACTGTAGGGAGGCCGGTGCCCGCCCAAATGCCAGACATGGGTGGCTGCGAGGCCGAAGCTTCTGTTCCGGACTCCCTCGATAAACTCGCTCATTGCGCCTTGTCGGCTGCAACGATTGAAGGGATCATAGACACGAATTCCGGAAAGCGAAACGTCACAAAGATAACCGCAGCGTGAGTACCGGAAGTTACGTTGCAGCGGAATGCCGCAGTCGATCAGGGAAATCCGCGACTAGTTGAAGTCTTTTATCGAGCAGGCGCCTGGGCCGCGAGGATCGCCGCACGATCCACATCCTCCTGATGGCATACTTTCCGCCATTGGCGCGCGCGAACTCGATCCACCTTTGGACGAGACGGCGAAAACCGACAGTTGCGGCTCCAGCCTCTTGCTTTCGCACTTCGGGCAAACAGCCTTCTGTTTTCCGTAGACGAGCGCTTCGAACTCGTGCTGGCAGTCTTTGCAGATGTACTCAAAAATCGGCATAGCAAACTCCTTGCAGCCATCCAAGAGGCAGCTGCTTTCAGACAACGATAGACAACTAAGAAACTGGAATTCCCGTCTTCTATTTAAAATCAATTGTGGACTCCAGGCAAACCGACCAGCCGACGCTGCGCTTTGCAGCGCGGCCTTTCCATCCGCGCCGCTGGCTCCGCGGCGGACACATTCAGACGCTCGCAAGCTTTGTCATGCCGCGACGCTTCCATCTGCCTGCGCCCGAAGAGCGCCTGGTCGAGGTCGAACCGGGGATTCGGGTTCTGTGCCATTGCCACTGGCAAACCGAACGGATGCATGCCCTCACTATCATCGTCGTGCACGGACTTGAAGGGTCGAGCGACTCGCAGTACATGCTCGGCATCAGCGAAAAGGCGCTGGCTGCGGGAATGAACGTCATTCGCTACAACCAGCGCAACTGCGGAGGCACGGACGACCTCGCGCCAGTCCTTTATCATTCGGGACTCTCGAACGACATTCGCCAGGTGGCGCGCGAAGTGATGGAGCGAGACGGCGTCACGCGCTTGGCGCTGGTCGGCTTTTCCATGGGCGGCAATCTGGTGCTCAAGCTCGCGGGCGAGTGGGGAGCGCAAGCGCCTCCGCAGTTTCGCGCGGTTGCTGCCTGCTGTCCTGCGCTGGATCTGTCGGCTTCGGCGAATGCGCTGCACGAGCCTTCAAACCGCATCTACGAACGCTACTTCCTGTGGGCGCTGCGTCGTCGCATGCTGCAGAAGGCGCGTCTTTTTCCCGACCACTTTGATACCAGACGATTGCAAGGCATCCGAAGCCTGCGGGAGTTTGACGACAAAGTCACGGCGTATTATTGCGGTTTCACCGGAGTCGACGATTATTACGATCGCGCATCGGCTTCTCACATGGTCGAGCAAATCGCGGTTCCGGCGCTGATTCTGTATGCCGACAACGATCCTTTTGTACGCATCACAGAAGCTACGCGGCGGAAGATGGCGAACAATGCCAACATCACGTTCGTGGAAACCGAGGATGGAGGACATTGCGCCTTTATCGGCACGAAGTCCGGAACCCTCAACGGAAGCGCTGGTCTTGCAGACGACGGTTATTGGGCAGAGCAGGAAATCGTGAGGTTCCTGCAGCGTTTCTAGTGATTGGTCGATACGATCCGCGACGAGGCGTTTATGGATGCTGACTTCTCTATCGAACTGAGCCGCGAAGATCCGGTGCTGGATTTTCCGTGGACGGATCCAAAGGGGAAGGTCGCGTATGTCGATTTGAAGAGGCATCCTGAGCAACTGGCGGCGATCGTGGAGGCGCAGGATTTTCCGGACTTGCGCGATTTTCTGCAGATGGTGAATTCCTCGCGGAGTTTGCTGGAGACGGCGAAGTGCGATGCGTGGTCGACTACGGAGCTTTCGGCAGAGGAAGAGATCTACGATGCCGCACATAAGTTTGCCGGCTATGTCGACGTGCTTTTCGCGACGCGGGATGCGCGGCTGGCGCTGGCGCGTCACGAACAATTTGCCAAGGATTTAGTCGCCTTGTTGCGGCGTGCACCCGAGACTCCCTCGTCTGCGGAAGTGTGTGTGCGGCGCTGCTACTTCGCGGAGGACGCGGAAAGGCCCGTCCAGCAAGGGTTTTACTTCACGCTGTACGTGAGCGGGTACGGTGACGACGGAGACAGCGCGCTGCTGAATTGGGGAGTGGCGCTGAAGCTGGTGGGGAATGCGATGGTGCAGTTGTCGCGGACGGGATAATCTCTTGTCCCCCTTCCCTCCCACCCCGATCTCTCGGCATCACAGATTTAGGGGGGGGCGAGTCGTTTCAGATCTTTGACTTTAAGAGAGTTATTCGCAAAATATTGCGGAATAATGGAGTCCCGACTCAACGCTGCCTCGGCCCGACGAGCACGCTTCTCTGGTTTGATCTGCGCGGGTACTAGAAACCGTGCCCGAACGTGGCACAACTAAGAGCTGTGTTACGCAGACTTCGTATCGACGACGTCCACGAGTCGACAACGTCGCAGGCCGGCGACTTAGAAATGTGTGAGCGCCGAACTACTGCAACCCGGACTGGGTCAGCTTGACCGCGCAGAACACGGCAGAGCTTCCGCAAACAGTCGTTGACGTTGCCAGCGTGCCGAAGTAGATGCTGGAGGCCTGGCCCGCGGTGGAATCGTTATCCACGACGATGCCGCTTGTCCCGCCCACCGCGTCGGTGGTGTTCGTCACTGGGTTGTTCGGCGGATCTCCTTGGGCAACGAGAAGCGAGCTGGGCAAGAGGAGACTATACACGGCGCTTGGATTTTCATTCACTCCTACGAACAGGTAGTCGGGGCCCCCAGTAGCGGTTGCGCCGGTGACAGTGCAGCCGGGTCCCGTGGTCGCGGTTGGTATGGTCGTGTCGAAAGCAAAATTCGTTGGGGTTGCCGAGACGACAGTTTGCATTCCACCGTTGATGGCGGCGATGTCGGTGGGAGTGCAGTTGTTGGGAGCGTTGGCAATCACTCCCGCGAGAGTGACCAAGTCATTGGCGGCGAGCGTGTTGTTCGCCGTAACGGTGACGACCGTCGTCGATGCGGTCACCGCCGTGATGTTGAACGTCTCAGTGTTGAAGAACTCGGTGAGCGGAGACATGGGCGAAGGGTTGGTGCCCATTTGAGGCTTGTCGTTGTTGGGCGGGGTGGTCTGCATTGTGGAACTCACGAACTGCAATTCCTTGAGTTGTTGGCCGCCAGTGCCGGAGGTGGCGGCGATGATCTCACCGTTATTGGCCGCGCTGGCGCTGCTAATCCCCAAGGCGAAGTAGCGTTCGTCTGGAGTCGGGGCGTAATTGGGAAAACCTGCGGTCGTGCAGCTTTGATTGGCGCCCGTATCGACACCCGCGAACACGACTGCGGTCAGGGTGTTGCTGGTAAATGTGAATTGGATGAGGCCGGTGTTGCCGGTTGTTCCGGTATCGGCCTCTCCAGTGGTATTGGGGTTGCATGCGGTTATGACGTAACCCACTCCGTTCGTGGTGTCAATGATGGCGCCGTCGCGAATGCCGCCGTTTATTGCGCCCAAGTTCGTGCCTCCGTTCACGCCGAGAGCAAGCGAAGTGGCAGCGGAAATTCCCGACGGCCTCAATGTGTAGAAATTAGAGCTGCTATCGCCGACAAAGATATTGCCAGTGTTCCCCACGTCGACGACGGGGGCAGCGAGGAAGTTCGACCCAGGTGTGATTGTGGCGTTGGTCGTGGTGCATCCTGTGCCCGTCGTCGCGCTGGGTATCGTGGCGTTCACTTCAAACTGCGTTCCGCTTAAACCGTTCGCGATCACGGTTTGGATTCCGTTGATGGCGGCGACGTCAGCGGCGGTGCAGCCGTTGGCGGGGTTGGCGGTCACGCCGGCGATTGTGACCAGTTCACCCAAACTAAGCGAGTTGGTCGCGGTGATCGTCACGGTAGTTGTGTTTGCCGTGATCTGGGTCGGTGTGAAGCTCGCGGGGCTGGCACTTACATGCACCGGAAAATTTCCTCCCGCGTACAATGGCGTTCCGTTGAAGGTTGGGGTGATTGCATACAGGAAGCCATTGTTATCGCCTACATACGTGGTGTCGTTGGCGTAGTCGGTGAAGGGGGATGAGAAACTATCTGCCGCTCCTGGCGCTGCGGAGGCGGAATTGGCGGCAACTAATCCGAGAGGAAGCATGAAATCCGTGGCGGTACTTCCGGAGGTGCTGCCGGGGACCACGGGGTTGATGGCACAGGTCGGCAACGTGGCTCCGCCATTGTTGTTGCTGGCGCAACCGGTGCTGGTTCCGTACTCGGTGTTGCCGCTGCCGAACGTCAGCACGTGCAGGATGGCTCCGAGGCTCGGGTCATTCTCTACGTAGGAGATTTCTGTGCCCGTGAGCGAGAGGCTGGGCGAGGTGGCAACCGGTCCGGCACCCGAGGCGTAGGAAAAGATGAATTCCGGATTCGACAGATTACATAGCGACGAGCCGGACCCGCTGTAGAGATGATTAAAGGCGACGATGTTGGCTTGGGAGCCGTTAGTCCCGGCGGTGACGGTGCCCCAGCTGAAATTTGTCAGCGTGTTTGTATCGGTCAACGTGATGCGAGTGCCGGGCGTGAGCGCGTAGACCGTGACCGTAGCCGCCGACGCAACCGCAACGATACGGTCGATCGCAGTGTTGCTAAGATTCCGATTGATCGCCGCCGCTAGATTGGCGGCATTGCTGGCAACCGTGCTGGAGACTTCGAAGTTCAGGCCGGTATTTGTCGTCGTGGAGGCGGTTAGAGTGAGAGTGACTGCTGCACCGCCGGCCGGGGTAATGATGATGGACGTGGTCTGGCCCGACGTGGGTTGGCCGGCGAAGGTGCCAACAACTGTGGACCGCGTGTTCCCGGTAGAGGCATTGATGGGGAACACCACAAAATCTGCGGTGCAGCTGGGGGTCGCGTTCACATTGAAGGAGTACTTGGCGGGCGACATGCCTTGTGCGACGCCGCCGGCGCCCAGCGAGATGGCCCAGTCCTTTTTCAGGGGTCCTCTAGACCCCTTGGGTAATGTTGGGACTAACGGCCTCCGCAGCAGGCCTGAGTCTTGCGGCGCATTCCCGTGCAGAAGCCATTGGGCATAGGCTCGGGGCTCGTTCCATGTGTTGCGCGCCTGCTCCGGCGTGTAGCCTCCGGTGAAGACGACATGCTTTGCACTCCAATCGATCGGCACGGGGATGGAACTGTCGGGCCGAGCAAAGGCCTGCCCGAATAGCGATCCGGTCAAGCTCGCTGCCAGACAGAACGCCGCCAGTATCACCGCCGCGCACCTGGCGAAGAAGAGGACGGTCCGGCTTGGCGGAGTTTTACAGCGGCTCACGCCCGTTTCGGGGCGCGGCTTCAGGGGACAGATCATCTGAGTTGTAGTTTCGCCATGATCGCTGGGATCGCCTTGATCTCGGTGGAAATTTGCCCAGCGCTGTCTGCGGCGATACGTGATGTTGAGATGGAAACCGGTGGGCAGTAGGAGGTTCAGCGTTTTTTGATTCATCTTGGACAGAAAGCCGATTGGCGTTGAGGGGAACCGGAAGAATCAAGCTGAGGCTGGCCCGTTGCTACAGGAATGCTTGGTTGCGAGAATTCCTCGGCGACGATTTCTTGTGATGGAGTATAGGCGTTCGCAGCCGGCCAAATGACAGAGACGATTTCATGGAGGGTGAAGAAAGTCGAGCCGGTGGCCAGCATCGCCATATTATGTGCTGAGCTGCGGGTCGAGGACGAAGACTAAGCGTTAGATGGGAACCAAACTAGCAAACTCGCGGAATGACTGAAAACGAGTTCTACGAGCGGTTGTTGGAGGGCAGGGACTTCAACGGTCCACGGTTCGCGCGGGTTGAGTGAGTGATAAACGGGACCTGCAAGGTTCCTCAAGCCGGTTTACGTGGCGCTTGCGGCCCTAGATAGAGGGCCCAGGCGCTCGCCAAGTCCTGAACGACGTGGCCGAGAGATTTGTAGACGGTAATCTCTTCATTTGTGCGACGTCCTTCGATCTCGCCACTCAAAATCTGGCCGATCTCAGCGACGATGTGTTCGTCGCCAATCAGGCCGGCGTTCTTCGCGCGAAGAAATTCCCCGCCTTGTTGCAGAACGCCTTCTCGACTGTCGGCAATAAAGCGGGAGCGGATGACGAGATCGTTGTCGACTTCGGCGGGGCCGGCGTAGCCTGAACCGACTAAATTCACGTGCGTGCCCGGCCGCACCCAGTCGCCTTTTAAGATCGGTTCGGTGGCGGAGGTGACGGTGCAAATGATGTCGGCTTGGGCGACGGCTTCCTGGGCTTCTTCTGCAGCAAGGACCGGGATCGCGAGTTCCGCTTGCATCTTTTTCGCAAAGGCTTGGGCACGCTCGGGCGAGCGTCCCCAAACCACGATGGACTCGAGGTCGCGAACCTTGCCGATGGCTCGCGCGTGAGTCGCGGCTTGTTCCCCGTATCCGAGCAGAGCAAGATGCCGCGCATCTTTGCGCGCGAGGGCCTCGGTGGCAACCGCGCTGGCGGCTGCCGTGCGAATGGCCGTCACTTCGCCGGCATGAACTACGCAGACGGGAGCGCCGCTTTCGGGATCGAACAGTAGGACGAGGCCCTGGTGCGACTGGATACCGCGAGCAAAATTCTCGTGGAAGACGCTGATTAATTTTGCGCCGAAGGGCGCGTGGTCGCCCATCGCACCGGGCATGATACCGAACAATCGGCCGTCGGATAGCGGGAGGATGGAGCGCAGGAGTTGCTTTGTCTGGCCCTTCGAGAGCGCGATCATGGCCTTGCGCACGATCGGAATGCAGGCATCGTAGGTAAGTCGGCGGGCCACTTCTTCGCGGTCGATAAATCGCATCAGACCTCTTTCCCTTCGAGCAATCGATCGCTTACGACTCATACGCTGTGATTCGCAAGACGCTGGTCGTCGGTTTTCTGGTGATCGTGTCGCCGTCGTTTCGTTCCAGACGATAACAACGGCTGGCGGTCACGCCGACTTCCGTTGCGGAGAGGCAAATGGTATCACCTTCCCATTCTGCTCTGGAGCGACCCACTTTGTTGTCTTTTTCCGGAAACTGACAGGTATATAGAACTCAATAATCTTAGCCATAAATCCTCCCTGGTGAAGCGGATCACGGAGGGCGTTTCGAAGAGCTTGTTATCCCTTTCTTCGGCCCTCACCTCGTATAGCGTGATTCGCGGGCGAAACGTTTCAGTGGAGGCAAGAATCTTCAGATCGATTCATACAGCTTCAGTCGAGATACATGGACGCGCTGGAAATCGTGAGCAAGATCAACTCAATTGCGGTCTTGCGTATCTGCCGCGTAAGGAGTGGGGTGAGCTCCGGGGGATAGGGGTACAGTGGCCACGTTCTAAAATCGTCCAATTTTGTGGCAAGATTGTCGGCACGCAGATGTTTTAGGGGCTCCGGGACTCGGCTATCGCCAATGAGAAAGATCGCGCGGGGTGATCGCGAGTGGCGATAAACGAAACCTGGTCTAAGCCGAAGACCACTGGAGCTGCGGGGACGGAAATCAGAATCGAGCGTCAGAAGCCGTCGGGGGGCTTCGGTTTTCCGAGCGTGATGTCGCGTTGAGCATGGCACTCGCTGGATGGATCGTAAGTGGCGACTCCCTCGACATCATCCTTGGTCGCGTGGAATTCGAGCGGGGGACGGGAGACGCGGCGGGGAAGTTCGGCGAACTGGACCTTTCCATCTGAGTTCGTTCCGGCTTGAAGATCGAGGCGGTGCATTCCGCCGAAGCCGTATGCGATATGAACCTTGACGGTTGCGGCGTACGCGGGTTTGCCGTCCACGCCGATGATCTTAAGGTCGATGGAACAAGGACCGGCGCCACCTTGGATTACGGGAACTTTTTCGCTTGGTGACTGCGCTTGAACGTCCGAAATCAGGAAGCCTATAACGACCAGGCACAGCGTGCGGCACGTTGGGTTCATCGGATCATTATACGAGCGTAATCAGACAGGTTTCGCAACGTCGCTTGGGGATCGCATGAGCAACGGTTGGATCGCAAGAAAAAAGGGAAATGTGTGCAATTTTGAACAGACAGCGCTGCGCATTTTCGCTACTGTTCTCGCTATCTTAGGGCAAAATGGGTATCACTGCTGGGTAAGTCCCTCCCCCGAGGTGGGTGACGGCAGGGATGCCAAGCGGCGGTGCGGCGTGCTCCTCTCCCCGAGAGCAATTGAGCCGCACCGCTTTTTTCCTCAAGTTGCTGGAATCGGCGACGAGAGACGAGCGCATCAATGCCGAACTGCCAGAATTTCATCAAGGGGCGGGGACGCGGCGGTGCAAGCAGATTTTTGACTTCAGTTCTGGGAATTGCTGGTGTTGGAATCCTGACCGGTGCGCCAAACAATATAGAGGCTGGCGATGTGGATAGCCTCTTCGAGGCTGAGCCGGGTTTCTTCGTAAACCTCGAGACCCCTCCGATAGACCAGCACTTGATATTCCTCAGGACCGTTTATGCCGGTTATCGGCAGAACCGTAGCGACATAACGCTCCGTTGGGCCATTAAATCGAAGAGTAAGCATCTGCAACGCGCGCCCGTTTTGTTTCGAAATAAGTGCTTGAACGGCGCGACATTACTGCTTCTGGGGAGAGCTGTCTATCAGGCTTGGCCTGACGGATGTCGAGGATTTTCCGGATAGACAGTTCGGCATCGGACTCAGCCGCCCCCCCCAAATAAATGAAAAATGTACGGCGAATCCGCAAGTTCAATAGGATGGCTGCAAAGGCGATTGTGCCGGCTGCGACCGCGGCTTCTTGCGAAGAACGGCCGCGGAAAGCAGGGTCATGAGCAGCCCAATCGGGAAGGGCTCGATGAAGGTTACGGCCGCGTTGAGGAATGGATTGTCGTACATCTTTTTATAGTCTTTCAATTGCTGAAGTTGTTCCTGGATCGCCGACGAACTCGCCCCGGAGGCCTTCAGCTTTTCGATCCTGTAAGCGCCGTATTTATCCATGAAGCCGGGCAGGAAGTGGAAATAGAGAACTTCCCACGTCGCCACGTAGCAGACGCAAGAAATCAGCGTGATGGAGATACCCACGGCAAAAGCTTTGGCGAAGGTGATCTGGCCGTTGCCAACGTTGTCGCGGAAGGAGCGAATACCGAAGAACACAAGCAGGAACGAGAGCACAATGATCGTATAGCCGAGCAGGTAGCTGTGGTCGAAGCCGATCCGGTCCGCGAATGGAACGGTGGCCACCATCAGGAGCGACGAGATAGCGCCGGAAACCAGTCCGAAGATCAGGGTAGTTTTTTTCATGAGAGGCTTCTCCAGTGAGTGCAACTTGAATCCGGACGCAGCATACCGCGGCAGGCGGGGTTTTTGTCGTCACCCATTGGTGTGATTTTGGCGGGGAGGGAAAAAAATCATTCTTCCGTATGAGGATCAAGGGAGCAAACCGAGTTCCTTTCCGAGTTGCACAGCCTGCGTTCTTCGCTTGGCTCCTAGTTTGTCGAAAACTCGGCTGGAGTGGGTTTTTACCGTGTTCTCACTCACGTAAAGTTTTCCTGCGATCTCGCGGTTGCTCATGCCGCGGGCGATCAGTTCAAGGACCTCAAGCTCGCGGCGCGTGATGCCCAGATCTCCCCTTTTCGTCTCGGCCGGAACCGATGGTTCCGGGGCCGACACGGGAGCCTCGTGGACGGCGCCTTTCTGCCTGGTTCCGGTGAGCCGGACGCCCAGCCAAATGCCCAGAACAGCAAAGGTCATCGCAGTCAAACCGGCATAGATCTCGACGGAATGGTCGACTACCAGAAACTGATACTCGCTCCACTTCAGCAAGCTGATCAGAACTCCGCCAATTACGCCGCAGATTAGGATGTCCCGCTTCATAAACTCCCCGAGAAAAGGTGCTGGACACGGGCGATTGTGCCCAATCGTTGCCGATCATACCACCGCGGGTAGCGCCGCTAGCACCCGATTTGTCGGAAAGAATTGAGCTTGGATACGCGGAGCTTTTAGCTTCGCTGAAAAGGGCGGCAGTCCAGAAAATAAGGGCGATGCGGAGCGCGCGTCAAAGAGCTTTGAGAGGGTTTTCCAGATCGTCAGTCCAGTTTCCTGAATCGAAGCCAGGGAAAACCGAACCTTGGTCAAAAGTTCGGGAATAGAGCCCAGCGAAATATCGCTCGACTTCCTCTTCGATTTTGTCGAGCGGTGTCTTCAGAAGCATGCGGACATACTGTTCGTGGTTGTCACGACGATTCACCAGCGGGATTCGAGAAGAATAGGCGCGGGCAATGATGAAAATATAGGGATTCATCAGCAAGTTGAGGGTCCGGTAAAGCAAAGGCTGGTTGGCCGCCTTCCAGATGGTGCGATGCAGTTCCATGTCGGCTTGAAAGAATTGCTCTTCATTGTTCTTGGTGGCGGCTGCCTTCAGTTTCTTTAAGGCACGCGTCAGCAACTCAGAACAGTTGACCGCGGGATTCTCGCGCATGTAACGGACACAGAGGCCTTCGAGTTTGGCACGCATGCGGAAGATAACGCCGATTTCGGCGAGCGAGATATCGCGAATGAAGGTGCCGCGGCGCGATGTGGTGACGACGAGGCCGTCGCGCTCTAAGCGGAGCAGGGCCTCGCGCACGGGGCCGCGGCTAACCTCGAGTTCCTGGGCAAGGTCTTCTTCAATGATGCGTTGACGCGGGCGCAATTTGCCGGCATGGATCGCTTTACGCAAATGCGCTTCTACACGCTTACTGGCGGAGACGCCACGCTCTGGCTTGGCAGAATGATTTTTCACGGTTCGCATGGAAACTGGGGGCTATCTACGGGGCAAGGAACCCGATCCTATATCTCAGACCATTACGAAACGGGACGTTCACGAGACTTGAGCTACGAGTCCCGCGCTGCCTAACGCTGAAGGACTGAGTCAGGTGGCTTGGCCCACGGGGTGCGGATTTTCGTGGGTATTCTCCCACTTTTCCAATCCCAAAACCAATTCGTAACCGCCTGTATTTGTCGCCGAAGGAATTCTCTTTCGGCTGGCAACACCCAGATACTCTACCATGCTGTCGACAAAGTAGGTGACAGGATAGTTGGCAGAAATCGTGGATTGCCGGTAGACTGCCCTCACTTACGGCGGCACAAATTGACGAGGCAAGTTGGGCATTGGAGTCGATGTTGTTGGGGGGAATCTCGTGAACCGACGGTACATTCGACAACATGACTAAGCCAGCCCCGGGTGATCGCGCTGACGGCGCTAAACCGGCTCTTGCCCGCAGACTCGGTCTATTCGACGCCACCATGCTAGTCATGGGCGGCATTGTGGGATCGGGAATATTCATCAATCCTTACGTGGTCGCCCAGCAGGTGCATACCCCCGCACTCATCCTCGGAGCTTGGATTTTTGGCGGCATCATCGGGATTGGCGGAGCTTTCATATGGGCCGAATTAGCTGCCACGCTGCCGGAAGTTGGCGGGCAGTACGCGTATTTGCGCGAGGCGTATCATCCCGCGGTCGCGTTTCTGTATGGATGGGTTTTACTACTGGTTATCCAAACCGGAGGCATGGCGGCGGTTTCGATCACCTTTGCCCGATACTTCGTCGAATTAACAGGTTTGCAGATTCCCGACTGGACCATTGCCACCACGGCGCTCGCCGTCCTCACCCTCATCAATTGTCTTGGCGTCAAAACCGGAGGCCGCACACAAAGCGCGCTGATGGTGATGAAAATCGCCGCCATTGCCGCCCTGGTGGTTGCGGGGGCGGTGCTCGCCGGCCATCACAGAACCGTGTCGACGCCAGCCGAACGTCATTCGTCGCTGACATCGTTTGGGGCGGCTATGGTTCCTGTGCTCTTCGCTTACGGAGGATGGCAGACGGCGAACTTTCTGGCCGCTGAAGTGAAGGAGCCGAAGAAGAATCTTCCGCGTGGATTACTCCTCGGAGTCCTGGGAGTGGTTGTGCTCTACATCTCGGTGAATTGGGTGTGCCTGCGGGCTTTGGGTCCGCAAAGATTGGCGGCGGCGAGTACGCCCGCGACGGCAGTCATGCGGCTCGCTTTGGGACAACGCGGCGCAACGTTCATCGCGGCGGCTATCGCTATCTCGACCCTAGGGTTTCTCAGCCAGTCGATTTTGACGGCTCCGCGTGTTTACTTTGCTATGGCCGAGGATGGTCTTTTCTTCCGCGCTGTTGCCTGGCTAGATCCGCGCACTCGTGTACCGGTCGTTGCCATCATTCTGCAAAGCGTCTGGACAATCGTCATTGCCCTCTCGGGCCGGTATGAACAGATTTTGAATTACGTGATCGCGATGGACTTTTTATTTTTCGGGCTGACGGCGACTACCATCTTTGTGTTCCGCCGCCGGGCGGCGCGGGGCGAGATGATTGCGGCCGTCAGTTATCGCATGCCGGGCCATCCGCTGAGCACGGCGGTGTTTGTCGCGATATGCTGGTGGGTCGTCGGCAATACGATCTATCGTTATCCGCAGAATAGCCTGATTGGATTTGTACTGCTGCTGGCGGGTATTCCGGTTTACTGGTTCTGGAGCAGGAAAACTTCCTCATTATGAGAATTCAATCTGGCAAAGCGACGGTCGCTGTCGAAGCGAGGATCCGGTACACGAATCCGGTATGAACGACCCACAATTCAGCGCCGTCTCCCGCTATCTGGCTTGGGCCAAACTGCACTCGCATGCGCGCTTCAATCTTGCGGTCAGTGGCTTGTTGGATTATCCGCTGGCGGAATTGCCCGTGCGCATCGAAGATCTGGAGATAGGCGGCACGGGACCGTACGGATATAAGCCGCTGATGGAGCGGCTGGCGGCGAAGGCCGCGGCTCCAGAGGATTGCATCGTCTACACGCACGGGACGTCGATGGCGAATTTTATCGCGCTTACCGCGCTGGTCCGCCGGGGCGATGAAGTGCTGGTTGAGCGCCCGACGTATGATCCGCTGCTGACCGTTCTCGACCACCTCGGAGCCAGGGTGACCCGCTTCGAACGGGTCGCGGAGAAGGGATTCCGCCTGGGTCTCGGAGAATTGGAACGCAATTTCACGCCGCGAACGCGCCTGATTGTTCTTTGTAATCTACACAACCCAAGCGGCGCCTTCACCGATGACGCCACGATGAAGCAAGTTGGCGAAATGGCGGCCACAGTGGGCGCGCGCGTTCTAATCGATGAAGTGTATCTGGAATCGATCTTCGATCAGCCGTGGCGTTCGGCGTTTCATCTGGGACCGAACTTCGTAATCACGAGCAGCCTCACCAAAGGCTATGGCTTGAGCGGTATTCGTTGCGGATGGATCCTGGCGCAGCCCGATTTAGCGCAGCGCATGTGGCAGATCGTCGATTTTACTTATGGAAGTCCAGTGCATCCTGCCGAACTTCTGGCGGTGGCGGTGCTCGATCATCTCACTCGAGTGCGGGATCGCGCGCGTTCGCTGCTGGAGCCGAATCGCGTGCTGGTGAATGAATTTCTGGCGGGCCATCCTGACCTCGATTGCGAACCCAGCCGCTTCGGCACGACCGTGTTTCCCCGCTTGAAAAGCGGCTCAGCGGAAGAGTTTGTAAAAGTATTGCGAGAGCGTTTCGAAACCAGCGTCGTCCCGGGAGACTTTTTTGAGCAGCCCCAACACTTTCGCATTGGCTTCTGCGGAACCACCGCGACCGTGCGGGGTGGACTTGAGCGTTTGGACGCCGCGCTCACGGCCTTCCGGCATGGCGCTTCGTAAAAATCGCCGTCATTTAGGTTTAGCGGTGCCGAAGGGCTAGACAGCTAAAGAAAGGTTTCAATCAATGCCTGAAGAAAAACGCCGCTATCGCTCGGCCGCCTGGTTTGCTAAGACCGATAAAGATGGATTTGTGCACCGCAGCTGGATGCGCAACCAGGGATTTCCTGATCACGTATTTGACGGGCGTCCCGTAATCGGCATCTGCAACACGTGGTCCGAACTCACGCCATGTAACGCCCATTTTCGGCAGATTGCAGAGCATGTGAAGCGCGGAGTGTGGGAGGCCGGCGGTTTGCCTCTGGAATTCCCCGTGATGTCGATGGGCGAAACGAACATGCGGCCCACGGCGATGCTATTCCGCAACCTGGTGAGCATGGATGTCGAGGAGTCCATACGCGGAAACCCAATCGACGGGGTGGTCCTGCTGTGCGGGTGCGATAAAACCACGCCCTCGCTGGTGATGGGCGCAGCGAGTTGCGATGTCCCCGCGCTGGTGGTTTCCGGCGGCCCGATGCTCAATGGAAAGTACCGTGGGCACGACATCGGCTCGGGCACTGCAGTCTGGCGTTTCGATGAAGAATTGAAAGCGGGAACGCTCAGCACGCAGGATTTCATGGAAGCCGAAGCGTGCATGTCACGATCCGCCGGCCATTGCATGACGATGGGAACGGCTTCGACAATGGCATGCATGGTAGAAGCGCTGGGGCTCGCGTTGCCGCAGAACGCCGCGATTCCTGCAGTTGATGCTCGTCGTTACGTGCTGGCGCACAATGCGGGACACAGGATCGTGGAAATGGTGGGCAACGATGTGCGTATCTCGCAGATACTCACGCGGCAAGCGTTTGAAAACGCCATCGTTGTGAATGGCGCGGTCGGCGGCTCGACCAACGCGGTTATCCATCTTCTGGCGATTGCGGGACGTGTCGGTTTGAAAGTAACTCTGGAGGATTGGGATCGCCTCGGCCGCGATGTGCCGACGCTCGTCGACTTGATGCCCTCGGGGCGTTTTCTCATGGAAGACTTTTACTACGCCGGCGGAGTGCCAGCCGTGATTCGAGCGCTTGGACAGCGCGACCTGATCCATCGCGAGGCCGTTACAGTCAACGGAAAGACGATCTGGGAGAATTGTGAAAATGCTTCCAACTGGAACGCAGAAGTGATCCGCCCCTTGGAAAAGCCGCTAGTCGAACATGGCGGGATCGCTGTTTTGCGTGGCAACCTGGCGCCGGACGGGGCGGTGCTCAAACCGTCGGCGGCTTCGCCTAGCCTTATGCGTCACTGCGGACGCGCGGTTGTGTTCGAGAATATCGAGCATTACAAAGAGCGCATCGATCAGCCTGACCTCGATGTAGACGAGAACTGCGTCCTCGTCCTCAAAAACTGCGGGCCGAAGGGTTATCCGGGAATGGCCGAAGTCGGCAATATGAGTTTGCCCGCGAAACTTTTGAAACGCGGGATCACCGATATGGTGCGTATTTCCGATGCCCGCATGAGTGGAACGGCGTATGGGACAGTTGTGTTGCATGTTTGCCCGGAAGCGGCGGTTGGCGGGACTCTCGCTCTCGTAAGGGATGGCGATGTGATTGAAATCGATGTCGATGCGCGGCGCATCCATCTCGATGTTTCGAAGGCAGAGCTAGATCAGCGACGTATGCAATGGAAACGACCGCTGAGCCCGCTCAAGGGTGGATACCAGCAACTCTATGTGGAGCGAGTGATGCAGGCCAATACAGGAGCGGACCTGGATTTCTTAACGGGTTGTCGAGGCAATGACGTGCCGCGCGAGTCGCATTGAAGCGATCCAGTCGACCCTGGCTTTTGCGGGAAGACGACCTGAGCGTGGGTTTATTTCGGCGGAAGCTTCGAGAAAAATGAACAAGCCCTTGGTGCGCACGCTAAACAGGCGTATCCCTGGGTTCCGCGGCTGGGTAGTGCGCGGGAACAGGTTTGAGAACCGAACCCGCACCGTGTTTGTCGCGCGAATGGTTCTGCATCGCTCGTGCCGCTTGCGTGCGGCGACTGCCGAAACTTTCATCGAAAGCGTCGACCCGTTCTACGTGTGCGCAGTTGTGACAGATCAGGAAGACGCCACCTGGGTCCTTACTGATTTTGTACATGTCATAAGCATACTCTTCCTCTGGACAGTATGTGAGCAGAACAAGCCATCCTTCAGTCGTTACAATAGATGTACAACAGAGTGATAGGCAGTCGTCGACATCCCCCTCAGAGGTAGAAGGTATTAGATTGTCGACTCCTGTTGTATTGCCGAACTTACGGGCGCTGCCGCCACTGCCCTTGGCCGCAATCTAATGTGGATTTAGACAATCTGCGCCACTGTCTTGCATCCGTGACTCTCCGTACGCCCCGCTTACAGGGGCTATGAAGGCGCGTCACAATCCATACAAAGATAAGTACCTGTCTAATAAAGCGAGCCAACACGTTATATACAATCTATCCCGTCTCAGTAGTCGTATCTGTCTCGACAGCTTCACGCCGTGTACTGCATCGCAGCCGACCCTTGTCAGGAATTAACTGGCACTCGTCAGGCCAAAGCCGGATAGACGGAGCTAAAAATGACTTATAGCTTACTAACAAAGTAATAACCGCGTCTACGAAGTCGATCGACGCAGCGTGCCCTCGCGAAGATAAGTAGCGTAAGTATTCTCAGCAATAACGTCGAATCAAATCGGCCGAAGTAGCCGTCGGCACGCGAGTGGAGAGTGTCAAATGGAAGCTCGTCGCAAAGCTGAGTTGCAACCACAACTGGAACTCGCAGACACGACACTCATAGATTCCGAGATTCGATATCGTAAGCTGTTCGAAACCGCCGAGGACGGGATACTGATTCTTGATGGACCCGCAGGCCTGATAACTGACGTCAACCCGTCGCTAATAGTCCTGCTCGGTTACTCACGCGAAGAGTTAATCGGGAAAAAGTTGTGGGACATTGGTCCCTGTAAGAATGTCGAAGCGGCAAGAACAGCTTTTCTGGGATTAAAAGATAAAGGATACGTCCATTATGATGACCTGCTCCTCGAAGCGAAAACTGGACGCCGGGTCAGTGTGGAATTCGTTAGTAACGTCTACGGACTGAACGGCAGCACTGTTATCCAGTGTAACGTCCGAGATATCACAGCGCTGAAAGTGGCGGAGCAGTCCGATGAGCGAGTTCGGCAATCGCAGAAAATGGAAGCCCTGGGACAACTGGCGGGCGGGGTCGCCCATGATTTCAATAACGTCCTTGGAGTGATTCTGGGGTACTGTGAACTGCTTGAAGACCGGCTCACGCCGGAAGACTCAGCCCGAAAGATGATAGAGCAGATCCACAGTGCCGGCAATCATGCTGCGATCTTGACCCGGCAACTTCTGGCGTTTAGTCGACGCCAGGTACTACGGCCGGTGTTGTTGGACTTGAACGAACTGGTGATTGGGACGGAACCGATGTTGCGACGGTTGATCGGTGACGATGTGACCATTTCCAAGGTGTTGTGCCCGGATTTAGGTACCGTGAAAGCCGATTCGACGCAGATCGAACAAATACTGATGAATCTGGCAGTGAACGCGCGGGACGCGATGCCAGGGGGTGGAAAGATTGAACTGACCACTGCCAACGTGGTATTGGACCAAGATGCGCTGCAAGTCGACTTCAAGCCAGGAGCCTATGTAATGCTGGCGGTATCTGATAACGGTATTGGTATGGATAGCGGGACAAAAGAGCGCATCTTCGAACCTTTCTTCACGACGAAGACATCCAATAAAGGTACCGGTTTGGGCCTGTCGATGGTGTATGGCATCGTGAAGCAGAGTTCCGGATATATTTATGCCTACAGTGAACCGGGATTAGGGACGACGTTCAAGATATATCTGCCTTGCATTTCAGCCGGGGTGTCGCTGTCAAGTCTCGAGGAGCTGTCGTCGGTGCTTGGAGGGCGGGAAACGATCCTGTTGGTAGAAGATAACGATCTTCTCCGGGAGATGACGCGCACCGTCCTGGAAGGCTTGGGATATACCGTGCTTGATTCGGGACGACCTTTGGAAGCAACTTGTATAGCAAAGAGTTTTGTGGGGAAGATCGATCTGCTGCTCACCGATTTGGTAATGCCGGAAGTGAACGGTAACGTTCTGGCACAAACACTTTCGGTTCTAAGACCGGAGATGAAGGTTCTTCTTACTTCCGGATACGCACGCATTGAGCCCTTGGATCACAAAGTGGATTGGGCATTTCTCGAAAAACCTTTTTCCAGGAATATGCTAGCGAAGAGACTGCGGCAACTTCTCGATACTTCGAACTGATCGCTCAGTCTACATACGTCTGGAAAAAGGTGATAGGCGCTGTGAGCGGCAGCGGATGTGGCAAGTCATTGACCACGGAACCCGCGGCAATGCTGTAGCCCTCCATGTGTCTTCGCTGCGGACCTTAGCTCTTACATCAGATCACGTCCGGCTTTATCCTGCAGACAGCTGATGGGCTGTGTGCTAGGGTCGGAGGCGTCAACTAATAAGATGGGGCTTGGCGAGTAACATTCTCCCCCGGGAAGTGGGTGAGGTCAGGTTCCCTTCTGGGCGGTGCGGTGTGCTTCTCTCTCCGAGGGCGTTCAATCCGCACCGCCTCTTTTGTTGCATGGTACTCGGCATCGCATCGTATCTGGCTTGAATTTGCCTGCCTGAATAATAGACATGAGATAGGAATTAGAAGTGTGCTGGCCAGATAACTCGCGGATGTAATCGCGCTTTCCCCAGGAACCCGTTAGCTTCGCCAGTGAGAATATCTCCAGCTGCCGTCGAGCAATAATAACAACGACGAAACGATCAACTGTGTTTCCACTTTGTAACCTCGACCGAGAGGACAGACGTGCGACACGCCTTTTGTAAGAGTATCGAGTCTTCCTTGTCCAGCACAGTAGATCCCGAAAGCATCGTGTCTTGTCACAATGGATCACTCTTGATTGCTGAGGGGTGTATCAACGAAAGTGACCAAAAGTGGACAGTTCGGGCGGAACAATCATGCGAGACTCAGAGAATGACAACGAAAACAATTCCAGAGTATCTTGAGGACGAGTGCCAAAAACGTAGAGCCGATAAGATTCGAATAGAAGAAGAGGCTGCGCGAATCCAGGTGTTGCATCATGGCCACCATCGCCTTGCGAAAGACGGCACTGAGGGATTGCCGATCGGGGTGGAGACCCAGGCCAACACTACGAAAAGTTCATCGGGTGTCGCCAAGAAACCCCGAAAGACAATGGCGAGGTCTCACAAAGCTGCGTAGAGTGGAAGGCTGAGTTCGCATGGTGCGACAGTCGTCAAGGCATCGCCGATCCTTGTGCGGATTCTCCGCGTGTTTTGTTGCCGCAGCGAGAAGGCGATTCGTATAGGAAAATAGATCATGATTTCCGTACGAATCGACAAGTGGCTTTGGGCAGCCCGCTTCTTCAAAACTCGAGCACTCGCCGCCAAGGCCTGTGAACTTGGCAGAATTCAAAGCAAGGACCGTCCTGCGAAGGCATCCCGAGAGATTCGGGTCGGAGATATGCTGCGGGTAACGAACGACGGGGGTGATTTTCAAGTCGAGGTCTTGGCGCTGAGCGAGGCTCGAGGTCCGGCGGTGGTTGCGCAAACCCTCTTCCGTGAGACGGAGGAGAGCCGTGAGTTACGTGCAAAAGTGGCGGCAGAGCGCCGGGCGATGAGGCAGTTTGAAGAGTTGCCCTCAGGTCGACCCTCGAAACGCGACCGTCGCCGAATCATTCAGTTCCGCGGGCGATTGTGAACGAAACGGATCAGAGGGCGATCGTTTTTCCGTGGCGCGCGTGCAACGGGATATGGACCAGTGGGCCGCTTGCATTCGCGGCTGGCTGAGGTTTGTCCTGCTCTCTATCAGCGACGATACCGGCTCTATTCTTCGTCCAGATATTCTCCGGGCACGTCGTCCTCGGGAACCTCGCGTGTGTGCACTTCCTTTTCGTCAGCGTTGTCGGCATCCTCTACGCCAGAGACGATGCCCGCCTCGAAAGCATTTCCTTCTTCCAGCAACTCATCGACGCTCTCCGAATCCGCTCTTTCGCTGTTGGACAATCCCTGCAGATCACCCGATTGACCGCCCGAATCACCTGTGGGACTCCTCCGCCGGACGGGCGGAACTTCGATGACCTGAGCGTCATCCCGGAGTTGTCCCTTGTAGGAGGCTGTGACGGGATTACGGGCGAGGGTCTTCGTAGCCACCGGCTTCGATTTTGGGCCTCTTCCCTTAACGCCGGTCTTCTTGACAACAATTGTTCGCGGCGCCTTTTTCTGCGATTTCTTCTTCGAACTTACCTTTTTCTTGGGCGCCTTTTTCGCCGGCTTCGTCTTATGAGCGGCAGTTCGGGTTGATTGCGAAACTTTCTTCCTGGTTTTCTTCTTGGCGGCCATAGGCGCAGTCTATCATCCTGAGAGAGGGTTGGCATTCGTCTTATGTTCGCCATAATGAATCAGTGACAATCGTAAGTCGGATGAACGTCGCCGCATGCCTTCGTCGTGACTTGGCTGAGCGAGCGCAGAAATTCGCGCTGGCGAATGCGTTGCCCCATAGCCTGAGCTACGGCGAAGCTCCCCGCGTGTGTTTCTCCCCGTACGAACAGGACTTGCGGCACGGCAATTTTCTGGAAGCAAGCTTTCGTGCGATCCAGTCCAATCCGGATTGGAGGCGGCGTCTGGAGAAGGTTCACACACTGGGCCGGCGTTCCCTTCCACAAACCGAACGGGGACGGTGGATGGAACTCGATACCTGCGCGAGTTCCGACGCCCTGCTGATGAACATTTTCTGCTATCCGGGAATCGCGCGATCTCAAAAGGTACGGTCGCTGTTGCGAATCCAGCCCGATTCGGTTCCAAAGTTCGGCTATAGGGCGCGTGTTCCGCTGGCGAATGGGAAATTCGATCGAACCGAAGTTGATTTGCGATGGGGGAACCTGCTTGTAGAGGCGAAGCTTACGGAAAGCGATTTCCAGACAGCCAAGAAAGATGGTCTGGTTCGATATCGCGACTTCGGGGATGTATTCGATGAGGAGCGATTGCCGCAGAGCGAAGATCGCTATCTTTCCTATCAATTGATTCGAAACGTACTGGCGGCGCATGCATTGCAATGTTCGTTTTGCGTGCTAATTGACGAGAGAAGGTCTGATTTGGCGGAAGCGTGGTACGCGCTCATGCGATGCGTGAAGCCGGTGGAACTGCGCACCGAACTTCGCATCTTGACCTGGCAGGAATTAGCGGAGGCCGCGCCGTCGAAACTGCTCTTCTTTCTCGACATGAAGTACGGAATTAGAAGCCGCCGGAAATCGTAAATAGCACCGTCCGGATCACGCAGCCTTTGCGCCCGTCGCCGATGTGCGCATCGGCCCGACTGGTCTTTCCTGCAGAAGCAATTCTGTTGCCTGAACGCGCGGATGACTATGAAACCATTTCCACACGACTTCGTCGTGCAGAAAGTTGGCGATCGAAAGCAAGCTCATGCCTTGATGATGAGCCATCCAGCAGCGGACGATCTCTGGACCACGTCCATGGGATCGGTCGAGTGACGGGCTAAAGTCCAACGATTCGTAAAATCCGTAGGGACCCACGCCGCGCAGTTGTTGAATCTTGCGCAAATTGCGCAACGCCGCCGGCGGATCAACGCTGAGAGCGAGGCACGTCGAATAGGGCGAAATCACCGGACCGTACTCTTCCGGCTTGTGCACCGCAAGTTGCGGCACGCCGAAGGGGAAGTACTGATAATTTCCCGCGTCGTCCGTTTTTGCGCAAGCTGATTCGGAGATGCCCCAAGGCACCCCTTTTCCGGCGGCATAGGCCTGTTGCGCGCCCACCGCAACCACCGCAGCGCGCTCCAGGAGAGTGTTCGGATAGCTTCGCATCCAAAGGGCAGGCATCAGGAATTCGAACATCGTGCCAGTCCATGAGAGTAGCCCGACCATCGGCTGATCTTCGGTGGGGGCGCGGCCGAGCAAGAACCAACTCTCCTGCGGGATTTCATCTTTGCCGATGGAGACAAAGTACGCGATGCGTGCTTCACTGGCGAGCAAGTCATAGCAGGAGGGAAGCAGTTGCTGCTTAGCCACTTCAAAAGCGACGGAAAGCAAATTGCGGCGCTGGTTAAAGAGGAAGGAGAAATCCATTTCGTCGGCCAGTTGTGCCGCTTGCTTCGCAACCGATTTGAGGTCGTCGATGAGTTTTACGGCATGAAGGCGAGCCGTAGGCAGTAGTGACAAGAGCTTCCGGTAACGGGCGCTCGATTCAGTGTTTGGCGTCGGTTGTTCTGCATCCTGAAGACGGCCGATGAGACTGTCAATGAATGCCGGCATCTGCTCAATCGGGGGAAGATCGTCAAGGGCATTTTGGGGCCGAGAAATGGAAATCTCTTTAAGGCCGGAATACTCGGGCAGCAGCCACGGAGCGTATTGTTCAACAATTTGGGAAACCTGCTGGATCCGCGTTTTTATTTGCTCTTCAAACCAGATGAGCTCCGTAGCATGCGCCGGGCTGCTGGGATTCGAGTCGATGTGAGAAAGCAGAGCGGCGGGTGACGATAAAAGGGAATGCAGCCATTCTGGTCGATTCAGCTCTTTTTCTGCGAGCGTGAATTTGCGGCGAGGTAAAGCGCCGAGAATAGTAAGAAGATAGAAATGATCTAAAAGGCCGGTCGCCAGTTCCGCGTTGAGTAGAGGTTGCCCCAGAAGTTGCAGGGAACCTTGCTGCAACGTCCAAAGGGAAGCCACCAAATTACCGTTGTCGACGCTGGAGACGATGGCCGGAGTCAGCGGAACCAGAGTTCGCGTGTCATACCAATTGAGCAAGTGACCGCGGCATCGCTCGAACCGGGAAACGGATTCCATCGTGAGCAGGTTGAGTTTGGCAAACTCAGGCACCGTGAGGTATCCGAAATCGCATGCGACCTGCCGCACATTGAAAAGAAGGCCGAGGTTAGTAGGTGAAATTCGCGGGGCGATGCGAGTGCCTTCTTCTTGTACGTTGTCGGGGATCAGCCAATGATGCTCTTCCGTACTGAACTCGGCGAAATACCGCCATGTGCGAAGTGCCGCAGAGCGCAGCAACCAGCGGTTGCTCTCTGAGGCCTTGACCCTGGGATTGCGACTCGGTCGATCAAGCCACGCTGAAATCGGCTTGCTGCAGCCCCATAGAATGAGGATAGGAAGCGCTGCCGGTATCGCACTCGGTTTCAGCAGGCCGATCGAGAAGAAGAGCGCGAGAGCGAGCGCGGGCGTCCAGTTCAGGTAAATGTCGAGCATGGTGCGCTTCTCGCCTGCAAGTTCGGCCTCGGCAGCTGTCTCCCACTCCAGCAAGCGTTGCCGCGTGATTAGCCGGCGGACCATGGTTCGTACGACGGCGTCCAGAGAGAGGAGTGCCTGATGCGCCAGGAAGGTGATCATCAGGACATTGGAGATGCTGGCGTTCAGAAAACCGTCGAGAGCGCCCGCGAGCGCCGAGCGGCTGCCTTTCACCACGGCTTGTGCTAGTTCAAAGCCAAACTGGAAAAGCGCCGGCAGAAACAAAATCGCGATCGTGGCGAGGGTCCAAAGTTCTGCGCCGCCGGGGAGTACGGTCCAACTCAGCACGAATAAAAGAAAAAACGCGGGTTCCAATAGACTGCGCCGCAGATTGTCGAGAATTTTCCATCGCGAAATGACCGAAAGCGGATTTGATACGCGCCGTCCAGACTCGTCCGGAACGCGCGGAAGCAGCCATTCCGTAATCTGCCAGTCGCCGCGCAACCAACGATGTTTGCGCCGGTTGTGAGCGCTGTAGTGCGACGGATAATCTTCAATGACCTCGATATCGCTGACCAGCCCCGCTCGGGCGTATGCGCCTTCCATCAGGTCATGGCTGAGAAGTGCATTGCGGGGGAATCGGCCGTGAAGAACCGTGTGCAACGTCTCTACTTCGTAAATTCCTTTTCCTACAAAAATTCCCTCGCCATAGAGATCCTGATAAATGTCAGACGTGGCGTGGGTGTAGATGTCGATTCCTGTTTGCCCCGAATAAATTTCGGCTAACCGGGAGCGCGCCGTGCTTTGCACGCTGACTCCAACCCGGGGTTGCAAAATACCGTATCCCGCGACGACGATCCCTTTTGTGGGATCGATAATCGCCTTGTTGAAAGGATGCGCCATGGCCCCGACCATGCGAAGCGCGGACCCGCGCGGCAACTCGGTGTCGGAATCAAGAGTAATGATGTAATGAACTTTCGACAGCAGAGAGAGATCGCCGACTTTGACAGGAAAACTGTCGAACTGACCACAGAGCAGGTTATTGAGGTCCATCAGTTTGCCGCGCTTGCGTTCCCACCCCATCCAAACTCGCTCGCGAGAGTTATAGACACGGTGCCGATGGAGCAAAAAAAAGGATCCCATTCTCTTGGGAGCGTATTTCTCGTTGAGTTTGCGGATCAGGTCGGCAGCCAAGTCGACGAGAGCATTTTCTTCCACAGGCTCCGACGGTGAGTCGGGCAAATCCGTGAGCAGCAGGAAATGAAGATTTCGGTCTTGATTTCCGAGGAAGCGCACTTCCAGTGCGTTGGCCAGATGGCGAACTTGCTTCTCATTCAACAGCATGGTCGGGATGGCAACCATGGTGACGCAATCGTCGGGAAGCCCCTCTGAAAAATCCAGCTTCGGCAGAATCTGTGCCGTGATTAGAAGGCTCGCAACATAGTTCATTATCTGGATGGCGCTCTGCGAACTGGGTAGCAACACGGCGAGAAGAGCCAGAAAGATGAGTCCGAGCGAGGTGGATGGCTCCGTGAGCAGCACAACGACGCTCGAAACGATGGCGACCGTCAGGACCGCAATTCCAGGAAGGTAAAAGTCGTCCGGGCGTTGACGGATCCAGGAGCCTAAGCGTTGGCTAAAGGACGGATTCAATCCCACTTTTCGCTCGAGTTCCTCGGTCCCTTCCGCGATCAGATAGGATCCGACATGCGAATAGCGCTCCGTGCTCCGAGGATTCTGGTGGGTCTGCTGCTTTGCCCGACGCGCCAGCGAAAGCACCTCGCTCGCCACCTTCATCTCGCTGCAGTCGCAGTGATCGGCGATGTCGACTACCTTCCTGCGATAAAGCTCGCGGCTGTCATAATCCATACGGGAATACGCGCCAGCCGGATCCTGGCGCAGAACCTGATCGAAGAGGATCAAGGGTTCGATTACGACCTTCCACGACGTTTGCCGGATCTCCTGCAGGCTGGCGAGCAGGTCGTGTGCGCCGTCAGAATGGTTGCGATCTCTGAGCAGTAGGGCGGCGCGTTTCGCCACGTGTTCGAGTAGCACGAGTTTCAGAACGGGGATTAGCATCCACAGTTCCGCTACATTGAGAAGCGAGACTTGCTGAAAGGCTCGAATGTAGGCAGTAAAGCCAGACTCGCTAAACTGATATCCGGAAGCGGCAAGATAGTCGTCGGCTACGGCGGCAATTCTGGAAATTACGTGGCCATCCGGCGTACGAACCTGGGCGACTTTGTGGCGAGGCTGAAAAGTCTGGCAGACCCGCTGAAGTTCCCCCTCGATCAAATGAACGTTCTCGTGCAGTTCCTGCAGATCATCGAACACAGATGACGCCGGCGTTGATTCAAGCGCCGCGAGCAAAGGTTTGAACGTCTGGACTAGGTTTCGACAGCGATCTGCAAAGTCGCGCGATTCCCGCTCTCCCGGTATCCACGCTAGCGTATGAGCAAGTTTCCCCGCGCTTGATCGCATCACCAAGTCGCATGGGGAAAAACTTACCGGCGCAGGCGACGTTCCCCCCTCAGGTTCGGTTCGGACGAGTTGCAGATTAACGCTGTCTTCCATTCGAATTTGCGCTTTCGCATCGCCTGCTATGTTCGCTTTTTCCTATCGATAGCTTGAGGCCTGCATTTCGAACATTTCGGCGTAACGGCCTCCAAGACTTGCCAATTGATCGTGACTGCCTTCTTCCGCGATCTTGCCGCTTTCGAGAACGATGATGCGGTCGGCCGAACGCACGGTAGAGAATCGGTGCGAAATGAAGAGCGCCATCTTTCCCGCCGTGAGTTCGGCGAAGCGGTGGAAAACTTCAAATTCGCTTCGCGCATCGAGGGCGGCCGTAGGTTCATCGAGGATGAGCAGCTGCGCGTCGCGCAGATAGGCGCGAGCCAGAGCGACTTTCTGCCACTCACCACCAGAGATATCGACTCCCTGTTCGAAGCGCCGGCCCAACATTTGCTCGTAGCCCTGCGGCAGGCGCGTGATGGTTGGGTGAGCCATACTTTTTTGCGCCGCAGCCTCTATCATCTCCCGGTTATCGATTTCCTCGACGCGGCCAACGCCGATGTTGTCGCGGGCCGTCATTTCATAGCGCATGAAATCCTGGAAGATAACGCCCATCACTTTGTGCAGATCTTCGAGATCGTACTCCCGCAGGTCCATGCCATCGAGGAGGATCTGCCCATCGGTTGGATCATAGAGACGCGTGATCAACTTCACGATCGTCGTTTTCCCCTGACCGTTTTCGCCAATCAGAGCCAGCCGCTCCCGCGGATTCAGTTGGAAATTGATGTGGTCTAGAATCAACCGCGAGTTTCCCGGATAGCTAAAGCAGACATTCCGAAATTCAAAGCCCCGCGCAATTGGCCGCGGCGCCGGCAGCGCGTTGGGCTTCGATCGTATCGTCGGCTCCATCTTGAAAAATGCCAGGAGGTCGGTGAGAAACAGCGCTTGATCGCCGATAGCCGCCAGAGTCGAAAAAATCTGCTGGATATTGCTGCTGGCCTGTTGAATTGCGCCGGTTAGAAAAGTGAGTGTGCCGATACTCAACGAACCAGCGACCGTGCGCCAGATCACGAATACATAGGCTGCGTAGTAGCCCATTGTGCCGATCGCCGTCAGCAGTGATCCCGCGATGAGCTTGCGCCGGGATAAGGCGACATTCTCGTCGTAAATTTCGTCGGACAAACGAGTGAACCGCTCGCGCAGAAAATCTCTCAACCCAAAGAGCTTTAGTTCTTTTGCTGCTTCTTTGCTGCCTCCGAGCACACGCAGGTAGTCGAGTTGCCGCTGAACGGGTGTTTGCCGGAAATTCTTGGCGTAGCCCAGAAACGCGAAGTGACTCTCGCCCAGGAATGCCGGCACGACACCCACGATCAGCAGCAGCATCAGCCACGGTGAAAAGAACATGATGGAGATCGAAAGGGTCAATGTCGTGATCGCCTGCTGCACCAGCCGCCCCAAGGCTTGAATCATCACCAGCCGGTCTGTAGCCTGCACGCGAGCCCTTTCCAAGCGGTCGTAAAATACGGGATCTTCGTAGGCGAGTAAATCCAGGCTTGCGGCGTGGTTCATTACTCGGATACTGACGTAGCGCGTGTACTTGTCAGCGAGCAGCGCATCAGAGTAATCGATGGTGCGGACCAGAACGCTGTTGAGAACCGCCAGCGAAAATTCCGCCGCCACCAGCCACCACAGCCCGGGCTGCACCGCTTGATGACTCGACACGGCGTGGACTATGTCATCGATAATCAGGCGCGTAATGGCCAGGAGCGCAACCGGCAGAAGCGCAGAGAAGAGCCGGGAACCCAGACCGAAAACCACCACTTGCGGGCCGGAGTCCCATACGATCTTGAGGACAGGTGGAACGTTCCGGAGCGCGGATATGCGTTCCTGCCATCCGGTCCAGAAATTTTTCCGTTCCGCCACTCGCGGCTCCTGTGGATTTTGAAGGTCTCTGCACTCGCCGGACGAACGGAGTCAGTGGGCGAACACATGGAGCCTGGCACCGTCGCGACCTACCGTTAACCTTGCGACGGCGACTCTTATGGATGCCAAAATCCCCACTAAGGTTATCAGGAACGCAATTCCTACAGTAATCACCGTACAGGCAGGCTGGCGGCCACAAGTTTATGTTTTTCGCTAGGGGGTAAGCGATGGACCTCTGGCTCGCGACGGTCGAAGCTTTTCGACTGAAGAATGGTTCATTTCACATCGCCATCGCTCGAAGACCGAATCCTCTTGAGAAAAAGATGAAACAGATGAAGAAAGGTGAAGCAGACAATGAAACATGTCGACCACGCAAGAACGTTTGAATCCCAACCTGTCGTTGACGGCTTGGAGGAACAAGTTAGAGAACGTGCTTATCAGCTGTACCAGGAACGCGGCGAAGTTCCCGGCTTCGAGGTCGAGGACTGGCTGCACGCTGAGGCGGAAATTCTCGACGGCCGGAAGGACAGCCGGAAGACTGAGAAAGCCGCATAAAAAATTCGCATAGCCTACCGGGCGCAGCGGTGCGCCAAAAGTGCACCGCTGCTCTTCCCGTCCAGTGCAATTTGAACATTTTTCGATTGGCCTTGTGCCGGCGGATACAGCAAAGTGCCGATCGCCTCGAGATTGAAATTCGATCTATATGCGCGATCGTCATCCAGACTCGTCCAACGAGATCTTTGACGCATGGACGGTCAAACAAACCACAAGGTGATCGGGACGATGATTCGCAAACTTGAACCCGGACAATATCGTCTGTACTCTCGCAAAGAAAATCCTGAGACGGGGCGGCGAACGAACCTTGGTACGTTGTCGACTCGGAAAGGCGCCGACGCTCACGAGCGTGCGGTCCAATATTTCAAACGCCACTAAATTACTTCTTCTTTCGAGGGATTCGCAGAGTTTTCTCCTGCCGATACAGTTGGCCAAATACCGCGAATAATGAATCCGAGTACAGAATCCAATCCATTTTAATGGACGGCTTTGCCAAGCTACTTTGGCGTTGTACTTATGGGGCTGAGCATATCGATCCAGGGGATGAGTTCGAGGCCTTCGTCGCGGGTCAACATTTCCAAGACGAATCTCGCTCACGCTGTAGTTTTTCCCATCCTAATCAGTTTGGCTCTTATGATCTTTTGCTCTCCGGTTCGATCGCAGGAAGCAGCGGTCGGGGCGAAAGTGTCGGCGGTAGAGCTTCTTCGCAGGGCGGTCAACGGCGAATTGCAAGCGCAGGCGAAGGATCACTCCCACTGGATGTACGAAGTGAGAAGTGAAGAATCAGGCGAACGAAAAATTAAATGGGTGATCGAAACTTCTGCGGGGGATGTGGACCGGCTGGAGTCTGTGAACGGGCGGAGGATTTCGACAGCTCAAGCGGAACAAGAGACGCAGCGCATTGAGGGGTTGGTTCACACTCCTGAAGCGCAACAGGAGCAGCGGCATTCACAAGAAGAAGACGCGCGCAAGACAGAACAAATGTTTCGTTTAATGCCGGATGCGGTGCTGGCTCGCTACGGAGCCCGGGAGGGCGGCCTGGTAGAAATTATCTTCAAGCCGAATCCCAATTTTCACCCTTCTTCGCGCGAAGGCGTTGTCTTCCATGCCATGGCGGGGCGAATCTGGATCAACGAAAAAGAAAACCGGTTGGCCGAGATCGAAGGTCATTTAATAAGAGAAGTCAAGTTTGGCGGCGGATTTCTGGGGTACTTGGAGCAGGGAGGAGAATTTCACGTCCGGCAGATCGAAACGGCTCCTGGTCATTGGGAGGTAAGCCTTTTGCGCGTGAACATGCAAGGAAAGGCACTTTTCTTCAAGACCATCTCGGTGCAGCAAAACGAGCTCCGCAGCGAATTCCAACGCGTCGGAGACAACATAACCCTGGCTGAGGCGGCAGAAGATCTGCAAAGGCGCTGCACCGTTCAGACTGCCGCGTTGCCTCGCGCAGATCTATCAACCCAGATTAGTCAACAAATGAAACGATGAATTCAGAGAGGTGTGCCATGAGATTCGTATTCGCGCCCTGTTTACTTCTAATCTCACTTGCCGCGATAAGCGAGGCACAAAGCCGCGATCAACAGCAAGCGACTTCGCCGATGAATGATCCCTCACAGGTCTTTGCTTCTGCGCAGCGATCCGATGCTCCAGCGATGTCACCAACCTCCGAGGCTCTTACGACTCCTGAAGTGGAGAAGCTCATCGAGGACAACCTAACCTCGGAACGCGCCTTATCGGATGTCCGAGTGATGGTGAAGACCAACGACAATTCGGTAGTTTTGACCGGCGTCGTGGACAGGAACGAACAGCGGAACTTGGCGGAGCAGATCGCGAAGGCCTACGCTGGCAGTCGAAGTATCTCCAACCAGATCAGCGTTCGGTAACCGTCCGTCGGCAGCGAAGGCGTTAAACGTCAAAGCTTCGGATAAACGGTCGTCGGGTTTTGAGCTTGTAACCTACGCGATCGCGTTCGTAGGCGCTAACCGAACCGCTTTCCGGTAGATGCTGGAACCGCTTCGACCTGGGCAGGTTTCGATGTCGCCTGCACGGCTGCGGTTGCCGCAACATCTGGTTCCGAGAGTCTCTAGTTCGAAATGCAAAGTGCGCCGGGAAGGATTGCGAAGATCTCGGACATATTTAGACACGAAGAACTTTCCGCTTTCCGAATATCGACGAGGGCGCCCGTCAGCACGTTGTAGTACTTTTCAGGATTGTTGTCGGGTAGAAGGACCCGTGTGTCTTCCCACACTTGCGGTCCCGTTGGAGGAGTGTCGGTTTTGTGCAGTAAGGTGGCGACCAGCCGCGGAGCAATCACGAGCACGCTGGTATTTTCCGACCTGCGGCAGAAGGCGACGACGTGGTTCGCTCGCGAGCCCTCCACAGTCAACGGAAAATATTCCCCCTGCTGAAAGACCTCTGGATGTCGCTGGCGGAGACCGAGAGCCTTCCATGTCAGATACAACTTGAGCCGGCCGTCTTCCGGGGTTTGCAAAAGATTCGCGATCGGGTAGTGCCTCCAAACTGAGGCACTACCCGCGATCGAGGACGCTTCGGCAGCGTCGCCTATTTTTCGGACGTACTCGAACAACTGCCGCCGGTAAACATAATCGACGGGGCGGCGATTGTCTGGATCTACCAGGCTGAAATCCAATAGCTCGTTCCCTTGATAAATGTCTGGAACTCCAGGACTGGTGAGTTTCAGAAGTGTTTGAGAAAGGCTGTTCCACAATCCGATACGGGCTACGCGCCGCTGAAAGGGCAAGAAATCGGCGAGGAATTGATTCTCTTCACTGGGTGTGACTAGCAGCTTCACGAACGAAGACACGGCCGCTTCGTATTCCTCGTTTCGATTAATCCAACTCGTGTTCTTTTTAGCCTCGCGAATCGCTTTTAGCATAAAGGTTTCGATTCGCTCGGAAAATGTTGACTCTGTCTCTTCGTGTCCCACCGCGCGGGAACTCGAGGGCCAAGCCCCGATCAGCGTCTGATAGAGCAAATATTCGTCGTTAGACGACGGCGCCGGTCGATCATTGACCGTGCGCTTATGTTCGCGATTGAAGTCACGCCAACGCCGTACGCGCAGTCTCCACAATCCCGGAATCTCGGAGAGCACGTTGATGCGAGCGCGAACGTCTTCGGAACGCTTCGAATCGTGGGTGCTCGTCGCCAGCATGGTTGCCGGCCACGAGTGCAAACGCTCCTGATTCGCGAAGTGAAACTCGGACGGTGCAATTCCGAACCGGTGAAGATCCCCCCCAACGTCGTTCAGCGCGATCAGACGGTTGTATCGGTAGAAGGCCGTATCTTCCAGTCCTTTAGCCATGACCGGACTTGTGAACTGCTGGAACTTCATCGCGAACGTGCGGACCGCATTTTCATATCCCGGGTCGTCCCGCTCGATAATGCGTGTGAGCAGCACCTCGCTGAGAAAATCAAAAATGCTGGTTTCTGCTGCCGGGCTTCTCCATTTAGCTGAAGCGATGGCAAGTCGAATGTAACGCGTATCATTCTCCGACACGCCTGAAGTTGTCAGATAGGTGCGATACACCGGAAAATTGGCGACCACTTCGGTAAGCGCATCCCGCAAGCCATTCAACGTAAAGTCGCAGGTGCGGCGCTTGGAAAGCGCGATGCGGGCGAGACGGTTGGCCAACACGTTCAATTCGCTGACCAGCGCAACCCGGATAATCAGTTTTCGGCAGCGGTAGGCAAGTTCCTCATAGTCGACGCTTTCGCCCGTAAAGTGTCGGTAGATCCGTTCCATGCGGGTGGCGGCGGAAGATTCAACGAATAAACCGTTCACGATATTCGAGAAATCGTAACCTGTCGTGCCCGACACAAACCACGCGGGTGGCAGGCGCTCTGCGCCCGTGAGAATTTTTTCGATGACGACATAAGACGAGCCTTCTCTGCTCGAACCGGTCTTATCGTTCACGGCTCCTGCATTTTGGGCGTTTGCAATGCTGCCCCTAAGCCGTTCGAAATATTGTGCTGGATCGTAGAGCCCGTCGGGGTGGTCCAGGCGCAGCCCGTCCACTTTCCCTTCCGCGATCAGCCGCAGAATCAATCGGTGAGTCGCCTCGAATACGTTCTCGTTCTCCATGCGGATGCCCGCGAGATCGTTCGTATCGAAAAAACGCCGGTAGTTGATGTCGTCGCTAGCCACACGCCAATCGGCGAGTCGAAATGCCTGGGCCTTAATGAGTTCGTGAAGATCGTCAAAGCTGCCCGCATTGCCCGGCTCCCCATTGATGAGTTCGACTGCGCGAAGAAGGCAATCCGCGGTTTCCGGAGAACGGGCGCACAATTCCGCAAGCCGCCGTTTGTAAATCTCTTTGTCACCATTCCGCTCCGCGATACGTTCATTACTGATTTCATGCCGCCCCGGTAGATTGCGAAAACCGTTTATCAGGCTTTGAAACTCAGCCGTATCCCGGCCCAGATCGCCGACGATCTCGATTTTTCCCGTCCCGCAGTGCTGCAAGATGCGTGGATATTCCTGGGGGTCAACCGGAAAACGGTGTTCGTGATAGGTAATGTCAAACTCGCCGCGATCCGGGCGAAAGACGAGCTTCAGATCTCCACTTTCTAATACGACACCGTATTGATCGTGCAGAACCGGTATCAGAACCTTTCCCTGGAGTTCTTCTTTTAGAGGCTGCCAATCGATGTCGAAAAAATTCGCATACATCGAGGATTCCCCGTTTTCCAGTACGTCGAGCCACCAGGCATTGTCACTGCCCATGACGCCCATGTGATTCGGAACGATATCGAGAACCAATCCCATGCCGTGCTTGTGCAAAGTATCGACCAGGCGATCGAGATCGGCGGCGCTTCCGATCTCGGGATTGATCGAATTGTGGTCCACAATATCGTATCCATGCATGCTGCCAGGTCTCGCCTTCAAGATCGGAGACGCGTAGCAATGGCTGATGCCGAGAGCAGCCAGATAGGGAACGATTTCGTTTGCCTGGTTAAAAGTAAACTCGCGATTGAATTGCAGCCGATAAGTTGCCCGAGGGATGCGCAAGGGGCGAGTCATATGCGGAGAGACCACACGACCGACCACGGGGGAACACTTCCGGCCTTCAACTCATCTTTGCCGATGTGTTCGCTGGCATAGAGGATCGGCGTGGGTGGGGCTTTCACATCATGTAACCCGGCCGGTCCAAGGTTCGCCAGGAGAGAGAGCTCAGAATTATTCGCGAATTTCCAACAGGCGACCAGGGAACCGTCTTCTTCGATTTTGTAATCCGCCACGGGCACGCAGGTCGAAAAGAGTAAGGGAACAATCTTTTCGCGCCTGAGTTTCAGGAGCCGGCAATAGAAATGGAGCGAAGTCTCTGATTGGGGCTCGCTGATTCTGCTCCAGTCCAAGCGCGAGCACTCGAACGTGGCTGCGGCGTTCGGATCCGGAATTCTCTCTCGCTGCGCCGAATCGCCAAAACATGCGAAGCGCGCGAACTCGTTTCGCCGGCCGTTCGTCACAGCGGCCGCAAGATCCTTTTCAAAATCGCAGAAGAAAAGAAATGGAGATTCGGCGGCGAACTCTTCTCCCATGAAAAGCATCGGGGGCGCCGGCGCAAGCAACAAAATCTCCATCGCGGCCCGCACAGCGCGCGCGTCCACGATCCGCGTGATCCGTTCCCCGAAAGCGCGATTGCCGATTTGATCATGGTTTTGCAGAAAGCCGACAAACGCAGCGGGTGGCAACCCGGCCGTAGATTCACCATGCTTCTTTCCATTCCTGTGAGGCGACGGCTCGCCTTGGTAGGCGAATCCTTGGGTCAGGCACCTTCCCACTTGATCCAGGGGGTGGTCGGCATAGTCCTCGTAATAGCCGTCACGTTCGCCGGTGAGCAACACGTGCAATGAGTGGTGAACGTCATCGTTCCACTGCGCTGTGTAGGTTTGCGGCACGCAGCGTTGGGTGCGGCGCAGGTAGCTCGCCTGGTTGCGTTCGTTTTCAAGAATGAGGTGCACTTGCCGATCGGCTGGCAGCGAACTCTGCACCGCCGACGCCAGTTCCGTGAGTATGTCCGGCTTCGAGTCGTCGGCTATAGCATGAACCGCATCGAGGCGAAGTCCGTCGAAATGAAATTCCGTCAACCAATAAAGAGCGTTGTGAATGAAAAAATCCCGAACCGCCCGGCTCTGAGCGCCGTCAAAGTTGATTCCATTGCCCCACGGTGTGCAATGCCGCGACGTAAAAAACTGGGGGGCGTGCGAATTCAGATAGTTTCCCTCGGGGCCGAAGTGGTTATACACGACATCCAGAAGCACCATCATTCTGCGCTCATGTGCTGCTTGCACTAACATCTTCAGATCCTCGGGTCTGCCGTAGCTGCTGTCGGGAGCGAACTCGAAGACTCCGTCATAGCCCCAGTTACGCTTGCCCGGGAAATCGGCCACGGGCATCAGTTCCAAAGCCGTGATTCCCAGAGCGGCCAGATAGTCGAGCCGTTCGCACACTCCAGAGAAAGATCCGGCCGGCGTGAAGGCGCCCACGTGCAATTCGTAAATGACGGCCTCTTGCCAAGGCCGTCCGCGCCAGTTTTCATCGCGCCACTCGAAAGCGGCGGGATCGACAATCTCGCTCGGTCCATGTACGTCGCGCGGCTGGAAGCGGGAAGCGGGGTCGGGAACTTCCTGCCCATCGTCGATACGAAAGAGGTATTGATCTCCGGGCCGGGCTTGGTCGGTCACCAGTTCAAACCAGCCGCCGTCGAACCTCTCCATACGTCTTCGTAAGGGCGCCGGCGAACATTCTTGTAATTTGTCCTTCGAATCTTTCAGCGATGGCTCGACCCGAAGTTCTACGCGATGAGCGGCCGGAGCCCACAGGCGAAACCGTACACTACCATCCTCGAGGCACTCGGCGCCGAACGGCATCTCATGACGCCGCTTCATTCAGCTCTTCTCTCTTGCCGTTCTTGCGGCGTTCCATTAGAACAACCATGGAACGTGCCTGCAAGGGGTAGGGGAGACCCGAATCGTAGGTTTCGGCGGGTCGTAGTCCTTCTTCGCGCGAGGTGTCCATCCAGGCGGTCCAACGAACCCCGGCACGCGTCACAGGAAGCGTAAATCCGACGTCCTCATGGTTCGCATTGAACAGCACCAGGAAGTTTTCATCGGTAAGTTTTCGACCGCGCTCGTCGGTCTCATTCAATCCCTGGCCCGAAAGAATCATTCCCAGACATCGGACCGAACCGTCGCGCCACTCATCTTCGCTCATCTCATCGCCGGCAGAATTCAACCACAATACATCTTTCACGGATGCGCCTTTGATGGGTCGTCCCTGAAAAAAGCGTTTCCTCCGAAAAATGGGATGCCGCTTGCGCAAATTGATCATGCGTTGCACAAATGCGACCAAATCGCGATCGTGCGGTTGGGCGCTCCAATTGAGCCAACTGATTTCATTGTCCTGACAATATGCGTTATTGTTGCCGTTTTGGGTATGTCCGAGCGCATCTCCGGCATACATCATGGGAACTCCCTGAGAAAGGATCAAGGTTGCGAGGAGGTTCCGTCTCTGTTTCGCGCGAAGTCCGAGAATGTTGGGATCATCGGTTGGACCCTCAACTCCGCAATTCCAGCTGCGATTGTTGTTATTCCCGTCCCGATTGTCTTCGCCGTTGGCCTCGTTGTGTTTGTCGTTATAGCTCACCAAATCCTGCAGCGTAAAGCCATCGTGGGCCGTAATGAAATTGACGCTAGCGTACGGTCGCCTCCCGCTGTGAGCATATAGATCGCTCGATCCGGTGAGCCGATACGCTAAGTCTCCGACGGTTCCGCTATCGCCTTTCCAGAAAGAGCGTACCGTGTCGCGATAGCGATCGTTCCATTCTGCCCATCCAACCGGAAAGTTCCCGACTTGATAACCGCCTTCGCCAAGATCCCACGGCTCCGCAATGAGCTTGACCTGCGATAGAACCGGATCTTGGTGGATGATGTCGAGAAACGCGCCAAGACGATCGACCTCATGGAGTTCGCGAGCGAGAGTGGCCGCCAGGTCGAAGCGGAAACCATCAACATGCATCTCAAGAACCCAATAGCGCAAGCTGTCCATGATCAGCTGGAGAACACGCGGATGGCGCATGTTCAACGTGTTTCCTGTGCCCGTGTAATCCATGTAATAACGCGGGTTGTCTCCTACCAGACGGTAGTAAGTACTGTTGTCGATGCCTTTCAGCGACAGGGTTGGCCCCAAGTGGTTGCCTTCCGCTGTGTGGTTGTAGACGACGTCCAGAATCACTTCGAGTCCGGCGGAATGGAAAGTCTTCACCATCGTCTTAAACTCACGGATCGAACTCGTCGCGAGATAGCGCGGTTCCACCGCGAGAAATCCGATCGAACTATATCCCCAGTAATTTCGTAGACCGCGCTCGACAAGCTGGCGATCGTCTACAAAGCTGTGGACCGGCATGAGTTCGATGGATGTAACGCCCAGACGCGTCAGATACTCAATCACCGGCGCCGTGGCTAGACCGGCGTATGTGCCGCGCAAACTCTCCGGAACATCGGGGTGGCATTTTGTGAAGCCCTTAACGTGAAGTTCGTAAATAAGCGTCTCGTGCCACGGAATCTTGGGTGGCGCATCCGTGCCCCAGGTGAAGGCTGAGTCGATTACACGATTCTTCGGCATCCCAGAGGCATTATCACGCCGGTCGAAAGACAAATCTTCCAGCTTGTTCCCAACCCGGTAGCCAAAGTGCGCGTCTGTCCAGTTCAGTGCCCCTTGCAATTGTTTGCCGTAGGGATCAAGCAAAAGTTTGTGGTGGTTAAAACGATGGCCCTGCTCAGGAGCATAAGGACCGTAAACGCGATAACCATACAGTTGTCCTGGCCGCGCTTCAGGGAGGTAGCCGTGCCAGACCATATCGGTTTGCTCAGGAAGCACGACGCGCACCGTCTCCCGCTTCCCGGAAACATCGAAAAGGCAAAGTTCCACCTTTTCGGCGTGCTCTGAGTAGAGAGCAAAATTCACACCTTCGCCGTCCCAGGTAGATCCGAGTGGATATGGGCGGCCGGGCCATACGATCGTTTGAGTTTGATTCGGCATTTTAATTTGACTGGATGAAGACGGACAGCGCGGGCCCCTTTGGCTCGATACTCGAATAAGAATCCAACTTACGGTAGATGACCCGTCGTTGATGTGTACATACGGGCTTGTCTGTAGTAAACGAAGCCAAAAATCGCAGGGACGCGAAGGAGTGGGGCTGCTTCAATTCAACCATCTCCAACTCGAATGTCGTCGAAGCATTTCCGTCGGTCCTTGAGAATGCATTCTACAAGGGGCTCGGAAAGATGCTCGCGCTCTTGTATTCGCGCGCAAACGGAAGAAAAACGGAAGAAAGACGAGCGCACCACTCTACAGTGGAAGCTCCTGCACCGTAGGGAAGTGGTGTTGTTCCCGCCCGATCTTGCCGTCGTATTTTGTGGTCATCTTGAACAGTTCCAGCCGCCCATCCCCGGCCAAGGTGCGGCATCGGTCGCGCAGCGCCTGCATCTCTGACGTTGTGAGCGGTTTGAAATTGACCGCGACCTGCAGGTTTTGATCCAACACCTGCATCGTGTCGACGCCGCTGATGGTAGTGGACACGGGTAGGCTCATAGCATAGCGAAGTCCTTCTTCGGGAGTGACCGCGCCATGACGGACGAGTTCGCCGCTTCCGCCGAGACTCTTCATTCCGAGTGCCGCTAGACCGCGGCGGTTCGCCTCAGGTAAGACATGCGTTTCAAAGCTGCGGAACGTCGCGTCGCAGCAGTTGAGCGGCATTTGCACGGAATCAAACGGAAAATCGTGAGACAGCATTTTCAGGTGGATCTCAGGATCTTTATGCCCGGTGAAACCGATAAATCGTACCTTGCCTTGTTGCTTGGCGGCGGACAGAGCTTCCGCTGCTCCGTCGGGAACGAAAATCAGGTCGGGATCGTTATCGTAAACGACCTCGTGGATTTGCCAGAGATCCAGATGATCCGTTTGTAAGCGGCGCAACGACTCTTCCAACATGCGCATTGCCAACTTTTTATCCCGGCCGTGAGTGCAGACTTTCGTCATCAGAAAGATCTCGTCGCGTTTTCCTCGCAGCGCTTTTCCCAGCCTCTCTTCGCTGAGGCCATCGTGATATTCCCACGCGTTGTCAAAGAAAGTTACCCCGTAATCGATTGCCTTCGCGACGATCTCATTGGCGGCTTGATCGGTCTCCGCGGACCCAAGATGGTAGCCACCGAGTCCCATGGCAGAGACTTGGATTCCCGTTTTCCCGAACTGCTTTTTTGGGATTACGCCGGAAGGAATCTGCGGTTGAGTTTTCTGCTGCTGAGCCATGCTTCCTCCAGACATGATGGGCGCTACGCCCAGAAGTGCCGCACCTTGAATGAATTTACGGCGATTCAAATCGTACTGGCTGGCCATGGGTGCTCCTAGAACTGTTTTTCGGGAAACGGATGACCTGTATTTTGCGCCGATCCCAACATATCTTTTACTTCAGACTGCTGCGTGTCGAGCGGGAAGCCGTGCGCAAGCCGGGCTTCCGGGTTGTCAAACTTCAGCGACAACTTGTAAAGCTCATACCGGCCATCCGCCGCCTCTTGTTTGCAACGCTCGCGGAGCGCGTCCATTTCCGACTCGCAGTAGGGTTTGAAGGTCTGCGCGATTTGCAGATTCTGCTGGAGGACACCCAAGCTCTCCATTCCAGTAATCGTCGTGGTGACTGGTAAGCTCATCGCGTAGCGTAGCGCTTCCTCGGCGGTGATCACGCCATTCTTGATTGCTTCGCCGTGACCGTTGAGAGGTTTCATTCCCAAGACGGCGATGCCGCGCCGGTTGAGTTCCGGAAGAACCTGCTGCTCGAAACTGCGGAAACTCGCATCGAAGGCGTTCAACGGCATCTGCACGGCATCGAACTTAAAACCCGTCTTCAACATGCCCAGATGGACCTTGGCGTTGTGATGGCCGGTAAATCCGACGTACCGCACTTTGCCGTCCTTCTTCGCCTTCTCCAGCGCCTCTGCTGCGCCGTTCGGTCGAATGAACAGATCAGGATCGTTCTCAAAGGCCATGCCGTGGACTTGCCAAAGGTCCAAGTGATCGGTTTGCAGGCGGCGCAGCGACTCTTCCAGCATCAGCAGCGCAACGCTGGAGTCACGGCCATGGGGGCAGGTTTTGGTCATCAAAAAAACTTTGTCGCGACGCCCTTTAAGACCCGCTCCCATCCATACTTCTGTCTTACCTCTGCGATACTCCCAACAGTTGTCGTAAAAGGTGATTCCTCCATCCACAGCTTGGTGGACGATTTCAACCGCTGTTTTCTCATCGGCGGCTTCTCCGAGGTGATGACCTCCAAAACCGAGAATCGAAATTTTGTCGCCCGAGCGGCCGAAAGCTCGCGTAGGAATAGTTCCCTCGTAGGTCGATGCCATGAAATTTCCTGTTGTTGTCGTTAAACTGGGCCGTCAACCCAGTCTTTCAGGTCGACTTCGATGCGGCTCGACAACATGGGGTTGGCCGCGGCCCGGCTCGAACCAACCATCGAACTTTGCAGCGACCGCCTGAGCGAATACAGAACCCTCCCCGCCAGAAATGAAGCCAATCCCGGATTGAAGCGCCTCTTTGGTCCCACTACTCTCACCGAGTTGGACTACATCATGCGAAGGAGTCACCATGACAAAAATGTTGTATCGGAGTTTGATCGGTTTAACGGCGGCGGGTTTTCTAACCCTGGCTGTTGCGCAACAAGGTGCCAACTCGATGGGCGCAGGGACGACATCCGGTAATTCCGCAAAGCCCAGCATGTCAGACCAGCGGTTTATGAAAGATGCCGCTCAGGGCGGCATGGCGGAGGTGGAACTCGGGAAATTGGCGATGCAGAACGGCTCTAGCGACGACGTTAAGAAATTCGGTCAGCGGATGGTGGACGATCACAGCAAAGCCAACGACAAGTTGAAAGAGTTGGCCTCCTCCAAAGGCATCACCCTTCCACAGGAGCCGAACGCAAAGCAGAAAGCTACTAAGAACCAGCTGTCGAAACTCTCGGGTGAACAATTCGACAAAGCTTATATGAAAGATATGTTGAAAGACCACAAGCAAGATATCGCGGAGTTCCAATCCGAGAGCAATACGGGACACGATCCTGACGTCAAGAACTTCGCCACTGAAACCCTGCCCACCCTGCGGGATCACCTGAAGGACGCGCAAAGCATCGCTCCCAAGGTGCTCCAGGCTCGCAGCTCCATGCAGTCGACTTCCTCACAGTAGCGGATTACTTTCGCGAGCGAGATTGCATCCATGGACGAAGCCAGGAAGGGGAGCACGAAAGAGAATAAGAACCGGTGGATTGCTACCGTCACCACCGACTCGACGCACCCCGAGCCGGGTCTATTCAAGAAAAGCGCCAGCGCGATTGCGAGCGCGCTGGCGTCCAAAAAAGTCTCTCCGAAAGGCCCTGCCTCGGGAATGCGCATGCTGAACTACTTCATCAACCGGGCCGGCCGCGGCCTGAGCCGAGAGCGCCGAACCGAGCTGGAAAAAGCCAAGGAATTGCTGTCGAAGCGAATTCAGAAAAACAAACAAGCTCAAGACAAAGCCGCCACACGCAAGGCTGCGTGAAGCGGCGAAGCGAAAGGAAAAACTAAGATGCCCGATCGGGAGACGTTGGAACGAGCCAAAGAGGATAAGCGGGAAGGAAAATCACCTTCAACGCAAGCCGGAGAATTTGTTCGCGAAGAAATCCATCACGTTCGCGAAGGCAAACATGGCGTTCGTTCGCCGCAACAGGCAATTGCGATCGGCCTTTCAAAAGCGCGCCGCGCCGGTGTTAAGTTGGCTCCGCCGAGAGGGTCTCCTTCCTTGCGGAAAAAAGCTGAGCAAGATACGGCAGCGTCTAAAAAAGGAAAAGGCCACGCTAAGACCTCGGCCAAACGGTCCCTAGCGGTCGAAGGCGCCCTGAAAAGAGAACCGAAGAGCACGACAAGTCATCAAGCTCTATCGCGGCAAGTCAAGAAATCGGCCGCGGACCGCGAAAAGCAAAATCGGCGGCAGGCTTCTCTGAAGGCTGCGCGAACCCGCAAAGTTGCTTAAGAACTTCGATCTGACTCCGGCAGCCAGGGCAGGACAGTGAGTTCTCCGTCGCGTCAAGCTTTTAAGCGCTACAGCATTACCCCGATTGTTCGCCTCCTGCATGTCTCATACATTCGATAGTGGTACGGCCTAACTGTCATGAACATTGCTCAGGTTGCTCCCTTATACGAAGCGGTTCCGCCTCCTGGCTACGGGGGTACTGAACGTGTAGTTTCCTGGCTCACCGAGGAGTTAGTCCGTCTCGGACACAAAGTAACTCTCTTTGCAAGCGGTGATTCTCGAAGCAATGCGAAATTAGTCGCAGGATGTGCGAAATCGCTCCGCACCAGCCCCGAGGTCCGGGACTATCTCGCGCCCCACATCCTTATGCTGGAACAACTCAGAAAGCGGAGGCGCGAGTTCGACGTTGTCCATTTTCACACCGACTATCTCCACTTCTCCCTCTTTAGGGAATGGCGCCTGAATCACCTGACCACACTTCACGGCCGTTTAGACTTGCCAGACTTAGTGCCGGTTTATGACGAGTTCAGCGATATTCCTGTCGTCTCGATTTCTCGCGCCCAGCGACGGCCCCTGCCCGATGCGAATTGGATTGGAAATGTCTATCACGGTCTGCCCGAACGTTCCTTGCGCTTTCACCGCGCGCCGGGAAAATATTTGGCCTTCATCGGACGCATTTCTCCGGAAAAACGCCCCGATCGCGCCATCGAAATTGCCGTGCGTTCTGGCATGCCACTCAAGATTGCGGCCAAAGTCGACCGATCCGACAAAGACTATTTTGAAAACACAATCAAACCGCTGCTCAATCAGCCAAACATCGATTTCATCGGCGAAATTGGAGATCAACAGAAAGGCGATTTTCTCGGCGACGCCGCTGCATGTCTCGCGCCCGTCGATTGGCCCGAACCATTCGGTCTCAATATGATTGAGGCTATGGCCTGCGGCACCCCCACCATCGCATTTCGCCACGGCTCCATCCCCGAAGTCATTGAAGATGGAGTCAGTGGTGTCGTGGTGGAGTCGATCGAAGAAGCTGTTCGTGCCGTGGACCGCGTTCGCTCCATGTCTCGCGCCGCATGTCGAGACACCTTCGAAAAGCGTTTCACTGCCCGCCGCATGGCCAACGATTACGTGATGCTTTACGAGCGTCTGATCGAGAAGACGACGCCTCTGCGAGTTACCAATATCAACGTTCCTTCTGAGATCGAAGAAGAATCGCTGTTGGAGGGTGCTGCCTGATTTGGAAGATGTCATCCAAGTTGAGAATCAGTTTTATGTTCTCGCCACTTCCTCGCTCGCCGATGATCGTACCCGCGTACTGAAATTTGGCACCACATTTGGGGTGTTTAATCGCGTAGGAGATATTGAGTCGATCGGCCTTGGAGAGCAAGGACTTTATCACCAGGGCACTCGTCATCTTTCAAGGTTCGCTCTCCGCATGGGCGACAAAGCGCCCCAGCTGCTCCGTTCCACGATCCAGAACGACAACGCCTTTCTAACCCTCGATATGATGAACCCCGACGTCTATGGCGAAAGTGGTTTGATTCTGGCGCGCGGGTCGGTTCATATCTTCCGTTCCAAATTCCTGTGGCAAAGTAGTTCTTATGACCGTCTGAGACTTTCCAATTTCTCCATGTCTCCCGTCGAAACGTGGATAAGTCTCGATTTCGCCGCGGACTACGCCGACATCTTCCAAGTCCGCGGGACTAAGCGAGAGAATACGGGACAACTATTTTCTCCAATCGTGAACCATGATTCGGTCGTTCTTTCTTACCGTGGGCTTGATGGTCGGGTTCGGCGCACGATACTGCAATTGAGTCCCCCACCCGAGCGCATCTCCGAGAATTCCGCAGATTTCCGGATCAGTCTCCAACCCAAGGAGGAATCCGCGATTTCCATCGTTATAAATTGCGAACAAGAGCCTCGTCGATCCATCGTTAATTTTGATGTGGCTATGAGCGAAGCGCTGGCGGCGCTAGATCAGGTTCGCTTGCGGTTTTGCCACGTAACCACCTCTGACCCTCGCTTCAACGCCTGGCTGTCGCGCTCGGAAGCAGATGTGATGATGATGATCAACGGAAATCCGGAAGGAGACTATCCCTACGCCGGCGTCCCCTGGTTCAACACGGTTTTTGGTCGAGACGGTATTTTGACCGCGATGGAATGCCTCTTGGCAGCTCCTGGAATAGCCCGAAGCGTACTGAAATACTTGGCCGCCAAACAGGCAACAAGCGTCATCCCCGAGCAGGACGCCGAGCCGGGCAAGATTTTGCATGAGATGCGCCGAGGCGAAATGGCGAACCTCAAAGAAGTCCCCTTCGGCCTCTACTACGGAAGCGTCGATTCCACTCCTCTGTTCATCATGCTGGCGGGAGCCTATCTTGATCGCTCGGGCGATCTCCCCTTCATTCAAGAGATTTGGCCGAATATTCAAGCCGCGCTCGACTGGATCGATCACTACGGCGATGTTGATGGCGATGGTTTCGTTGAGTATCAAGCTAAGAATGACAAGGGTTTGAGTCAGCAGGGATGGAAAGACTCGTTTGATTCCGTCTTTCACCGCGACGGCATCATTGCCGCTGCGCCCATTGCCTTGTGCGAGGTCCAAGGCTACGTCTACGCTGCGCGATTATCGGCATCCCGTATCGCCAGAGAACTCGGGCAGCTGGATCCTGCCGAGCAACAGGAAACGAAAGCGGAATCGCTCAAAATTAACTTTGAGAGCGCATTTTGGGACGAGGAACTGGAAACCTATGTGCTCGCATTGGACGGTGCGAAAAAGCCCTGTCGCGTGCGCTCCTCGAACGCCGGACACTGCCTGTGGAGTCGGATCGCATCTCCATCAAAAGCCAGCCGGCTCGTCCGAACATTGATGAGCGAAGAATTATTTTGTGGATGGGGCATTCGCACTCTCGGCAGCGGCGAAGTGCGTTACAACCCGATGTCCTACCACAATGGATCCGTCTGGCCTCACGATAATGCCATTATTGCTGCCGGCTTTGCCCGCTATGGATTTCGCGAGGAAACTCTCAGAGTGCTCGACGGATTATACGAAGCCAGTTGGTTCATGGAATTGAATCGCTTGCCCGAACTCTTCTGCGGCTTTCACAAACGGTCTGACGCGGAGGGCCCTACGCTCTACCCCGTAGCCTGTTCTCCCCAGGCTTGGGCCGCCGGTAGTCCCTACCTGTTGTTGGAATCATGTCTCGGAATAAACGTGGATTCCGACACGAAGGTGGTTGAGTTCGCTGCTCCCCAGCTTCCTCCCACTGTGGATCGATTAGAGTTATCAGGTCTCAGCGTGGGTGATCAATCGGTTGATCTTTGTGTGCGCCGCGACGGCCCGGAAATACTTGTTAATGTCGTCGGAGCCGAAAGAAGCTCGGATCACCGCAGTGGAGACGTCGAGATCCGCGTCTGGCCCTGATCTTTTAGTTGTATTCTGGATCCTCCAAACGCCAGCCTCTAGCATCTATTTTAGGGTTGATTCTTGACGTATTTCTTGAAACGGAAAGAACGGTATGAACGAGCATGAACAAAAACAAGCTGGTACGGGCCATCGCAATGGGCTTTGGCGCTGGCTCGCTGGAATTTTTCTTCTGCTGACCTTAGCCGCCGTCGCAACGTTCTTTGTGCTAGCCCGGGCCACGCCGACCTTGCGCACGCTCGTGATCGAGACCCTCTCGACCAGATTTAAGAGCAAAGTCGAACTCGACGAATTTCACGTCGCACTTCTCGGAGGATTCCAGGTTTGGGGCAACGGGTTGCGCATTTTTGGACACGCCGACCCCAATAATCATGAACCTGGTTTTCAACCCATTATCAACGTTGCCGAGTTTCGCTTCAGTATGGGAATCCGCGATTTCTTGCGGACACCTAAGCATGTCGATACGGTGTACGTAAAAGGATTGCAGTTAAATTTGCCGCCCCGGGAGCAGCGCGGGGAGTGGCAGCACAGCGAGAGCCGGCAGGGAAAGATTGAAATTGTTGTTGATAGGCTTGTTTTCGAACAAACCCAGCTGATCATCAATACGCTACGGCCCGGCAAGCTGCCGCTTGAGTTTGATATCGCCAATCTCACGATGACCGAGATCGGTTCCGGCTCGCCGATGCACTTCGACGCGAAGCTCATCAATCCCAAGCCCGTTGGGGAGATTCTCTCCAGCGGATTGTTTGGACCGTGGCAGCCTGACAGTCCTCGCGATACGCCTGTGAGTGGCACTTATTCGTTCGAGCACGCGGATCTCGGCACGATCAAAGGCATTGGAGGCATTCTTTCGTCCACGGGAAAATACACAGGTGTTCTCGACAAAATAGTTGTAGACGGTGCCACCGATACCCCAGACTTTCGGATCGCGACCAGCGGCAGAAGCGTGCCGTTACACACAGATTTTCACGCCATCGTAGACGGAACGAATGGCGACACCTATCTTCAGCCAGTAAAGGCCCGAATTCTGAATTCGTGGCTGGTGGCGAATGGTTCCGTGGTCCGAACGAAAGATCCCAAGGGGCACGATGTTCAGTTGGATGTCTCCATTGCCGGCGGAAAAATCGAAGACGTATTGCGACTGGCGGTGCGTACCGAGCCTCCCATCATGACCGGTACTTTGCGCTTGCAGACAAAATTCAATCTTCCGCCGGGAGAGCCTGACGTCGCCAATCGTCTGCGTCTATCAGGACGTTTTCAAGTCTCGCAGGCCCATTTTACAAACGAAAAAATCCAGGGAAAGGTCGACGCCATCAGCATGAGGAGCCAGGGCAAGCCCAAACTCGCTCAGGACAACATACCCGATAACGTGCGCTCCGAGATGGCCGGCAACTTTACCCTCGACAATGGTCTTCTTTCATTTTCGCAGTTGAGTTTTCAGGTTCCGGGCACCCACGTTCAGCTCTCGGGAACTTACAGCCTGGACGGCAATCAGTTCGATTTCCATGGGAAAGCCCTCATGGACGCGAAGCTTTCGCAAATGGTTACGGGTTGGAAGTCAATCTTGCTGAAACCGGCCGATCCCTTCTTCAGCAAGGACGGCGCCGGCACGGAAGTTCCTTTCAAGATCACCGGTACAAAGTCCGAACCTCACTTCGGAACCGACTTCGGCCACAAAAACGATCACCAGGAAATCGGCAAGAATCGATAGCCCTGCATTTCCCTCTCCCTCGCACGGCAGATGATCCTCGAGCGCGCGGACCCGTACTGTGCTTCCTGTAGTCGTCCCTCTCTTATCGGGTAAATGCTCCTCCTTATCGCGGATGGCGCATCCAATGTGTGCGACAAGGGAGATTTTATGATGAGTCGAGATGACTTGATGAAGCCCGACTTACTCAGCGAAATCTTGTTAGTTGGTAGTGCCATGATTTTCCTGCTCGTATTTGTTGCGCTCGGGATAGCAGGGCTTGTGCACTCGGCACACCTGCAGTAAGCGATTCTCTTCGCAAACCCCTGTTTCGAGCATGCACTCTTTGGACCTTTTTCACGCCTACATGAATTTCCGCAATTCGACTAGGGATATGAGGGGATTGGACGAAAGTCGTCCAGCCCCTACTCTGATCGTGTAGGTTCCACAAGTTCGGTCGTAGAAATCGCAGGTGAACGTGAGTTAGTAGTGAACCTGATTCCGCTTCATAAGACGGGTCAAGTAAATCAACCCGCATCAACCGAGGAGAAAAGTATATGTCTGAAAAGAACACAGCAGTTTTCGGTATCTATTCGAGTTACGCCACTGTCGAAAGCGGTGTCGACGGGCTCAAGGCGGCGGGTTTCAGCAATCGCGATATCTCCGTCCTCTTTCCCGAGAGCGCGGGGACGCGGGATTTCGCGCACGAGAAAGGTACGAAGGCTCCCGAGGGCGCTGCAGCCGGCGCGAGTACGGGCGTCGTTTTAGGCGGAGCCATGGGTTGGCTGGTGGGCGTCGGCGCTCTCGCCATCCCCGGGTTGGGACCTTTTATCGCAGCCGGTCCCATTATGGCCGCCCTTGCTGGTGCCGGGGTCGCCGGTACCGTCCTTGGCGTTGCCGGTGCGCTCGTGGGCCTCGGGATTCCTGAGTATGAAGCGAAACGCTATGAAGGCCGGATGAAAGACGGTGGCATTCTTCTTTCGGTTCACTCAGACAGTTCCGATTGGACCAAACGAGCTAAGTTGATTCTGGAAGCGACCGGCGCCCAGGACATCTCGTCAACCAGCGAGGCAAAATCGAGCGGTGAAAAAGCCGAACTCCCTCGAGCCAGCTAGCCCCGTTGATTGAAAGGTAAAAAGGGAACCGAATCGCTCGGTTCCTTTTTTCTGGGCTCCTGACAAATGGCTTAACCACCTCAGGCTATCGATCGTTCTCCGGAGACCGTTGTCATCAGCGTAACCGGCATTTGCACTTGAATGATGTCGTTTTTCACGGCGTACACGACTAGATCGCGAATCGAGTGAAAATCGAGCTTGCGCATGATATTGCTGCGATGGGTCTCCGCGGTTTTCGTGCTCAGATTCAAAAGGCAAGCCACTTCTTTCGAGCTTTTCCCTTCCGCCAGAAGTTGGATTACTTCTCGTTCGCGCTGCGTCAGCTTTGGCAAGTGAGGTACTTCGTCGACTGCCGGCTTGTATCCCTTATTAAGGAATCCAGCCAGCACCATATCGTTGACCCGGGGCGTGAAAAACATACGATGACGTTGCAGTGCTTCAACAGCTGACACGAGATCTCGCGCGGCGTCCGACTTTAAAACAAAGCCTCGCGCTCCCGCATCGAGTGCCTCTCGGATCACCTGGTCTGAGTCGGTGATGGTCAGCACGATGATCTTCGGTTGTGGGTTTTGCTGAGCGATCTGCCGCGTTGCCGCCAAACCGTTGAGATTCGGCATCCCGATGTCTAAGATCACAATGTCTGGTTTCAGCTGTTTCGCCATATCCACGGCTTGGCGCCCGTCTTGCGCCTCTCCGCAAATCTCCCAATCCGTGCGGGCTTGTAAAAGGTTACAAAGCCCACGCCGTACAACTTCGTGGTCGTCAGCGATCAAGATACGCAACTTCATGGCTCACCTCCGTGAGGGACGATTAAGGATTTTCAGCCTTCGCACAAAAGTTACAAATCATGAAATAGCGCGACCCGCGCCGGACAAGGCCTGAACTTCCGGGTTCTCCGCGACACCCCGGAATCGAGCCCCTTTTTGTTCCCGACAAATCTAAATCCAGAATCTGCCACTTGCGAATACAGGAGATTCTGTAGGCGGCCACACGCTTGTACCTGAAAGCGAGACAGGCCTGGCCCGGAAACTGCCGGGTCGAAATTGAGATAAACTACGTGGTGTTGCCCCGAAACAGCTCTTCCGTAGCGGAACAGCAGGTTCAGCCCAGAGACTTTACAGCAGTCTACAGGCACTGATCTTAGTCAACTATGGGTCCTCGCAAGAAAGCGCAGGTCGCATTCGCATCAGCGGTAATGCTGCTATTGCTCAGCGGATTCGCCGCTTATATCGCGATCGACCGCCTTCTGGTAAGCGAAAAATGGGTCAACCACAGTCTGGAGGTCCGGGCTGCTTTAGGCGATATTGATTCGGCTTATGTCAAGGCCGGACGCGCTCGCAGCGGATACGTGATTTCGGGAAATTCAGAGTTCCTGACTCAGTTCGAAGAATCCGTTCCCGAAATCCCGCGCCGCTTTGCCCGGCTAAGCGACTTGATCGGCGACAATCAAACCCAGAGAGATCTCTTTTCCCGCCTCCAAACTGTGACCGATAGCCGAGTCGACCTGCTCCGAGCCTCGATCGAGCAGAAGAAACGCGCGCCCCACGATAGCAAGTCTCAAGCCGGCTTTGACCGTCGCGGGATCCCTCTTTCGTCTGAGATGACTGCGCTCAATGATCAGATGCGGGCGCAGGAAGACCGGTTAGTCGCAGGCCGCGAACGCACCACGCACCGGCTGTTTGTTCTCACGGTTGTGATTCTCACCGTGGCGTTCGTCCTGGCTCTGGAACTGCTCGCCGTCCATTACCGGCTTTTGTCGGCGGAACTGTACGCTCGAGAACGGGCAGAACAAAATGCCCGAGCCAGCGAAGACTCCTTACGTCATCTGACTGGGCGGTTGCTGCAATTGCAGGATGCGGAGCGCCGCAAGTTCTCTCGCGAACTTCACGACAGTCTCGGCCAATATCTGGTGGGTGTGAAGATGAATCTTGAATTGTTCGCCAAGCAGCGCAAGGACGATTTCCTGGCAGAGGCCATCCAGCTTCTCGATCAGTCTATCTCCGAAACGCGTACCATCTCCCACTTACTGCACCCTCCGCTTCTTGACGAGGCCGGACTCGCCTCGGCCGCCACGTGGTATTTAGAGGGCTTCGCGCAGCGCAGCGGGATTGAAGTGAAACTGCAATTGCCCAACGACGTCGCTCGCTTACCCAAACCCCTAGCTCTTGGGCTTTTTCGCGTTCTTCAGGAAAGTCTCACGAATATCCATCGTCATTCGAGCAGTTCAAAGGCAGATGTCGTCCTCGAACTCTCCACAGAGTACGCCATACTCACAGTGAGGGACTACGGCAAGGGAATCGCTCCCGAATTATTGGATACATTTCGGGCCACGGGAACAAATTCGGGAGTTGGATTGGCAGGGATGCGAGAGCGGATTCGCGACCTCGGCGGTCACCTCGTCATCCAACCTTGCACCCCGGGCACGCTGATTTCAGTTACTTTGCCGATTGCCCAGCAGGAGTCTGCTGCACGGCAATCCGCGGCTGACTAGATCATTGCGCCGATGTGCTCGCGCTCAGTTCGGAAAATACGTCTCTTGACGTAACAGCGCCCCGACTCCATCGACCACCGCACTGACATCCGTCTTGGCGCACGCCCCTCGAGCTCCTACCTTTTTCGCTTCCTCGGAAAGTTGATGGGAGAGATAGAGCGTAACGATGAGAATGGGTATCTCCGGCGAACGTTGCGCAATCGTTCGCGCTGCGTCCAAGCCGTTCATCTCCGGCATCTGGAAATCTAGCACGATCAAGTCCGGTTGGATCTTCCGATATCGATCGATCGCTTCCCGGCCGTTCCGCGCTTCGTCACATACCTGCCAATTATCATGTTGCTCGAGAACGCCGCGCAAGTAGCGCCGAACCGAGGGATTATCGTCAACGACGAGAATGCGGACTGCGGGTTTTTCATCAGAGAATGGAACCATGAGCCGCCCTTGACGAAAAGTTACCCTTTGCGCGCTCGGGCAGCAATACAGGGAAGCCCCCAGTTTGAGAGCTGAAGACTTACACCAACGTCACTTTCTGTGAAAAGGGTTTTTCCACAATCGCAGCCAATCCACGAACTGGTCGAGAGTGCTTCCGCTCAAAAAGAAAAAGCGATCAGGAATTCCGTAAGGCGGAATTCCCGATCGCCTTTGCGTCCGCTCAGGACGACGCCGTGCAGTACCGCTTCCTGTCAACAACCGTGAATCTGAAAAACGTCAAACCCGTCCCATCAACACCAGCACCAGAACGATTACCAAAACCAAACCCAAGCCGCCGCTCGGATAGTACCCCCAGCCCGTGCTGTAGGGCCACGTAGGTAGGGCGCCAACCAAGAGCAGCACCAGGACGATCAGCAGAATTGTGTACATTGTAAGTTCGCTCCTTATTGTGAGTAGTAGTAGGAAGAGCCAGTCACCTGGCTCTTTTCCCTGCATTGGTGGTTGGTGCTATGTCTCCGCCCTCACTACTTGGAAGCTCGCTCCCGGCCTCTGGCCTCTTCCGAAACTTTTCTGAGAACGGAAAGCAAAGGTTCGCTCGCTGCTGGCGCCGCAACTTTGCCTGTCAAAATGGAGTTCGCAGAATCCATTTTCCCGCCAAACAGCAGTCTCGTTTCGTCTTTATCCTGCTTCACAACCGTTCCCGAAAGATCCACGCCAGCGAACAGACCGCGCGCCCGCGAGTACGTTAGAATCTTGTCGCTCATCTTGATGTCTGTATCTGCGGCAGCATCCCGTCCCACCGGACCTGCGGCTGCGGACGCATCTCCACCAATTTTGAAATGGTCAGACATCAGGTGTTCCATTCCGCTGTGACCCATGAAAACCAGCACCAGATCGATGGCTTGGCCACCGAGCTGTAGCCCCCAGCTTCCGCCGGTAATGTCAATCGGTAGAGGCGCGCTCCATCCGTGAGCGGTGCGGCACGTCGCTACGCCTTTTCCGTGCTCTCCGCCGAAGCCTACGGCGATCTTAACCAGCGATGGGATCACAGCAATGCAATTCGCACCGTCGAGGATCTTGTCGGGGATCGCGTGATCCGGAGTTGCCATGACTTCTTGCAGAACAGCCGCGGACTTGTCAATCCGCTTATTGATGTCCGATTCATTTTTGTCGTCATCGGCCCACGTCAAGCTGGTGAACAGCAGGGCAAGTGTGGTCAACACCATGAGATATTTCGTCGTTTTCATGCAAACCTCTTCTGTGCCCAAACTGAGCACCAGGAAATTGTTATCGTCATCTAAACTCTAGACGGCGAGATTTCCCTCATCCATCCACTCAAAACCCTAGAAGCCACACCGTCATACCCTAGACAAACAGGAGAAAAGCCGGCTTTCGACGGATCTGCTCAATCACGCCGCAGCAGTCAAAGCGATCGGCCCGGGCGCGTTGCGGTAGCAAGTCGTTCGCCTGGTTTCGCAACCTGCGCGCCAACGACGGCCAGAAGAGCCCTCTTTGCTGGCCAGCGCGGCGGTCCCGCTTGCCGGGGAATTCCGCACGTCAGCCGTGCCTGTGCTCAGAAGATCCCGTATCCTCAGTTTGGCTTTGTGTAGTTGCGATTTCGAAGTCCCGACCGAACACCCAAGCAGCCCCGCAATCTCGCGATGTTGATAACCTTCGATCTCGTGGAGTAAGAAGATCGATCGGTACCCTTCCGGCAGTTCGCTGATGGCCCTCGTCAAGGCGACGCGAGACACCGAGGTTTCCAGTCGTCCATCTCTCGATCCATATTCACGTCGAACGGGTCTGCTGCTGTCGTCCCCTTGCATGGGTTCGTCCAACGAGATTCGATAAGGCGACTTTCGGCGAAAATGCATCAGCACAGTATTGACGGCGATTCGGTAAAGCCACGTCGACAGGGCGGAGTCGCCTCGAAATGTCGAAAGCTTGCGGAACACTTGCAAAAATGCATCCTGCGCGAGATCTTCTGCCTCAGCGGCGTTGTTCGTCATACGCAGGCACAACGAGTAGACCCGCGTCTTGTGGGAGTGAAACAAAGTCGCAAAGGCATCTGAATCCCCTTGCTGCGCACGCCGGATGAGCTCCGGGCCAACCCGGTTTGTGCTAACCACGGTTAACGGATTATTCACTTACTTCTCCTTTTCAACACAGGAAATCGCGATATGAACGAGGGGAGATTGATCGATCTTCTCGCCCGCACTCATGGTGAAGAGAGTACGAGGAGTTGCTGTCGTGTTCTATCGAGTTCGAGCCGTAGTTGCCCGGGTAAGTTACTGTACGGACGAGCGGTAACCAAATGAATTAGTTCGAGTTGTTTCGATTTCTAATCGTGCTGCCCGGACTTCGGGCAGATCGGGCTCCCGACTACAGGGCTTCCACAAAACAAGTACAAGGTCGCGGGGATTTTGCTCGCGTCAATCTTTGTCTAGCCTCACTGCATGAGATTGTTCTCTTCAATTGTGCCCACCTTCCGAGCAGAAGCTGGTCAAGAGCTGGCTTCTGCTTCTCGCCTCTTCCTCAAGTAGTGGAGTCGCGGCTGGGTCACGGTGACCGGAATGATTTTCGGAGATGTCAAAAAAGTCTGCGCCATCCACTTCCGTCTAACCAAAATTTCACTGGAGGCACACCATGAAAATTGAATCTTTACGCGAACTCTACCTCGAGCAGCTGCAAGACTTATATAACGCCGAACTGCAGCTCATTAAAGCCCTGCCAAAAATGGCGAAAGCTGCGTCTTCCGCCGAGTTGGTCTCGGCGTTCGAAGAACATCTGGAAAAAACCCGCGGACACGCCCAGCGGATCGAGTCCATTTGCGAGCAAATGGGCGAGAAAGCATCCGGCAAGAAATGCAAAGCTATGGAAGGTCTCGTCAAAGAAGGCGGCGAGGTTATTGAGGAGGACATGACAGAGTCTCTCAAGGACGCCGCCCTCATCGCCGCAGCACAGCGCGTAGAACACTACGAAATTGCCGGCTACGGTTGTGTGCGAGCGTACGCCACGAAATTGGGAGATGATGCCGCTGCCGAACTTCTCGGGCAAACCCTCGACGAAGAAAAAGAAGCGGATGAAACCTTGAATGGCATAGCCGAGCAACTCGATCTGGAAACCGACAACCAGTCGCAGCCGTCGGGCAAGAAAACCTACCGTATTGCGCCCAAGCGATCCGCGGCCTGACAGATCCGCGGCCTAACACAACAACTCCTCATCGAGGCGATCGGACGAAATCCGGTCGCTTTTTTTTGTTCCAGCAGACTTAAAACTTCTAAGGCCCATTGATCGTGATAGTAATCCTCGCCCTGCGGTTTTAGGTGAACGACTGTATTGTGACCCTGCTGCCAGTCGATTTAAATAGCGTCTGAAAGGGAACCACCGAAAACTATGATCAATCACGGCGTACCGAAGGAGAATCCTGACTCCGTCACTCAACTGAAGACTGTTTTCGAGAAATCGCTGGCCTTGTTGTCCGAGGGTAAAGATGCTCTCACCAGAAAGACACGAATCGGACGAGCCTCTCGCGGCTCGATGCCAATTCACATGAACCAGGCTGATCTTCAAAAGCGCGCTCTTGCGGACGCGGCTCACGCCTTGGCCACACTTTGGAAGGTTCAAGAGCCCGGCCGCCCGAAAGTGCAAATTCGCCCAGTGCCGAGCACGCGGTAGATCCAGTTGATCCGCCCCAACATTGCCGCGACCACTCCTTCGACTGCTTCGTCGAGACTGTTGACCCTCAGTGCCGTGGTCGTCGTGATTGCGGGCCTCTATTTAGGCCGTCAGGTCCTGATCCCCTTCGCTCTGGCGGTTGTTCTCGCTTTCTTACTCTCGCCCATTGTCGATATCCTGCAGAAGTGTCGCTTGGGCAGAGTTCCGGCGGTGTTAGTCGTACTGCTCCTGGCTTTTTTCCTCGCTGGATCCATAGGCTGGATTGTCACCGGTCAACTGATGGATATCGTCGAGCAGTTCCCCAACTACCGCACGAACATCCACGAGAAAATTCAATCGCTTCGTATCCCCGACGGAAGTCGACTCAAGTCCGCCTCGAATACGGTCAGTGAGCTGAGTGCCGAATTGTCCGACGCTTCCGAGTCAGCCGCGGACAAGGCCGCCGACAAGAAAGCAGGAAAAGCGCCGCGCCGTCCCATCGCCGTGCAGGTTGCGCAACCTGCCTCCAATGCTTCGGAATATGTCCGCGCCGTCGTCGGCCCCCTCACCGGAATCTTGGAAACCTCCGCCGTAGTCATCGTTTTCACGCTCTTCATATTGGTGAAACGCGAAGATCTCCGCAATCGCGTCATCAGGCTCGCCGGTCAAAATCAGCTCAATGTCGTCACCCAAGCTCTAGACGACGCCTCCCGGCGGCTCAGTCGCTATCTTCTCTTTCAGTTCGTAGTCAATATTTCCTACGGTGCAATCTTCGGCTGCTTCGTCTATTGGATTGGCATCCCCCACGTGCTCTTGTGGGGCGTCTTGGCGGGACTCCTCCGATTCATTCCCTACGTCGGCACGCCGATCGCCGCTGCCTTCCCCATCGCCATGGCGCTCGCCGTCTTTCCCGGATGGCACCAGGCCGCGCTTGTCCTTGTCACGTTCATCATTCTGGAACTCGTGGTCGCGAACCTGCTTGAACCTTGGTTGTATGGCTCGCACACGGGAATCTCTTCGCTGGCCATTCTCGTCGCAGCCGTGTTCTGGTCCGTCCTTTGGGGTCCCGTCGGCTTGATTCTCTCCACTCCTTTAACCGTCTGCTTAATCCTCATGGGGCGCTATGTCCCCCAGTTAAGTTTCCTCGAAGTTCTCCTCGGCGACGAAGCCGTTTTGCCGCTCCAGGCGCTTTTCTACCAGCGGCTGCTCGCGCTCGATGACGACGAAGCCACCGAGATCGCGGAAAGATACTTGAGAGACAATCCGACTGGTACCTTCTACGATTCGGTTTTGATTCCCGCACTTACCATGGCCGAGCAAGATCGCCATCTCAATTCGCTGGAGACGCGCACTGCCACTTTCGTAATCCAGAGTACGCGAGAGCTAGTCGAAGACTTAGGAGAACGACTCGCAGAAGGAAAACTGCTTTTTACGCGTGAGTCTGAAGAACAGACTCCGCCGGATTTTTCTGCATTATCCGGGCTTCGCGTTGTTTGTATTCCGGCGGCCGACGAAGCCGACGAGATTGCAGCCATGATGGCAGAGCAACTCCTCCGTCGTCTGGGGTGCGACGCTCGCTCCCTCACCATCGCAAACCGCCCGAATCTCGTGAACGACCTCGCGACCGAAACTCGTCCCCACATCGCGATGATTTCCGCCTTACCTCCCTTCGCCGCCGGCCAGGCGCGTTCGCTCTGCAGGCTCCTAAGGCAACGCTACCCTGAAATGAAAATTGTGATCGGGTTGTGGGGAGTCGAGAGCATCGCAAAAGCACAGGAGCGCTTGGGCACCGGCTGTACCGATTTGATCGTAACCACTTTTCAAGAAGCGATCAATTTGCTTGCCGATCGGAAGCGCTCCACAACGGCCCTTCTACCGAGTAGATCGGAAATCAGGGAGACGATCGCAGCCGGGGATTAGCCGGCCTTCGTGGTTTAAGCAACTAAGCAGGATCGAAGTCGCTTGTATAAAGCGGCGAGAAATATTATCCCTGTCGAGGAGAAACTCATGTCCGCCGATTCGCCAGCAAATTTCGCTCTTGGTTCACCGGTTAACCCTTTAAGTCTGGACTCGAAATCCGGTCGCGACTTGCCCACCATGCCCGACCCATCGCAGATTCCTCCCGAGCGTGGGCCGCATCTTCCGACGATGCCCGATCCCACCGATGATCCCGAACGCGGCCAGCATTTCCCCGCGGAACCAGATCCTACCAACGAAGCGCCGCGGATTCACGATCCGATTCCTGAAACTAGCGACGGCGATGCGGAGCAAGTCGCGTAAGTACCGCGATTGAGGTTTTTGGCCGCGCCCCCATCCCTCTCGCTACAGGCTTATCCCCACGAGCCTAAGCCTTGAACCCGATATTGCCTGCCGCATCCACCGATTAGGATAGTCAGTTGCATCGCCGATCGTCGTGGTTTAAACGACACCTTGCCTGCAACTGAAGTTAAAAGACAACCTGAGGAGCGACCCACTATGACCGCTGATACGACGAAATGCGCTCATCCTGCCTGCGCATGCATGACTGATATGGGCAATAAGTATTGCAGTGACTCATGCAAAGAGTCCGCCAATTTAACCGAGATTGCTTGCCAGTGTGGACACGCGGATTGCTCTAACTCTGTGTAACTACCGTGAGTCGTGAACCCGATGGACGAACGAGTATCGGTTCCTTTGACTTCTTAAACGGCCAGCGTTAAAACTGAGCGCAGCAAAACCTCTAAGAAAGTTGAGCGCCCGCATGCTCCTGCTCCACTCGTGCGGGTCACTTCGACGAGGCAGTTTTCGTGACACCGCCGCTCGATCCACGCATGCCAACGCTGGGAATCACAGCCGTGGTTCAATCGCGAAGCTCGAGCCCGAGGAAATCCGAATGAATATCCATTTCACGCGCCTCTTTACCCTCGTACTAGGCGCAATTCCGTGCCTAATACTCGGCGCGCCCCCGAATTCGCGCGCGCAGGTTGGCGTAATGATCACCGTCGGCCCGCCGCCCTTGCCGATTTACGAGCAACCTCTTTGCCCCGGTGACGGCTACATTTGGACGCCCGGATATTGGGCCTACAGCGACGACTTCGACGACTATTACTGGGTGCCCGGCACCTGGATCTTAGCGCCGGAAGTGGGCTTCTTCTGGACTCCAGGCTTTTGGAGCTGGGGCGGAGACCGCTTCGTTTTTTATGACGGCTACTGGGGACCACAAGTCGGTTTCTATGGCGGCGTCAATTATGGCTTCGGATACTTCGGCAACGGTTACGAGGGTGGCCGCTGGGACAACGGGCATTTCTTTTATAACCGCTCCGTCAACAACATAAACGCCAACGAGATCCACAACGTTTACAGCGCAGTCGTAAACAACGCGACAGAAAGTCGCGTGAGTTTTAACGGAGGGAACGGCGGTCTTACCGTGCGTCCCACGGCTCAACAGCAAGCAGCGGCGCGCGAACGCCACGTTCCTCCCGTAGCAGCTCAAACGCAACAGATGCAGGCGGCTCGCGGTGACGAACAACTTCGGGCTTCAGTGAACCGCGGCAAACCTCCGATCGCAGCAACGGCCAGGGCTGGTGATTTCAAGGGGTCGATCGTAGCCGCCGAAGAGGCGGGCGGTGCTTATATTCCGCCCACTAATTGCGGCGTCAGTCGAGACCCAAAACAGCCTACCGGCGACGAAAGCCATCTCGACAATCGTTCGCAGGACGGCGGAAGGGAGAATGCATCGCCAACCAATTCTTTTGGACACGTGCGAGATTTGCCCCCTGCTGAAAAACTACCGGCCCCCAACACCGGTAACCCCGGCTTGGACAGGAAATACAAGCAGGAACAGGAAAAGCAATTCGCACAGCAGCAACAGGAACGGCAAAGTCTCGCGCAGCAGCAGGCAAAAGAAGACGCGAATGTTGCGAACCAGAAGGCAAATGACACGCAGAAGCAACAGATAGAGCAGCGCCACCAGCAACAAACGCAAGACTTGCAGGAACGCCACCAGCAACAACAACAGGAGATGCAACAAAGAATGCAGCCACCGACCCGCGCGCCTGAAAGGTCGACGCCGCCAAAGTAGCCTCCGCGCCGAATCAGATCGCGACCAACTTGAATAAAGTCACCTTAGGAGGGAACCCAACGTTCAAATTCAAACCAACTTATTCTCTTGTTTTGCTGACCGCTTTAACGGCGAGCGCGTTCGCCATTCCTCAGCAAGACGACTCCAGCACAAAGCAAGACATGAATGACGCTGGTCACTCCACCAAACAGGCCGCGAAGGATACCGGCCGCGCAACCAAGAAAACGGCCAAGAAGACCGGTCACGCGTTGAAGAAGGACGCGAAGAAGGCCGCCAATAAAACCGCGCAGAAAAGCGACCAGGGAGCCCAAAAAGTGGAAGACAAAACGCAGCCGAACCAGTAAAGCGAGGGGATTGAAGTTCGGCGGGTGGAACGCGTTCTCGTCCTGACGGCCGTTCCGCTTCAGACGAGCCCGAGACAGGGAAACGGCAAAAACCTGTGCCGCGTTCCACACCGCCTTCGACTTCGCTAACCACAGTAGAATCCGGCGTCCGATTCTTGAATCAGGTTTTGCGCCTAGGTAGAGACTACGAATCCTGTAATTGCACGCCGAGTGAATCGATAGAGATAAATTCCTAAATCAGCGAACAGGAAAAATGACTCGATCGGATCTATACACACAAGTTTAGTCCGCAAGAGTCGGAGCTAAGTCTGCGCCCCAGTAAGTCCATAACTCACAGGGCCGCTTGTCAGCCGTTGGATGGTCGATAAAAGCTCATCCTGAGGCCCGCCTTTCGGGCAGATCGCGTCCACACAATCATTCACCGTGGGCGCGATGCATAGGCTTCCCGAATAGAGAATGATGGGCATTTGTGGATGTCGATTCTTGATCATTAATGCTAACTCGCCTCCGTCCAAATCCGGCATTTCATAATCGAGAATCGCCAGGTCGATAACCGAAAGGCACTTCGCGTCGAGTGCGTCGTGAGGAGAGGAGGTTGCCCAGATTTCGTATCCCCGGCTCTCAAATCTCGCCTTGTATAGCGACAGCATGTCTTCACAGTCGTCGACCCATAGTAATTTCTTCCGAGGGACCACGTTCAAGGAGAGTAACGCCGGTTGCGACGCCAGAATTGCGAAGATGTCGGTCAAGGGTGTCCGGTTCTCATGCAACAACTCAGAACGGATTGTCGACGAGTCGTTGGTCATAAAAAAGGCAAACCGGTTCCAGCGAACATTTCCCGACACACTAAAAACGAAATAGTTGAAAACAACAATAGGCGATAACAACAATAGGCGATCGCGAGGCCTTCGCCAATGCAGGAGATGCTGTAGATAGGTGATCGCAGCCGGAATGCGCCGAGTGCCCCGACTCCAACCGGCTGCCTTGCAGTTCGATAAGCAATCCGTCGCTACACGCCTTCAGCGGCTGATCTACACAAATCCACCGATGTTGGATCGGTCGTTCGCCGCTCTACAGTAAATCGATACGTGTCGATGGATGGATAAACCGTTCTTCCAGTTTTCAACTCGAAAGGGGAATAATCATGAGCAAGTTTGGGAACTCCACGAAAGATTGGGTGAGGCTCGCTGCAAAGTTAAGCCTTCTCTTCACCGAACCAAAGGTTCGGGCCGCGATTTCGAACCGTTTTAAAGACCACCTCAATGACGTGACCGATCGCGTGTCCGATAAATATGATGATGTGGCTGACCGGGTCGCCGATAAGTATGACGACGCCGCTGATCGGCTGGAAGCTGCGGCGGAAGCTCTTCAGGGTAAGAGCCAGTGGCCCGCTCATTTGACCGGATTCCTGGTCGGAGCAGGCGTCGGCGTTGGTTTGGGCATTTTGTTTGCGCCGGCCTCTGGTAGCCATACTCGCCGGGCCGTAGCTGACGCCACCAATCGAGCCTTCGAGTCCGCCGCGAACACCTCTGAGCGAATTCGGCAATCGGTGAGCCGGATGCCCTCAACAGGTACCGAAGGCTAACTTTCCACCGCCGCTTGATCGCGGCATCTTCGATCACTACGAGCCATGGGCGCAATATTTCCAATGGAGTGGTGGGACGGTATAATACAAAAACGCGTTACCGTTCCACCATGACGTTTCTAATGCTGAGGCCCCAATGACCGAGAAGCCGAGCGCTACTCTTCCCGCCACTGTCGAAAAAATTATCAAGCCCATCGCTCCCGGCGAACCAGAGAAAGCTCAAATTTCCATCGAAGGCGCGGATTATCTCTATCAGGAGATTCGTATCGAAAACACTCTCACCGATCAGGACGGAAACAAGGTTCGTCTCAAGCCCGGCGCTGAAGTCGAGGTCACAGTCGAGGCTCCGCCCGAAGCGACCACGATCCATCCCGAAAGCCAGGATGGCCACAAGCCGCAGATGCCGCTTCCTTAGAACCGGGAGCATTTGCCGGTGGAAGCAACACTACGGCAGCTCACTTGCCTTTTCCGCGCCACTGGAATCCTTCTGGGAAACGGATCACCAGGTATGACGAGCCTTGGCAAGCAATGAAGGAACCGGTGTCTTGAGTTTCCCGTCTGTTCTCCCCACATAGAGCCTACCCTCCTACAGTAAAAACCCTACTGTCGATCATGTTTCTCCGTGGTAAACCCATGTAGTTCGGCTTTTGTATCGCCGATTTTTACATTCGTCATTGCAACGCTCCCCCACTTCGCGTGAAAGAGCCGTTTCGCGGCAGCGACGGGTCTGTGGCTATGAACCTATGCCGTTAGAAATTCGCAATACAAGCTCCCTCCGGGAGACCACCATGAGAGCGGACGAACATGAAAAGAAATAATCGTGGCAGCGCAACGGTTGTTGCAGGCGACGAGACCGACGAGCGTCCCGCCGCAAGCGAAAAGCGCAACGGAAACGGAAATTCGGTACTAGTCGATCACTCTGCCCCACAAGATCTCAGCACCATCCTCGCCAGTCTGCAAACCATGCGCGATGGCGACTTTTCCGTCCGCTTGCCCGGCTCTTGGACCGGCCTCGAAGGAAAGATCGCCGACACTTTCAATTCCATCGTCGCCGCCAACCAACAGATGGCGCAGGAACTCAAGCGTGTCGGCCAGGTAGTCGGCAAAGAAGGAAGAACGCGCGAGCGCCTCCGCTTCCACGAAGCTCGAGGCGCGTGGGGCGACATCGAAGTCTCCGTCAACACTCTCGTCGAAGATTTACTTCGTCCCACAGCCGAAGTCACCCGGGCCATCGCCGCCGTCGCTCAAGGAAACCTGACCCAAACCGTCCGCTTGGATGTCGACGGTCGCCCTCTAGAAGGCGAATTTCTACGCTCTGCAAATATCGTCAACACCATGATTCAGCAGCTCGGCGTTTTCACCGCCGAGGTCACGCGCGTCGCCCGCGAGGTTGGTACCGACGGCAAACTTGGAGGTCAGGCCCTCGTCCCCGGCGTCGCTGGCACGTGGAAAGATCTGACCGACTCCGTCAACTCCATGGCCAGCAACCTGACCGGCCAGGTTCGAAACATCGCCGAAGTCGCTACCGCCGTCGCCAGCGGCGACCTATCCCGAAAAATTACGGTCGACGTGCGTGGCGAAATTCTCCAGCTCAAAGAAGCCATCAACACGATGGTCGATCAACTCCGCTCCTTCGCTTCCGAAGTCACCCGCGTCGCCCGCGAAGTCGGCACCGATGGAAAACTCGGTGGCCAAGCCGTCGTCGTCGGCGTAGCCGGCACGTGGAAAGATCTCACTGACTCCGTCAACGCCATGGCCGGAAACCTCACCGCCCAGGTCCGCAACATCGCCGAAGTCACCACCGCCGTCGCCCGAGGCGATCTCTCCCGCAAAATCACCGTCGACGTCAAAGGCGAAATTCTCGAACTCAAAGACACCATCAACACCATGGTCGACCAGCTCAACGCTTTCGCCGGAGAAGTGACCCGCGTCGCTCGCGAAGTCGGCACCGAAGGCAAACTCGGCGGCCAAGCCCAGGTCCCCGGAGTCGGTGGCACCTGGAAAGATCTCACCGACAACGTCAATTTCATGGCCAGCAACCTCACTGGCCAAGTGCGAAACATTGCCGAAGTTGCCACCGCCATCGCCAATGGCGATCTCTCCCGCAAAATTACCGTCGACGTGCGCGGCGAAATCTTGCAGCTCAAAGAGACGCTCAACACCATGGTCGATCAGCTCAACCGCTTCGCCGGAGAAGTCACCCGAGTCGCCCGCGAAGTCGGTAGCGAAGGCCGCCTCGGCGGCCAAGCCAACGTCCCCGGCGTAGCCGGTACTTGGAAAGATCTCACCGACTCCGTCAACTCCATGGCCGGAAACCTCACCGGTCAAGTCCGGAACATCGCCGAAGTCACCACCGCCGTCGCGCGCGGCGACCTCTCGCGCAAGATCACCGTCGACGTCAAAGGTGAGATTCTTGAGCTGAAAAACACCATCAACACCATGCTCGACCAGCTCAACGCGTTTGCCGGAGAAGTCACCCGCGTAGCCCGCGAAGTCGGAACAGAAGGAAAACTCGGCGGCCAGGCCCAAGTCCCCGGCGTTGCTGGCACCTGGAAAGATCTCACCGACAACGTGAATTTCATGGCTAGCAACTTGACCGGCCAGGTCCGTAACATCGCGGAAGTCTCGATGGCCGTCGCTCGCGGCGATTTGTCCCGCAAAATCACCGTCGACGTCCGCGGCGAAATTCTCGAACTCAAAGACACCATCAACACGATGGTCGATCAGCTTCGCTCCTTCGCCTCCGAAGTCACCCGCGTTGCTCGCGAAGTCGGCACCGACGGCAAGCTCGGCGGACAAGCCCAGGTCCCCGGCGTCGGCGGCACCTGGAAAGATCTCACCGACTCCGTGAACTCCATGGCCAGCAACCTTACCGGTCAGGTCCGCAATATCGCCGAGGTTTCCACTGCCATCGCCAGCGGCGATCTTTCGAAAAAAATCACGGTGAACGTCAGCGGCGAAATTTTGCTGCTCAAAGAAACCATCAACACGATGGTCGACCAGCTCAACGCCTTCGCCGGAGAAGTCACCCGTGTCGCCCGCGAAGTCGGCACCGAAGGCCGCCTCGGCGGACAAGCCAACGTCCCCGGCGTTGCCGGCACCTGGAAAGATCTCACCGACTCCGTCAACTCCATGGCCGGAAATCTCACCGGTCAAGTAAGAAACATCGCCGAAGTCACCACCGCCGTTGCTCGCGGCGATTTGTCCCGCAAAATCACCGTCGATGTGAAAGGTGAAATCCTCGAACTCAAAAACACCATCAACACGATGGTCGACCAGCTCAACGCCTTCGCCGGAGAAGTGACCCGCGTCGCTCGCGAAGTCGGCACCGACGGCAAACTCGGCGGCCAAGCCCAAGTCCCCGGCGTCGCCGGCACCTGGAAAGATCTCACCGATAACGTGAACTTCATGGCCAGCAACCTCACTGGACAGGTCCGAAACATCGCCGAGGTCGCAACCGCCATCGCCAACGGCGATCTCTCCAAGAAAATTACGGTCGACGTTCGCGGCGAAATCCTCCAGCTCAAAGAAACGCTCAACACGATGGTCGAGCAGCTTCGCTCCTTCGCCGCTGAGGTAACCCGCGTGGCTCGCGAAGTCGGCAGCGAAGGCCGTCTCGGCGGACAAGCCAACGTCTCCGGTGTCGCCGGAACCTGGAAAGATCTCACCGACTCCGTCAACGCCATGGCCGGAAACCTCACCGGTCAGGTCCGGAACATCGCCGAAGTCACCACCGCCGTCGCGCGCGGCGATCTCTCCCGCAAGATCACCGTCGACGTGAAAGGTGAAATTCTCGAACTCAAAAACACCATCAACACGATGGTCGATCAGCTCAACGCCTTCGCCGCCGAAGTGACCCGCGTCGCTCGCGAAGTCGGAACAGAAGGCAAACTCGGCGGCCAGGCGCAAGTCCCTGGAGTCGCCGGAACCTGGAAAGATCTCACCGACAACGTCAACGTCATGGCCGCGAACCTCACTGAACAAGTGCGCGGCATTGTGAAAGTCGTGACCGCCGTCGCCAACGGCGAGCTCACTCAGAAGCTCACAGTGAACGCGAAGGGCGAAGTTGCCGCTCTCGCGGAAACCATCAACAACATGACCGACACCCTCGCCACCTTCGCCGACCAGGTTACAACCGTCGCTCGCGAAGTCGGCGTCGAAGGCCGTCTCGGCGGACAAGCCAACGTCCCCGGCGCCGCTGGCACGTGGAAAGATCTCACCGGCAACGTCAACCTGCTCGCCGACAACTTGACCAACCAGGTGCGCGCCATCGCCGAAGTCGCAACCGCCGTAACCAAAGGCGACTTGACTCGTTCCATCCAGGTAGAAGCCAGCGGCGAAGTGGCGGAATTGAAGGACAACATCAATACGATGATCGACAACCTTCGCCTCACCACCGATCGCAATACCGAACAAGACTGGCTCAAGACAAACCTCGCTCGCTTCACCGGCATGTTGCAAGGCCAGCGTGATCTCGCAACCGTAGGCCGCATGCTCCTGTCGGAACTCGCCCCGCTCGTCAGCGCCCAACAAGGTGTGATCTACCAGATGGGAACCGAGGAATCTGCCGAGATGGTGCTCCTGTCGGCCTTTGCCGGCGACGGCGAAGACGGCCACCTGCGCCGCCTCAAAATTGGCGAAGGCCTGGTCGGCCAATGTGCAGCCGAGAAGCGCCGCATGCTCATCTCCGAATTACCCGCGAACACCATCTCCATTCGATCGGGACTCTTTGAAGCGGTTCCGCAGAACGTCATCGTGTTGCCGGTACTCTTCGAAGATCGAGTCAAGGCCGTCATCGAACTGGCCTCCCTCGGCAATTTCACCACCTCACATCTCGCTTTCCTCGAACAGCTCACAGCCAGCATCGGCATCGTGCTCAACAGCATCGAGGCCACGATGCAGACCGAAGGATTGCTGAAGCAGTCTCAGCAACTCGCAACCGAACTGCAGATGCAGCAGAAAGAGTTGCAACAGACCAACGAGCAGTTGGCGCAGAAAGCCCAACAACTCGCCGAACAAAACGTCGAGGTCGAACGCAAGAATCAGGAAATCGAGCAAGCCCGACGCGCCCTCGAAGAGAAAGCCAAGGAATTGGCCCTCACCTCGAAGTACAAGTCCGAATTCCTGGCCAATATGTCGCACGAGCTGCGGACGCCGCTGAACAGCATTCTGGTGCTCGGCCAGCAACTCAGCGACAATCCCGACGGCAACCTCACGCCCAAGCAAGTCGAGTTCTCGCGCACCATTCACGGTGCCGGTACCGATTTGTTGAACCTCATCACCGACATTCTCGACCTGTCGAAAATCGAATCCGGCACGGTCTCGGTCGAAGCAGAAGAGGTCTTCTTCGCCAGTCTGCTCGATTCCATCGAGCGTCCTTTCAGGCACGAAGCGGAGAATCGCCGTCTCACCTTCGAAGTCCATACCGACCCGCACCTCGCTCGCAGTGTCGTCACCGACTCGAAACGTCTGCAGCAGGTCTTGAAGAACCTCTTGTCGAACGCCTTCAAGTTCACCGAACTCGGTGGTGTCCGGCTCTCCGTTTCGGTCGCGCGCAGCGGTTGGAGCGAAGAGCATCCCATCTTGTCCAAGGCCGCTACGGTCGTTGCTTTTGAAGTGACCGACACCGGTATCGGCATTCCCTATGACAAACAACGCATCATCTTCGAGGCCTTCCAGCAGGCCGATGCTGGCACCAGCCGCAAGTACGGCGGCACCGGTTTGGGTCTCGCCATCAGCCGCGAATTGGCCAGCCTTCTCGGCGGAGAAATCCAATTACGCAGCGCGCCCAGTCGCGGCAGCACGTTTACACTCTATCTGCCGCAAACCTACGTAGGACCGTCGAGCGCCATGACTCTTGAGCGCAAGTATTCGTCCTCGGTCAATCCGGCGCAGATGTCCGTCGTCGGTATCGTCGAACATCCCGTAGAGAAGATTCCGGACGACCGCGAGAACCTCCAACCCGACGATGCCATCTTGCTGATTGTGGAAGATGACCCGCACTATGCCCGCGTTTTGTGCGATCTTTCCCGCGATAAGGGATTCAAGGTGCTCGTCGCCATGCGCGGCGCGGAAGCGTTGGCGCTGGCGCGCGAGTATCACCCGACCGCGGTGTCTTTGGACGTGTTCCTCCCCGACATGTTGGGCTGGACCGTCTTGAATCACCTGAAGCAGGATCCTGCGACCCGCCATATCCCTGTGCAGATGCTCACCCTCGACGAGGACAGGCATCACGGCCTCGCGCGCGGCGCCTTTGCATTCGTCACCAAGCCCACGAGTCCCGAGGGCTTGGAAACTGCCTTATCTCGCATCAAGGAGTATTCTGCTCCTCGCCGAAAGCGTCTCCTCGTCGTCGAAGACAATCCCGCGGAGCAATTGAGTATTCAGGAATTGCTCGGCTATGACGACATCGACGTCGCCGTTGTTTCCAGTGGAGAAGAAGCGATCCAGGCCGTCAAACAACAGTCCTTCGATTGTGTCGTTCTCGACTTGCGTTTGCCCGACATCTCTGGCTTCGATGTGTTGGAGCGCTTCCGCGACACGCCTCAACTCGGCGATCTTCCCGTCGTTGTCTTCACCGGTAAAGAGCTTTCACCGGAAGAAGACGCCCGCTTGCACGCCTTGGCTCGCAGCGTCGTAGTTAAGGGAGTCGAGTCCCCCGAACGTCTGCTCGATGAGACTGCATTGTTCCTGCATCGCGTCGTCGCTGATCTGCCGGCCGAAAAGCAGCGAATGCTTGATCGCTTGCATCACTCTGACGACGCCCTTATCGGCAAAAAAGTGTTGGTTGTCGATGATGACGTCCGCAACATTTTCGCTCTCAGCAGCGTTCTTGAACGCCGCGGCATGGACGTTATCACCGCTGGCACCGGCCGCGAAGCGATTGCGAAATTAGAATCGACAACCGACCTCGCAATTGTGCTCATGGATATCATGATGCCAGAAATGGACGGTTACGAAACCATGCGTGTGATCCGTCAAAACAGCTTATTCCAGCGGCTGCCGATCATTGCCTTGACCGCAAAGGCCATGAAGGGAGATCGTGAGAAATGCCTGGAGGCTGGCGCCTCTGAGTATCTGGCAAAGCCTGTCAATACTGAGCAACTCTTGTCGTCGCTTCGTATGTGGCTGCACCGGTAAGGATCGTAGCGAAGAGTGGGATCGGCGGATGGGTTGGCAGGGAGAGCGATGAGCCAGGACGACAAGGTCAATATTTTGATGGTCGACGATCAGCCGGCCAAGCTCCTCAGCTATGAGGTGATGCTTGCCGAGCTCGAGGAAAACCTTATTCAGGCGAATTCCGCGAAAGAGGCGTTAGAGGTTCTTTTAAAGACGGATGTAGCCGTCGTCCTCATGGACGTCAGCATGCCCGAGCTCGACGGTTTTGAACTGGCTACCATGATTCGCCAGCATCCCCGCTTTCAAAGAACTGCGATCATCTTCATCTCCGCTGTTCATCTCACCGATCTCGATCGCCTCAAAGGCTACCAGCACGGAGCCGTCGATTACATTTCCGTTCCTGTCATTCAAGAGCTCTTGCGCGCCAAAGTAAGAGTGTTCGCCGAGTTGCACCGCAAGACGCGCCAACTCGAAGCCTTGAATCGCGACCTCGAACATCGCGTCTTGGAACGCACCGAAGAGCTGGCCACCAAAGCCGAGCTCCTTTCTCAGCTCAACTCGAAATTACTCGGCAAGAATCAGGAACTCGACGCCATCGTCAGCACCGCTCCCGACGTCATTTTCAGCAGCGAAGCTAGCGGCGCCTACGAGTACGTCAGTGACCGCTTCCACGAATACACCGGAGCGCCCGCAGAACCAGGCAAGCGAGTCCATTGGTTAGACTTCGTGCACCCTGACGATATTGAGCGCAGCAAAGCCGAGTGGGCCGAGTCCGTTCAGAGCGGGGAACGTTACGAAGCCGAATATCGTCTGCGCTCCAAAGATGGCGACTATCGCTGGTTTCGCTCCCGTGCCGTCCCCATCCGCGACTCTAGTCAGACCATCGTGAAGTGGTATGGCGCCTGTTCCGACATTCACGACAGCAAGCTACTCGAGCAGTCGATCCGTGACAGCGCCGTCGAATTAGAAAAAATGGTCGACCGCCGCACCGACGAGTTGCGTCGCTTGTCCGGCCGCCTCATGTCCGCGCAAGATCAGGAACGCCGTCGTATCGCGCGCGATCTCCACGATGGCTTGGGACAGGAACTCGCGGTGGCCAAGATGCTCCTCGATAAAATTGTCCTTCAAAAGTCGTCAGAGCCGGCCATGGAATGCACCCAAGCTAGCAGTCTTGTCGAGCGCGCCATTCAGCAGGTGCGAACCATGTCTCACCTTTTACATCCGCCGCTGCTCGATGAGGTCGGATTGCTCTCCGCGCTCGCTTGGTACGTGGAAGGTCTCACCAAACGAAGCGGCATAGAAACTTTCCTGGACGTCCAGCCCCATGATTTCCCCCGGCTCGGCACGGAAATTGAAACCGCCATATTCCGCATCGTTCAAGAGGCGTTGACCAATGTCTTCCGCCATGCCGAGGCGACGAAGGTGTGGATCAAGCTGCATCAAAAGAACGGATGCACCCTTGTCTCCGTGCTCGATGATGGAAAGGGAATTGATCAGCGCGTGGCCGAATTGCGTCCCGAAAAAATGGGCGTGGGAATCGGAGGCATGCGGCAGCGAGCCAAAGAATTCGGTGGAGAATTGCGGCTATCCAACAATCAGCCTGGAACCCTTCTCGAGATTGTGATACCCACATCTGCGGTACTTCCCGAGCCGAGCACCGTAACCGCATAATCGGACGCAATGCTTTCCGTTTGTGCTAGCTGTTTTCCTGCTTGTACAAAACAAGATTTCAGATCGAACCTCTCATCTTCCTCTCGGCCATACCGTGAATCACGTAGACTTCGAGAGAAGATCCTTCGCTGATTCCAGCGTTCCCCCTACCCCGGCTTGAACTATCCCGATACGTAAACCGCTGCTGCTTGAACGGCATCTATTGTGTGGGTCAAATTTCAGAACTCCCCAGCGATCATGAAGGCAAGGAGCGACGATGCCGAAGCTATCCAATACTCATTTTGCAGCCAGTGCGCTAACTCCAACCTTTTCGGCGGGAGTCCTCGAGAATCTTTACGGAGATGGGGATGTTTCCATGCACTCAGGGACAGAAATGATGCCGCCACCGGCGGGTCCGCTAAAAGCCAGTTCGGTCAAGGCGAGTTCCGTCAAAGAAGAAAAAGCAAAGTCGCCTGCGCCTCGTCGCGAGTCCGTTGCCGTGGGACCCGATGCTATCTGGGGACACTACAATAACTATCGCTCGAATGGGCTGGTAGGTTCCGCCTTCGTTCATATCGTCCTCATCGGTCTTATTATCGCCGCCACAATCTACACCCCGAAAGTGGTTCCCGTAATAAAGCCGCTTGAGCACGTGACCCTGATCGCGCCCTCCCCCGATTCCTATGCCTTGCCCATCGCCAAGACAATCGCCAGTGGCGGCGGTGGTGGCGGAGAGCACGAAAAGTTGCTTGCGCCAAAAGGCAGACTGCCCAAGCCTGCCATGCAGCAGATTGTTCCGCCCCAAATTGTCGTGCGCAATGAACAGCCGAAATTGGTTGCGCAACCGACCGTTGTCGTTCCCCCGCAGCTGCATATCGCGGAGAATCGCATGCCCACGCTCGGCGATCTTTCTGCCATCCCCTTGCCCAGCGCTCCGCCTTCAAACGGCGTCGGCTCCGGCGGTGGAATCGGTTCCGGAGTCGGTTCCGGTGTAGGAGTCGGTCATGGCCCTGGCGTTGGCGCCGGTAGCGGCGGCGGCATCGGTGGCGGCGTCTTCAAAGTGGGCGGCGGAATTTCCGCGCCCCAAGCCGTTTCTACACCCGATCCGGAATACACGGAAGAGGCACGACTGGCCAAGACACAAGGCACTTGCATTCTCTGGCTCATCGTTGACGACAAGGGGCACCCACGCAACATCAAGGTCGTCCGCGGTTTGGGCAACGGCCTCGACGCCAAGGCGATTCAAGCGGTCCAACAGTGGACCTTCGAGCCCGCAATGAAAGATGGACGCCCCGTAAATGTCCAGATCAGCGTCGAGGTCGGGTTTCATCTGTACTGATCAGCCGCCCTGCTCGTTCTACCTCGATCAGGAGGCTTTCTTCTTAGGCCGCGAAACCCTCGCAAGCCTCAAGGACGAGGCCATCATCCTCACCTCTATTTGCTGGTTCAGAGACCGGGCCTCGGCCCGAACGAATCTAACTCCCAAGTATGACTAAGGTCTCTTCTCCTCATTCCACCCTTGATCGTCGAAATATCCTCAACACGTCTCATGAAGAAAAGTTGCGCACCATGTTGAAAATAAACCGCAAATCATCCTTTATTTTCCTCGCAGCAAGGTACAGCAAGTTCCACAATCGAGTACAGGAGCATCCTGATGGGAGAACCGTTGCCCCTTCGTTACTCTCAATCTCGATAGTTGATCTCTCCGCGCCGCTTCATGGAGATGCATACGCAACTGATCGAAGGAGAAAACCGTGGCAACTTGCGTAATATCCGCGACAGCATTAGACGTGCCTCCGCTTACCGTGCCCCCCACAAGGGATGAAACAACCCTAGCTAACCAGAATATCCACCTCGTTCGTGAAGAAAAAACAAAAGATGATTCCGAAGCCGGCTTGATTCGTCGTGCCCAAAGCGGTGATGAACATGCCTTCGCCAGTCTCTACCAGCTCCACCGAAAGCGCGTCTACTCCGTTTGTCTGCAAATGACAAAAGATGTTGCCGACGCCGAGGACTTGACCCAGGATGCTTTCCTCCAGGTTTTCCGCAGCATCGGTTCGTTCCGCGGAGACTCCGCTTTCTCCACTTGGCTTTACCGCATCGCGGTCAACACTGTGCTCATGAAACTTCGGCGGCGTAAGTCCCCGCCTCTCGTTTCTCTCGATGAGCCGGTCTCCGCCGAGACGCCCTCTTTGAAGCGTGATATCGGAAAGGCCGATCCTGCTCTCTCGGGTGCCATCGATCGCATCGCCCTGCGGCGTGCCGTCGAAGAGTTGCCCGCCGGATGCCGTCAGATTTTTGACTTACACGAAGTTAAGGGATATCAGCACCACGAGATCGCGCAGCTCCTGCAGTGCTCAATCGGGAATTCCAAATCGCAGCTTCACAAGGCAAAAATGAAGATGCGCGACGTGCTCTTCCCGAAAACCGCGAAAAGGAAGCTCGCTCCTGCCATCGAATCGACCGTCGGCCGTGACGAGTCCGCGATTCCTACGTGGGAGGCTGGTCCATCTCCATCTCTGTCTCAGTCGAATGCTGCCCTCTAAATTGCTCGTTCCGTTGCAGCGCGGTCCGTCTCGGCGATCCTTCACCGCGCAAGCATTGGATCCAAACGAACGGGTCACACGAACCACCGATAAGGGGATGAGGTTGTGAATCTAGGAGCCATCATAGTAATAGCGAACCCGGGCGGGACCTTCGCCCGGAAACCCCCGGCGGGCGATGTCCTGCGGGGTAATTCGCTATCATGCTTCGACGTCGCGGGCCGATCGCTCACCGAGCGGATCATCGATCGTTATTTGGGAGCCGGTATTGATCTAGTGTCGGTGCTTATCGAAGAACCTGCCTGCGGTGATCTCTCTACCTTTCACGTGACCTCGGCGAAAGTAAACATCGCCGTGGTGTCCGATTTGAACTCAGCCATTGCGCGTCGCTTGCAGAATTATTCCGAAAACGGGTTGGCACGTTCCTTCGTCCAATGGACCAATGTCTACGCTGAAACCGATTTGCTGGACTTTTTCTACTTCCATCGTGCCTCCAAGTTGCCCGTTACATGGGCTTTTGACGCCGATGGTTCGCTGCCCATGTGTGTCATCGATTGCGCCAATCGTCCAACCATCGACTTCCCACTTGCGGCGCAGAACCCCGCGCAGAATGCTGCCTCTTATCTGATTCACGGCTATGTGAAACGCTTGACTCATCCTAAAAACCTGCGCGAATTTGCTGCCGATATGCTGCAGGGGCGCTGTGAATGTCGCCCCTCCGGCCACGAGAGCAAGCCCGGCGTTTGGATCGACGCCAGCGCCGAACTCCATCGCGGCGCGCGCATCGTCGCACCCGCCTACATCGGCCGCGGCTCCAAGATCATGGACGATACCCTGATCACCCGCCTCAGTTGCATCGAAAAGAATTGCTGTGTCGACTGCGGCACGGTGATCGAGAACAGCTCCGTCCTCGCCAATACTCAGGTCGGTATCTGGCTCGATGTCTGCCACGCGGTGGTCAGCGGGAACCGTTTATTGAGCTTATCGCGCGACATGACTGTTGAAGTTTCCGATCCGGATCTTATTCGCTTCACCGCCGCAGCCAGCCGCTCGACGTCCGAAGCTAGCCATCGCTTGGAAGACTACCGTCGCGCGCCAGATTTCCAGACGCCGTCTGCCTTGCCTGAAGCGTGGCAATTTGTTTCTAACTTTATTCGCGAGTAATGAAAGTGGGAGTTAATAATATGTACAACCGAGGTCCCGTCATCGTAATGGAGCTGCCCGAGCAACTTCGCCAAGCTGAAGTAAAGATTTTCCTCGACGGCCTTCGGCCGTTGTTGCAGACCGATCGTCCGCGCATTGTTTTGGATTGTTCCAAGGTCGAGCACATCGACAGCGCGGGCGTCGAAATGCTCTTGCACTGCTTGGAAGAGGCGATGAAGCGCGACGGTGATCTTAAGCTCTCTGCCGTTTCACCCGCGTCGGCTATCATTCTCGAACTGATGCGGGTCGATCGCCTCTTTGAATGCTTCCCCACGTCAGAGCAGGCTGCGCAGAGCTTCCACGCCTACGGCGCCGGGGCCAATCCCCCCACCCAGCCCTGGTATTCGGCGGCTTTTCGAACTGCAGACCTGAAGGCGGCCAGCTGAAATGATTCTGTGAAAGGGGCGTTTATTATGAAGGTATCGAAACGGCTGTTCGCACGACTGCCTGGCAACGTTGTTTTGTTTGTCTCCTTCGTGGCATTACCGTCTGCGCTGTCGCTGTCTGTGGGTGCGCAACAGCAGTCCGACCCTCAGCTTGTCGCTGAGTTGCCCGACAGTCCCAGCGCGACTCTGGCCGCCGTCCGTCAACCGGCCCCCCAAGCCGCTCCCGCGCCGTCCCCCGCAAATTCTCGAACTGCCCCCGTCATCGAAGCCCACGCCACCGAATCCGATTCGCCAGCTCAGCAGCAGGGTCCGCCTTCGCCCGAAAAACCCGTCGGGACCGCTGCCGCCGGAATCATCCCCGCATCCGGCATTGCCGCATCCCAACCCGCCGGCGTGGCCATCGCCCCAGCCAGGCAACACCGTGTGCGCACGATCCTCATCCGGACCGGAGCGATCATCGGAGCTGGCGTGGCTGTCGGCTCGGTAGTGGCACTCACCGAAGCAACTCCCAGTCGGCCGCCCGGAGCCCACTAGCCGCACACTAATCTGCGCCGCCGTAAAGGATTCTGACTCGAATGATTTTGAGCTTCTCCGGCATCGATGGAGCAGGAAAGAGCACCCAGATCGCCGAGCTCGAATCCTGGCTTCACCGTGCGGGATTCCGCACCCGCCTTCTCAGCTTCTGGGACGATGTCGTCGTTTTCCGCCGTCTCCGCGAATCACTAAGCCTCAAAGCTTTCAAAGGAGATCCCGGAATCGGTAGCCCCGAGCGCCCCCTTACCCGTCGCGACAAGAACGTCACCTCGTGGCCCGTATCCGCCCTCCGCTTCTTTCTCTACTTCGGAGATGCGCTCAACTTAATTCGCACGGCAATGAGTCAGGAGAAGTCCGACAACGAATTTCTGATATTCGACCGCTATATCTACGATGAACTCGCCAATCTTCCCCTCGACACCCGTCTCGCTCGTTTTTTCGTTGCCGTCGTTCTGAAGTTGGTGCCCAGACCTGATCTGGCTTTTGTTGTCGATGCCGATCCCGTCGCCGCATTCGCGAGAAAGCCCGAGTATCCCCTCGAATTTTTGCATCGCAACCGCCAGGCCTATCTCGCACTCTCCGCATTTTCGGGAACAATCACGATCCTCGAGCCAGATTCCGCCGAAGCGGTAAAGCAGAAAATAAGGCAGCGCATGCTCGCCGAACTCGAGGCTCGAAAACTTCCAGCTCTCGTCATGAGCCAGTAGCTTTGCTTTCGTTTCAACACAGCACTCTCTGAGCGCCTGCAAATGCTTTATCACTTCTGGTAAGCATAGCCAACATCTTCCTCCCCGACTTCATCGAACCTTCAAGCGATGAGGCGGGAGATTTAATGAAGATCTGTCTGGTCACCACCTTTCCACCGAGTCAGGGTGGATTGAGCGAGTATGGACTGCATATTGCGCGCGAGTTGCGCAATGATCCATTTCTCAGCCTCACCATCCTCGCCGACAAAACCGCTTCGCCTCAAGCGGAACTGGAAGGCTTTTCCGTTCTCCGCTGCTGGTCTTTCGACGATCCCACCAGCTCCATTCGAATTCTCCACGCCATCAACAAACTCAAGCCCGATGTCGTCTGGTTCAACCTGCTTTTTAGCACCTTCGGCCGGAACCCTCTGATCGCTTTCTCAGGCCTCCTGACGCCTCTTCTCGCCCGTTTAACCGGACACTACACGCATGTCACGCTCCATCACCTTATGGATACCGTCGACCTCAAAGATGCCGGTATCAAACATCCTCTCGCCTACCGTTTGGCCGGCGCTGTTGCCACAAAAATGCTCTTGCGTTCGAATTCAGTCTCTGTGCTCATGCCCGGATACCGTAAGATCCTGCATGAAAAGTATGGACGCGACAACGTTCACCTTCGCTCCCATGGCATCCTCACCACGCGCCCCGAATATCCCGATCTTGCCCGCCGCGGAAATCCCGAACATCGCATTCTTGCCTTTGGAAAATGGGGAACCTACAAGCGTCTCGAGCTCATGATTGAGGCTTTCAACATTCTTTCCGAGACTCTCCCCCAGGTCCGCCTCGTCATCGCGGGAGGAAATCATCCCCAGGCCGCCGGCTATGTCGAGTCGGTAAGAAAACAGTTTGCGCACGATTCCAGAATCGAATTCACCGGCTACCTCGATGAAGAACGCTTGCCCGCTCTCTTCCAGACTTCCTCCGTCGCCGTCATGCCCTACTCCTCCTCCACCGGATGCAGCGGCGTAGCCCATTTGGCTTGCGCCTACGGAGTACCCATTGTCTGTTCCGATCTAGCCGATTTCCGTCAGATGGCAGTGGGAGAAGATATCGCCATCGATTTTTATAAGCCCGGAAGCGCGCAGGATTTGGCCCGCTGCTTGACCGAATTTCTTACCGATCCCGAGAAGCAGCTAGCCATGGCCGTGCAGAATTTCTCGACAGCCTTGCGCATGACGATGCCGGCCATCGTCCAGAAATATTTACGCCATTTCGAATTGCACCAGAGAGCGAAAGCACTCCGCTACGTCACCCGGTTCCGCAAACTGCCCAGCTGGATGCCTTCGAAAGCGCCGCTCATCCGGCTGATGACTCGAAACTCTCTCGGCTGGACGCACCGTTCCGCCGTCCGCCCACACTCCACCCAACAGCCCACGCCCGAGCGAGCGCAGCAGGATGGCCTCGAACCAAGCGCTCTACCGAATCGTAACCGAGACAATAGTGGAGAACTGGCTCGATCCGGAACTCCCGTTAATGGTGACGGAGTAAGCGATCGGCGTAACGGTGCTCTTGTTCGCCAGTCCACCACAGGAACTGGCAATCAGCCCGAACCCAACCACCACACAGAGAGTTAGGGCGCGACCGCCACGCCTGCGTTGCGCGCTGCCGGCGAAAGTCAGCCCGGCTATTCCGAGGGGTAGCGCCAAACCCGCATACATCGGCAAGAACTTCCGCCGCGAATCGTCCGGACGCGCATTCATTCCCGTGCCCAAAACATTCGAAATCGTCAGCGCCGATGTCGCCGGATTCGCCCCCGGCGTGACTTCCGATGGAGAAAACGAACAACTCCACCCGCTGGGCAGTCCGCCGCATGACAACGCAACGACATTATTAAAAGCTCCCTGCTCGGGTGTGGCTGTCACCGTGAGGCTTCCCGATTGCCCGGATATATCTAACGACGAAGGCGTCGTGCTCAAACTAAACGTCGACTGCGGCGGCGGTGTGCACGACGGAGTATAAGCAACGCCTCCGCTCATCTGATTCGCCAAACTCGGCTTCCCAATCGCCTGCACAAGCAACGTATAGTTGCCCGCCGGTATCGGAAAACTGCACAGGTTCAGCGAGTAAATGCCCGTCGCCAAATCCGTCAGAGGCATCAAATTTTGCCCGTCGGTGCTGATGTAAGTTGTGTAGTGATCGACCGTATTTTCATTGCCCGTGATCACCCACTGCAGCGAATTGGCTCTCACCGTAGCCGCGACCGTAAAACAGTTGTCGATGCCCGTTTCGATCTCCGTGCCTTCTTCGTAGTCATTCCACGTGACCAGTTGCATGTCCGACAATTGCTTCCCCGAACTATAAAGACTGTTGGCTTTCGAGAATGTTTGCAGCCAGGTTTGGCCGCACTGCTGTCCCATGATGCGATCCGAGCCCCACGACGCCAGCGTATCGTTGAATCCCTTGTAAGTTCCTCCGACCGTATGCTCACTGGTAAAGTTCATGCCAGTGTCATAGAAACTAGTTAGATAGCCCATTCCGTAGTCGGTAGTAGTCGGCATAACCCACGCATAACTGCCTTCGCTGAGCGTGTGACTGAAACCGTTGTTATTCTGGAATATATAAAACGGCGCTATGCTCAGCGCCGCGTTCACCTCGTTCCAGTCGATCGTATACGAGAGGTCGACATTGAAATTCGTAATCACCGGCAGCCCCTGCTCGGTCATATATGCCGGTGAGGGAACATATTTCTGTTCGATATATTGCAGTTGAGCGATCAGCGCCTGCTGCGGAGTGCATCCCTGGCATGAATCCCACTCGATCGCTCCCTGATCCACCATGATTGCAAAAGTAAATCCTGGATGATTTTCTGCCTCCGCCATCACCAACTGCGTCGCCTGATCAATATCATTGTTCGGACCGTACCAGTCGATAATCACTCCATTAATGCCGCGGCTGATCATATCTTCCACTTGGCGCTTGATTTGCGCCGCGTCGGTCGAACTGTACCCGATATTCATATGGTTCGATTGTCCGAACCATAACAGCAGATGGGCATAGACCTTCGTGGTCGCACCCGAATACAACAGCGACTGGACGGCGACCTTACTCGTATTCCCCGCGCCCCGGTTTCCGTTCGTCTGACTCGTAAATCCCGACGCCGCGCTAGTGTTGTTGGACGTCTCTGCCGTGAGAGTCGTAGTCGGAACAACATAGACCGTGGCTGAAACGAAAGTCGAAGACGAGAGTAGCAAGAGTGCAGAAACGAAATGTTGTAGGCGCATCGATCCCTCAGAAGCGGACAGGATCTGTGGCCAGAGAAGACAGCGCGTCCGCGCAGGTAGAGCTTTTCGGATTGAATGGATACCGCTGAAACACCTACAGCGTAGGGCGGTCTGACTTAGGCGGGTAGATAACGGACGGTCTTTGAACTTCGGTTACAGCCCTTCGCGGTGACTAGCATCATCCACGGACGTGAATCAACACCAGCGCGAAGAAAAGCGCTTTTTCAGCCAACGGCCTGTCCCGCGGCCGTGGACCGAGGCGCAACCCACGTTTCCCGTGGCTTCCCCAAGCCGCTCCCCCATCGTTACAGCCCACAGCTCCAACCAACATTACGGGACGAAAGGTCATCCTACCTTTGGCCTAGACAACGTCGTTTCAGGTCGAGGGAATCCATGATTTCAAAAGAGAAAGCTGCAAAGCTTTTCACCGCGTGCGCGACCGCATCCTTGCTGGCGCTCAGCGCATGCCGCGGTCTATCCACCGGAACCACCCCGCCCTGCACTACCTGCGGCAGCCTGCAGTCCGTCGACCACGTCGTGTTTATGTTGCAGGAGAATCGCAGCTTCGACTCTTACTTCGGTATGCTCAATCCCTACCGCCAGGCCAACGGCTATAACGTCGGCGACGACGGCAATACCTACAACGTCGATGGCATCGATGACAAACTCACCCAATTTGCGCAAGACGACGACGAGGGCCAGGCATTTTCTCTCTTCAAGTTTCAAAGCACCTGCATCGACGATATGACCTCCGCCTGGCAGGAAAGCTATGGCGACGTAAATCGCTACGACTTTTCTACGACACGCCTTATCTCCATGAACGGCTTCGTCCACACCGCTGAAGGCTATGCCAAGTCCGGAGCCGGCGACGGACAGTTCACCGATCTCGTCGGCCAGCGCGCCATGGGCTACTACGATCAGGGAATTCTCAATTACTACTACTACATGGCCTCTCAGTTCGCCTTGTCCGATCGCTGGTTCTCACCCGTCTCCAGCAAAAGTACTCCCAATCGCATCGCCACCATGACCGGAGGTACCACCCAAGGTCTCGTCCACGATCCTTTCGTCGACGACGGCATTACTACGCAACTGACCATTCCAACTATTTTTCAGGAACTGGATGAGAACAACGTCTCCTGGAGGATCTACTACTCTCTTACTGCCGGAGGTTGTACCGAAGAAGATGGCGACTGTGGTCCCGGCGGACAGTCCAATGCTTATCCGGTAACCACGTTCTCTGCTTTCACTTATTCGACGAAATACCTCTATGAGAATCCCATGCAAGCCCCCTGCGTCTCGCCCACCATCGGATCGCAGCAAGCCGTCGGAGATTCGAGCAACGCCTTCTGCATCGACATCACCCATGTCGCGCCTCTCGCTCAATACATGACCGACGTCGCGAGTAACTCGCTGCCGAGTTATGCCTTCATCGAAGCGGCCTACGGAGTCAACGACGAACATCCCGGCTCCGGCCAGTCCATTCTCGAAGGCCAGCAGCAGGTATCCACCATCATCAACGCTCTTATGCAGAGTTCATCCTGGCCGAGCAGTGTCTTTTTTCTGAGTTACGACGAACCCGGTGGACCTTTCGACCACGTTCCTCCCGTCCCCGGACATTCCAACGACAACACCGACGCATCCCTCGGCACCATCCCCGATATCAGTTCCATCGCGGTCAACGCCGACAGCTACGAACCCTGTCTTCCCGCCGGTGGAGTCGCCACTCTCCATTGCGATCTCCTGCCCACCGATCCCGGCGCGAATCCCGGTGACGCGCCCGCCCAGCAAGGCTTCGCCGCCCAACTCGGATTCCGCCTCCCCAACATGGTCGTCTCGCCCTTCGCCCGCAAGCACTACGTCTCGCACATCCCCATGGACCACACCGCCATCATCAAGTTCGTAGAAAACCGCTTCATCAACTCCACCTCGCACCTCACCAACCGCGACGCCACGCAACCCAACCTGCTCGACTTCTTCGATTTCCAAAACATCCCGTGGGCGAACCCTCCGACGCCCCCAGCCCCCAACTCGCCCCCCGGCCAGTGCACCCCGTCAAATATGTAAGAGATAAGTGGTGCGAGATAAGGATAAGATAAGGGATAAGTGAAGAGTCGGTTGCCCTACTTCAAGAGCTCCGGGTGCCCACTCATTCGCGGACTTTGCGAATGAGCGGGCGCCGCATCCACCTCGTGCTGCGACGCGCAGTTGCAGCATAATCACGGCGCTGCGCTCGCCGTCGGCAACTACGCGCTCGCTGAAAACCCCGTTGAAGTCGAGGTTGACGACTGCGCTGTCTGGCTGCTGCTTTGACCCGACTGCAGGTCCTGTTGCAGCGTGCTGTAAGCCTGCTGTGCGGAAGTGAGGTTACCCGATTGCAGCGCTTGTCCTAACTGCTGAAATGCCTGGCTCGTCGCGCTCTGCTCCTCGCCGTCGCTGTGGTGATGGTGATGATGGCCCTGCACTGCCTGGCCTTGGCTGGCCTGACTTTGAATATCCTGCGAAATCGTCGCGTAATCTTGCTGGGCAACAGAAAGATTTCCCGACTGCAGATCCTGCGAAAGCTGATTAAAAGCCGTTGCGATAGGATTGTTGCTCTGCGAAGACGACGAGGCCGAAGTGCTCGAAGCGTTCTGCGGTTGCAGACTTTGCAAGGTTGCAAAATCCGACTGGGCCGACGACAGGTTGCCTGATTGCAGATCTTTGCCGAGTTGCTGGAACTCCTGTTGCATCTTCTGCCAATTGCTCTGATTGCTCTGATTGCTCTGTGTGCTTTGGATGCTCTGGGTAGCGTAGTCCCAGAGGTTACTGCTCGAAATGCCTGAAACCGACATTCTTCCTCCTAAAAACTGGAACGCGTTGTGCCGGCAAGGTGATCGGCATTGTTCGAGCAGAGCTTTAATTGCACTGGGTTTTTTCTGAACACGAAGATAACCTCCAAAAGGTTACCTCCCGATGCCACGGCTTAGAGTTCGCCCGGTGCGCCCGCTGTGCCCGTTCCTGAGGCCTTTAGGAACTGGGAGCCCTCAATTCCAACATCTGCTATTCGTTGTACGATGGGTTGGTCGACAAAGAACGAATCCACGACCCCAAACCGGACGGCACCGGCTCGCTCGCCATCTCTGGTGGAACGGCAAATAACTGGCTCTATAACTAAACTTGCTAAGCTGAAAAACGGGACAGAAAAACCGGGAGACCCCATTTTTCGGTCCCCCTTTTTCCTGGCACTTCTCGTTTGCCGCAACCAGTACCACAGCCGGGCAGCCCCGCTACTCCAATCCCACGCGCCGCAACAGATCCTCGAATCGCGGTTCGCCTCGAAGTACATCATAGGCAGGATCGACCTTTAACGATGTGAGGCCGCTCGATCGTTGAGCAGAGGCCTTCTCCAGCCAGGCAACGGCTTGTTCCTTCTCTCCCATGCCCGCGAAGGCTTGCGCCATGGCTACCGAGTCGATGGGGCCGCTTTTCTCGATTCCCAGCAACTTGCCAATCGCCTGGTGTGCCTCTGGCAATTGTCTTGCGCGCCCTTGAATATAGGCCCGCCATCCCCAATAGGCAGCGTCGGAAATCGTTGGCCGCAGCCTTTCGTTTTCAGCGGCAGCCTCGCCGAACATGCCTTTCTCGACATAAGCCCCCACAATCAGGTGGGCACGCATAAAGCTTGGATCCATGTCCTGTACTGAACGCCATTTTTCGATCGCGGCATCGTAGTTGCGTGAAAAGTAGAGGATAGCGCCGTTATCAGCCGCGATAATCAATGAAAGCGGATCCAACTGATGGGCCCGCTCACTTTGATCGAGCGCCTCGTCGAACCGTCCGCGCCACATCAGGTGCTCAGCATACCAATGGTGAGCAGTCGCATCGTTCGGATTCAATTCGATTGCCCGGCGGAACTCTTTCTCCGACCGCTCCCAATCCCAGTCATGGTTCTGAACAATCAGGGCCAGGGCAGTGTGCGCCTCCGACGAGTTCTCATCAATTTGAAGAGCTCTCGCCGCCGCTGTGCGCGCCTTCAGCGTCAACCCCAATTCCGTCTGATTGCTGTATTCGGAGAGGATCTCGTAGCCCTTCGCAAGTCCTGCGTAGGCGCGCGCCGAAGCGGGGTCTTTCGCGGCAGCCTGCTCGAAATATTGAATGGCCACTTGCAGGTCTGTTGGCGTCCTTTTATTGAAGAAATACAGTCCCTTCAAGTAAAGATCGTAGCCCTCCGAACTTTGCATCTGTATTCCCGCTTGGTCTGCAGCCCCCTTGCCGCCATCGAAGGTGAGTTGAATCTCTTGCGCGATCTCTTGCGCTACTTCACCCTCGAGCGGTAGCAGGTCTTTTAATTCGCGGTCATATTGACGAGCCCAGACGTGGGTCTGATCTTTAACCTGTATCAACTGGGCTGTGATGCGCAGGCGCTCTGATTCCCGGCGCACACTTCCTTCCAGCACATATTCCACGTGCAACTCGCGCCCGATCTGATCGAGCGGAATTTGCGCATCTTTGTAGTGCATCACCGACGTACGCGCGATGACTCCCATGCGCTGGGGATTGAGGTTCCCTAATTGCGTAAGCATTTCCTCAGTGAGGCCATCGCTGATGTACTCTTGCCCGGCATCTCCCGTAAGGTTCTGGAAGGGAAGGACCGCCAGCATGATTCTGCCAGACTGCTCCGCGAGTACCTTCCGTGAACGCCAATGCGACACGGTGAATCCCCCTATCCCGATCAACACAACCACCGCCAGGGCAATGGCGGCCGATCTCTCATACCGCAAGCTTCGGAACTGTGATGGCAATTCAGGCTCGCGCCCATGGCTCGCAGTGGAAGGGGCGACCGGTGTCCCGGCCTCCCACTCGCCTTCGGCCGCTTCTGTTACCGGAACCAGGAACTGATACCCCTGGCCCTGCACCGTCAGGATGTAGCGCCGTTCGGCCGTCTCCTCCAGCGCCTTCCGCACCATGAAAATCGTCTGCGTCAGATTTGACTCTTCCACGAAACTGCCCGGCCAGATCGCCTCCATCAGTTCGTCTTTGGATACCGTTCTGCCGGCGTTTTGAATCAGCAGCAATAGGGCATCGAAGGCCTTCGGGGTCAACGGCACCGCCTCTTCTCCCTTCCGGAGCATCCGGCCCTGGGGGGCGAGGGTGAATTCGCCGAACCGGTACAAATTGCTGGCTGCGCTCGACATAGCAGCATCTCTTGCCGGCTTTGAGAACTTTTGAACGCCGATTTTAGGAATTTTGAGGGTCATGTGAAGTAGCGTTCGCCGCTGGGGATGGTGGAACCGCGCGGGATCAGAAACTTAGCGGGAAGTTTACCACGAACGTTTCCAACCGGACCGCTGCGCCTGGGCAGAGAAGGATCCACGAGCCACAAGCTCTTTCTCTTTGCTTCCAAGCCCGCTCATCCCCGCGAACCAAAACCAATCCTTAAGGAGATTTCTATGTCGCGCAAAACCGCTCGTCAGATGGTTGTGGTGGTTCTTGTCTGCTGTGCCTCGCTCGTCGTCCCGGCCTCAGCACAGCATTTTCAGCAGATTCCAGGCACTCTCTCTACTGTGTCGGCCGGCCGAAACGAGGTTTTTGGCGTTGATAGCCACTCCGTGGTTTGGCGGCTCAATCCCAAGGCGACCGCCTTTGTTAAAGTAAAGCAGGCGTCGCTCGTCTCCGTCGCTGTCGGTGGCGGTACGCTCTCTCAGTTGGACGAGGTCTGGGGATTAAACGCCAAGACCGAAGTTTTCCGCTTCGACTACACCTCCAAGACCTTTGTTCAAATCACCGGCGAACTCACGCAGATCGCGGTCGGAGTCGGCAACCAGGATGATTGCCATCCCTATGAAGTCTGGGGCGTCAACCCCGACGACGAGGTTTTTCGCTACAACTACTGCACAAGCGAATTCGACCAAATCACCGGTTTTCTGACTCAGGTCGCCACCGGCGACGGCGATGTATGGGGCATTAACAGCTCGGGTCAGATCTTCCACTTCAGCTTTGCCAAGATGTTGTTCGCTCAGGTTTCCGGCATTCTGACCCAAATCTCCGTGGGAGTGAATGACGTCTGGGGAGTCAATGGCTCTCATAATGTCTTTCGCTACGATCCCGCCACCGGCGTGGTCAACAGCGAAGGCGCAAATACCGCTCAAATCGCGGCCGGCGGCGATGGCGTCTGGCTCGTCGACACATCCACCCATATCTGGCGCTTTGACTCCAGCAGCGAATCATTCGTCCAGGTAACAGGTAATCTCACGAATATTTCCGCCGGATCGGGCGCCGGTGTTTTTGGCGTGAATTCTGGGGGCAGTGTCTTCACATTCGTCCGTCCGTAGTAGATGCCAGATGCGCCCCTTCTCGCGTCGAGAAGGGGCCTTTTTTCGCAGTCGATGGACGGAGTTCTTGTCACCAATCAACGGTGCTGTGCGACGTCACCGCCTCTCGGACAACCAGCTCTCGTTGCCCCGTCTCCAATTTTTTCCCAAAAAAGGAATTTGATTTCCGAAAAGCCAATTTTGCCCACCTCGAACTGGCAACCGACCTCCGACCACCCGCCCCAAAAGCCTTTCCTGATGGCTGACGGCTGCCCTCCTAATTCACCGTGAGCTTCTGCGCCACGTACCGGCTCCCATCAAATCTTGTGTTTACAGTCACTTGGGAAGACTGACGCAGATTCTCCCCACTCAACGACGGATCCAGATAGATCTCATACGTCTTGCCATCCGTAGCCGAGGTCAAGACCAGAAGGCCGGTGCTCAAATCGAGAGCACTGATTTGACCGACAAACGTGAAGCTTGCCCCCGGAGTCGCAAGCACCGAAACCTCGTAGGCAACCGCCCGGCCGTCCTTGGCCGAGCCGAAGGTCACGCTCACCAAAGTGCCGTGCATCAACGAGTTAGCGGAAGCCGGTTTCCCGTGATCGGTAACTCGCGTTTTGCTGGTCAAATGCAGCTTGAGCGGCACGGGAGACAACGCATCGCGAATTTGCAGTTCGCCTTTATCCTCGCGGTAACTCACGACGATCCCTTGTCCTTCGCCGCCCCCAGCCCCTTTGAGCCGGATCGTCCGCGCAAACACTGTTCCGCCGTCGAGAACTGTGTCAATCGAAACCCGGTCTCCTCGACGTAGCTCTGCGACCGATGCTTCCCCTCCGTCGTTGTAGATATGAGTGCGCGGATCAAAGTAAATTTTCATCTTCCCGCCCCCGAATATCTGAATGGTGAACTGATCGCGAATCCGATCGAGTTTGTAGACGGTTCCCCCAATCAAAGAAACCTTGGTGCGCGGCAGCGTCGGCAAAGCCGGCAACAGACTGGCGGGATTGACCCTAGCGTCTGGGGTTTCTGGTGTGGTATCCACCGCAACGTTGGTGCCAGGTTCAATGGTAGCCGCAGAAGATGTCGAAGACGAGGCAGACTCGGGAGAAGCCGCTTCGGAGGATGAATTGGAAGAGGACGAACTGGAAGACGAAGAAGATGAATTCGAGTCGGGCGACGGCGCCGCGGGGGCATTCGGTCCCATGGCGGAGGAAGGCGATACGGTTTGTGGCGGGGCTTGCCCGCGGGTCAGATTCCCGAGACTCAGTCCCGCGAAAACGACCCCGAAAACCGCCATATGGAAGCGACTCATTGTTGTCTTCACCCTCGTCACAGGAAATGTCCAGCAAACCAAACTTCCAGCCATTCATTGCAGCCAACGTTGGATGCCGATGTGGCTCGTAAGGTAGTCATTCTCTTGGCAAAAATGAAACCGGAGACGACAAACTCTAGGCTTCTGTTGGCATCCTATTTCGGGGTTGTAGCAGCCATATTTTCCCCTCGGAAGAGGCCTTACAACATGTCTTGGAAAGAGAAGGTCGCCGCCAGCGTCACCGTCCTGGTTCTAGGATTCGGGCTGCGCACCCATGCAGACGTCAAAATCACCATCCCGAAGCACAGCCGCATGACGCCCGTGCAAAAGCTCAATCGCGAGGGAGTCGAAGCCGTCCGGAACCACCATTACGACAAAGCCGAGTCGCTGTTTTTCAAGGCCTACCTTCTCGATCCCGACGATCCTTTCACGCTGAACAATCTCGGCTACGTCGCCGAGATCCAGGGCCAGGTCGATCGAGCCCAGACGTTTTACACTTTGGCGACAAAGCAGCCGACCGACGCGATCATCGATCTAGCCAGTTCGAAAAGGGTTCAAGGTCAACCTGTCATGGAAGCTCTTTCCACGCCGCGCGGCCCACTTCAGATCAATCACGACAATGTTGAGGCGGTTCGCCTGCTGTCGGAGAAGCGCGCGCCGGAAGCGGATATTCTCTTGCAGAACGCTCTGAAGTCCGATCCGCACAATATTTTCACATTGAACAACATGGGTGTCGCGAAAGAGATGGAAGGCGAATCGCAGGAAGCCCTCAAGTATTATGACGAAGCCGCGACCAGCGGTTCTGACGCGGCTGCGGTCGTGACCGTCAATCGCTCATGGCGAGGCAAGCCCGTCCATGATATGGCAGCTCAAAATGCCAGGAAATTGCGCAACCGCCTTGCCACGCAAGAGTCCGACGAAATAAAGATCGCCGAACTAAACCTTCGAGGCGTCTCAGCGGTAAATCGAAATGACTTGAAAGCTGCCGATCAGGATTTTCGCAGCGCCTACGCGATCGACCCCAGCAATCCATTCGCCCTGAACAATATTGGATACGTCTCTGAGATCGAGGGCGATCCCGAAACCGCCCAGTTCTTCTACGACAAAGCCAGGACTACCGGCGGCGCGAACGCAACCGTAGGCTTGGCCACGAGCAGTTCCGCCCAAGGCCAGAAACTATTTCAGGTCGCGACCGATAGCGACTCAAAAGTGGAGGAAAAGATCGACAAAGAGCGGGAATCGCTGCGCCAACAACGCGAACCGATCGTCCTCCGTCATCGAGACGGAACGGTGGTAGATGAGCCTGTCCCGCCGGCGCCACAAAATGAACCGCCCCAGTAGAACTTGCTTGTGGACAACTCGGGGCATCCTCGAACCGCATGATGATGACGCGACCCACCTTCAGTGTGGAATGACGCTGTCGGCCGCAAGCATTTCGGGATGGTGATCCAGAAGTGGTGCTACAAGCCACGTTACTGAAACCGCCCCATGTCAGAGTCAGGATCGTACGGGAAGTTCCACACGAGGTTCTTAAAGTATCGCAGCAGAGAATTGACATTGGTGTAATACCAGCAGCAGCGAATCATCTGCGGCGAAAGTCCGCACACAAATCGAAACTGGCCCCATGCCGAACCGCGCTCTCCGAGCATCGCCGCTGCCATGCGATGATTTCCGTCCAGGATCGTCAACGCCGCTTTGGGGTCGGCTCCGATAAGCAGCACAGTCCGATTGACGAGATCATCCTGAACCGAATCACTCAGCAATCGCAGTTTGTCAAAAAACTCGCCTTCCGCAGAGGCGTCCAACCGATGTTTGATGCGCTTCACCACATCCAGCATGTAGAAGCTGCCATCCGCGACTCGGCGCCAATGCGCGCGCGGAAAGAAGCGGATTCGCGACAGGTCCTGCTCCGTCAATTCAACCTCAAACCACTGCGTATCGGACGGAAGCTCTCTCCACATCGCGCCGCGTCGCAAGAAAAGCAATGCTTGCCGCACTTCATTCTCACGAGAGCTGGTGAGATCCGGATACTTGACGAGATAGTCGAACTGATGACGGTAGCTGTCGAATTCCGCGTGATGAAACTCGCTTTTCAGGAACTCAGACATCACTTCTTCTTCGCCGAGCCTTCGGCGAAGCCTCAGAGGGCCGTAAGTGCCGAAGATCTCGGGATTGAACTGGTTTCGTAACAAAGGAATCAGGAGAAGAACCAGCAAACCGACCATCAATATCAGTTGCACAAGAATGACCTGTCGCAGGGTCTGATGAAGAAGATATACACCCAAGGCCAGCATGCCGCTGAATGCCAATTGCACCCAGCTTGTATTTGCAATCTTTCGCGACATCTCGTAGGTGATGATCACAGAACTCAGCGAGTAGATACCCGTCGTAATCGCGTAGAGGATCAGCAGCGGTGCCAGCGCCCCATAACTTGCGACTTCAAATTGAGCCCCGAACAACGTCTTCCAAAGAAAACTGGGAATCATCCAAAGGCCGAAGATGAGGACAGTCAAGATGCCGAGCACCAGCGCCAGAGATGTAAATAAGACAGGTCGACCCTCAGGCTCCTCTTCGCCCGCGCCCGCAGAAACCGGAAACATTGTATTGACTACCGACCATGCGCACATGTTGACGAGACGCCCAACGAGTGCGACTGCGGCGTAGAACCCCGCTTCGGCCGGAGGGAAGAAGTGTTTGACCAGAACGATGTCGAAGTTGTTGATCACCGTTTGTCCGGAGAAGAAGACAATCGCTTGCAATCCTTCGCGGAATGAGATAAAGGTTCCACGCGCACGCAGCGAGCTCAGCCCGGGACTGGGCAAGGCCGCAAAATAGCAAACGATGACGGCCAGGATACTCGCTAGAACCGCGCCTTTAACGCCCATGCCCAACTCAATGAGGATCCACAACGCACCGAGTCGAACCAGACCTTCCAACATGAAATTGATAGCCAAAGGCCGGAAAGAATGAATGCCCTGGATATAGCCGCGTCGCACGCCAAGGGGCACGTAGAATGCGGTTCCCAACGCCAGCAAAGAAATGAGTACCGGATCGGGCAGGTTGAGATAGGCGGTGATCGGCCGCTCGCAGATGAACAAGAGCAGGCCGATGGCGATGCCCGCGATCCACGCGCGCCGATGCAAGCTGGCGAAGACAACAGCGCGGTCCTCTGTAGATGCACTTTTTGCGATGTATTTGGCGGAGACGACCTGAAATGACAGCGTGATGCAAGACATCAGCATCAACATCGTGTATACGGCGGTGGCGTGGGCGAAGCCAGTGGGCCCGAGCAACCTCGCCGTCACGACGTTGTAAACGAGATTGGTTACCCCAACGAAGCCGGAGCCCGCGAGCAGCGTAAGCGTGCCCCCGACAATCTGAGATTTCAGATTCCTGGTATTGATCGAGGCCGTGACATGGCCTTCATCGGCCATCGATTCGACACCGACAGCGTTTTGTTTGGTATTGTTCATTGACGAAGGCCGAGCGGACCCCTAACAAAGCCTGGACTCAAAAAATATTGAAGTGAATTACAGGAAGAAGCGTGGTGCGAGAGGATCCCGCAAAGTCGTAAAAAGTCTGCTGCTGAACCCCAAAAGAGATGCGCAACGGGTAGCTTACGGGTACTTCACCGCCGCTATCTTTTAATGTTCCTTGCATCGATCGTGAGTAAGAAACTAGGAACTCGCTCTGGGCGTTGTCGTATTGATGATATCCACTTCCGCGCGAGAGTAAGAACGAACCCTGCACGTTCCAACGCTGCTTCGCGCGAACCTCGAATCGGGCACCCGGCAAGAATGCCTGGGCAGTCGCATACTGTACGCCCTGGACTCTCCAGGATCGAAGGTCTTCGGCGAGCAGGGCGACCGCCAAGCGTTCACCGAATTTGTGTTGCAACCCCACATAGCTTGAGGTGTTGAAGTATTCCTGAACGACCGGGTTAAAGAGTAGATCGCGGCTGGAATAACCGGTGAGCAGGGAAGTGCGCCCCCAGGGTCTTCCTACGGTGAATTCCACGCTCGCCGCTGCGTCTCGCGAATTCAAATTCTGATCGGTGAACGGGCCAGCCTCACGGATGGCGCTGGCGTTGACCGAAACCCAGTTAAGGAACGAACTCGTCGATATATAAAGATACTGGCGGAACAGATCCTGACTCATGTAGACGGGAGAGATCGTGTCGCGCCGGACGGTGAATTGGAGTCCGCCGTTGAAGGCGATCTGGTTCGAACCAAAATGAAGAATCGGTGTAATTCCGCCGTTGACGAACGTGTCGTAAGTGTTCCGGTCTTGCACGACGTTGACACTGGGGAAGAGAAGACGTCCAGTCGTGAGGCTCTCACCCACCACGCCGGATATCAACGGCAGGTTCCCGATATGAACTCGGTAGTGGGAATCGGCAATACTCTGAAAGGAGTGCCGCGGTGGCGGCAAGAGTGACGGATTCGTCACTTTTAATATCTCCGCATCGAGAGTGTAGACGTTGATATCTTCGAGTGAGGGAGCGAAGGAAGCTTCCGGCGAGATACTTATATTCTGAGTAATTGGCCGGCCCTCTTCGGCCGCAAGCTCATCCTGCGCGGTTTGCGCGGTTAAGTGATCTTCCTGGCCCGCGACCGAACTGGCCCGCGCGAAGTCCGATAGCGCGTGCACCGTATCCTGGCGCTGACGGCTTACATTCGCGGCGGCCATCATGTAGTCGTAGTCGTCGCGAAGGTCATTCGCCGGACCCAGAGTGGCGAGGGAGTCTTCTGCGTTGCGAGTCTTGCCCTCAGCCAAATAGGTATTGGCCAATCCGATTTGCACCGTGCGGCTGTTGGCGCCCGCTTGGCGTGCCTTGGCAAAATAGGTTTCGGCCAAATCAAAATCGTGCATGGCGAGGAAAGTGTTTGCGGCGGCAAGAATGTCATCTGGCGTGACGGCAGAGTTGCCAAGACTTGCTTCGGCGAAGCCGAGCGCGAGCTGCCTCCGGACGTCGTCGTAATGACCCTGGCGCAAGAAAACCTGAGCGATCGCGAGTCTCACGCCGATGCGGTCGCCTCCGGGCACTTCGAGCGCACGCTCAAAGCGCTGCATCGCCGCATCTCGGTCGCCCAGCATTAATAGAGCACCACCGGTCGCCATAAATATGTCGATCTGGTTCGCGCCGAATTGCTCGGCTAGTTTGACGTTTCGCAGTGTTTCTTCTCGATTGCCTTCGCGAGCATAAATCTGCGCCTTCAAGGCGTAGAGAGCGGGGTTGGAAGGTGACAACTTGTCCGCTACGTCCAGAGCAACGATCGCTTCGGGGAAGCGACGCAACCGGTAAAGCGTATCGCCATATTGCAACTGCGTCGGAAAGTCCTTTGGATCTTCCTGCAAGGCAGTTCGATACTCCGCCTCGGCATGCAAGAAATCCTGTTCTTGTCGAAACGCCTCTGCTCGCGCCAAATGGAAGGCATGGGACTTACCTAGAATTCTCTGTGCGGCCGCCAACTGAACGAGCGCCGGTTTCGGGCGGTGTAATTGCAAGTCGGCATAGGCTAATCCGAGATGGGCCTCGCCGTAATTCGATTGGAGGCGGATTGCAGTTTGAAAGTCTCGCGTTGCTTTATCGGGCTCGCGAAGATCGTTCAAAATGAAGCCACGATTTACAAAGCCAGTCGCCATGTTGGGGTCGCGTTCGAGGGCGCGGGTGAAATCAGCAAGTGCCTCGCGCGATTCCCCGTTATGCGCGTGGACGTAGCCCGCGACCAGAGCGAGATCTTTGTCGTCAAAGACAATCGAATCGTACTTGGTGGCCAGCGTCAGAGCATCCTGGTATTGGCCGAGGTAGTAGAGGTCGTAAGCAAGGTAGACGGCAGCTTCCCGATCCTTGGGGAGCTTGGCGAGAACCGTGTAACCAAGCTTTGCGGATTCCGCGTAGTCGCCCTTCAAAGTGAGATACCGTTCGCGCTCTCGATTGACCTGCGGACTATCGTTCATCTTTCCTGTGGCGCGATCGAGCCAGTGTTGTGCGAGTTCTGAGTTGTGCGCCTCAAGGGCGGCATTTGCTCCCCCAGCCACAGCGAGTGCACTGGTCGGCATCCTCTGGTAAGCATTCTCGTACTCGGTCTGAGCTGCATGGAAGTTTCTCTCTGCCGTGTACAAGTCCCCGAGAGCGAGATAGGGCGCGAAATCCTTCGGATGCGAGCTGATCACGCGTTTGAAATACTGCTCGGCGAGCTTGTTGTCGCCCCCGTCGCGGGCGAGGAATCCAAGAGAAGAAAGCGCGGTGCGATTGTTGTGATCCAACTCCAGTACTTTCCCGAAGGTATCGTGTGCACCCTCTTTCTGGCCAATCTTCCACTGCAGGTTGGCGTAATTCAGAAGTGAATTGATGTTCGAGGGCGCCAGCGCGAGCGCCTCCTTCAGATCTCTGTTGGCTGCGTCGAGATTTCCCGAGCCTGCCTCGATGGCGGCCCGTAGTCGCAGCATCTCGGGACGGGAAGAAGCTGGCACGGTTACTTGGCCGATCGCGGCCAATGCCGTTTCCAGTTGCTGTTTAGCGGCAGCATCCTCCTCTTGACGCACGTCCAGTTCGTACAAATTCAGGCGCAATTCAATGGGATAAAGAGGGCCTTCGGGGACATTCGGGGGCAAACTCTTAAGTGCAAGGTCGTATTCCGCACTCGCGTCGGCGTAGCGATTATCTGCTTCTGCGATTTCAGCCTGAATAGCGTGCAGCCGGTAGCTATTGCCATCGGCAAGTCGCGCGTCGTCAATGAAGGCGCGAGCTTCGTCGATTTGGCCAAGTCCAATCAGAGCCTGCGCCGCGCTCAGATCGAGTCCCGCATTGCCTTTCGCATTCCTGGCGAGGTGGACGTAAAGATTGGCCGCCTCCCGTTGCTTCCCGGCCAGTTGAAGCGTGTAAGCCAATTCGGCTTCGATATCCGGGGTTTTGGATGGAATTGCCTGCAGCGTGGCGATGGCTTGGTCGTAATGGCCCGTTTCGCGATATTCCCCAGCAACGGCGCGTAAGACTTCGGGGTCGTTGGGCGAGCGTGCTTTCGCTCGATTTAGGTAGTGAGCGGCCTCGTCGGGCTGCGATAGACGTTGGTAGGCGTGCGAGATCAGCAGATCGCTGTGCGCGGAGGTTTGCAGCATGTCGGCGCGATGGAGCAGTTCAAGAGCCTTCTCTGCATCTGAATTGAGCAAGAGCTCGCCGGCGAGTTGTAGGCTGTTTGCATCTTTTGGATTTGCGTCGATCACACGTTTTAGTAGTTGCTGCGCCTCATCGTCGCGGCCCATCCTGACGTAAGTCTGCGCGAGTCCCGCCATCCCTTTGACGGAATGAGGTTCAAGCTGCAGGCCGCGACTGTACGCATCAGCCGAGGCTTGCAGATGGCCGTCGAGCCGTGCGGCGTAACCCAGAAGAAACCACAATTGGGCGTCCTTGGGAGCCAGCTTGGTCGCACGTTCCGCTGCAGACACGGCGGCCGCGTAATCGTTCCTCTTCAAAGCATCTTGGGCGGCGCGAGCTTGCCGAGCGACGTCGATACTGGATCCCCAGCCCAAATTGCCCTGGGCGGAGCCCCCACCCTGTGCCTGGTTGGCCGAGGCATTTGCCTGTCCGTTGACGCCAAACGTTTGAGTCCAGCCCGAGTTGGCAAAACTGAAGAAAACGGAAGCTACGCAAAAACTAGCGAGCGGCAGTCGGAATTTCACGGAGTCACCACGCTATATACAAGTCTTGGCTTTAGCCTCCCGCACGGTAGTCTTTGCGGTTCAAGTCAGATGCCGAAGTTCGGCGTATGGCTGCCGTCGTGATCTTGCGTTTTTGTATCGAGTAACGTTACTTGCCGGTTTGAATGGCGGGTTGGGGGTCAAAAAGAAGTAAACCCAAACTGTGCTTTCCGAATCCAATCCTTTCGCTATGGTCCACAGCATTGTACGGAGCACATGCCAGTGAGCACGTCTCACCCTTATAAGTCCCGCCCTATTCCACTTCTGGCCATTGTTTTGATGGCCTTGATCGTTCATGGGCCGCTGCTCTTCATGCAGCTTCCGGCCGGGTCTTTCGACACGAATTTCCACATTTTTTTCGCGTCCCATTACGCTCATCACTGGTTCGATCCATGGAACGAAAAATGGTTTGCCGGGTTTTCGCAGACAACGTATCCGCCTCTTACGCATCAGTGGATTGCATTGCTCTCCTATGTCGTCGGTCTGAAGATGGGTTACATGCTGGTGCAGTTGATTGCAGTCCTCCTCTTGCCCGTGGGAGTTTTTCGCTTCGCCCGAATCTGGATCGAGGAACGCGAGGCGAGTTACGCTGCGTTGGGAAGCATATTCCTAGGAGCGCTCGCTTTTCTTGTCTACCAGGCTGGACAACTTGCGACGGTTGCGTCTGCCGCTCTCTACCTGAACGCACTGCCTTACCTCTATGAGTGGATGACGGAAGGCAACGGCAAGTCTTTCATCAAGGGAGTTGCGATCAGTCTGACCGCGGCGGCGGCTCACCACGTCACTTTGATTTTTGGTGTCGTGTTGTTTGCCGGGCCCGTATTTTGGACGGCATGCATCGACGCTCGGGATGAACGAGTGCGGGGCTCGCTGGGCGGCGTGGTGGCGCGGGGTGCCGCGTTCGCGGTGGCGGTCGGCGTCGGCGTCGGGCTTGTGTTGCTGCCCTATTGGCTTGCACTGATTCAGCATCCCATCCGCCAAATTCCGATTCCTCACGACAGCCGCGCCAACTTCCTGCTGAATTCGACAACCGCGATCAACTACTTTGTAATTCCGTATGGGCTCTTGATTTTGGCTATTCCGTTTATTTTGATCAAGGGAGCCACTTCGCGGCGTTTGGTGCCGCTGCTTCTGGGTTTTTGGCTGACCATGATTTTTGGCCTCGGCGGAACTACTCCCTTGCCGAGATGGCTGCTGGGTCGAGCCTTCGAAGTTCTGACTTTCGAGCGATTCACTTTCTGGGCGACCCTGTTGGCGATGCCGATTGTAGGTTTGCTCGCAGCTGACTTGGTTGACCGCTTCCGCATCAAAGCTGCTGTCGGACTTGCTCTCGCGGCTGTTACAACCTTTGGGGCCGCATTATTCTGGCTGACCGCCAATCCCTTTCGGCCTATCGGTGCCACGATCAACGTTGATCCTGTCATTGCATTCTTGAATCGCGACGGGCACGATCGCTTTCGCTATGTTGCGCTCGGTTTTGGCAGTGAATTGGCGAAAATCTCGACTTACACCGGCGCCAACAGCGTCGATGGTGATTACAACTCGGCTCGTCTTTTGCCGGAAATGACGAACTATGGATCAGCACAGCTTACGAACGCAAAATTTTATGGATCCGCTGGAATGGCTGCTCTGCGCGCCATGCTCGAGCATGCCAACCGTTACGGCCTCAAGTACGTCTTCGTGCGCGATCAATACTACGAACCGCTGCTGACTTTCGTGGGTTTCCGGAAGATTGAAGTTTTCAACAATGGCGAGATTACGGCCTGGGCAAAGGACGATCTACCGCCAGCCCACAAAATTACCTCGGATGCGATTCCACCGCATTGGGAGGGATTGCTGTGGGGAACCTTGCCGATCGGAGTGAGTTTTCTGGCGATTTTCCTCGAGGTGTTCTTACGTGACGAACGGACATCGAAAGTGCTCCACGCGGTGCCGGTTCCTGTTGAACACTCCGTAGCCTGAGGAACAGAATGAAAATCATCCTGCCAATTGTTCTCGTAGTCGTAACCGTCGCTCTTGTCTTTCTCGGTCTGACTGGAGTCGGACGCGCTAGTGGCACAGTTGGGATTGCTGTAGGTTCGACGCTGGTTACTCAAAAACCGAGCACACCCGAACATGCGCTCACGAATTTGCTGGTTGACGCCAAGCGGCATAATTGGGACCAGGCCTTCGCGGATGTTTCCAACGTCGCTCCCGGCGATAAGCAATCGTTTATTCAGGATTGGACCGGCTCCAACGGCAGTCTTCGATCGTTTTCGAATCTGGAGAGCTTCGAGATCCGCCCGATGCACATCACCGATGATCAAGCCGAGATGCGCGTTCATCTGCACTGGAGCACGCCCGTCGGCCCGATAGAAGATGTGCGCGATTTCCACCTGACCCGAGAAGGTGATATCTGGAAAACGGTATGGCCAAAAAACCAGATTCCCAGCGTGCCCCCGCAAGTGATTCCAGTTACCGCTCTTCGTTGGGACCTGGTTGGCGGAAGCGCCGAAGATGAATGGGGTGCCAAGAATATTGACGCGCCGCACGTGCGAATCGTCAGCATGAATGCCGTCGATCTGGCGGAAGGCGCCGTGGTGATGGGGGAAGTCGTCAACGAAGACACAATTCCGGCTTTCGTGAATGTGAACGCAACGCTGGTCGACGGGAACGACAACGCGATCGACGACGAGAGCAGCTTTGATCGGATTGCACATGTGCTTCTGCCCAAACAAGTGACGCCCTATCGCATCGATTTCCCTAACATCAATCTAAAGAACGTCAAGAATGTGCGGATGGACGTGAAAGCGACTCTTGTTCCGGCCTCCGCCGATCCCGTCATCGGAGTCATGAACCAGAAACTGGATGCGGATGTACAGGGCAAGAGTGTATTGCGGGGTGACCTGTTTAACCAGAGCGGTCAGACGGTCAATATTCCCCATGTAATCGCTAGTTTCTACGACGGTGATGGCAAAGTTGTGTGGGTCTCTGACGGGTACGTGGAGCGCGCGCTCCTGCCGCTGACCTTGGCGCCTTTCACAGTCGACATTCCGAAGTCGTTGGTGGCGAAGGTGCAAAACTTTCACGTGGTGGTAAATCAGTACAGCATGGGTAGAGAGTAAGCATGGGGCGTTTGCGACTAATCGTCACCTGGATGTTTCTGTCTCTATCACTGGCGTTATGCCTCGACGGCCTTTGTGCGGCCGAGGATTCCGGCGTCCGTGTTCCAACCTCGGTGATTGCCGGAGAACCCGCCACCATATCGACGATGGGAAGCGGCAGGGCGACGTTTTATGTGCTCGGCCCCGGCATCTCGCGGAAGAGTGACGTCCGTCTCGGAGAAGAAATCCATCTCGATTCGCAATACACTCGCAATGCAGGCGCTTATCAAGTGATTGTGTGCGCCGATACTTGCCAGAGCGCCACTTTTTATGTGACTGCAGACAAGGCTGCCGCGCTCACGTTTCTCGTCCATCCTTCGCGTGTGCCCGTCTCCCAAAGCAACGCCGTGAGCGGAGTAGCGATTCCATTCGATCAATTTCGCAACCTGATCTTTACTCCATTGAACGTTAACTTTCAACTTACGACGGGCAACACCTTGTTACTCTCTCGCGCCGTTCGAACCCAGGACGGAGTCGCTTGGTTTCGGAACGCGTCGGGCCGTTCCGCGGGTGCGTTGCAGGTTGTGGCTTCACTGGACGAGGTATCCGCCCGTCGCGTGGTGCAACAGGTTGCTTCTGATCCCTGTAACTTGCGCATCGAGGGGGAGCGTACAAAGACCGGAATCATGGTGCAAACCGAGCCGGTTCATGATTGCTCAGGGAATCCCGTTCCTGACGGCACGATCGTCACTTTCACGGCGGTCGAGCAGAACGGAAAAAGTACGGTAGACGCACCCATCAAACAGGGGATCGCTCGCGCTCAGATCTCTGGACCTGGCGGGGCTGTAATATCGGCCGCATCCGGGGTTGTGATGGGGAACGAAGTTCGTGTAGGAGCGCAGCCGTGAACCGTGTCGCTACCAATTTATTCCGTTGTCGAAGTGCCTCCAAAATTGCAACGCTGGCTTTGCTCATAACGCTACACCTCGGCTTGAACGCGGCTGACACGGCCAACGATTCTTCCGCCGCTTCAAAGGTGACGGTTCAACTCGAGGCCAAGAAAGCTGGTCCCCGTGGTGTTGAGAACCTCACCCAGCGTGCCATCGTTCGCGACTATCGTTCCGCGTGGACGACCATGTCTCACGCTCTCGAGTTCAATACCCTTGATCCCATCGATGTGCCTTTCGCCGGAGATGCAAAACGCGTGGTACACGACACGGTGATCAGCCAGCAACGCTCCGGTATTCGCCAAGTATTTACCGACCAGAACCATCAACTGCAGGCTGTTTTTTATGCCCCTGAAGGCGACGCCATCGAACTGCACGACACCGCTTCCTACCGGCAACAGGTTCTGGACGGTAGCAGATCGATTCAGGATCGGCGGGTAGTTATGTATTACGTCGTATTGATGACGCCGAGTGCCGATCGCTGGGTGGTTCGCCAGATGCAGGTTGTACAGCAGTTTTAGTCAGTTTCTCTCTCAGCTCGAGCGCCAACCGCAGCATTGACCCGCGCATCTTATTTCCTCTGTCGAAGGTCGAAAAAGGGAGTCATGATTTGCCAAAGGCGTTTTTATGCTTTGTGTTTGCCTGTCTTGCACTAGCGCGAGGATGCGATACGCCGAGTGCTGGCTTCAATCATGTTTTACCGGCAAACCATAAGCCAGCTCCCACGCCCACGCTGCTAGCTGTCTACATGCCTTGGTTCGGTGATCATACCCACCTCGATGTCGGCTATTCGAGCCACGATCCGAAAGTCTTGCGCAAGCAGATCGAACAGGCGCGCGGACTAGGAATTTCCGCTTTTGTCGTGGACTGGTATGGCGATAGCGCCCCGTTCTCGGACAGCAATTTTGCCCTACTGCAAAAAGTCGCCAGCAAAAGTCATTTTCAGGTCGCTCTGCTCTATAACGAGCCGGAGGATGAAGATGCGGATGCTACGGATGGCGCGATCGCGGCGCTGGACAAGGCTTACAAATCCTACATTGGCCCAACCGCGAAATACAAAGATGCCTACCTGACTTACCAGGGCCGGCCTGTAATCTTCGTTTTCCCCAAGCAGGGGCACGTCGACTGGAATCAAGTCCATGAGCACTGCAGCAATTGGGCGGATGCGCCGCTGTTCATCTATAAAGACGAGCCTCCCGCGGCGATTGCCGCCGATTTTGCGGGGTCGTACGCCTGGGTTCAGCCCGGAGCGAGCGGATGGGCTGCCGACGGCAGCAACTGGGGCGAGCAATACCTCGACTACTTCTACAAAATGATGACCAGCAAGCATCCCGACAAGATCGCGATTGGCGCAGCGTGGCCGGGTTTCGACGATTCGGCCGCGAAGTGGGGTCTCAACCGCCACATGAGGAACAATTGCGGACAGACTTTCGCCGATACGTTTCATCTCTACAATCGTTACTATGACAGCGCCAATCCGCTCCCCTTTATGTTGATAGAGACCTGGAACGATTATGAAGAAGGCACAGCCATTGAACGCGGGATCGCGTCGGGGTGCGCGGCCGATGAGAAGCACGCGCCCGGCCTGGAAAACCCGCACCCTCCACCCAAAGATTAAGTCACTTGAGCATCACTTGGAGCCGTCGATATCGGGACAAACCCTTGTTCGACACCAACCTACGAGTCGAATCGCTCATCGAACTAAAGCGGGTGATCCGCGCCCGGTCAGCCTACGCCTTCAGGCGACCGTCGAAGCATATTGAAAAGACTTATGAGCGGAACAAACTCCATAAAATGCCTTTCTCTCCTATCGCGGGCGCTATTTGAACGGGATCGACTCTCTGGCTTGCCTCGGGAAAGAGAAGACACGGCTGGGGATTCGCCGATCTCATCCCTGGGACCGAAAGAGCTTGCAGCTTTTTTCGGTGACCTTTGGAGTCTGGCAAACGCGAATCACGTGATCATGCGCGCCTTCCCCGCTCTACCTCGCATTCTGGGAGAAAAAAGCGCGGAGAGTGCCGATTGGATCGATCGAGCGGTCTTAAGAGAGCAGGAGCGCATCTCGCACGCCTTGTCCTACCTGGCTCCTATTTGCCAGGCTCTGGTGGCGGCCGGCGATGTCATCGTCATCAAGTCACTTGACCACTGGCCGGACCTCGGAAACGATCTCGATCTGTATACCAATGGGGATTCCGCCGATATAAACGCCATTATGCGCAAGCACTTCAATGCTCAACCGGACAAGCGCAGTTGGGGAGATCGCCTGGCAAATAAATGGAACTTCATCGTTCCTGGATTGCCGGAATTAGTCGAGGTGCATGTCGCGCGTTTGGGACAAACGGGCGAGCAAATTTCTATTACTCATTCTCTGGTCGCAAACTCGAGCGTCCAGGAGTTTGCTGGCTCTTCGCTCCGCGTAGCTGCGCCCGAAGACCGAATCATTATCAGCACGCTGCAACGGATGTATCGCCACTTCTACATTCGGCTCTGCGATATAGCGGACAACGCAAGACTCGTGGACTCCCGCGTTGTCGACTATGGGCACCTGAAATCGCTCGCCGAGTCGGCAGGTCTATGGAACGGATTGTCGACCTATCTGGCCATCGTTTCGGATTACGTCAAGCTTTATAGCGGCGAAGGATTGTTCCTGCCGTCCCTGGTGACAGAGGCAGCCAAGTTTGGCAACGAACTCGTCCGTTTCAAGCGGAGCTTTCTGCGCATTCCTCTTTTCCCGCAGGCCGCGAGCCTTTACGCCTCCGAATGGAAAAGGTTGCTACTGAATGGAGAGATGCGGAACACGTTTCGTCTTAGCTTGCTCCCGGGGTTGGCGACGGCCGCTGCACTCGAATTGAAGCTCACTGGAAGCGACAAAGGGATTTGGTGAGGGAATCGTGTCGCGGCATGGGTTCGGGAGTTCACGGTATTGTAAACCGCGGGCATGCGTCCTAACGTCGGAATACCGATACGTTGCAGATCGTCAAAGGGGAGGATCGTTTGGTTCGGATTCTGGTTGCAGATGACAATCCGGCGGTGCGCCACTATCTTAGAAGCCTTTTGGAACTGAAAACTGGCTGGCGGGTTTATGCGGAGGTCCCCACTGGCGTAGAAGCACTGCAACGGATTAAGGAAGATCCGCCTGATGTCGTCGTATTGGACTTCCAGATGCCCGATCTGAATGGGTTGGACGTTGGCCGCGAGATTGCTAAACTGTTCCCCGACATCCCCATACTGATGGTCACCATCCACGTTTCGAAACAGCTATCAGAAGAGGCTAAAAGAATCGGGATCCGAGGAGTCTGCCTGAAGTCGGACGTGGGCTCCATTGTGGAGGCGGTAGATACGGTGCTCCACGACCGAACGTACTTTCCCCAGACCGCATGACCCGCTAAACGGAGAGCGCATCGCCAGATATCGTTTCGGGAACTCCGATCTACAGGAATCCCTGTATTCGGAACGAAGCGAACGCCGTGTTAGGTTTAAGATTCTTAATTTGGGACGTAGCCGTAGCCAGAGCTTTCTCTGCGCTGCTCGTGGTGGTTGGCACCCCACCCGACTCCTCGCGTTTCCGCAGGGTATTCTTACGGTGGTCGATAGATGGTCGAGAATGGAAGAGAGCCAGGAATCAATATGACGGTCCGCATCCTTCTGGTCGATGATCATCCCGTGGTGAGACAAGGACTGAAAACCCTTTTAGAAGGACGATCCGAATGGGAAATCGTGGGGGAGGCTTCGGACGGGATCGAGGCTCTGGAAAAGGTAAGCAGTCTGGAGCCCGACGTGGTGGTACTCGATGTGACCATGCCCCGGATGAACGGGATCGAAGCGTGCCGTTTGATCCAGGAAAAAACCCCCGGTCGCGAGGTCTTATTTGTAACCCAACATGACTCTCCGCAGATGCTTCGTGAAGCGCTGGCTGCGGGGGCAAGGGGTTATGTCGTGAAATCGAATCTTGCGCGTGATCTAGTGGAAGCAGTGGAAGCGGTGAGCCAGCATCGCCCCTTTACGGCTTTGGCGCGACCTCGGCAGGGCTAAGAACTTGAAGTATTTTTGAAATTTCCGTTGATGGGAGGATTTACCGTGAAACTCCGTATCCTATTAGCCGATGATCACGAAATTGTACGCCGCGGATTATGTGCGCTTCTTCAGAAGCGTGAGGGCTGGGAGGTTTGCGGAGAGGCTTCAGACGGTCGCGAAGCGATCGAAATGGCCAAGCAGTTGAAACCCGATGTGGTGATCCTCGATATTGGTATGCCCAACCTCAACGGTCTCGACACGACTCGCCAACTCCTGCAGCACGATCCTCAATTCAAGATCATCGTCCTTACGATAACCGACTCCGATCAAGTCATCCGAGAAGCTTTAGACGCCGGGGCCAGAGGTTTCGTTTTGAAATCGGACGCTGCCCGCGATCTTGTCTCGGCCGTCGAAGCCCTTCAGAGCAAGCGTATGTTCTTTACTCCGCGGGTCAACGATCTTGTGCTGCGGGGCTTCCTTGATAAGGGCCACGCGATCTCGCGGAATGAGCCGCCAAATCTGCCGATTCTGACAACTCGCGAGCGCGAAGTAACGCAGCTGCTGGCTGAGGGAAAGAGCTCAAAGGAGGTCGCTTCGCTCCTGAATTTGAGCACCAAGACCGTTGAGACCCACCGCAGCAACATCATGCGGAAACTCGGTCTGCACTCCATCCGCGATTTGGTTGTTTACGCCATTAAGAACAACATCATTCAGATTCAGATGCCCGCGCATTCGACTACCACGCAGACGACTGTGGCCTAATCTTTGTGGCTTCCTGCCATTTTTGCGGGCGGAGTCGTTTCTGTACTTTAATCCTGCCGTTGCAAGTTATCTTTCGGGATTAACAGAGAAGTCTTGTTGACTAGCGGGCGCTCGGACCGGAAAAAGCGTGACCGCTTCTTGTGTCCACGGTTAATTTTCCATAGCCAACTGCGCGTGCTTCAACCTTGGCGACCCGGTCATCCCGCTTAGCATTCTGGTTCTGGGGTCGATAGGCGATGATGTATTCCGAACGCAGATCATGGGCGATTGTCCGCGTGATTTCACTCACTCGATCGAGAGATTCGGGAAAATATGCCACGCCACCTGTGCTTTGAGCGAGTTTCTGCAGTGCGTTTCGTCCGCGACCCTCAAGACCGTCGCCAGTCAGCCCAATCGCATAAATCGTGGGGACGGACCCCGGTGAGACGTTTCCGTCTTGCAGTTGGCGCAGCGCCTCCGCAAGCGTCTCCTGGCTCATATTGTCTTGGCCGTCAGTGATTACTAGAAGCGCCTTCTTGTCCAGTCGGCTATTGTTTTTGAGATGGTTTGCGGAGGCGACCACTGCGTCGTACAACGCCGTGCTCCCCGCGGAAGAAACTTGGTGGAGTGCCGTTTGCAAGAGGTTTACGTCTGAAGTGAAATCCTGATCGAGATAGTATTTTTGGCTGAAATTGACTATGAAAATCTCATCCTGCGGATTGCTGGCGTGAATCAGGATTAATACTGCCCGATTCACTTCATCGCGTTTGTCGCGCATCGAGCCCGAGTTGTCGACCACAATGCCCAGTTCAACGGGGACATCTTGGCGGCGGAATGACGTGATGGTTTGCGGAACCCCGTTTTCCGTTACTGTGAAGGCGCTACGATCCAATCCCGACACGGGTCTGCGCTGATCATCAAACACAGCGGCATGCACGATAATCTCTTCGACATTCTTTTTGAATACGAACATGCCCGCTTGATCATTGGCTTCAGGTCCCGTCGGATCTTGAGGGCTTGAATCGGGATTTGACGAACCAGCGTTTCCATCCGCGGTCTGAGGAACTTGCTGGGTTTGAGAAGAGGCCGGTTGTGGGTTGGAGGAACCTGTGTTCACGGCTGTCGTCGGCGTCTGTCCCGAGACGAGGGTGATTGCCGCCAAGAGAAAGGGTGCTGTCCAGAGCAAACGAGCACCGTCCCTACAAAAAAAAAGCATCAAGAGTTTCTCCCGAATGTGGAAACGGAAAACGACATATTTAAACGAGGGTCCCGGCCGCTACGGTCGGGACTCCCGGTGGATCTCGCTTCCAAAAACAACTAGGAAGCCTTACGCTGACGGTCGCGGTTCTGGTCGTTATCTTCGTTGTCGTAATCGCCCCGGCCGCCCTTCTTCTGTTGCTGTCCGGGTTGTTGTTGACCTGATTGACCACTCTGTCCATGCTGCCCCTGACCGGTTTGACTGTGCTGGCCGCTCTGCTGACCCTGACTCGTCTGGTCTTGGTTGCGCTGACTCTGTCCACCTTGACCGCTGTGCTGACCCTTTTGTTCCGTATCTTCTGCCATAAATACTCCTCCCAATCCAAAGTGCGAGCCGCCTCGCACTCCGGAGAATTGATAAACGACTGCCCTTTAGTTGCTTTTGGAGTTGTCGGGGTTGGACTAGTTGATTTCCGAGGGCCGACTCTATTCCGCAAAAGTTCCGAAAAGTTGCAGGATTGATGGGAAAAAAGATCAAAAGGAGATATTAAGAAATGAGGATATTAACGAAAGACAGGGTTTAAACAAGGTAACCTTCCCCGCTGCGAACGTTCCGCCAGGCACGGGGAAGGTTACTCTGCTCTGTCAAGATCGGTGACTGTCACTTTCAAACACTAGGCCCTACTTCTTCAAACACTAAGCCCTACTTCCCGAGCGGCTGAGGTGCGCCACCAGCGAAACCAAGAACAGCACGAGAAAGACAACGAACAGCAATTTGGCAATTCCGGCCGCAGCGACTGCAACGCCTGTGAAGCCGAAAACCGCGGCAATCAGAGCGATCACGAAAAATGTTATGGCCCAGTTCAACATAGATTCCCTCCACCCTTTCGAATGTCAACGTTAGCGATCATAGACAGGAACGGAGAGTGGACCAATCAGTTTGAAACTGTAGCCAGCCTTTTCCGGTCGGGTAAAGGAAGATTTCCAATCGGGCAGATGAGATAGGGCAAAAAACGGTAGACGAGATCGATGCGGCGCGAATTCGGGAAGGAAGCGGCAGCTTTAGTTCATCTGTGCGGCAGATGCCAATTAACGCCCGGCTAGGTCCATGCGTTAAAATTCCGCCAATTCCTTCATCGCTCGGAATAAATCACTAGCCTGCGGCAAAATCGCATCCTCCAAGATCGGCTGATAGGCGACGAACGTATCCGTAGCCGCTACTCGCTTCACCGGCGCGTCGAGGTGATGAAAAAGCTGGTCTGCTACACGCGCCGCGATTTCCGAACCATAGCCCCAGCTCAGCGAGTCTTCATAGGCAATTAAGACCCGGTTGGTTTTCTTTATGGACGCAGCCACAGTATCCCAGTCGAACGGGTTCAGACAGCGCAGATCGATCAGCTCCACGCTGACACGGTGTTCCCGCTCTAGTTTTTGCGCGGCTTGCAAGGCCCGAGGAACTACTGCTCCGTAAGTCACGACGGTGAGGTCCGTGCCAGCCTGCACGATTTTGGCCCTCCCGAACGGCACCATGTACTCTGGTCCCGGATACGGGGCACGTCCGTAGGTTTCGCGATATAGACGTTTGTGTTCCAGAAACAACACCGGGTCATCACAGCGGATCGCAGTGCGTAATAGACCTGCGGCATCCAGAGCATTCGACGGGAAGACAACACGCAACCCGGGGATGTGTGTGAACATGCTCTCGCCGCACTGCGAGTGATAAATTGCCCCGCCCGTCAAATATCCCCCAATGGCTACACGGATCACCAGCGGCGCCGAGAACGCGTTGTTCGATCGCCAGCGGATGACCGGGAGTTCGTCGCGCAATTGCATCATCGCCGGCCAGATATAGTCGAAGAACTGAATCTCGACTACGGGTTTCAGGCCGCGTGTGGCCATGCCAGTTGCTCGGCCCACGATGTTGGCTTCGGCAATCGGAGAATTGAAAACACGATCGGAGCCGAACTGCCCCTGCAGGCCTGCGGTTAATTTGAAAACTCCGCCCTTGCCCTTAACCAATTTTTGTTTCAGATATTCTTCGCGGCTACAATCGGCCACGTCCTCGCCGAAGATCACGATGCGCTCGTCGCGCCGCATTTCGTCGCGCAGGGTCGTGTTGATGAGATCAGCCATCGTTTTGTTGGGCGCGGCGGCTCGTTTGCCGTCCGCGGCGGTCTCGGGAGCGGCAACCGCCGCTTGTGTTTCAAACGCTGAGGATGTGGGATCGAGATCGTCTGAGTACACGAAGTTGTAAATCGTCTCCGGCTGTGGTGGAGCGGCATCGAGAGCGCGGTCGGTCGAGGCCTGGATGCCTTCTTCAACTTCCTTTTCGATCTGGTTGATTCCCTTTTCGTCCAGAATGCCTTCGCGCAGCAGGAACATTTGCAGGCAATGAACGGGGTCGCGAGCTGCATCCGCCTGACGCTCGGAATCCGGGCGATAGAGACGTTCGTCGTCCGAAAGAGAATGCGAATAGGGGCGAATGACGTGCGCATGGACGAAGGCCGGGCCATGTCCACCGCGGCAATGATCGGCCGCCCGCTTGAATGATGCATAGGCGACCACTGGATCGGTGCCGTCGATTTCCTCGAAATGAAAATTCGGGAACCCAGAAACTACACGAGAAATGTTTCCGCCCGGAGTTTGGACTTCAACTGGAACAGAGATCGCGTACTCGTTGTCTTGTACACAAAAAATTACCGGCAAACGACGATTCGAAGCAGTGTTCATTGCCTCCCAGAATTCGCCCTCGCTGGTGGTTCCATCCCCGAGCGACACGTAGGTAATTTCGTCGCCTTGAAACTGTACGTCTTTGAACTCCCGGTAGTCGCCCTCCGCTTTCTGGGCGGCTTTAGGATGGCTAGAGAAATAGCGGCCTGCCTCGGCGCATCCCACCGCCTGCAAGATCTGCGTCCCAGTCGGAGAAGACTGGGTGACGATATTCAGACGCTCATAACCCCAATGCGACGGCATCTGGCGTCCGCCGGAACTAGGATCATCCGCCGCTCCTACACCTTGCAGAAGCATTTCATAGGGTGTAGCCCCCAATCCAAGGCAGAGAGCGCGGTCGCGGTAATATGGATAAAACCAGTCGTAACCCGCCTTCAACGCGAACGCTGCGGCAACTCCAACGGCTTCGTGGCCGGCACCTGAGATCTGGAAATAAATTTTCTGCTGGCGTTTTAGAAGGATCTCGCGATCATCTACTCGACGCGAAGTGAACATGATGCGATAAGCGTCAATCAGTTGCTGAGCCGTCAGCCCCTGGTAGGTTCTCACCTTTTTCGCAACGCCATTTTCGTTCAGCTTAGGATCGACCTTGAATGTGGCCATGCCGCCTGATTCACCCCAGTGGGTCTGAGCCCGGTTCATTGTAAATCAGGTCTCGGGTGTTAGCTCCAGTATGACAAGAAAAACTCGCTGATTCTCGGCGCTGCTCCGAGGAGTTTCTCGCGCCCCCGCCATTACGACTCTCATCTGGCGATCCAGCGGTTCTGAGACCTGAGACTGATTCCTCCCAATCATTTATTCTCAAGACACATGATTCGTCTTCTCCGCGCGTTCGATCCCGACCGGATTCGTCTTCTGATCTTCGACCTGGACGGCACCCTCATCGATTCGCGCCTCGATTTGATTCACTCTGTCAACGCAACGCTCCGCCATATCGGGCGAGCGGAACTCGACGGCGAAGTGATCGCCAGTTATGTGGGAGACGGTGCTCCCACCCTCGTCCGGCGTGTTCTCGGCGAGGCGCCCGACGAGGCTCTCTTGCGCACGGCTCTTGAATATTTCCTCGGTTACTACCGTCTACACAAACTCGACCACACAACCTTGTATGAAGGCATCACCGAGATGCTTGACCAACTCGTGCACCCACCAGTTGGAGCCTCGCCGCATCGAGGATCGCGGCGGTTGGCGGTGCTCACGAACAAGCCAGTGAATCCCTCTCGCGATATTATTCACGCGCTCGGGCTGGCCGATTTCTTCGTCCGCATCTATGGCGGCAACAGCTTCTCTACCAAGAAGCCCGACCCGCTTGGCGCGCGGACCCTGCTGCAGGAAGCGGGAGTTCTGGCGGACGAGACTCTTATGGTCGGAGATTCGTCGATCGACGTGCTAACCGGTCGCAATGCAGGCACGTGGACTTGCGGAGTCACTTACGGTTTCGCCCCTCATTCGCTGGAACAAACGAAGCCCGATGTGCTGATTGACAACCCGCGCGATTTGTTGGAGTTATTTACGGCGGCCGCCTCCAGCATTGTCTAGCGGCCGCACCTCCGTATTGTCTAGAAGCGTAAAGCCCTGCACCGATCCTGTTTTTTTGGCATCTTAACTAGTATGTGGAGGTCCTCAAGAGATGAAGATCCAGAGGAGGTTCCAGAACTTGGTTCCTATTAGCGAGACCGGAAAATCGGTAGCACTTCGACTCGGACGACAGAGTGTGGTTTTCTCTTTGTCGCTGGCGCTATTAATCGCGACGTTTCCGCTTAGCCTTGCAGCGCAAGATGCACAGGCGCCGCCTCCCGATCAAGACAACCAGGAAGTTGCTCAGAACGGCCCGGCACCGGGACAGAACAACCAGGCCCCGCCGTACGCCCAACAGACCCCGGAACAGTTGCAACGTTTAGTCGCGCCCATCGCCTTGTATCCAGATTCGCTGGTGGCACAGGTTTTGGCAGCATCAACTTTTCCTGAGGAAATCGTGGAGGCCGACCGTTGGGTGCAGGCCAATCCTGATTTGAAGGGCGACGCGTTGGGCAAAGAGGTCGATCAACAACCTTGGGATCCGAGCGTGAAAGCTCTCACCGCCTTCCCATCTGTCCTTGGGAATATGGACAAGAATCTTTCTTGGACTTCCTCTCTCGGTGACGCGTACTACAACCAGCAACAAGACGTAATGGACGCAGTTCAGGTGATGCGCCACAAGGCACAGGCGGCGGGCAACCTGAAGACTACACCGCAGCAGATCGTGAATGACCAAGGCTCTGACGTCGAAATTCAACCGGCTGATCCGAACGTGGTCTATGTCCCTGCATACGATCCGTGGCTGGTTTACGGATATCCGGTCGTGGCATGGCCCGGATGGTATCCCTATCCGGGAATCTGGTTCGGTGGCCCGTATCTTTCTTTTGGACTCGGCTTCGGAATCGGTTGGTTCGGTGGTTTTGGGTGGGGATGGGGACACTGGGGATTCGATTGGCACAATCATTATGCGCTCTATGATCACGGTCGCTATTTCTCGCGCAGCCGAACGTTTTATAACCGAAGCAATTCTTATCACGGTGGGGGACGTGGCGAAGTCGGCCGGGGTGGTTTCAACCATCCAGGGGAAGCGGCGCGGCCTTTTGAGGGAAATAGACAAGCAGCGCGAGGATATGCTGCTCCCCGCGGTGAGAGCGGCGTTCGGTCAGGCGCGTTGAGCGGCTACGACCATGGTGGAGAGACCAGGAGTTATTCGTCGCGTGGGCGGGCTAGTGCTGGTGGCGGAGGGTTCCGCGGCGGCGGAGGTCACGGCGGCGGAGGAGGTCACGGCGGTGGCGGGCGCCATTGATCGAGTTCTCTTCGAATTCGTTTTCCCGGTTGTTGCAAAACGGAAGTCTTAGAAATTTTGAAAAGCGGAGTACAGTCCTATGCGGCGAAACCAGCAGAATCTCAATCCACTACTTATGACTCGTTTTCCGAAAACCGCTGCAGTAACGATCTTCTTAGCAATAGCTTTGAACGGTGTTTCCGGCGCTCAGGAGCGAGGCCAGAAGACCTTCGCATCGGCCGACGCTGCGAGCTATGCGTTGGTCGCCGCGATCGAGAAAAATGATGAAAAGTCGATCCTCGAAATTCTCGGGCCGGCGGGGAAGACGGTCGTTTCGTCGGGAGACGAAGCCGAAGATTCCGAGAGTCGGGCGAATTTTGTAAAGCGTTACCGCGAGATGCACCGTGTGGTGAAAGAACCAGATGGTACCACCATTCTCTACATCGGCGCGCACAATTGGCCAACTCCGATACCGCTGATGAACAAGTGCGATTCCTGGTTCTTCGATACCGAAGCCGGAAAGAAGGAGATTCTATATCGCCGTATTGGGCGCAACGAGATGTCCACGATCCGTGTCTGCCAGGAACTCGTCGCTGCGGAAAAGGACTATCACTCGTCTGGCCACGATGAATACGCGTCTAAGATTTTCAGTGACCCTGGTCAACGCGACGGTCTTTATTGGAAGGCGGGCTATGGCGAGCCCCAAAGTCCGATTGGTCCGCTGGTGGCTTCTGCCGTGGCACAGGGCTATACAAAGAATTCTGAGAGTGCGCCCACTCCGTATCGCGGCTACTACTTCCACATTCTGACGGCGCAAGGGAAAAGCGCTCCGGGAGGTCGAAAGGCTTATGTGGTCGGCGGAAAAATGACGCAGGGTTTCGCTTTCGTCGCTTACCCTGCGGAATACCGGTCTTCAGGTGTTATGACGTTTATCGTGGGCGCCGACGGAATCGTGTACGAGAAGGACCTCGGAAAGAAGACAGAAACGATCGCGAAGGCCATGAAGGAATACGACCCTAATTCCAGTTGGCATCAAACGGAAGAGCGTAATACCGAGGCGGCTAGCGAAGATACAAAGTAACGGGTATACCGGAGTTCGTTGCAGGCGAAGCGTGCCTTTGTGGAGTATCGATCCGGACATTCTTAGAACGAAGCCAATTTTGCCTGTATTATGGTCTTGCGGCAAGCCGCTTGAATCGTGGCTTGATCTTCGTCGCGCAATAAAGGCAGGCGTCCTGAACCGCCGACAACGGGAGAGATATGGCTCAGACTCATTACACCAGCAAGACCAAACGACGCCCGAAAACGGGCAAACGCAAAGACCCGTCCGCAGCCACTATGGCAACATTGCGCCAACTAGCGGCCGATGCGAAAAAATAGACAGCCGACGACTCGTGGCAAACTTGCTGGTTCGGGACGGCGTGCCACCATCAGCCGACCTTCTGTAGGCAGCCTTTTGATTTCCCTCGCCCGCCCCTTCAGCCCATTTCGCCGATCCGTGGTCTTCAGCACATCTCGAGGATGACGAGCCGCGGCGATCAAAGCAGCTTGAGTCGCAGCGAGCTTCGCAAGTTGCGTGGTTTAAAGACTCCTTACGGGGTTCAGCGCGCCCTCGATGCCATGCCCTATCACCTCGCCGACAGTGCGTGGTCTCCGCGGCGCGTTTTGCGCGAGAACACCTCGCATTGCTATGAAGGAGCGTTGTTTGCGGCGGCAGCTCTCCGCATTCTCGGATATCCTCCACTAATCCTGGACTTGGAAGCTGAGCACGACACAGACCATGTAATTGCTGTGTATCGCGTAGATGGCCACTGGGGTGCCCTCGCGAAATCCAATTACACTGGATGTCGCTATCGCGAACCTGTCTACAGGTCTCTCCGCGAATTGGCGCTTAGCTACTTCGATACCTACTTCAATCTTCGAGGAGAGCGCACTCTAAGAACTTTTTCAAGGCCTGTCGATATGCGTCGTTTCGATCGGCTTCATTGGATGACTTCCGAGGAGCCGGTCTGGTTTGTTGCCGAATATCTGCTGACCATCTCTCACTATCCACTGATCAGCCGTGCGCAGGCCAAAAAACTTCATCGGCTGGACGGAAGGTCGTTTAGGGCCGGTTGTCTGGAACGAGCCGAGAATCCGAAGTGACGAACAATCTAAAAAAGCTTGGTGGCGGTTGCGATGAGATTGACGGTTTGTAGAGCCTTGATTGTGTCGTATCGAGGCGCAGTCGGACTGAACTGCCATCACGTCTCTTTCGTACAAATCTTATGCATTTCTCCACGATGCGCCTGACATTCGCGCTGCTCTGGCTGTGTTCGCTTATGCTGGGGCAGGCGTCCGTAACGAATCAATCCGAATCTGCCACGCAAACTGCCGCGCCTGTTTCTCACCCTGTCGAGCTGAAGACCAACACGAACGGCAGTGTTCCTCCCGAACAGATTCGAGAACTTCTCCAGCGAGCCGAGGCGAGAGATTTGGAAAACGATAAACGACAGCGCAACTATACGTATATCGAGCGCGAGGAACGGCACCACCTCGATAGCCACGGCGCAGTACAGAAGGTTGAGTGCCGGACGTCAGAAGTTCTTCAGATTTATGGTGAGGACGTCGAACGCCTGACGGCCAAAGACGACAAGCCGCTTCCCGCCGATGAGGCGAAAAAGGAGGACGAGAAGATCCAGAAGATTATCGACAAACGCAACGCTGAGTCAGATGACGACCGTCGCAAACGGCTCGAGAGAGAGGAAAAGGCCCACGAAGAAGATCGCAAATTTGTGCTCGAAATTGCCGATGCATTCAACTTTCGTTTGATCGGATCTGAAGCGGTCAACGGCCGTGATGCATGGGTACTTGAGGGCGAGCCTCGTCCCGGTTATGAGCCGAAAGAGCGTGGCGCAAGAATGCTTGCCAAGTTCAAAGGCCGCGTTTGGATCGACAAGAACGATGACCAGTGGGTGAAACTCGATATAACAGCCATCGACACGATTTCTGTCGGTTTCGTCCTCGCAAGAATCCACAAGGGGACGCGGGTTATCGTCGAGTTGACGCGTATTAACGATGAAGTGTGGCTGCCCAAGCACGTACAGTTTCACTTCGATGCACGAGTTGCCCTCTTCAAAAGTTACGATGAAGATGTCGAACAGACATTCCGCGATTACAGGAAATTTCGAGCGGATTCGAAGATCAGTGTGGTCGGCGAGGAAGCCCCTTAGGAAGACTCTGATTGAGTCGCTTTGAGCGTTTCCGTGGAAGTCCGTTGAGGTTCCTTTCGTAAGGTCAATCGTGACCAAAATCACGGTTCATAGGGCAGCCCCTCCTTTAACTTTGTAGATGTCCAAACGATGCTCGAACTTAGATTCATCGTTCAAAACATCCTGTCGAGCGCGGAAAGGTGTCATGCGATTACGAGATTGGTTTCGATCTGATTGTCATTACCGCCTAAAACTTCTGAATGCCGGACTTTCCGGAGCACGGACTGGTAGCGAAAAATTTTTTCAGGGAAAACGCCTCATTCCTCTGTTCGCGGAGTCGTCCCGAAGTGTCTTGGTTTTCGCCGCCGGCGGTGCGTGCATTGGCTCGGTAGCCGGCTACTTGGGAAATCGACAAAAGTCCGCAACGAGCGTTTTCGTATTCGGCATAGTGGGTTGCGCAATCGGTTTCGGTCTAGGTGTCGCATCGCGGCACCGCGGTCTCGGCGCAAGCGTCGTGTCCGGTGCATTGAATGGCATCTCTCAAGCGCAGGATGAGCGATGGCTTGAAGAGAACCCGATCGACTACGCCTGAGTGTGGCGATACGTTTCGCCATTCGGTCGACCGCCGAAACACCTCTGGCGAACGAAAGCAACTTGCCTAGAACTTTGCAAGCGCGCGAAGACCCCACCCCATCGGGAGAATTCCTCATCTCGGTACGCAAAGTTCAGGAAAATAAGAGCGATTCTCGACTAGGAGCAGTGCGAATCTGGAGCTGTGTTTTCAGTGTCTTGCGCGTCCGTCCAAGTACTTCCGTACCGTCTCTAGTACCTTAGTTACCCCAACCCGGGTGACTCAAGCTCTATTTACATCGTACCTACCACAGGTTTGGTTTGCCAGCATCCGATCTACTACATATAGATGCAGATTGCAAATCTGTAATTGACGATTTCCAGAAAAACCCCACAAAACCCAACAAAACCGGGAAATTCCCTGTAGCTGGCCCTTGCTACCCGTTGAGATATGCTCAGCACACCAAAACAAACACGAACGCGCAGGAAATGTTTATGGCCGACTCGCGAGAAGTGATGAACATTCGTCAAGCCTCCCAGTATTTAGGGGTGAGTCCGGACACGCTTTACAAGTATGTGAACGAACAAAAAATTCCTGCGTTCAAGTTGGGGAATCGCTGGCGCTTCAAGAAATCAAAGTTGGACCAGTGGATGGAAGAGCAGTCGATGGAAATGGAACCACGTAGCAAAAGGAAAATCAAGACGGCCGTAAAAGCGGCCGGTACTCCGTAAACGAACTTCGTGAAAAAAGGTGGCCACATGTTTGGAATGGGAACGAAAACGATAGTCGGTCTGGACGTGGGTTCCTCGAGCATAAAGGCCGTCGAACTCAGACGGACGCGCGCGGGAATCGAAGTGGCGCACCTCGGCCTCGAGCCGATCGCACCCGATATTGTTGTCGATTCCATGATTGTTGACTCGGGTACTGTCTCCGCGGCGATTGCCAAACTGTTCACTGACACTCTCATCAAGTCGAAATCCGTCGCGACCGCGGTGAGTGGTCACTCGGTCATTGTGAAGAAAATCTCGCTGCCCTCCATGAGCGATCAGGAACTCGCCGAGACCATCCAGAAAGAAGCGGCGCAACACATTCCCTTCGATCTCGCTGATGTGAATCTCGATTATCAGATTCTTTCCGACGATGCCTCGAGCCCGCAGATGGACGTTTTGCTTGTCGCCGTGAAGAAAGACAAGATTCTGAACTACACCAACGTACTCTCGATGGCCGGCAAAACTCCGGCTATTGTGGATATCGATGCACTTGCTTTGCAAAATTGTTACGAGTACAACTATGAACCCGCCGCCACCCAGGTTGTTGCTCTTCTCAACCTCGGTGCCAGCGTGATGAACATCAACATTGTGAAGGGCACGACGCCGCTCTTCCCGCGCGACGTTTCGGTAGGCGGCCACCAGTACACCGATTCCCTGCAGAAGGAGCTGGATCTCAGCTTCGACGACGCCGAGTCGCTCAAGTTGGGCCGCAAAGTGGGCACCGTGCAGGACGATGCCAAAACGCCGATCCTGCAACAGGTGACCGAAATTATCGTGCTTGAGATTCAGAAGACGTTTGACTTCTTTCGCGCCAGTGCCGCGGGAGAGCACATCGAGAAGATTTACTTGGCAGGAGGTTCGGCCAAAGTTCCGGGCCTGGTTGAAGCCTTGCGCCAGGAGTTCTCGATGCCGGTCGAACTGTTCAACCCGTTTCAAAAGGTACTGGCTCCGGCGGATGGTGCTGGGGCAGAGTTGGTCGAACAGAATGCCGGCCAGCTGGCAGTGGCCGTAGGTTTGGCCCTGAGGAGCTTTGAAAAGCTATGATCCGAATTAATCTGCTGGGTTCTCCGAAACCGAAAGGTAAGAAGGGTCCTGCCTTCAGCATGCCGAGCTTCGAACTCGGCAACCTGGGTGGACCGGTAGTTCAGATAACGGCCGTTTTGTTGGTCGCAGGTGCTCTCAATTACGGGTACTGGTACCAGATCGATCGCGAAAAGAAATCGATTGAAGTGCAGACCCGCATGGCCGAGCAAAAAAATCGCGAACTGGCCGACATCAAAGTGCATTACCTCGAGCGTCAAAAACAAGCTGACGCCTACAAGCGGCGCGTGGATGTGATCGATCAACTCCGTTCCAACCAAACGGGTCCGGTCACTCTCTTGTCGATGATTGGCGACACGGTCAACGGTACCGAAGCGGTCTGGCTGAACAGCATGCAGGACCAGGGTGCGACCGTAGCGATCGATGGCACCGCATTGAGCAGCGACGCCGTTGCGAACTTAATCTCGAACCTCCAGAAGACCGGTTTTTTCCGAAACATCGAAATCAAAGAAAGTTTTCAGGACGAGTCTGTTAAAGACATGCAGGCATTTCAATTTACGCTGACCTGCGAGAAGGCGAAGTCGTAAAGGCGGAACCGACTATGAATCTTGGCGAACTAACGGGTGTGAAGTTGCTCGGCATTCTGATACTGGTGGCCGTCGTGGCCACAGGCGGACTTTATTACACCGTCTACAAGTCGCAGCGTGATCAGAATGATGCGGCTCGAATCAAACTCCAGGCGAAGCTCCGGGAGAACGCGGAACTCGAAGCCTATCGGCCGAAGCTGGCTGACATCGAGCGCCAACTCGCCAGCCTCAAGCAGCAGCTCGAAATCGAGCGGCGCATTGTGCCCGACGAGAAAGAAGTGGACAACTTCATGCGTATGGTCAGCGGGGAAGCGCGCAAAGCGGGAGTAGAAATTCGCCGCTACACCGCACGCCCGTATGTCAATAAAGAGTTCTACACAGAGGTGCCCTTCGAAATCGAATTCGACGGGCCTTACTACTCGATGCTCGGTTTCTTCGACCGTCTGGGCAAAGTAGAGCGCATCGTCAATGTTGCAAACCTGATGGTGGCTTCGACCCGCACTCCCGGTGGCGCCAAGGCGAAACACGTCTATCAATATGCTGCCAACGAAACGGTGGTAGCCACATGCTTGACCACAACGTATTTCAGTCATGATCTGGATCCGGCTGGACCGGCCGCCAAACCTGGCGCTCCGGCGAAGAAGTAGGAGGGACACGATGAAGCCAACGGTGACAATCCTCGTTTGCGTACTGGCCTCGGCCTTAGCCTGGGCTCAACGTCCCACAATGATTCAGAACACTCGTGAAACCATGAACGGGGTCAGTAGCCGTAGCACCGCCGCCTCGAATCAGGCTCTGCGGACGAGCGAACCCGCCCCTTCTCGAGCGAGCGCTACCAATGGCCAAGCCAGGTTGTCGACTCGGCCCGTGAAGGTCGAAGCCGCCCCGAGACATCATCATCCTCGCAACCGGGTAGGTGGAGTCGTAGTCGTGACGAATGCTCCGGCGAATTCATCTGGCGCAACCCCTGCAGTGGATCCGGTCGCCGCTATAGCGCCGGGCAACGGCGCTCCGGAATCGGCTGCAGGCGAGACCGAGCAGCCGGTTGTGCCCGACACCAAGTCCGCAGCGAACGGCCGACGTGATCCCTTTATTAGTCCGGTGGTAAATCATGCGAGTGGTTCCGGTTGTAGCACGGGTAAAAAGTGCCTCGAAATTGGGGCGATCAACTTGCGCGGCGTTGTGCACGCGGACAGCGGGTTTATCGCCGTTGTCAGTAATGGCCTGAACAAAGCTTACTTTCTCCGGGAAAACGATCCGGTTTTCAACGGCTATGTCGTGAAGATTACCGGGGACTCCATCGTTTTCCAGGAAACTTTGCAAGATCGGTTGGGCAAGTCTTTTACTCGCGAAGTAGTCAAGAGGATTGTCACCCCGGCGGTTTAATGCCGGCGCTCTACAGAACTTAGATTTTGCGGAAATCAGATTTCGAAGAAGCACATCGAGGCGAAACGGTCTCGGATGGGGAGATAGGGAAATGCGAAAGCAACTGCTGGGCATCTTGGTTCCGATAATGGCGTTCGGACTAATCGCCGACGCGGCGGACGTGACGGGCAAGGGGGTGGCCACGAGCGCTGCACTGCAGAAGCTCGAGGTCGCGCACAGCCAGGGCGAACTACGAGTCGAGTTCAAAGCGAAGGGGTTATTGGCCCCTAAAGTGACGACGCTCGATTCTCCAGCACGCATCGTCGTCGACTTCCCCAACACGGTGATGGCCACGGCACAGAGCCGCATCAACGTTGGGAGCGATGGTGTCAAAGACCTTCGTATCGGCACGGATGGGCAGGTTCCGCCCAGCACCCGTGTCGTGATCGATCTCGACAACCATTCCGCCAGCAGTCGCCAGCATGATTTGGCCGCCCGCCCTGACGGTTCCTTTATTCTCACGGTTCACGACAGCGTCGTCGCGCACCGCGAGGCGGTTCCGGCGGCGAAAACGGTGGCCGTGACGCCCTTGGACAAGAATTCAGCGCCCCAACTGGCGCTCGCCTCTTCTCCAGACGCTTCGATTTCAAGTGCCTCTGTTGCCGCGCCAACCGTCGTAAACGCTCCGCTCACGGCAGAGACTATCCAGAAAGCGACCGATATCGCCCTTGTCGAACCGACGTTTTCGGTGAAAAAAGAGGACAAAGCCGCCGAGCCGACCGTCAAGGCTGAACAGGCCGCGAGTCGTTTTGCCAACAAGACAGCATCCGAACTGGTTGCCTCCACCACGAACGCCAGCATGGGTCAGTCCGGTCCACCCAATACCCCCATTCAGCCAGCCGTCAATCTGGCTGCCGAGCAGAAGATCCAGATGGAACAGAAGCCGGCTGCGAGTGGCGCCAAGTACACGGGCGAGCCGATTTCGGTCAACCTCAAGGACGTCGACCTGAAAGATTTCTTCCGGCTGATTCACGAGATCAGCGGCCTGAACGTTGTGCTCGACCCCATGATCCACGGCACTTTAACCATCGTCCTCGACGATGTGCCATGGGATCAGGCCTTAGACATCGTCCTCAAGAATAACGATCTCTCCCGGCAGTTGGATGGGAACGTTCTTCGCATTGCAACCGTCGATACGCTGCGCAAAGAAGCCGAAAACCGCCGCGCTCAGATCGATGCCGAGGCGCTGGCCGTCGACAAAGTCAGCATCACGCGGTTCCTGAGCTATGCCCATGCGAAAGACCTGTTGCTGCCGCTTAAGAAGTTCCTCAGCCAGCGTGGCGATGTGGTCGCGGACGAACGCACCAACTCGTTGATCGTCAACGACATTCCTGCCGTCCTGCCGCAAATCGATCGCATCATTCAGCAAATGGATCGCAAGACGCAGGAAGTCGAAATTGAAGCTCGCGTCGTAGCCGCCACCCGTAGCTTTGCGCGGGATATCGGCGTTCAGCTTGGGCTCGGCTGGGGCAACGGTACGACTGCTCTCGGCGGTGTAGCTGCCGTTGGACAATCACCGATCATCGTCGGAGGCCAAGTACAACCTCTGTATCCGGTTATCGGAACGCCTGCCACCGGCACGCAAGTTCCTCTCTTCTCGAACCTGGGCGCTACTGGTCCAACCAGCGGCCTTCAGTTCCTGAACGCAACTAACAACATGCAGATCGACGTCATCCTCACGGCGGCCGAATCTCGCGGCTTGCTCAAGGTTCTTTCTCGTCCGCGTGTGGTTACTCAGAACAACATTCAAGCGGTAGTGAAGCAGGGTACGCAAATACCGATCGTGACACAAGCCCAGTTGGGTGGTCCATCGACTACCACTTTCGTGAGTGCTTTCCTCAGACTCACGGTAACTCCGCAAATCACTTCGGAAGGAACGATCTTCCTCAATGTGGATGTGGAGAACACGCTACCCGACTATAGCCGCGCCACTTCAAGCAACGGCGATAACCCAGCGCTGATTACGCAGCAGGCGACCACGCAAGTCCTGGTTACCGATGGTGGCACGGTGGTGATTGGCGGCGTAATCCAGACCCAGAACTCACTGAGCGTATCGCAGGTGCCTTTGCTCGGCGATATCCCGTATCTTGGCAACCTGTTCAAACACCGTGCAATTACCAGTTCCGACACCGAACTGATCTTCTTCATTACTCCGCGCATCATTCAGACGTAAGCGCGAAGTTGGCAGTACGAAGTTGGTAGTAAGTGAACAGCAAAGCCAAGAGCCGCCGGCTTTCTCGGAAAACCCGCCGAGAAACCGGCGGTTTTTCTATGGATCTCCAATTCCGCGATGTGTTTTGGGAGAATCTTGGTTCGCAAGCCACGCTATCTTTTGCAAACGAGCGACGGACTGGCGCCTTGGTAAGATTTGAGGTGTTTATTTTCTCTTCTTGCTAAACTCCAGAGATGGATCATGAAGGGCGACTAAATCGCCTTCGCCTCGAGATCAAGAATTACGATGTGGATTTCCTGCTGGTAACACATCTTCCTAATGTCCGCTATCTTTGCGGATTTACCGGCAGTTCGGCCGCTCTTCTCGTCTCCGACCGTGGTTCTATGCTGTTCACCGATGGTCGTTACCGAACCCAGGCCGATCAGGAAGTGGTGGCCGCGAAAATTGTCATCGGCCCGAAGACACCGGCGCTCGCCGCGGCAGAGTGGCTCGCTTCCAGACACGAGAGTTTAAGACCGCGATCCCTGGCTCTCGATCCAGAGTCGATCTCGGCGGGCATGCGCAATCGAGTCGTTTCGGCGATGAAAGGAAAGTTGCGTCTGCGTTCCTTGCCGCCTGTGATCGAGACAGCGCGCATGGTGAAAGATCCGGCCGAGATCCTGTGCATCCGCCAGGCGGTAAAACTCGGCGCCGGTCTTTTCCATACCGCGCGTAGGAAAATCCGCCCGGGCGCAACGGAAGTTGAGGTCGCCGCTGGCATGGAATACGAAGCTCGGCTTGCGGGAGCCGAAGGCATGGCCTTTCCAACGATCCTTGCCTCCGGAAAACGTTCCGCGATCGTCCATGGTCGCGCCTCTGCCGCGGGCATCCCCCAGCGGGGGTTCGTAGTGTGCGATTTTGGTGTTATACTCGCCGGTTATTGTTCAGACCGGACTCGCACTGTGCATGTGGGACCGCCTTCGAAAGAGGCGAGAGAGCTTTACGAATCTGTATTAGAAGCGCAATTGGCAGCGATCGCGGTGGTACGTCCGGGAATCACTTGCACCGAAGTCGACAGGGCCGCGCGCAACGTGCTGAAAGGGCGCAAACTTGACCGGTATTTCACGCATTCGACCGGGCATGGTTTAGGATTAGAGATTCACGAGGCGCCACGGCTGGCGATGGGGCAAGCCCAGAAATTGCAATCGGGTATGGTTGTGACCATCGAGCCCGGCGTGTATATTCCGGGGAAGTGCGGCGTGCGGATCGAAGATGTAGTCGTGGTAACCTCTTCGGCATGCGAAGTACTCACTCCCACGGATAAAGAACTGATTGTGATTTAGGTTAGCTGGCATCGCAACAGCGGTGCAATATCAAAAAGGGTGCAAACCGTCCTCCTACATGAATCTAAAAGAGCTAAAAGAACTCGTTGAGTTCTTAATCGAAAAAGACATCGCCGAATTTGAGCTGGAGCGTGGCGACGTCAAAGTAAAAATCAAGCGAGCCGCGGATGCCCCGCCAGCGCTCCTGCCGGACTCTCGATATATTGCGGTCCAGTCGGTTCCCGTCGCCGGTTCTCTGGCGTCGTCGGCCGGAGCATCTCGCATCGATACGGCGCCCAGCTCTGGCTCGCCGGAACCCGCAGAAGACCTGCACATCGTGAAGTCCCCGATCGTCGGCACGTTTTACGAATCGCCCTCGCCCGGTTCTCCGCCCTTTGTGAAGGTCGGCGACACTCTCGAAGTAGGCCAGGTTCTCTGCATTGTCGAGGCGATGAAGTTGATGAACGAAATCGAATGCGATGCGGCGGGAGTTTTGGTCAAGAAACTCATCGCGAACGGTCAACCCATCGAATACGGTCAGGAATTGTTCGCCGTCCGTCCAGCACGATGACGTCAGGACGTCGCTCCAGGCAGGATCTTTCCAGGCAAACCATGTTCAAGAAAATTCTGGTAGCGAATCGCGGCGAGATTGCCCTGCGCGTCATCTGCGCATGCAAGGAACTCGGCATTCGCTCGGTTGCGATTTATAGCGAAGCGGACCGCAACTCCCTGCACGTTCGTTTTGCCGATGAGGCGATTTGTATCGGACCGCCACAATTGGCGCTGAGCTATCTGAATATTCCCGCAGTCATTAGCGCGGCCGAGATCGCCAACGTCGACGCGATTCATCCTGGATACGGCCTGCTCTCCGAAAACGCCAACTTTGCCGAAGTATGCGAAGCCTGTCACATCAAGTTTATCGGACCCACTCCCGATGTCATCCGCTTGATGGGTGAAAAAGAAAAAGCGCGGGCCGCGATGAAGCAGCATGGTGTGCCGATTTTACCTGGTTCGGACGGGGTGGTTGCCTCCGTAGAAGAAGCTTTGGAATGGGCCCGCAAGGTCGAATACCCGGTCATCCTCAAAGCCACCGCAGGCGGAGGCGGCCGCGGGATGCGCATCGTTCGCAACCAGAACGAACTGCCGGGACTATACCGGCAGGCCAACTCGGAAGCCTCGGCCGCTTTCGGAAATGGCGACCTCTACCTCGAACGTTACGTCGAAAATCCACGCCATATCGAATTTCAGGTCCTGGGCGACGAGCACGGGCATGTCATAAGCCTCGGAGAGCGGGAGTGCTCCATTCAGCGCCGCCACCAGAAGTTGCTTGAAGAGTCGCCTTCCGTACGCGTGACGCCCGAATTGCGTAAGGAGATTGGAGATGTGATCTCCAAAACGCTGAGCAATGTCGGCTATCACAATGCTGGAACGATCGAATTTCTAATGGACCAGCAACAGCGGCTCTACTTCATCGAGATGAACACACGCATTCAGGTCGAGCATCCTGTCACCGAAATGGTGACCGACGTCGACCTCGTGAAGAGCCAGATCATGATCGCGGCAGGAGAGAAGTTAAGCGACGTGTTGCAAGGTCCGATCATTCATCGCGGCCACGCTATCGAGTGCCGCATCAACGCCGAGCATCCGGAGAAATTCACCCCTTCGGCTGGCAAGATCACCACCTTCAATCCTCCCGGTGGAACTGGAGTGCGCATCGACACTGCCGCTTACGCCGAAGGTACAATTCCTCCTTATTACGATTCGCTGATCGCCAAGCTCGTAGTTCGCGGCAAAGACCGCAGCGAAGCCATTTCGCGGATGAGCCGTGCATTGGGGATGTTCATTGTAGAAGGGATCTACACGACGATTCCGCTGCACCGCCGCATCTTGGCCGACCCTGAATTTCGTGCAGGTAACTTCGATACGGGGTTCATCGAGAGATTTTTAGCAAAGGCGAAGTGAGAGCGCTGCAGTGACGCGCGCGAAAAAAAGCTCTCGGCCCGGTGGGTTCTTTCCTCAGTGCGGCCGGAGAAATAGATCGGCGATTGTCTGTGCAGAGCGCCAAAAGCCAGGTAGCGCCTGAGGCGCGAACAATTTTCCGTGACGATAAACGAAAAGCCATCCCCCACTCTTCTCAGCCGACCAGCCGCCCTGCGGATCGCAGCTCATTAACCGGTCTACCAACAAATTCGTAAACAGCGCTTTCGCCAAGATTTCGTCCTTTGATCGCAGCCAGTATTTCTTCGCGAACTGTGGCTGGGCCTCGATCCGGATGGCTTGCATGCCTAGCCGGGGTGCAAGACGATCTAGCGACGTTGCAGGAGTCAGTTGAAAATCAGGAACGCTCGTCATCTGCGCTGAAAATGCAGCCACGCTCTGCGAATATCTCACACTTGCGATAATCCTCAATCCGAATCGATACGCAAAATCGAATAGAAAAGCGGAAGGGATGTCCGCGTTCTCGGTAAGCATGCTTCTCCATGTTCCACCGTAACCCCGCGAAAAAAGATTAACGCCTTTGCGCTCCGAGGCGAACGGTTTGGCCCAAGGTATGCCTTGAGACCTAGTTGCGCTGCAGCTACCGCCAGGCCGGCGCTTCGCTGGCGATTGGCATAGATCACCGCACCTATCAGAAGCGCAATAACAAATACAAGAACCCCTACCCACCACATGCCGGACCAGTCCATGCCAGGAAGTATAGAGCACGCCTATTCGGAATTTCGAAATATGAGTGGCGCAGACGCCCCGCTCGAAAACGCATAGACTACCAATGGACAATGCCCCTTCCGCGTTTATACCCGATTCTCGATGCCGCCTGTTTCTCTGACGTCGCCGCTATGTTCGCCGCCGCCGAAGAACTCGCCTCCTCCGGCTGTACCCTACTGCAGTACCGCAACAAGGAGGGCAACGCGCGCCAGATGCTAGATCAGGCGCGTGAACTCAAATCGCGCCTCGTCCCCAACATCAATTTAATCATGAACGACCGCGCCGACCTCTGCCTCGCCGCAGGCTTCGACGGCCTCCATATCGGCCAGGACGACCTATCACCTGAGTCCGCCCGCCGCATCATCGGGCCTGACCGCTGGCTGGGAGTATCTACGCACAATCCCGAGCAACTCTCCGAAGCCGACAAAACTTCCGCCGACTACCTCGCCATCGGCCCCATCTTTGCAACCAGCAGCAAGGCCAATCCCGACCCAGTCGTGGGCCTCGACGGTGTTCGCCAGGCGAGGGAACTTACGCGCAAGCCCTTGGTCGCCATCGGTGGCATCACCCGCGCCAACGCCCGCTCTGTCATCGATGCCGGGGCCGATTCGGTCGCCGTGATATCCGACTTGTTACGAGATCCTCGCAAATCAGCAGAAGAATTTTTAAGAATTCTGGGGTAAAGTGAATTCCTCAAGTGTTGTCATCCCGAGCGAAGCGAGGGATCTGCATCTTTGCGGCGAACTGCAGATCCCTGGCTCCGCTCGGGATGACAATCCACTGTGATATCCGGAAAACCATCAACCGAGGAGGTTCGCGATTCCGAAAATTGAGCCCCCCGCTCCCATAGATCCGGTTAGCGATTGGGAACGCCACACCCATCAGGATAAAGATCTCGTCAAAGGTCTCGGCCTCACCAGCGCCACCATGCTGGTTATGGGCTCGATGATCGGTTCCGGCATCTTTATTGTGTCGGCCGAAATCTCTCGCGAGGTGAGTTCTCCCGCGCTGCTGATCGGTGCCTGGCTCATCACCGGATTTCTGACCATTGTCGGGGCCCTCACCTACGGAGAACTGGCAGCAATGATGCCCCGCGCAGGCGGCCAGTATGTTTATCTGCGCGAATCGCTCGGCCCTCTCTGGGGGTTTCTCTACGGCTGGACCCTTTTTCTGGTTATTCAAACCGGCACGATCGCCGCCGTGGGCGTGGCTTTCGGCAAGTTTCTCGGCATCTTCTGGCCTGCCATATCCTCGAGCCATTGGATCGTACACCTCTGGAAAGTTCCTAAGTTTTCGGTCGGCCCCATGATTCTCGGCGGCATGGACGTCGGACTCAACACACAAAACTTCGTTGCCATCCTCGTAGTCGTCGCACTCTCTATCATTAATATCTTCGGGGTGAAAACCGGCGCAATCATTCAAAACATCTTCACCACAGCCAAAGTCTCCGCGCTTCTCGGTTTAGTCCTATTCGGAATCTTCCTCGGCCGGAATGCCAAAGCGGTCGCTGCGAACTTCGGCGCAAACTTCTGGCATAACTCGGGCCTCGGCGCCCTTCACGAACTCGGAGCCGGTGTTGTCGTCTCAACCCTTACCGTACTGGCGATCGCCCAGGTTGGTTCGCTCTTCTCCGCCGACGCATGGAACAACGTGACCTTCACCGCCGGAGAAGTCAAAAATCCCAGCCGCAATCTGCCGTTGTCTCTTGCACTTGGGACCGGCGTAGTGATTGCGCTCTACATTGGCTGCAATTTTATTTATCTAAGCGCGCTGCCGCTCTGGGGCAGCCCAGCGGGAACCACGCTTGTAGAGCGCGGAATTCAATACGCCAGTGAAGACCGCGTTGCTACGGCGGTCATGACCGAAATGTTCGGTTCGGCTGGCGGAGCACTGATGGCCGTCGCCATCATGATTTCTGGCTTCGGATGCTGTAATGGCCTGATTCTGTCGGGAGCCCGCGTCTACTATGCGATGGCGAAAGACGGCCTCTTCTTTCGCAGCGTTGCCAAACTGCATTCTGGCTATAAGACTCCCGCCGTCTCACTCATGGTCCAGATGGTTTGGACCTGCGTCCTCTGCGTCTCCGGTAGCTATGGCCAGCTTCTCGACTACATTATCTTTGCCGTGCTCGTTTTTTACGTACTCACCATCTTCGGACTCTTCGTTCTGCGCCGCACCCATCCCGAGGCCGAGCGTCCCTACAAAGCCGTCGGATACCCAGCTTTGCCCGCTATTTACATCGTCATGGCTTTGTTTATCGACGTGGTGCTGTTACGCTACAAGCCTCAATACACTTGGCCGGGTTTGTTCATCGTGCTCTTAGGCATTCCCGTGTACTACATCTGGCGTCCGCGAAACGCGAGCGCTTAGGCTCGAAGGAGATATTCCAGAAATGTCGAATCTGCTGGCTACCAAGCCGCTTGAAATGATCTTGGATGAAACCTCTGAAGGAGGGGAACATTCGTTGAAGCGGGCATTGGGCCCCACGAACCTGATTACGCTCGGCATTGGGGCAATTATTGGAGCGGGGATTTTCGTCCTTACGGGCGCTGCAGCCGCGCAGTATGCCGGACCAGCTATTGTGCTTTCCTTTATTCTCGCGGGAATCGCCTGCGCGTTTGCCGGCCTCTGTTACTCGGAGTTTGCCGCGCTTATTCCTATTGCCGGCTCAGCCTACACTTATGGCTACGCAACACTCGGAGAAATTTTTGCCTGGATCATCGGATGGGATCTCATCCTCGAATATGCTTTTGGTGCCGCTACCGTTGCCTCGGGCTGGAGCGGGTACGTGAACAGCTTTCTGCAGGACTACGGCATTCATTTACCGCCCTCTCTGACCGCGACTCCCGGCACGGATATGGTTATGTATGACAACCGGTGGGAACGATTGGCCACGATCCTGCCGACCCTAAAAGCTCGAGCTATTGATCCAGCCACACTTGCGCACGCCCAAGGCTCGTTCAACCTTATTGCTTTCATCGGCATCGTTCTTGTAACCATTATCCTCATCATCGGCATCCAGGAATCGGCCAACTTCAACTCGATAATTGTCATTATTAAGGTTGCGATCGTGCTTACGTTTATCGCGATTGCAACTGGTTTTATCTTGAAGAACCCGGAGATCGCTGCTCGAAATTGGCATCCATTTATCCCGCCCAATACCGGTGAATTCGGACATTATGGTTGGTCGGGAATTGCGAGGGGAGCAGCCGTTATTTTCTTCGCCTACATTGGTTTTGATGCCGTCTCAACGGCCGCGCAGGAGGCTAAGAAACCGCAACGTGATATGCCCATCGGTATTCTCGGGTCTCTCGTCATCTGCACCATCCTTTATATTCTCGTCTCTGGACTTCTCACCGGCGTTGTTTCTTATACAACTTTGAATGTTCCCGATCCCGTAGCAGTCGGTATCGATCACACCGGGGTACGCTGGGGCAGCATCCTCGTGAAGTTGGGGGCGATCGCCGGTTTGGGCAGCGTTATGCTCGTGATGTTATTGGGACAGTCTCGCGTATTCTTCTCCATGTCACGCGACGGCCTGCTGCCGAAGTGGGCGGGCGCAGTCCATCCGCGGTTCCGAACGCCTTGGATCTCGAGCATCACCGTCGGAGTTTTTGTAGCGATTTTTGCGTCGCTGATTCCAATAGGCATTCTCGGCGAGCTGGTTAGCATCGGTACGCTGCTGGCGTTTGTCATCGTGTGCGCGGGAGTGTGGATTCTTCGCGTGCGCCGACCCGACCTGCCTCGTCCATTTAAGACGCCTTTGGTCCCGTTTGTTCCAATTATGGGGATCCTCGTAGCGGGACTCATGATGGTCAGTCTGCCGCTTAGCACATGGCTACGACTGATTATCTGGTTGGCGATTGGGATGGTGATTTATTTTGGCTATGGACGCCATCACAGTCGGGTGCAGGCGGCTGTAGCGGCGCGCAAAGTAAAGTAATTTAATCGTCTGGGCGAAATGTCCAGCTCCCGGACGCGGCTGTGCGCGACCGTCCGAGACTGCCCGGCGCGGCGCCGACGTCGCAGCTAGCGTCCCTCCTGAATATTTCTCGCAATGGCCGTTACGAATCGACGGGGTGAGAAGCGGATCGATTCCGCTAACAACCAGTTCTTGAGTCCCGAAATTACCACGGGTTTACCTGCTACTAACGCGCGATAGCCATCTTCTGCCACTGTGTGGGCAGCCATCGAGCCGAATTTCAGCAGCTTCATGCCTGTGGCTTTCGCTCGCTTGTGGAACTCCGTAGTCGTTGCGCCTGGACACAGGCAGGTGACAGTCACGCCCGCGTCGTGCAGTTCGTTCGCCAGAGCCTCTGAAAAGTGCAGGACGTAGGCCTTGGTGGCAAAATACACCGCCATGAGAGGTCCCGGCTGAAATGCCGCGGTGGACGCGACGTTTAGAATGCCTGCGCCTTTGCTTCCACTTCTTGCGCGTTCGATCATCGTCGGAAGATAGAGCCGCGTGAGGTGAGTCAGGGTTGTGACGTTGAGCTGAATCTGTTGCAGGCATTCTTCGAGATCGTTCTCCACGAACAAACCGTATTGTCCGAATCCGGCGTTATTGACCAGCACATCCACTTGAATGTCAGCTCGTTTGGTTTGGTCAAGCACGTAAGCGGGAGATCCGGGTTCCGTCAAATCAGTTGCCAGGATCAGAGAGCGCGTGCCGTGCGCTTTCTCCAGTTCGGATGACAGTTGGCGCAGTTTGTCCGCGCTGCGCGCGACCAGAACCACGTTGTAGCCTTCGCGCGCAAAGATGCGGGCGAATTCCAATCCGATGCCGAACGAAGCTCCGGTAATCAGGGCGGTTTTGCGGTCAGCCATAGAAAGCGAGTAATCAGCGACTTTGTTAGTACTTGCTACAAACAAAGGCGGGTCCGAAGACCCGCCTCTGCCATGCCGAACGAATTGTCTTAGACGTGCGCCAGCGCGGGTTCCACCTCGTAGATGGAATGCCACGAAGTTGCGGCCTTCAACTTGTCGTTGACGTTGTGAATGTTCTTCACGCCTTCAGTTTCCAGCCATTTGCGGAAGGCCGCAGCTCCCTGTTTCGCGTAGATCGGGATACCGTCTTTCCAAGTCGCCCTGCCGCACAGAACGCCATTAAACTTCACGCCCGATTCTCCGGCCAGTTCCAGCGTCTCGCTGAACTCAGCGTTGCTGACGCCTGCCGAAAGATAGATGAACGGCTTGGTCGCGACATTCGCCGCTGCGTGGAACAGGTCAATCGCCTCTTTCTTGGTGTAGGCTTTTTGGCCGGCAAAACACTTCACGCCCTCGACAAATTTCATGTTGACTGGCACTTCCACCTTGAGCACGTCAACGCCGTAGCGGGGCTTGCTGAACTCGCGCATGCTCTCCGTGACGATGTGCGGTTTCTTCTTGGCGTATTCCAGGCCCTTTTCGTCCGCGCCCTCTTCGTAGCCGACGAATTCGAGGAAGTAGGGAATATCGTTGGCGCGGCACTCATCGCCGATGCGCTCAACCCAGGCATGCTTCTTGTCGTTTACGTCCTTCGGATCGAACGGAGTGTAATAGAGCAGAATCTTCACGCAGTCCGCTCCGGCTTCTTTGAGGCGGCGCGCCGACCAGTGATCGAGCAGGTCGCCCAAGCGTCCGGGGCCGGTTTTGTCGTATCCGGTTTTCTCGTAGGCCAGCAACAGGCCGGCGTTTTTCGCACGACGCTTTGCGGCGGGAAGTCCCCATTCGGGGTCGAGCAGAATTGCGCTGGCATGCGGGGTCAAAACCTCGCTTACCAGAATCTTGAACTCTTCCATCATCTCGTCGGAGACGGACGAGCCTTTTTCTTTTGCCAGAGATTTCTGGAGTGAGCCGCGCTGGTCCATGGCAGCCGCCGCAATAATCCCACGTTCGTTCGATACAGCCTTGATGCCGGCCAGTTTGCCGGGGGTAAGTTTCATAGATCCTCCAATGAAAGGTTAGATAAGTTCGGTTGAACCTACAATTCTAAACCTAAAGCGGCTCCGTACGGCGGCCCAGTTTGGGAATCGGCCTCGAACGGCTCTCTCCTATCTCGGCTTGGGAAACTGGTAGCGAAAGCCAATCCGAGCCAGCAACGGCGGTCCTAGCGTAATCACCGGAGTTGCGGCACTCGCATAACGCGTGTTAAAGAGGTTCTCGGCAGCGGCAAAACCTTCGAAGCCTTTGCCGAAGTTGTGGCTCAGATAGACGTTAACGGTAAAGTACTTATCGAGCCGGTACTGATTCAGATCGTCGTCGAACGCCTGTCCCACAAAGAGACCTTGTACGGTCACGCTCACGATCTTTGGATTCGAGTACATCGTCTGAAGTGTGAACTGCTGGTGGGGAACTTCGGGAACCCACTTTCCGACCAGGCTCGGATTCTGCGTTTGCACGTCGGGGGGAGCGGTGTAGTTCGATATTACCGAGTGCGCGTATTGATATCCGCCAGAAAACAGAAGCGAGCGGTTGACGTGAAACTCGCCATCCAGATTCAAGCCGGTGGAAAGGATGCTGCCTACGTTCTGCTTCTGGCGCAGAATCGGGTTGGACTGAGCGTCAAGCGTTACATTCACGACGGCATCATTCAAATCGTTCCAGAAGAATGTGCCGCGAAGGTTGAGACGGTCGGAGAGCAAGCTCTGACGGACTCCTGCTTCCACGCCCGTGAGTCTTTCCGCGACCAGTGCGGGATTGTTCTGGGTGAAGACATTGCCTTGGCGGAAGCTACGATACAGCTCGTTCAAGGTGGGAACGCGAAAAGCACGATATCCGGATGCCGTAAAAGATGTCCCGTGGCGCCAGTGATAGAGCAAGGAGGCGCGCGGATTGAACGCATCGGAGCTTCGATTGGCGTAGGGCGTGAAGACGGTGCCGCTGGGCTTGATCGTGATCAGCCGAGCATTGATGTCGCTCCAGTGGTCGTAGCCGAAGGATAGATTGGCGACCAGCTGCGAGCCGAATTGCAGAATGTCTTCTCCGAAGGCGCGGACGGTGCGTTCTTCGCCTCCGCTCAGACTAGTTCCTGTTGGACTTCCGCTGCTGAACAGAGCTTCGTTGCTCGATCCGCCAACTCCTCGCATCTCGAAGCCAGCGACTAGCGTCTCGACGCGGCCGATGGGGCGAGACCACTGCGCATTGCCGCCAATCATCTGCGATGGAACGCGCTGGTTGTCGGTCAAGAACTCCTGGTTTCGGTTGGCCGAGACGGAAGAGAAGAGCTGATCGTAGGATTCATAGAGTCCGAAGAGCCGCGCGGAAAGGGTTCCGACACGCTTGTTTTCGTAGTCCCAACCGCTGGCGAAGTCGGCGATGCGCGTGCCGTTGGTCTGAATCACAGTGCCGTTGTGGCGGCCTTCGCCGAAGTACGATCCGCGGACGAAGACTTTGCTGAAATCTCCGAAGTGGCGTCCGAGATCGAGCGCGGTGAGGGCATGGCGAGAGTTTGCGGGGACGTCGACTGTGCCGCGTTCGGGTTCGGGAACGAGGATGTAACCGTTGGTGCGGAAGAAGTCACCGGAAAGAGCGGCGTTCCAATGGCCAATCTTCGCTCCGGTCCAGAAGGAGAGTTCGGGAGTGCTCTCGTTTCCCAGAGAACCTTCGAGGGCGAAGGAGGGCGTTTCGGGCTCGCGGGTGCGGAACTGAATGACTCCGCCCATCGCGGTTGAGCCGTAGAGGCTTGCTCCAGCGCCGCCGCGAAGCACTTCTACGCTGCGGATGGATTGGCGGGCTACGCGATCCCAATAAACCCAACCACCGAAGGGATCGTTCAGCGGAACATCATCGACCAAAACGAGAGCGCGACTCGCTCCGCTTGCTCCGAGACCGCGCATGGAGACGCCTTGCGTTCCGGGATTCGCGGTGCGGCTGCTGTTGCGGCGGAAGAGGTCGAAGCCAGGAACGTCGCGCAGCACGTCGTCGAGCGCGAGCGCTGGAGTCGTGTCGAGATTCTGGGTTGAGATGGTCACGCTGTCAGCGGGCGAGTCTTCGAGAGCGGTGTCGATCCGCGTTGCGGTTACGAGAACGTGCTGATTGTTGGAGTCATATCGCGGGTGCAGAATCAGGTCGAGTTGAGTCTCATGATTCCAAGCAACCTGAAGGGGGACGAAGCCTGATGCGGTTGCGGAGATTGTGCCGGAAGCGGCAGCGATATCGACGTCCATGCGGAACCGCCCGACTGAGTTTGTCTGCGCGGCGGCGTGAATATTCGCGTTGCTGCTTGTGAACTCGATGCGCGCGCCGACTACGACCGAGCCGGAAGGATCGTGGGCGATTCCGCTGACGATTGTTGATGTGGTTCGAGATGCGGTCTGGCCTTGCGCACAGAACGTTAGGAGAATGGCAAAAGTGGTTGTGAGCGCGAGACGCAAGAGAGTAATACCGGCTCGGTGCTGCAACGAGCTGCAGAATCCTGTCGTCACTGCCTGAGCGCGAGCTTTCCCAGCAGGGTCTGCTGTTTGGCGATGAGCGACTGGATGCCTTGGCGCGCGAACGACATCATCTTGGCGAGTTGCGCGTCGTCGAAGACCTGATGTTCAGCAGTCGCTTGCAGTTCGACAATCTTGTTGCCAGCGGTCATGACGAAGTTCATGTCGACATCGGCGCGTGAATCTTCTTCGTAGTTGAGATCGAGAAGAATTTCGCCATCGACGATGCCCACGCTGATGGCGGCGACGAAGTCCTTGATGGGAGCGGCGGTTAGCGTTCCGGCGTCGATAAGGCGCTGGAGAGCGAGGCCGAGGGCGACGAAGGCTCCGGTGATGGAGGCGGTGCGTGTTCCTCCGTCGGCCTGGATGACATCGCAATCGATCCAGATGGTGCGCTCACCAAGGCGCTTGAGGTCGGCGACGGCGCGCAGGGAGCGTCCGATGAGGCGTTGAATCTCTTGGGTGCGTCCGCTTTGCTTGCCCCTGGCCGATTCCCGGGCGGAGCGGGTGAGCGTGGCGCGCGGCAGCATTCCGTACTCGCTCGAGATCCAGCCTTTGCCTGAGTTGCGCAGGAAGGCAGGAACCGTCTCCTCGACCGAAGCGGTGCAGATGACGCGCGTATTGCCCACCTCGATGAGTGCCGAGCCTTCGGCGGTGGAGATGAAGTCCGGGATGATGGTGACTGGGCGAAGCTGATCGGGATTGCGGTTGTCGCTGCGGAAGATCATCAGGAGGAAATTCTAACAGCCTGATGAAAAGGTAACCGGAGTCGAAAGGGATGGGCGACGGTGTTAACTTATAGGTTATTAATATTTAGATAATGCCAACCCGGGATCTCGATAAAATATACAAAGCAAAGCACGTATTTCTAAAGTATTCCAGAATAAGGACTTAGAGGGCTTTAGCCATCAGCCGTCAGAAAGGCGCTGGTGAGGGGCCCGGGGTCCCTGGCGGGACTTGTTAGTTAGGTTTCAGTTGCTGACTCAGCGGCGCCGTTGATGGCGCGAAACGCGGATCGACTTGGGGCGCTGTGTTTTCTTGATCGTCGATCTTTGTAGAATGAATGGTTTGGCGAGTGTAGGGCCGCTAGATCTTTGACTTTGAAAGAGTTGCAGGCAAGATGTTTCGAAATAGAGGCTTAGGACGGCTAAAGCCTGTTAGTTTTGGCAACGGGAGCAGGTGGGGATGCTCGACGGTCTGGTTTTCAAGCGGATCGCGAGTGGCTTCAGGCGGGAACCGAAAGGGGTTCGTCTCTGGAGACGAGGCACACTTTTTCCCTAGCCAATCGAAATCTATTTTCGTGGATTGCGGGGCGGTTGTCTGTGATGCTGGTCACCTTGGATTCGCGATGAATAGGAGTTGAGACGGTTCGCGGAGGGGAGAACTAAGACTTTTTTGCGCTTCTGCGTAATTCGGATGCGATGGCTCGCAGACGGTCTAGCCCTTGCTCGTTACACCAACCCACCGGGCCAGCGCGCGGAAACTCCTCCTCAACCTTAAGGCATTCTTTCTGCGCCCGGTTGATTGGTTCGTTTTCAAAGTTGGTACTGATGAACGAGTCCCATTCCCAGCGGCCAACAGCGTCATCGGCGAAACGCTCGATCAGCGAGGCAATCTCGTCTTCTGTTCTGGGGACGGGTTTGCGCGGGAAAAAGCGGCTGAGAAGTTTCATCTGGAGCAACTCATCCTCGTTGACGCAAAAGGCGATTCCATAGCCGTTACTGAAATAAAGCATTGATCGCGGGGTTGTCCGGCTGCGCCATACAAAAGCAAGACGAAAGTCGAGTCTTTCAGCAAACTGCCAGGCACCTGAGGCGCATCAATTGCCTGCTGCTGCTTATGGCTTGACGGTAACGTTGAGAGTCCCGAGATTTCTTGATGTGTTTGTGCCCGAGACGGCTGCGCTGATAACGACAGGATAGGTGTTGCCGCCGCCGCCACCGCTTGATCCGCCACCACCGCAGGACAAAGAACCGAGGCCTGCCATGCAGACAAATGGCAGCAGCAAAGAGCGGCGCAGGGCGAGTTTTCTGCGGTTGGACGCGCCGACAAACACGCCGAGTGGGAAAGCGGTCGCAAACATCCAGAGGAAGAACCTGGTTGCCGAGCGGAGTTTAAAGGCTTGGGGCGGGTTGTTGGCCGAGACGATAACGGTGGTGGTCGCGGGGCTTGCCGGAGTGGGATTGCCAAACGGCACGGAGAAACTGCACGCGATTTCGCTCGGTGCCGAGCAGGCGAAGGTTACGATGCCATCGAATCCGTTGGTGACATTCACGGTTGCGCTGACGGACGATGATGTTCCCGGAGAGAGGGTCATCGTGGTTTGGCTTATGGAGCCGCTGTAATCGGCCACATAGAAGGAAAACGATGAGGTATGCGTAAGCGTGCCGTCGGTCCCGGTGATGGTAAGGGTTTGCGCTCCGGGCGGAGTGCCGGTGAGCACAGCCAGCGTAAGAGTTATTAAGGTCGTTCCATATCCGGCTACCTGAAACTGTCCTCCCGCGCAGGTGCTGCCACTTATGCTGAGACTGCAGGTAACATTCACGGTGCTGGTGTAACCATAGAGTGGCGTGATGCTGGTTCCGATGCTGAGCGAACCGCCAGGTGGGGCCCAGTCGCTCGATGCTGGAGGCGCCTGCAATGTGAAATCACCGAGATAGAGCGTGAAGCCGGCGGAGGCGGTCGCCGGTCCGCTCGTGACATTCACGTTGAAGGGGTAAGCTCCGGGAGCGATTCCAGCAGGCACAGTTACAGTGATTGTTAGGTCGGTAGATTGGGGATAAGGCTCCTGAGTGCCGGAGAAAGCGCAAGTTACGCCGTTGGGTAACCCAGAGCAGGACGGGAAGTAAGGGGGAAGGCCGAGAATTCCGACCGTGCCGGTCGCGCTGCCGGGCGAGATAGTTCCTGTAAGACCGATGGACTGAAATACGGTCAAAGGTTGTATGTTGAAGGTGAAAGACTGCTGAGTCGTGATTTTTCCGTCGGAAGCCACGATCCGAACTGGGCCTCCGCCTTGGGGACTGCTGGCGGACGTTGCAATGACAACCGTGGTGGACGCAATAGCGGCCGGAGAGACTTGAAGCGGGTTTGTTCCAAATACACAAGTTGCGCCGGCAGGTAAATCCTGACAGCTTAACTGTACCGTCGAGGTATAACCCTGAGACGAAGTTAAGCTGACGGTGACTGGGCTGGTACTTTGACCGGGATAGACAACTTGAGGAGTGGTGGGAGAGATCGTTTCACCGAAACCAGCGATATAGTCCTGCCAGGCATAGGCGACAGCGGTGTCGCTTCCCAGTTGCGCGCGAATGTCAAAAACCTGATGCCAGTCGTAATTTTGTGCCAGCGTGAAGCAGAATTGTTGACTCAGCGATCCTGCAGGAACGTTTACAGCGGGGGGCACATTGACGCCGGCAACGGTGCTGGAGAGCGCGACAGCGGTATCCGAAGCGCTGGGCACGTTCAGAAACACCCATCCACAGCCGGTGCTTCCGATGACTTCGGACTGTGCCAAGGTCAACTGCAAAGCGGGCGCGGGAGCACCTTTGAAAACGTGCATCGAGGAGGTCGCGCCGTCGATTTCGAGAAGATCGGAAACATTTGAGCCGTCCAGAATGTGGGTATAAGAAGGAAAGCCATACAGCTTTTGAAAATCGAATACATCGTAGGTAGGGGTGAAAGTGCCATCGCCATTGCCAGCGAGGATTTGGGCGTAGATGTCGCCGTTGAGCGGGACGACATACTGAAATGCAAGCTCATCGGGCTTTGCATCCCCGGTCAGGTCAGCCACCAAGGACGACGTCATGGGATCGCCAAATTGCACGTAGGGCAGAACAGGCAGGGGTGCACCCGTGTATGGCGACAAGGAACTGCTGAGAGAGAAGGAGCCCGAAGGCTGATCGAGATAGGTTTTGAGAGCCGGTGCGGAAGAGTCGTAACTGACGATGTCGAGCCACGAATCTCCGTTGACATCGGCAAGGGTCAGGGGTGAAAAATCAGTAAACAGCTGTTGCCCGACCTGAAAAGTACCATCGCCATTCCCGAGAAACTCCCAGACAGTGGAGTTGGAGCCATTGTCGTAAACGAGGAGGTCGAGCCGGCCGTCGCGGTTACAATCGACCGCGAAAACTCGGGCGATCTGCGATGACGAATCGGAGAAGGAGACAGTTCCTCCATTGCGAAACGTTCCGTCACCATTGCCTAGAAAAGTAGTGATCACCCAACCAGCGCCATTCGGGTTCGTGCCAGCCACCACAAAGTCGAGTTTGCCGTCGTTATTGAAGTCGCCAACGGCCATTTGTCCGTAGGCTCCCGGGGTCGCGACAAGTGTGGACTTGCCAAACGTCCCATCTCCGTTCCCGGGGACAAAAAGAATGTATGGGCTGCCGTTCGCCGAACCTGAGCCGGAGGTTCCAACAAAGTCCAGATGGCCGGTGTTGCGAAAAGCGCCCAGGCGATAATCTCCCAGCAAGTTGGAGGTGATGCTGATTCCGGCGTCAGAAGCGATAGGCGCAGAAAATCGCCCGGTGCCATCGTTCAACATGGCGGTGATGAAGTACTCTCCGTTGTAACCTTCATCGAGAAGCACCATGTCGGGCTTACCGTCGCCATTCACGTCTGCAAAAGACGGAGCGGAGAGTGGGGCGTTGAGAACGCCGACTCCGGGTAAGCCGATCCATTCTCCCTGGGGGAATCCAAATCCGCCAGAACCGTCGTTAATGTAAACCGTTGCGGAATCGGTGTCGGGACTGGCCGAAACTACATCGGGATGGCCATCGCCGTTGAAATCAGCGACTGCGGCCGAATAAGAGATGCCGGTGCCGACGTAATCGCGTCCGGAGATGAAATTTCCGTGGCCGTCGCCGAAGGCAACAGCCGTCATGTTGCCAGCCACCTCTCCGTATGATGGGTCGACCAGCGAGATAGTAGTGGTGACGATGTCGAGGTTGCCATCGCCATTCATGTCGGCCAGGGCAATCGAGGCGTTGCTGTCACCCATAGGCACATAACTTGGCTGAGCGAAATCTCCCTTGCAGTCGCCGGCTGCGATCCACACATAGCCGTTCCCGTCAGCCACCAACGCGTCCAGACATCCGTCGCGGTTGACATCTGCGAGCGCGCCAGCGAGAACGAGGTTGAAGTCTCCGTTGCCGATGACCGTCGCTCCGGGCGTGAATATTCCGTCGCCGTCGTTGATATAGACCTGGGAGTTTTCCAGGCCCGGACCCGTGATCAGCACATCGGGCAGGCCATCGTTATTCACGTCGCCCGAGACGATACTGTCAGCCGTGCTGTAGAAACCGGGATTCATTGAGATGACAGGTGTAGCGAAACCGCCGGTACCATTGCCCAGCAGAGTGGCAAGATAAGGAACGGCTTGCGTGTTGCTGTTCAACGTCACCATGACGGAGACGATGTCGAGTTTACCGTCGTGGTTAAAGTCGTCGATAACCAGCGCTCCGGGGGGTTGGGGGAGAACATACTCCTGCTCAAATTCGAAGGTTCCGTCGCCCTTGCCAAGAAGAACGCCGACCGTCGATGAATCGAACTCGGCCACAATCAGATCCTGAATTCCGATGCCGCGCAGATCCGCCGACGCGAGAAAAACGGGAGTGAGTCCTTGCGTTAAAGGAACGATCTTCGGCAGCTGAAATGTTCCGTCGCCATTTCCGAGATATACCCAGATGTCATTGGTGCCACCGTTGGCAACAGCAAAGTCCATGTGCCCGTCCCGGTTGAAATCTCCGGCTACCACAGAGTTCGATAGTGAGCCAGCGGGGAGGAACGGGCGGAGTTGTATTCCGGGGTACGCCGCCGAACCGAGTTTATGGCTTGGGGCTTGCAGGTTCCTTGGCGTGCGCAGCCGCGAGCGCAATAGCTGCGCCCGCGCTGCTTGCTTACTGCGAAGATATTTTCCGGGAACGGGCTGCCGGACATCTGTAGGTATTTTGGGATGAAGAGACTGGAGATGTTTCTCGATTGCGGCTTTCGCGAGATTGGGATCGCCGCTACCTTGGCGAAACTGCTGGCCCCAGCCAATCGAGCCAACGAGCACGGCAAAAACATACGCTGAAGTAATTCGCCAGAAACGCAAGGAATCCAGTCCGGATGACTAAAATGTCCTTTGGAAACGACGACCATCCTAACACGGCGTCTAGTGAAATCATCCGATATTGGCGATGCTAGAGAGCGGGAGGGTTGTGCAGTCGAGCGATACTTACACGAACTTTGATTGATGGATATAACTTTAGGAGCGCGAGATCGTGTGCCAAGGAGAAGACTCTTAGACGGCCGTCTCCATCGGTTCGAAGCCGTTCGGTTCGCGGGACACGGGCGTCTGGCAAATGGGAATCGTCACGAACACGCAAGTCCCGCAAGCTCCCGAATCGATTCTCAACTCGCCGCCGAACTGGCGGAGCCGCTCCCGCATTCCTCTTATGCCGACTCCAGAACCTTCTGACTGAATCTGCGCAAGTTTTTCGGGCGGAATTCCCTTGCCCTGATCTTGAACCTCCAGCGTAATCGTTCCCTCGTCGCGGGCAATGCGAATCGCGGCCGTCTTGCTTCCCGAGTGGCGGTAGATGTTGGCGAGTGACTCCTGCACCAACCGGAAAGCCACCAGTTCGATGTCGCGCGGCAATCGGCCGAAGTCGGCAGCGATCTCCAAGGAAACCCGCACAGCGCTACGTTTGTTCAGTCCCTCCACATACCAGCTCAACGCCGAGTAAAGGCCAGCCTCGTCGAGCAGCGGAGGGTGGAGCAAGTACGAAGTGGTGCGGATTTCTTTGTGCAACTGCTGCACTAAGCTCTCGGTCTCCTCCGTCTGCTCATTGAACTGGGGAGCGGCCTTGCGAAGGTCGTGAGCGAGGGCGGTCAGTTGAATGTCAATTGCGACTAGCAACTGGCCGGCGCTGTCATGGAGGTCGCGTGCAATGCGCCTGCGCTCCTCGTCCTGGACCGCCATCATGCGCGTCGAAAGCGTCCTCAGGCTTTCGTACATGCGCAGGATTTCCTGATTGCGTGCCCGCAGTTCCAGGGTGCGGGCCTGCACCTGCTGATCGAGACTCTCGGCCAGCACGCGATAGCGAGCCTCGCTGGCACTCAATGCGACTTCGAACTGTTTGCGGGCGGTGACGTTCAAGGTGATGCCGTCAAAGCGTGTAGGCCGGCCGCCGGCGTCGTAGAAAGTGCGACCGATGGCGCGAACCCAGTTTTGTTTTCCGTCCGGTGCCAGGGTGCGGTACTCGATATCGTATTGGGTATTGGTGGCGATTGATTTTTCGATGGCGTGTCGAGTGGGTTCCCGGTCTTCAGGGTGCAAACACTCATAAAATTTGTGGATGGTCACGTCAGCATCCGCCGACAGCCAGAAGTGGTTCTTCACGCGCTTGTCCCAGATCAGCTTGTCGAAGGGGAGATCGCAGAACCAGAAGCCCACGTCCGAAGCGTCGGCAACGAAATCGGCACGGTCGCGCTGCTCCCGCAGAGCTGCTTCCGCCTTCTTGCTGGCAGTGATGTCGAGGTTTACGCCAATCATCCGGAGCGGCTTGCCCGTTTCGTCCTTGAATAGCTGCCCCCGCGCCGCAAGCCAGCGGATGGTTCCATCCGGCCATACAACTCGCCATTCTGCCTCCAACGAGCCGTTTTCCAAGGCCTCGCGATGGGTCTGCTCCGCGCTGGGCAGATCCTCGGGATGCACCATTACTGCCCAGGCTTCATAAGTGCCACCAAATTCGCCGGGGGACAAGCCATAGAGAGCCTCCAGTTCGGGCGACCATCGGCTGATGTTTTCCTGGATATTCCACTCGAAGCTGCCCACCCGCGCGACCTGTTGGGCGAGGCGAAGCCGCTCCTCGCTTTTGCGCAGAGCTTCTTCGGCATGCTTGCGCTGGGTTGCGTCGCTGACGGCGCCGAACCATTCGCGGATTTCGCCGTGTTCGTCGAGGATCGGAATGGCGCGGGAATAAATCCAACCCAGGGAACCGTCGGCGCGAATCACGCGATGCTCGAGCTCAAAGATGGTTCTTGACTGGATCGCTCGTTGAATCGTTGCCATCACGTGGCGCTGATCCTCGGGGTGGATGTACTTGTCAAACCAGGTGCGGGTCGAGTCCTTTGTGTCGGCGATGAACTCCTTTCCGTTGAGATACCGCATCTCGCTCCAATCGGGACTCATGCGATAGACGACGTTGGAAGTCGCGCTGATAAAAGTGCGGAATCGCTCCTCGCTTTCGCGCGCCGCCTGGTGCGCTTGCTGCAACCGCGTCGTGTCGAAGTAGTAACAGACCACCCCAGGCAGCCCGTCGGCGAGTGTCACTCGATTTACCTGCCATTCATAGGACTCGATCGCCCCGATGTCGTTACGCTTTTCCGTCAGCCCGGGCGAAACGTAGGGCTCACCGGTTTGGAGTGTGCGCCGGAAAATCCTGATCGCTTCGCTGGCAAAAGATTCGGGCCAGAGGATTCGCATTACTTCCGCAAAGTCGCGTCCGACCAAGGGCTGAACATTGCGGAAGGCCGGCATGGCTCCAGCGCTTACGTTCCTAACCCGGAACTGCGAATCGACAGTGTAAATACCGAGAGGCGACTGCTCGACTAGCGCCGCGAGCGCCTCCGCGTTGCGGCGCAGAACTGCTTCGGCCTGCTGGCGATCGGTCGAGGCGGCTGGGGTCGGTTCCGTGGGCGTGCTCATATCCTTCTCGGTTCTATCGCCCACAAAATGGATGGGGGACAAGGCAGAGAGGTTGCTCGTCCATAAGAACAGACTCCCGATAGTAGGGGAATGATCCTAACTTTGGAGTACAGTAAACACTGTAGTCGCAGGGCGCGAAATTAGCCGCTTGGCTCATTGAAAGTCGTTTCTTTGAAGCAAAGCACCGTTACTCGGTTCGGCACCGGGAGGAGACTTTGATGGTCCGCCTGTGGGCAGTTACCATCGTGCCGTTGCTTAGCCCTTTTCGACTTTGTGAATTGTTAATCTCCGGTGCCAGACAGGTTCGCCGTTTGCGGACTGTTACTGGCGTTGTCGCTGACTTGTAGCTTCCCGGTTCTTGCACCGGTCTCTGTCGGAGTGAAGGTCACGCTGATGGTGCATTTCCCTTTCGCCGCGAGGCTTGCACCGCAGGTCGTGGCCGACACCGCAAAGTCTCCCGTGATAGATATCGCGATGTTGGCTAGTGTTACTGACTGTTTATTAGTTAGGGTGAAAGTCTTTGGCTTACTGGTCGTACCGACCTTCTGCTTCGCGTAAGTCGCGCTGGCCGGCATAAGGGTCGGCACCGCCAACACACCTGTCCCCGACAAGGCAACTGTTTGCGGACTCCCCGGGGCGTTGTCGGTGAAGGCAAGAGTCCCGGTGCGCGTTCCAGCCTGGGTCGGAGTGAAGGTGACTTTTACCGTGCACTTGGCCTTCGCCGCCAGCGTGCTGCCGCAGGTTTTGCTTGCGACGGCAAAATCTCCGCTGGGCGCTATGCTACTGATGTTGAGGGTCGAGGCTCCGGTGTTGGTAAGGGTGACGGTCTTGGGGTTGCTGGTCACGCCCACATCGGTACTCGGAAATGTCAGAGACGCCGGCGAAAGATTCACGATGGGCCCGCTTGCGGTCACCGTTAGCGCTATCGTTGTCTGGTTGGTCAAACTTTCAGACACGCCGCTAATGGTGATGGTGGATGTCCCGAGAGCCGCTCCACTGCTCGCCGCAAGAGTCAGCGTGCTGGTTGTGGTAGTTGGATTCGGGGCGAATCCCGCGGTGACTCCACTGGGCAGACCCGAGGCGCTCAAGGTAACCTCGCCGCTGAAACCATCGTTATCAGTCACGGTGATCGTGCTCGTGCCGGTACTGCCTTCAGAAACGCTGAGCGTATTCGGATTAGCCGCTAACGAGAATGATTGCGTTTGTCCGAAGAAGTCGGACATGGCGGCAGTGGCGTACGAGGTGGGAGGCTCGGTGCTGCACGCGTCTCCATAGGTGGCGGTCAATCCGAGGCCCTGCAACAAGGTGCATGCGAGTGCCCCCTCACCGTAGGAGATACTCGAGGCATAAGCCAGTTTGGAATATTTCGGGCTGGCCATGGCGATAAAAATCTGGCCGCCTCCGTTGCGGTTGTCGTTCCTTGATTCGTCAAACGCGACAATCAACAGGTCGCCCTCATCGAAGGTGGGCCCATAACCCGAGGGATCGGTCAATGGACCGATGACATTCGTCTGCAACCATGTATCGGCATTCAGATCGATATGGCCGGGATATGAAGGGCAATCGTGGGCATCGTCGCACCCGTCGGGCGCGACATAGACGAGGTCCGGTAAGTTCTTATTCGCCACGTCGGTTGCGAATTGACTGAAGGGAACAATGTTATCAGCCTGCGTCTGGTTGTTATAGACATCCGAGTAATACGGAAACGGGTTGTGGCGAACGTAGTAGGTGTTGTTACCCGTAAGATCGGTGGGGCAGGACTTGGCCACATAATTTCCGCCTAAGTAACCCACGTTCGGTATGCACTCGGCATAAGATTTCCACGTCAGGCCTTGGGCCAAAACCTCGCGCACGAGGTTATCGACGGTGCTGGGAAACGGGCAATCGGAGCCGCCGCTGCCATTCGGATCGCACGAATCATCGTTGGTCAGAATCTTGCCACTGATGTCCTCTTCGTAGTTGCCGATTGAAGGATGCGTGTCGGAGAAAAAATTAGTCGAATACCCGTAGGTGTGCCCCAACGCATACAGATTCGGCCACGAGGCACTGGTGATGTCGGAGTAGTTGAGGTTCTCCTCCATGACCCAGATGATGTGGTTGAAGTGAGGCATCGCCTGCCCCAAAGCAGACGGAGCCGCGACCCCACAAGCTAACAGAAGGGCAACGCATAATCCCGAGAAACGAAAAATCGATGGCATGAAATTTCCTGTTGTCAGTGCCGCGGGTATAGCAGCACGATTTGAAACGAATTCTTCTTAACTTGCAGAAGAGGACCATTGTATGCCGAAAACCTTGACGATGGGAGCAGTTGAAATGGAGTGCCGAATCCGCGCCACGAGGCTTGCCACTGATGCCCCTGAATCCGGTTCATTGGCGCTTTCAGGGCGGAAGGGGAGGTTGAGCCACGCGAAACCGATCATCGCGATTGGGACGGGCACGTGCGAACGAGGTAAGGGCAGCGAAGTTCACGCAATCGGTGCCAGCCGAGGGAGCAATCCAAGAAAGAGAAGACGGACGCGGGAGGGGTTGGCAGCATCCAATGGTTGCTCGTCGTGAATCGAAAAGGCAGTGAAATCATCATTCACGCGAATTGGAGCGAAAAGAACCATCAACTGAGCACGATCAAGCCAGAACGATCAAACGAGGAGGATCTTATGTTGAACAGACCACGTGGCGATGAGGAAGCACGAGCGGACGAATTGGGGAGTGATCCGGGGCAGGTGGGTCCGGATAGCGGGGGACAATCGGGGGACGGCCAGCAGTTGTCTTCGATCGCGGATGCGGCGGATGAGAGCGTGCAGGAGCTGGCGGATTCGGATCAGGCGCTGGAGGCGGGGATCGTCGATGGAGTGGAGGATGCGGCGAATCATCCGGAGCGTCCGGTGCACACGCATATGGAGTATGGGAGGCCGGATGATCTTCCGCCGACCGATGGGTCAAACGT